>Ga0068855_100006937_pt1 | contig 13738 bp, 20 predicted proteins | sample KBSCornC52_FD_66592 | JGI IMG/M metagenome (GOLD analysis project Ga0068855, IMG submission 66592) | Corn rhizosphere microbial communities from Kellogg Biological Station, Michigan, USA - KBS Corn C5-2 | ecosystem: Host-associated > Plants > Roots > Rhizosphere > Soil ... | reverse complement strand
CATTCCGAGATCCATCGAGGTGCGCGAACGAAAAAGCCGGACAACACGCCCGGCTCGATTCGAATGCCGCAAATCTGGTGGGCGGTACAGGGATCGAACCTGTGACCCCTACCATGTCAAAGCAGGGGAACGGTACTTCAGCGTATCCCAACGTACTGAAAAGCCTTGTGTGTGAACGTTTGTGAATCCGCTTGCGTTCGCCTAGGATTTCCGTACCATTTCCGTACTGGCCCAATTCCCTGCCATCCTAAACCCGCAAGGTAGCCATTCAAACAAGGCGCAATGCGGGTTCCGTGGCAAGGCAACGGCCCAAAGTACGGAAACAGCGCCATGGACCTGTCCACAGTACGCAATCGGGATCGCCTGAAGCCCCAGCGGGAGCCGTACTGGCACAAGATCGATGCTCGGCAGTACCTGGGCTTTCGGCCTTCGATGGTGGGCGGTCCCGGCTCGTGGATCGCGCGCTGGTATGACCAGGAAACGCGCAAGAACCGCTACAACGCGCTGGGCGAGTTCGGCGACCTGACGCCATCGGATCGCTACGGCGCCGCGCTCAAGGCCGCGCGCGAATGGCTGGAGCATGTCGGCGCGGGCGGATCGACCAAGGTCGTCACGGTCAAGGAAGCCTGCCAGAAGTACGCCAAGGACAAACCGGACGCCGCCGCGCGGTTCGAGCGCTACGTGTACCACGATCCCATCGCCAAGGTGCCACTGCACAAGCTCACCGACCGGCAGGTGAGGGCATGGCGTGACCGGCTGGCGTCTCGTCCCGCGCTGGTGACCCGCCGCAAGGTGGGGGACAAGATCACCCGCAAGCGTTCCCCGGTCACCCTCAACCGCGACATGGTGCCATTCCGCGCCGCGTTGAACGACGCGTTGGAACGTGGCGATGCCCTGACCGCGCGGGCGTGGAAATCCGCACTGAAACCCGTTGACGTGAAGGGCGCCCGCCGAAACCTATACCTTGATCGCGCCCAGCGCAAAGCCCTGATCAAAGCCCTCCCAGGCGATGCCGCTGCGCTCGTGCGTGGCTTGTGCTCGCTGCCGCTCCGTCCCGGCGCGTTGGCCGCGTTGCAGGTTGCCGACTTCGACGCGCGCCGCAAGGAACTTGTGATCGAGCGCGACAAGGCAGGCGATGGCCGCGCGATCCTGTTGCCGGATTCGGTAGTGGCGCTGTTCAAGGAGCAGGCTAAGGACAAGATGCCTAAGGCTCCGCTATTCGCGCAGGCAGATGGCAAGACATGGAACAAGGATGCGTGGAAAGGTCCGATCAAGGAGGCCGTGCAGACGGCAGGGCTGCCCGCTGGGGCGACTGCTTACACGCTGCGGCATTCCACCATTACCGACTTGGTGACTGGCGGCCTTGACCTGATGACAGTCGCGCAGGTGAGCGGCACGTCAGTCCGCATGATCGAAAAACACTATGCCCATTTGCAGCGGGACCATGCGCGCGACGCGCTGGCCGCGCTGGCGCTGTAGAGGTTTCAAGCGGCCTGTCGGCGTGTTTGCCCATGCCGGCCGGTCTTCCACAACCAACCCAACAGGGGGTTAATCATGGCAACTAAAAGCGTAACGCAACTGACTGAGGTCAAGCATGAAGATGGCATCGACATCGGCCTGAGCGGTTTGATGCGCATTCTCATGCGGCGCACGTACCGTGGCGGCCCGAGCTACAACAGCTTGGGGGCGTTGACAGACCAAGAGCTGGTCACTATCTCGAATCAGGCCAGCAACGTCCACACGGCCGCGCTGGAAGGGTTGGCGACCGTCGGCACCTTGGTCTCTTGCTTCAACCCGCAGTGCGCTGACCTTAACCACAACAGCGTTGGTTGGCTGACCTGCCACTTGAGCGAAACGGTGCGCGAGATGGGTGAAGTCGAATGGAGTGCAAATAGCGAGTTGGCGCGCCGAGGTTATGACTCGCTTGGGTCACCGTTGCCGCAGAGTGCTGCAGCATGAACGCGCTGATCATTCCATTTCCTGCACCGAGTGACCGCGGGGTGAAACCGAAACGCATCGAGAGCGATCCTCATTTCTGGGCTTTCTGCGACCGTGCGCGAAGGAATGCCCATGAATCCGGACAGGCGCCACCCTGGCACGCTGAACTGCGAGCGCGGTACGAGCGGGAGAGGCATTCCAACGTAGGAATGCTGGGCTATTCGGCAGATTTCGTGCAGATCACCGGATCCACACGTGCCGCGCTGAACTTGCCGACCGATGACGCGTCCAGGCGGGCCGTGCTGATGTCGGACGAATAGCCAAGAGTCGAACACGCCACGGCTAGGCCAGCTACCGAACGCGGGGCCACCTTTCACCCGCTGCCGTGGCGACTTGACGAAAGGGCGCAAGGAAAGGTGCGCCGATGAACGTGCAAGAGATGATTGATGCCGCTGAACGGCAGACGAAATACACCGAGGAATGGGTCAAACGCACAGATGAACAGGCGGGGACCTACACTCCAGCCGCAACTGGCGATCTTTCCGAACTGCAAATTTCGCGCGATCGGTACTACCCGGACGTTTTGGCCTTTGGGGCTGGCGATAGTGTTGCGCCCGAACTACTTGAGCTAGCAGCGTTTGGCCTTCGCGAATACATCGACGCTGCGGCGATCGAACGTCTGCCAAAAGTTATTTGCGCCGCTCGCATTGAGTATGCGCGCGCTGAATTTCACGCCGCATTGTTTGCTTCGCTGATCTGCCAAGAAATCCGACCCGATCGTAAAGAGAAATTCGTCGAATACTCCCAGCGATGCCGCGAACGAGGGTGGGATGACGCGGACATCATAGCGGCAAACCCAATAACCATGTTCGACTCACCGGCTACCAATTTCGTGGATTGGCTAGCTAGCGTTGAACGCGGTGGCGATGAATTCCCGGCGCATCTGGCACGCAGCCCTTGCGCAATGCTGGACCCTCCTATTCCCCCAAGCGTCTTACCGGCAGGTTTGGTCGCAGTCTGGATAGACGCGGCGCTGCACCGTCCCAATGAGGCTAATACGTTTCTGGCCCATGCGATGGAGCTCTTTGGCTTTGTGAGATGGACGCACGGCTGGGATGCAGCCAATGAATGTGTGAAACAGGACCGCACCCGAGCCGCCAAAAAAGCCGCCGACGCGCGTCATCAGACGCACCGCGACATGAAGCAACGCGTGATCACTGCGTACCGTAATGGGAGCTTTCCAAGCAAGGATGCAGCTGCAATGGCATTGGCCAAAGGCGGTATTCCGCTCAGTTTTCGAACAATTCGGGACGCGCTGAAAGACGCGTAGCGCAATACGTAGCGAGCTGTTTGTGCTTCGCAAAACGCACGCTATGCAACGCACAGCGCGCGCCGTGCGTTGCATAGCGGCTTCCGGCGCGCGTTTCTCACGCGCACCATCTCCGAACCCGCGCAATCCCGCGCGGACGATTCGGAGCCGATCATGGTTCAAGAGAAGCAAGACCGCCGCGCCTATGGCCCGCTGGTCGAGGAATGCCGCGCGCGTGGAATAGGGCGCACCGTAGCTTTCGAGCTGGCGCGTAACGGGACCATCGAAACCTTCCACCTTGGCCGCCGCGTATTCGTGATGCTGGACAGCCTGGACGCGCTGCCGCAGACGCTGGCGAAACTGGACGCGGCATGAACGCGCCCAAGACCCGTGGCGCTGCCATCGCCGCCAAGTGCAAGGACTGCATTCACGATCCCGCCGCAGCAGGCACCTGGCGCGAACAGGTGGCCGTGTGCAGTGCCATCAATTGCCCTTTGTGGCGTTTTAGGGCATTGCCACGCAACGCGCCGCCATGGATTGCGTCGCGCGATCCTGCCGACCTGCCGGAAGGTTGGGGAAGCCTGCATCACGACGAAGCCATTCGCCGACTGCGGGGCGCTGTGGTGGCCGACTTGCCCGATGGTGCAGCCGTACACGCGCACGGTGGAACTTGCGGCACCGGGGCAATGGTGACCCAAGGGGGCGCACCCGACGCGCCGAAACGTGCCGGTTTTGGGGGCACGCCATGACACTTTCCAGACTCAATGCCAAAGGTCGCAAGGATAGGCGCGGGAATCGATTCGCGTTAATTCCCGGCGAGGTGATCCATTCCGCGAATTGGGCGCAGGCGTCCAAACCATGCCGCGCCCTGCTGGCGGACATCGCTGTGCAGTACAACGGTCACAACAACGGCGACATGACGGCTGCGATCAAGGTCATGAAACCGCTGGGGTGGGGTGCGCCAGAAACGCTCGTGTCGAAAGTGCGCGAGGCCGAATACTACGGTTTCCTGGTCAAGACCAAGCAGGGCGGCCTAGGAATTGGCCCGAACCTCTACGCGCTGGGTTGGCATCGGATCGACGCATGCCGCGATCCAAAAACCGGCCGCTCCAAATTTGACGATGAAACCATGGCCGGGGTGATGCCGGGCGGATGGCGCGCACCTAAACCGCAATATCAAAGCCCTCCGAAAAACAAAACGCCAGTACGCCAGACGTACAAGCCCGCTACGCCAGACGTAGCAGGAAGGTGCCGTGCTGCTACGCGAGACGTAGCGGTAAAGGCCATTTCCCGATGATTTCCTGCTACGCCAGACGTACACCTATTAGATATTTACCAAGCGGAGCTTGTGCTTTCGTTGTTGCTGGTGCTCCCGCTGTCTGCTGTAGGTCTTGGGAGTGGGCGACCCGTCGAAATCGAGGATTTGGGTATGCAAAACAAGATTGACCGCGCGCTGCGCGAAGCTGACCGCGTGCCGGATTGGGAGCTGTTCCGGCAATCGCCGAAGGTGAAACGCTTTGGGTTACCCGATGGTCGCGGCGGCGAATCGTGCGAGTTGGTGGTCGTGCCTTACCGGCGTTGGAAGCATTGGCGCCAGTGCAAGGCTGGGCGAAAGGGCGGCCCGATCGCGGGCCGGTTGTGGCGCGAGCGTAACGGCTACCCGGACAGCGCAGCGTGACGCACGGTGACGCACGGTGCGTTACCTACGAGGACTTGCTAGCGCATCGCTAGCACTCACAACAAGGAAAATTCATGGACGTGCGGCGGCACGACCTTACGGCAAACGATGCCGAGACAATCGAACGGACGGCCAGGAGACTTGCACGGGCGTTCGGGTATGGGACGGGTTGGCGGATGCCAGACACCGCCAACCTCGATCCGGTGGAATCGGACGCGACCACGCGCGGCCACTGGACGGGCGGGCTGTTGAACGACACCACCGAGGAACGCATGGCGCGCATGGCGCCGGACACTGAAGCGGAATTGCCTTGCGATGTGCTGCAGGTCGTAAAGCGCGGCCGGCATGTCGCGGAAGGTGCGGCGAGGCCTGTCACCGGCCCGAACGGCAGGCGCACCACCGGCGTGCGTGCGCGTCACTACTGGAACGTTCAACGTGGGCAGGTGCTGCGGCCCATTTGCAGCATGGATACGGACGCACTCACCGCCCTTGCGAATCTGTCGCCGATTCGCCAAGCCATGGTGCGGCTGTACGCCGGGCAGTTTCAAGCGTGGCCGGAAGTCGCGCGTTGGTGTATGGCGCGTGGGCATCGCATCGAGGCGTGCAGCGCGGCGATGGATCGCGTCTTGTGGAAGCGCCCAGACCGAACGCTCGCCGAACACGCGTGGGCCATCGAAATGCGGCAGTGTGACTTCCGGGCGCTGGTACGTCTTGCGCGTGCTGACCTTGACCGCCTGCTGATGGCAGCGAGCCGGCAATTTATGACGGCGCTAGGCGGGACGCGAAATCACCCGGCCAATTACTTCATTAGTAGGAACGAAGAAAACTCCGCCGGGCTTTCTGACTCCCTGCTGCGCGCGGCAGCGTAACCGCGCGACTTTTTCTGGAGGCTGTGCAATGGCTACCACGAGTGTGAGGAAAATTCGCGAATTGCACTCGCAACGTATGCGGCAAGCGTCTCTTGCGCGCGTCTGTCGAGTAAGTCAGTCGAATATTTCTCGTGCAATTTCGGACGTGCGTTCGTCGCACGCACCTACAAAGGAGGTGTGATATTCCCTGGGGAATTGCCGCGTCCGCCGTAGTCGGACTTTACGCGGCCAACAAACAATCCAAGGCCGCGAAAAATGCTGCAAACGCGCAAATCGCTGGCGATCAGCAGTCTATTGCCGAACAGCAACGCGAGTACGACCAAACCCGTGCGGATCAAATGCCGTTCCTGCAGGCAGGCTACGGCGCGCTGGACAAGGAAAACGCGTTGCTGAATGGCGATTTCTCCGGGTTCCAGAATTCGCCGGATTACAAGTTCTCGCTTGATCAAGGCATCGGTGCACTGGACAAGAGCGCGGCGGCACGTGGAGCCTTGTATTCGGGCGGGCATAGCCAAGACCTGACGAGCTTCGCCGAAGGGAACGCCAACCAGTTCCTGAATAGCTACTGGAACAAACTGGCCGGACAAGCTGGGCAGGGGCAAAGCACAGCAGCTAACCTAGGTGCACTTGGCGCGAACGCGGCGAATAACATCAGCAGCTTCATGAGCGATGCTGGCAACGCTCGCGCTTCGTCCTACTTGCGGCAGGGCGACATCCAATCGCAGACCGCAGGTGCGCTCGGGAACGCCTTCAATCAGTTCATGGGCTACTACCAGAACCGACCGCAGACATCATCGAGCATGCCGTCGTTTTCCAGCAACTACGGCAGCGGCGACGTGGCGAACTACTACAACAACCCCGGCACCACTACCGGGACGTATGACGTGTTCGGCTTGGGGAACGGCTAATGGCGTGCATCGGCGATTACATTCGCGGCGTTGACGCGCTGCTGCGCGCGGCGCCGTAACCGCGCGACTTTTTCTAGGAAGCTGTCCAATGGCTACACAATCCGCGCAACCAAACCCGTTCGACCAATTCGACCAGCCGCCTTCCGCTGGACCGTGGCAGAAATACGCCCGGCCCCAGCAGCCGGCCGGATCGTCCGTCTACTACGTAAGGGCCCCGGATGGCACGAAATACCGGATCACGGCCCCAGACGACGCCACTCAGGAACAGGTGCTCGACTACGCGCAAACGCAGCATGCGCAGCTGCGCGGCCCATGGAACAACTACGCCAAGCCGCCCCCCACGCGCGAGCAAGTATCGAATGCGTTCTACCGTGCCAAAGCGGCCGGTGATGAAGGGGCCGCACGGCAACTAATCGGCTACATCCAGCAGCACGGCATGACGTTGGCGCCGATGAACCCCGACCAGAAAAACGCCGCGTTCGAGAAGATCAACGCGCAAAACGTCAATGACATGAATGACGTAACGCTTGGTGTCCCCGGTGTCGATGCGCTGCAGTTCACGTTTCATGCCCCACCAGCAGTCGCGCGCACGGTCGCTGGCGTCGGTGAGGGTGCGGCAAATTTCTACCGCGGCATCAAGCAGCACGCGTACGATCCGATTGCAGATGCGATTGATGGCGGGAACCGTAGTGCGCAAGCACAGCAGCAGGTGGCAGAGAGTCGGCGGCTTTCGGAGGCGCTGAACAACACCGCGGCCGGCAAGCTCGGGAATATAGCTGGGAGCATCGCATCATCGGTGCCGCTGGCGCTCATTCCTGGCGGTGGTGAAACATTACTCGCACGAACCGGGTTGGCTGCCCTGGCTGGGGGCGGATTCGGCTATATCGCCCCGTCTGCATCCGAGGGCGAGCATGTCGCGAACACGCTCATGGGCGCGGCCACTGGCCCGCTTGCGGTCGGCGCCGGCAAGGTGGCCCAACTGCTTGGACGTGGCGGGAAAGCGCTCCTGCAGCGATACGTCGCACCGGATGCCGTTGCAAGCGGTCAAATAGGCAAAATACTCGCCGGCGAGAGCGTCACCCCCGACCAGCTTCGCGCTTACACCGACCCCGTTCCGGGCGTGAGGCCAACCATTGCTCAAGCGCTCCAAACGCCGAAAGCCGTGCAGCTTGAGCGCGCAGCCCGCAACAACCCTGTCAGCGGTCCGGAGATCGCAGCCCAGGATCTGCAGAACAACGCAGCACGCGCGAGCATCCTTCAGCAACACGTACTACCGACGGCCGATCTTGCGGCAGCACGTGTAAGGCGGGCGGCGAACTTCGCCCCGATCGCCGACGCATTGCAGGATGCCGGTTCGGTGGACGTTGGGCCACTTCGCTACGAGGCTGCGAATCTCGCCCAGCGCGGCAACAATGCCATGACGCGCTCGGCTGCGAAAAAGGTGCTGTCGTTCATTGACGACAACACGGCGCAAGCTGGCGAAAACGTCGGCATGATCCCGGTGTCGGACCTGCATACGCTGCAGCACGATCTTGGAACGATCGTGAAAAAGGCCAACCCGGAAGCCATCGACACGTCGCAGGCGCTGCACGAACTGCAGCCGTTCAAACAGGCCATTCAAGGGACCGTTGATTCCATCGTCCCCGGCTATCAAGCGGCATTGCGGCAGTACGCCCAAGACAGCGCACCCATCGGAACGAGCCGCACGATTGCCGACCTTCTCAACCCGTCCAAGGCTACGGCAACCGACCTTACTGGCGAGCCGATGATCACGGCCGCGCGCCTGAAATCAGTACTCGGCAAGGATGATCGTGCGCCATTCAAGATGACGGCGCAGGGGCGGCAAGATGCCGAAAACGTGCTGGCGAGCATTCAATCACGCAATGCCGCACAGCGGAGCATAGGCCCCTCGGGACCGTCCACGGAAGCAAACCGGCAGGCCCAACTTATCCGGCGCGGAGCCGGACTGCTGGCTCATGGCGGAGCAGGTGCAGCGGCCGGAAGTTTCCTAGGCCCGGTCGGAAGCATTGCAGGACTTCTCGGCGGCGTTGGGTTCGATGCGTTGGACCGTGCAGCACAAAGCAGGATCGCGGGCGCCCTTGGCCGGCTGGTTGCAAACCCGAACGCATCCGCCAATGCGCTGGAAGATTACTTAAACTTGCAAGCGCGTCGGAGGGCTCTGGACGAGATATTGGCGCCAAATCTTCTCGGCAGAAACTGGCTGGGGTACGGTTCTGGTCTCGTGCCGCAAGCAATCAGCAACAACCGGCCGTCTTCGGCCGGGGCGCAATGAGTAAACCGGCACAACTTCACGCTGATCGCCAGCCTCTAGCTGCCGTCGCGAAGCGGAGTCAAGTCGTCACCCGCTTAGAGATCACTGCGAAGCCTGGCGAATCGGAAAATGATGCCAATGCGCGATCGCTGCTTGATCCATGCGCCCACGCAGCTGTGCAAACGGTTTGGTTCCAACAATCCTTCGGGCCGACCGACCTTACCGCCACTCATCATGCCATCACCACATTGGTGGAACGTGTGCATAGTGGCGATATGCGCGACGTGGAGACGACGCTAGTCGCCCAAGCAGCGGCGTTGAATCATCTTTTCACCGAACTGTCGCGACGAGCTGCGCTCAACATGGGCGAATACTTAGGTGCAGCCGAAACATATATGCGGCTCGCTCTGCGCGCGCAGAACCAAAGCCGCATGACGCTGGAAACTCTGTCGGCAATCAAGAACCCGCCTGTGGTGTTCGCAAAGCAAGCGAACATCGCACACGGGCACCAACAGGTCAATAATGGAGAGGCCAGTCTGGCCGTGCGCGCGCCAGAAACATCAAACCGGCAGACCGAACTTTTGGAGCCATCGCATGCAAAACCGGAATGGCTGGACGCCGGAGCGTCGCGAGCGACAACGCCAGGCCATCCAACGATGGCAACCGTGGAAGCGATCAAGCGGCCCAAAGACGCCTGAGGGCAAGGCCAGGTCAGCGCGCAACCGTTGGCGCGGCGGCAAGCGGCCTATGTTGCGCGCGCTTGCGAAAGCGCTTCGCGAACAGCGGGAATGGGTTGGCAGCGTATTATGAGCCACATTGGCACCATCTATGCATCTTTTCTAGGGGCTGGCGCGACTCTGCCAGGGCGCCAGTGGAGGGACGGGATATGTTCGATATCTTTCCACAAGACTTTCAACGCACTGCGGCGCGCCACGTTATTGTGGCCTGCGTCTTGTCGTTTCTGGTGCCATGCCTTGCTTTGTGGGCACTCGTTTCAGGTTCCAGAATTGCGTGGCTTTGTTGTGGAGCGTGCGTCGCGTATGACGTCTTGCTCATTACGCTCGCCATCCGCGTGGATATGCCAGCACTGACCAAATCCGCACGCGAACTCGAGAACATCACAATGGCCTGTCACCTCCGCGATATTGGTTTGTGGGATCAATACGATGAGACTCGAGGCCGAAGCGAGCCAACGAACCAAGCAAGCTTTGCCAAGTTATGACCGAAGTTACCGCAGGCTGGATGCGTAATGCGGGGTGCGTGACGGTATAAATCCTGCACGCGCTCAGCGATGCCGTGAGGGGACCCAAGGGGAATGAGGATGCAGACCAGAGCATGGGCGCCCGCGATCGTGCTGGGGCTTATAGTCGCCGCGGGCAGCGCGCACGCTAGCGAACGCGTTGCCGTGTGCGCCCGCTATGGGGTGCAAGACGGGTACTCGCACGGCTACACCGTCGATGCGACTCTTACGAATGGTCGAGAGCTGGATCAGGCAACAGGTACGTTTAACTACGATGCCTTGGCGACCTACGTTGTCATTTTCTGGAGTCAGGACGAGGTTAGCGTCATCCGGATGGACTGGAACACGTTGAGCGCCATTCCTCTAAATGGTACGGACCAACGCGGGCGACAGTGGCAAATCTCGTCAATGGAGCCGGGGTCGATTTGCTACTAGGCAGGTTCTACTACGAGCAACCGCTTGCGTCGTAAGACCATTCCTTCGGCCATGCTGAGCCTAGTGGTGGCATAGATTCTGCACCTACTTGGAGAGCCGTAAGGCGAATCGGGGGAGAGCGGGGATGGGGATCAAACGATGGGCGGTATCGAGTGCGCTAGGCGCTCTGTTGGTCGCCGTGGCAGTGCCCGCGCTGGCGTGGGACGGCACGGATGAGAATGGCAATTCTGTGGAAATCGATTCCGGCAACCTGGTTCGGACCGGCAGCGACATTGAGTATTACAACTACGCCGACGGCAGCTATCACGAAGCAACCGTCGACAGCATCTATCGCGCCGGGAGCGAAGTGGTCATTGAGGTAACCGACGACGATACCGGTTACACGCATGAGCTGACGATGGAGGACGATACATGAAACCGCTGATCATGATCACGGCCGCAATTCTGTTTTGCAGCGGCGTCGCGGAAGCGAGGGGCTACCACTACCACGCGCCGAGGGTCAGCGCGTACCACGCTCCGAAGACGACCTACACGGTCCCGGTGCGCGGCTACATCAAGCGTGATGGAACCTACGTGATGCCTTCGCATCGCACCAGCCCGAACGCGACGCGCGTGGACAACTGGTCCAGCAAGCCGAACATCAACCCGTACACGGGCAAGCTGGGCACAAAAGATCCGTATGCGCCGCCGTCGAGCGGAGGCTGAGCGCTTCGAGAACGAACATACGTAGCGAAGCAGACGTTCTGTTGGAGATAGCCAATGGCTGATCCAGTGCGCCTGTCGAGGCGCGAGATGGCCGACTTCGCAGGAAGCCCGCAGAAGGCGCGTCAGATCGGATTCCTGCGCTTGAACGGCATCCCTCACTACGTGGACGCGCATGGCTGGCCCGTGGTGCTGTGGCGTCATATTGACCCGCAGCGCCAACCGTCGGAAGATCGGAAACATTGGAAGCCGAACAAGTCTGGGTGATGAGCCGTCCCCCGAAATCGCCGAATGTCGTGCCGCGCCATGACGCTGCCGGCAGGGTGCTATCCGAGGGGACAGTACACATAATGACAGTTTTGTTGACTATCTGGCTCGGCATCGCGGAACTCCGGCCAGACGGGGGATACTGCACATAATGAGCCTTTTGTTGAGTAGTTGCCGGCCTTCGCGGAACCGCTGGGCGGTCGCGAGCCACGCCGCTAAATCTTGGGGCGCCATTCGTCTGGCCAGACCGACGGAGCCAACGGCGTGAAGCGCGGGGCGTTCGCGTAGCCGGGCGGCTCATGCATCAAAAGCCCCGTGACTTTGATGCGGTCCCATAGGCCAAGCTCGCGCACGTTCGGGCCGTTGCCGATCCCGTAGCCGCCAGCGCGCCACGCGAGCGCGCCCGTCTGGCCGTTGATCGTGATGGTTCCAAAGTACCGCCAATCGTATTCGCGCGCCGATGTCGGCAGCGGCTCGGCGTATGCGCGCCAATTAGCCAAGAGATCGAGCGAAACGATGCGCTCGCGTTCGGCTTTGGTAGGGCGACGGCGCGACATGGGGCAAGTATGCGCGCGGCACGCTCAGGGGTTGAGACGCGCCAGTTTGCGCGGTCGGGTGGACTACGAGCTGCCTTCCCTCCAGCGTTGAAGCTGTTGCTCTGCCTTGTCGTCGAGTTCGCGTGGATCCACACCGTTCGCTTGCGCCAAAGTCCCAGCGGCTTGAGCCAGATCATCGTGCACAAGCAGGCTTTTCCTGCGGATCGCTTCGATCTTTTCGATTACCGTTTGACATGCAGCGTCCGAGTAGGGCGCGCTCCGTTCAGTAAGGCGTGATCGGTGAATCAGCCAATTTCTCTCGCGGACCATGTCTTTCAGCAGGGATTTCAACCCGGCGGTAAGCGATTCCGCTTTGAGCAAATCCTCGACGACCTGGCCAAATGTCTTTTTTTCGAGTTTGGCCAGCAGCTGCCGAGCTGCTTCGCCATTCATCCCCAGCCGAACGCATTCGCTGCACGCAAGAAACAGCGCGGCAGAATGTTCCAAAACTTGAAGATTCCAAACGGCGAGCCCAACCCTCTCGGCGATGGCTCTCAAGCGCGCGTTCGGGGTTTCCCTATCCGGAATTTCATCTGCGCTCACTTGTACATTCTCGCACCTATAGGGAAAAGGCCGTCACGCCTGCGGCCGTAGGGCGATCCACCCGGGATAGTCCAATTTGGCCCTGCTAGATTCGGAGCGGCTCTACTGCTGCCTTTGGTAGGGGCGAGAATTCGGCGACAACTTCCGGCGGCGTACCATCCTGCACCCGAATAAGCCGCCAACTATTGCAGTAATAGTTCCCGTTGCCGACACGATCTCTTGACCAATCACGCAGTGAGATAGCCCAGATGTCATCCAAGGCAGCCTCGTTCGACTGCTGGAACTTGGTAACGATGCGTGGGTGATGACCGTCAACCAGCAAGCAACCGATGCCAGGATCTATGCCGGCCTGCTTGATGGCCTTTTCGTCGATTTGTAGCTTGAGATCCGCCCATTGGATGCCGAGCCGCAATACGCGAGGGGCGCTAAGCCCGACGTTGATCCCTTGGAGGCTGCGCAAGAGAAACCGGTTCTTCCCGGTCAACTGCAGCCAGATGAGGTATTCGCGATCCATGTTCTCTGCAACCACTCCGATGGAATCGCCTTCAGAACCGGAGTAGGCAAAGAGTTCGCCCGCCTTCAGGGTCGCGAGTCGAACCTCGGAAAAGTCATCGAACTGAATCGTGAGCATGCGGAATCCCCTTGATGAAAGGACGCGCCGGGGCTTACATCGGTTAGCTCGCTGTCCGTAGCGTCCCTGACGGCCCGGCGCTGACGTAGTGTCTGTCATCGGCGCGAACGCCGGTATCAGCACAGGCCGCGTGATTCTGTAGGGCGATTCCTACACGTCCAGAGACGACAAAACCGCGCCGTTTCGCAGCGCGGTTTTCCGTACCATTTCCGTACCGGCTTGGCTGACCATCCGTAAGTTATTGATCGGATGGTGGGCGGTACAGGGATCGAACCTGTGACCCCTACCATGTCAAGGTAGTGCTCTACCGCTGAGCTAACCGCCCGCGCGATTGCGCGAGCCGCGCACTA
>Ga0068855_100006927_pt1 | contig 13748 bp, 12 predicted proteins | sample KBSCornC52_FD_66592 | JGI IMG/M metagenome (GOLD analysis project Ga0068855, IMG submission 66592) | Corn rhizosphere microbial communities from Kellogg Biological Station, Michigan, USA - KBS Corn C5-2 | ecosystem: Host-associated > Plants > Roots > Rhizosphere > Soil ... | reverse complement strand
TGAAGGTATTTTCTGGGATTTTAAAAAAGACCGCATCAGTAAAGATGTGATGGAGTATTTTGATTTTGACGATAACCTCATACCTTCTATCCAAAATGTATTTTCTGAGCACGGAAAATTAACAGGCTCAGTAGCGGCAGACCTGTCACTTAAAGCGGGCATTCCGGTTACCTATAAAGCCGGTGATCAACCCAATAACGCCTTATCATTAAATGTACTGGAACCCGGTGAAGTAGCTGCCACAGCCGGCACCTCAGGCGTTATTTATGGCGTAAGCGATGAACTGACCTACGACGATGAATCGCGCGTAAACACCTTTGCGCATGTAAATTATACCACCGATGAAAAACGCCTGGGCGTATTGTTATGCATTAACGGAACCGGTATTCTGAACCGCTGGGTAAAAAATATTTTTTCTCCGGCCTTCAGTTATCCGCAAATGAATATGGAGGCAGGAAAAGTTCCGGTGGGTTCAAACGGATTGCGCATTTTACCTTTTGGTAATGGCGCCGAGCGTATGCTCAATAATAAGATCATTGGAGTTCATTTTCATCATATTGATCTCAACCTGCATACACAGGCTCATCTGTTTCGCGCTGCCCAGGAAGGTATTGCCTGTGCATTTCGATACGGACTGGATATTATGCGCGAAAATGGCATGGACCCACAGGTTATCAGGGCCGGTAAAGCGAATTTGTTTTTGAGCGATCTGTTTATAGAAGCATTTGTAAACACTACGCATGTACCGGTGGAATTATACAATTGCGATGGCAGTGTAGGTGCCGCTCTTGGCGCAGGCATTGGCGCAGGTATTTACAAAACTCCCAAAGAAGCATTCACAACGGCAAAACCATTAACAGTAATAGAGCCATCTAAAAAGAAAGAATACAAAGAAGTGTATGAAGAGTGGAAGGAACTGCTGCAAAGACAGGTAGAAAGTTGTAAGTAATAAGTTGTAAGTAGGGGGATTCGTATAATAATCATCAATATGAGGGTTAGTGGCCGTGCTTTGACCATTGACGATAGACAATTGACCATTCACAAAACATAAATCAGGTATATGAAAGTCATTACAGGCGACAAAGAATTTCTTAAAGGTATAGGTTCCATTAAATACGAAGGCGTGGAAAGCGATAATCCGCTCGCCTTTAAATGGTATGATGAAAACAGAATAGTAGCCGGCAAAACCATGAAAGAGCATTTACGGTTTGCTGTTTGCTACTGGCATACCTTCTGCAACACAGGCGCTGATCCTTTCGGTCCCGGCACCAAACACTTCCCATGGGATGCAGCCGGTGATGCAGTACAGCGCGCTAAAAACAAAATGGACGCTGCCTTTGAATTTATTACCAAACTGGGCGTTCCTTATTATTGCTTCCACGATATAGATCTGGTAGATGAAGGCGCTAATGTAAAAGAATATGAAAGCCGTTTACAATCCATTGTAGACTATGCCAAACAAAAACAGTCTGCCAGCGGTGTTAAATTATTGTGGGGAACTGCCAATGTATTTTCCAATCCGCGTTATATGAACGGCGCTTCTACCAATCCTGATTTTGCAGCCGTTGCGTATGCTGGCACTCAAGTAAAAAATGCACTTGATGCCACTATTGCATTGGGCGGAGAAAATTATGTATTCTGGGGTGGCCGCGAAGGTTATATGAGCCTGCTCAACACCAATATGAAACGTGAGCTCGATCACCTTGCACGCTTTTTAACTATGGCCCGCGATTATGCACGTAAACAGGGTTTCAAAGGTGTTTTCTTTATTGAACCCAAACCCTGCGAACCTACCAAACACCAGTACGATTACGATAGCGCTACCGTGATCGGCTTTTTACGTCATTACGGACTGGACAAAGATTTTAAACTGAATATTGAAGTAAACCATGCAACGCTTGCCGGTCACACCTTTCAGCACGAATTGCAGGTGGCAGCTGATGCCGGCATGCTGGGCAGCATAGATGCCAACCGCGGTGACGCTCAAAACGGCTGGGATACCGATCAGTTCCCGATCGATATGAACGAACTGGTAGAAAGCATGCTGATCATATTGGAAGCCGGTGGTTTTGCTGGCGGTGGCGTAAACTTCGATGCCAAAACACGCCGTAACTCAACCGACCTGGAAGATATTTTCATGGCGCATATCGGTGGTATGGACACTTTTGCCCGTGCTCTGGTAATTGCCGATAAGGTTTTACAAAAGTCTCCATACACAAAATTCCGTAAAGACCGCTATGCTTCCTTCGACGCCGGTAAAGGAAAAGAATTTGAAGATGGTAAACTGAAACTCGAAGATCTGCGTGAATTTGTTCTTTCCAATGGAGAGCCGAAACAGATCAGCGGCAAACAGGAATGGTTAGAGAACATTATTAATCAGTATATTTAATATAAGTCAGAAAGTCCGGAGTCGGAAAGTCCGAAAGAAATAATGTCTTTCGGTCTTTCGGACTTCCGGACTTCCGGACTTTCGCACTTTTCCGACTTACCGACTTCTAACAAAAAACTAAAGCCATATGCATTTTCTTGGTGTAACCGACTGGGTATTCGTAGGCCTGTACCTTGCCGTTATTGCAGGCATATCTGTCTGGTCTATTAAAAAAAGTAAAGACTCGCCATCTGATTATTTCCTTGCCAACCGTAACCTTGGTTGGTTTGTAATCGGAGCTTCCATACTGGCCTCTAACGTAGGGTCTGAGCATATTGTTGGTCTTGCAGGAACTGCAGCCAGCAGTGGTGTGGTAATGGGCCATTATGAATTGCATTCCTGGATCATTCTCACACTCGGATGGGTATTTGTTCCATTTTATATGCGAAGTATGGTATATACAATGCCCGAGTTCCTGGAAAGGCGTTTTAATGCAAAAGCACGGTGGCTGTTATCCATCATCCAGCTCGTTAGCTATGTTATTGCCAAAGCGGCGGTGACCATTTATGCCGGCGCCCTGGTATTTAATTCGCTGATAGGCGTTGATTTCTGGACGGGCGCCATCATTCTGGTAGTAGTAACGGGCGTTTATACGATCTTCGGTGGGTTGCATGCGGTTATGTATACTGAGGCTATACAGGCCATTGTATTGTTGTTGGGTTCGGCCGTATTGTTATTTATTGGTTTAGATAAAGTGGGTGGATGGCATACGCTGATTAATTCACTGCCAAAAGGAAAAGTGAACATGTTCCCGCCCTTGTCTGATCCTGATTTTCCCTGGGCAGGCATCTTATTTGCTTCCCCGATCGTGGGCTTGTGGTACTGGTGTACCGATCAGCATATTGTTCAGCGCTGTCTTGCTGCACGCAATGAAAAAGAGGCCAGAAGAGGGACCATCTTTGCAGCTTACTTAAAGCTCATGCCATTCTTCATTTTTATGATACCCGGTTTGATCGCTTACGTTTTAACGCAGCAGGGTAAACTAAATATGACAGACACGGATACCGCTTTCCCAACCCTCGTAAAAGAAATTATGCCTGTAGGGCTGAGAGGTTTATTAGCAGGTGGATTATTGGCCGCGTTAATGAGCTCGCTGGCGTCAGTATACAATGCCTGCTCAACCTTGTTTACCATGGATATTTACAAAAAGATGAAGCCGGAGGCCACCAACCATGAACTGGTTCGTGTTGGCCGTATAGCAACAGGAGTAGTGGTACTGCTCGGTATGATGTGGATCCCGTTAATGAAAAATATTTCAAAAGGCTTATACGGTTATCTGCAAAGTGTACAGTCTTATCTCGCGCCGCCGATTGCTGCAGCCTTTTTGCTGGGCGTATTTTCAAAACGTATCAATGCCAAAGGAGCGTATACAACCATGGTAGTTGGTTTTATAATAGGCGCCCTCAAGTTGGTTTTGGAACTTAGTAAGAATCATATTTCCGGCATATTCTACGACTTCGCCACTATGAACTTCTTATACTTCTGTATATTATTGTTTGTATTCTCTGTAGTGTTAATGATCATCGTGAGCCTGCTTTCAGAAAAACCAGATGAAGCACATATCAAGGGATTAACATTTGCAACAACTGTAGCTGAAGATAAAGCGGCTTCGCGTGCAAGCTGGAACAGGAAAGATGTGATCCTCACATGTATTGTACTAATATTGATTGTTTCTATCTTCCTGTATTTCTCCCCGTTGGGAATAGCTAAATAATAATCGTGAATCGGCAGTCGGCAATCGTGAATCAACAATTTACTCACGATTGCCGACTGCCGATTGCCGTTTTACCAGTTATGTTTCGCAATAATAATACACGCATACGATTGATATTTACCGGCATCGCATTTTACGAAGCCGATGCCGATATCGGCCAGTGACGCATTCCAGTTACCTATGCCCAGCAAATGGTTTCTGTGGCCATAAGAGGTATCGCCTTCATCCATGATCAGTGTTTCTATGGCTTCTTTACCGGTTGCTGAACCTGCGGCGATAGATTCAAAGTAATTCTCTTTTTTATTTTTTGTCCAGGCTCCATTTAAAGAATAACCACTTTGCTGTATAAGATAGTTGATACCATATCCGTCAGGATTAACATGCCCAAAGTAATTGCGCCTCGCCATATCCATAGCTTTTGCTTCGGCTACTTTTGCAAGTGTATCGTTCCAGCGTAAATTGATTTTGGTAATGGGTAAGCTGCCATTGAGATGCAGCGTTTTGTAATAATTTTCGGGATTATTCCTTATAGTATTTAGATATTCATATGCCTGCTGCGCTTCTTCTTTAACTACAAAGGGATTATTGTTGTAAAAGAAAGACAACAATAGAACCAATGCAGGAACCATGTAAGAAATAATTTTCATAAGGAGTGCGGTGTGTATACTAAATATAAGAATAACCGTGGGCTTTTGCAAGACCCTCTGTGGAAATTAAAAATTAAAAATGTGAAATGAGAAATGAAGAAGTAATAATAAATGGAAAATGTTAAATGCGTAATGAAAAAGTCATAGCAAATTAATAATTAAAAACGTGAAATGAGAAATGACAAAGTGGTGCTGTATTTACTTTTTCATTTCACATTCTTCATTTCAAATTACTCATTTCTCGTGGTACAACCCTTCTTCGCCGGTTGCCAGTGATTGAATGGTAATGTCGTTGTTATTTCCCAGCAGGTCGCCGGATGTCATAACTACCACAGCAACAGGCAGGTCGCTTCTCAAAATGGTATCGCCGTCAATGCGGAATGTTTTGTTATCGAACTGCAGTTTATCGCCGATGCGATATCCTTGTCCATAAAGCCATTGATGGCCTTTAATATGGTCAGCGCTTAATGTAGTGCAGCTTAAAATAAGCGGGAATGATATAATTGTTAGAATGGTTTGTGTTTTCATAAGTCAGGCCTTAATTAAAAAACACAAGCAAGAACCGGGCCTATTTCTTAACCACTTTTTCTACATCTAACTGTATCATGGCTTCATCGATGGTAAAGGACCATTTACCTCCGTCGCTCTTTACGAATAGTTTTAATAGTTGTCCTTCCTTATTCGTCATATCTGTTCCGGTAATCACCAGGGCCTTGTCTTTATCGTTATATGCCCAATTGCTTTTTTTGAATTGCAGAACTTTCTGAGGAGAATCAATAACGAAAACACCGTCAGTTTTGAAATGAAACTGAGTTTGCAGAAAAAGATTTTCTATCTTTTTTATTTCATCAGGTGAAACCTGTCCGGTTTTATCAGGAACAACTACTTTGGTTACGTTCCAGTCGCCGGGAAAATCAGCCTGTGTTTGTGATTTACTGCTAACAGCAATGGCGGTAAACAGTACTACAAGTATAAATTTAAAGTGCGCCATAGTATTGAACGGATTATGGATGTAAAAATAATACAGTCTTATACTATTGTCCAGTGCTTAAATTCAACTTTTTTCCCCGTCCGCCTGTAGCGGACAATATTTTAACAATTTAAAGTTTGCTTGTTCTACATATATACGTTCCGGCTAATAAGTAGTAGGTTGTAAATAGTAAAGTGCCTTTCACTTACAAATTACTACTTATTACTCATTTACAGCCGCTTCCACCAATCACTTCATCCACCGCTTCTTTGAACTGCAACCCGAAATCTTTTTTCTGCTCACTTAATAAGCTTTTAACGAAAATAATGGCTGCATAGTTTCTGCACTTGTCAATATAAGGCCAGGTACCAAATAAAGCGGGGCAGCTTACAACTGTACTTTTACCGCTGGCGTCTTCTTCCTGGATCCATTCTCCTAATCCATAATGGAAACCCTGAGCAAGTGCAGGAGCGAACTTTACAGGCACACCGGAAAATTGTGGTTTTTCCATTTCTTCAATGGCGCTCTCACTCAAAATACGTTTTCCTTCAAACATGCCTTTGTTAAGAAGCATAGATAAAAAGTTCATATAATCATATGCTGTGCTGCGGGCGCCCCCTGAAGGGTCTGGAGCATTGCCACCTTCATCCATAAACGACGTGCCTCTCATTTTTAAAGGCCGCAGCAGCCGTTGTGCAATTAACTGTTCAAAGTTTTTTTTGCTGATCACTTCCAATACTCTGGCCGCAATGTTCAGTCCGATGGTTCCATAATGAAACTCAGTACCTGCATTATTTGAAATTTCTTTCGCTGCAAAAGCGTTCACCTCTTCTTCCAGCGTAGTATATTTTTTACGTTGTAATATCTTCTGCAAATTGCCTTTTTCGCTCTCAATACCGGTTGTATGCGAAAGACACTGCCTGATAGTAACGTAGCTTTTCATGTATTTATTAAAGACGGGCAGATATTTGGCTACAGGATCATCCAGTTTCAGTTTGCCTTCATCTACAAACGTCATTACAAGGGCCGCAGTTAACCATTTGCTGCTGCTTGCAATAGGGGCAGGGGTTTTGCCATTAAATTCGCCCAGGGCTTTTTCATGAACGATCTTACCATCTTTATACACTAATATCACCACATCATTGCCCAGCATTTTCTGATTCTTTTGCAGCAGGGCGTCTACGCTGCTAAAGTCCGACTGTGCAAAGGAAAACTGAAAGATTAACAGGAAAGCGCAAATAAGACTGCAGTTCAGACAGATACGGTTGATTTTTAATGACATAAATGCATGAATTTTGGCCTGGATTATGATTTGTTATGTATTACCTGGTTATTTGAAAAAGAGTTAACCGGATTATAGATGCGCCCGTGAAGGTCGCTTTTTTTACGTTCAGTACTCGCAAAGGGTTGGTTTAATGCCCCTGTTTCTGAACATTTTGGAAGGCTGCAACAAATCATTCTGTTAACCTGTTTCATATAAACATAGTACAAAAGAGAATTTTTAAAATCTTCAAATTCAAATTAACACGCTATGAACTTAGGAAATTTTACTATAAAGGCGGCAGAAGCCTTTCAGCAGGCACAACAGTTAGCGTTTAATTCACAGAACCCGAATATTGAAACGGAACATATTCTAAAAGCGCTCCTCGATCAGGAAGATTCACCCGTTGAATACTTATTAAAGAAGAATAATGTAACGGTGAACCTTCTTGAAAATAAATTGCAGGAGTCTATAAATAAATTGCCCAAAACAAGTGGTGATGCGGCTCAAATGGTAAGCCGCGAAGCCAATAATGTGATATTAAGGGCAGGATCTGTTTTAAAACAGTTCGATGATGAATTTATTACGCCGGAGCATTTGTTGCTGGCCCTGGTGCAGGGAAATGATCCTACTGCCCGTTTGCTGAAAGAAGCAGGCTTAAGCGAAAAAGGCCTCGTAGCAGCCATTAAAGAGCTGCGTAAAGGCGAAACGGTGAAATCCCAAACCCAGGAAACCCAGTTTAATACACTGAATAAATATGCCCGTAACCTGAATGAACTGGCCCGTCAGGGTAAGCTCGATCCGGTAATAGGCCGCGATGAAGAAATTCGCAGAACCTTACATATCCTTTCGCGCCGTACCAAGAATAATCCGATGCTGGTTGGTGAACCAGGTGTGGGTAAAACGGCTATTGCCGAAGGTATTGCACACCGCATCGTAAATGGCGACGTGCCGGAGAACCTGAAAACAAAGATCATTTATGCACTCGACATGGGTCAGCTCATTGCCGGCGCAAAGTACAAAGGGGAGTTCGAGGAAAGGCTGAAGGGCGTAGTTAAAGAAGTAGCCAATAGCAACGGCGAACTGATTTTGTTTATTGATGAAATTCATACCCTTGTTGGAGCAGGTGGGGGAGAAGGCGCCATGGATGCTGCTAACATTTTAAAGCCTGCCTTAGCGCGTGGTGAATTGAGAGCTATTGGCGCCACTACTTTAAATGAATACCAGAAATATTTTGAGAAAGATAAAGCATTGGAACGCCGGTTTCAGAAAGTAATGATAGATGAACCATCGGTAGAAGATGCAATATCTATTTTGCGTGGGTTGAAAGACCGCTACGAAACGCACCATCATGTGCGTATTAAAGATGAAGCCATTATTGCAGCGGTGGAATTATCGAGCCGGTACATAGCCGACCGTTTTTTACCCGATAAAGCCATCGACCTGATTGATGAGGCAGCCGCAAAACTGCGGCTCGAAATGAACTCCATGCCCGAAGAGCTGGATCATCTGGAAAGACAAATTCGTCAGCTTGAAATTGAACGGGAGGCGATAAAGCGTGAGGATGATGAAGAAAAACTGAAAGTGTTGAATACCGAGATCGCCAACCTGAGTGTGCAAAGGGATACTTTAAAAGCTAAATGGCAGGAAGAGAAAGAACTTGTTGAAAAAGTGCAGGATGCCAAGGCGAAAGTTGAGCAGTTGAAATTACAGGCCGAACAGGCTGAGCGTAATGGTGATTATGGAACAGTAGCAGAAATACGGTATGGCAAGATCAAAGAGCAGGAAAAGGAGATTAGTGAGTACTCAGACCAGTTAAACGCCATCAGCGAAAACAAGCGGTTGATGAAGGAAGAAGTAGATGCAGAAGATATTGCCGAAACAGTAGCTAAAGCTACCGGTATACCGGTAACACGTATGTTGCAGAGTGACAAGGAAAAACTCCTGCACCTTGAAGAAAAATTGCATGAACGTGTGGTTGGGCAGGATGAAGCAATTACCGCGGTAGCCGATGCTATCCGAAGAAGCAGGGCGGGTTTGAATGATCCCAAAAAACCGATTGGTTCATTTATCTTTTTAGGTACAACAGGCGTAGGTAAAACCGAACTCGCCAAAGCACTCGCCGATTACCTGTTCGACGATGAAAGCCTTATGACCCGTATCGATATGAGCGAATACCAGGAAAAACATACAGTGAGCCGATTGGTAGGCGCCCCTCCCGGATACGTGGGATATGAAGAAGGCGGGCAACTTACCGAAGCTGTACGTCGTAAACCTTATAGCGTGGTATTGCTCGATGAAATTGAAAAAGCACACCCCGATGTATGGAACGTATTGCTGCAGGTGCTCGACGATGGCCGTTTAACCGACGCCAAAGGCCGGGTGGTGAACTTTAAGAACACCATCATAATCATGACCAGCAATATTGGTAGCCAGCTGATCCAGGATGCTTTTGAAGATGTAACAGAACAAAATGTAGACAAAGCGCTTGAACGGGCAAAAGTGGAAGTGATGAATTTGCTGAGACAAACCGTCAGACCGGAATTTTTAAATAGAGTGGATGAGATCATCATGTTCAAGCCATTAATGCGGAAAGAGATCACAGGTATTGTGCAGATCCAGTTGAACAATCTGAAAAAGCTGGTAGCCGAAAACGGCATCGATCTGCGATTCAGTAATTATGCACTGGAATACCTGGCAGAACAGGGATTTGACCCGCAGTTCGGAGCAAGGCCATTGAAACGGTTAATTCAAAAAGAGATAATTAATCCGTTGAGTAAGAGAATATTGGCTGGCGATATCGACAAAACTAAACCGGTGATGGTGGATGTGTTCGATGGAGTAGTAGTGTTTAGAAACGAAACACCGGAAAAGGTTAGGTAACCCCCTTCCCGCCAGGCGGGACTAAGAGCAACAGGCCGGAGAAGAAAACGAATAGTTAAAAGATTGGAAGGAATGGATTTGGGAAACTTTATATAAAGTAAATTGTTATAATTAAAACCCTGCCAGGTCAATAATTAGTGATAGAGTCAGTGTTTTTTGCAGACCAGGCAGATAAGGTGTGAAGTTGATCAGGTAATTGAATTTTATAACCAGGCCACTCTGCAACACAGGGTGGCCTTTTTAAATCAATGTATTACCAGTAAGGAGACGTTATGGCAATCAAAAGTGACAAAAACAAAGAGATTATTCCTACAAAAAATTTATGGACAGGCAATCCCGACGCCCGGGTTAGCCTGGTATTATTTGGGGATTATGAAAGTGATGAATGCGCCAAAGTGCATAGAGTAATTTTGAAATTGCTGGAAGCTTATCATAAAAAGATAAAGTTCAATTACCGGCATTTTCCATTAACCCAGATCCATCAGCATGCACATAAGGCAGCTGAAGCAGCTGTTGCAGCGGCTCAGGAAGGCAAATTCTGGGAGATGCATAATTTGTTGTACAATCATCCTCATCGCCTGGGAACCATCAGCCTCAGGGAATATGCCCGCGAAGTAGGCGTGATCAGCAAGAACTTTCTGCCCGATCTGGTAGAAAGTAAATATGGCTGGACGGTAAGGGCCGATTTACTGGATGGTTTGGGTAAAGGCGTACGCAATGTACCGACCTTGTTTATAAATGACCGGCTTTATGAGGGACGTTTTAGTCAGCCCGAGATATCAAAGGCCATTGACATGGAATTTCATGCAAATCGTCCCAAACGGGCTTAAGTTAAGTCAGGAGTGATTCGAAAGGGGTGCTACATGCGCCCCTTTTTTGTGAGCAGTTAAAGGGCTCTGTTAAAGGTCAAGTTGGTGGAAAACCTTCAAAAAACACTAAAAAGCGCCCCTTTGAAAAAAAAGTTTAAACTTTTTTTCAAAAAAAATGCTTTTTGATGCCTCGGAAAATTGTATTGAAAAATGGCTGTTTTCAGACCCAAAATGAAGCGACTTTTAAAATTGCTTAAACTGCAAACCATCTGTCCGACAAATCTGCAGGGAGCCATTTAAACAGATGAGATATCTGTTTTTATTTAATATATTATAGGCTGCCGTCTATACGCTGGAATGCACTGCTGGCGTTTGTTTTAACCATTTTAAAGTAGAAACTTTGTGTAGATAAATTAATAATCGTGACTACCGTTCTATTCTTCTTCATTACATCATTGTTATCCTGGGTGGCTCAATCAGTATCTGATTTGAACCCGACTTTAGTTGAAATAATTAAGATCTTATTTGTTTCGGTGGGATGGATTGGCGGTTTAATTGCCTATATCTGGATGAATGAAAAGCGCAAGCTGAAACACGCTTAAGAGTTCAATTAGGGTTTGTTTTATCATTATAACGATTGCCTGATCATAATATGCTCCCGGGAACACGGGAGCTTTTTTTATTTTAAGTCAGCAGGTTCATAAATAGAACGATGGATATTCCTGCTTCAGACTTAAAAAGAAAGGCAGTGTAGAAACACCGCCTTGAATGAATGAATGATTGCTTGCCATAAGAAAAACAAAGTTTTAAGGCAGTTACGGGTGGAATCGAACCACCGTAAAAGGTTTTGCTAACCTCCACCTTGCCTCTCGGTCACGTAACTCATCCATAATGCTCGATGCTCAATGCTCAATGCCGAATGCTCAATGTATTAAGCGTTAAGTGTTCTGCTTATTACTTTGGATCCAGTTTTATCAGCTGATATTGCGATGCATCAGTAACGCGAATTTTTTTCTGTTTGAAAGTCGGATGTTCAACTATAAGTGTAACGGGCAACTGCTGCCATGTAGAAATCGTGAACACACCTTTTGTATTCGTAAGCGCTTCTTCTTCCCCCGACACTATATATACATAAGCGTTTTCAATTTGCCTGCCCGTAGTGCTGTTTGTAATAGCACCTTCAATTGTGGAAGGGCGCCCCGGAAAGATCTCCGATGTATTGAATATTAATACAGGTAAAGCAATCAGCCAGCTTTTATGATTTGCCGATTTCATGCGTATAATAATTGATGTTAAAAAGAATATGTAAAGCCTGAAGAAGCTTTTCAACATCGTGCTTTTGAATACACATCTACCATAGCATTCGAATTACAATGCAATGATACAGCAAATTAATAAGTCTACAAAAAAGGTGGACTAAATAATTTAAAAAATTCCTGTAGCGGCATTCGCAAACAAAAAAGCTCTTGCTTTTGCAACCAGTAATTAGGGGTGTGTTATTGGATTGTTAAACGAATACAAAGGTTTAAACCACTCAAAAAAAAACTGGTCTGCACACAGGAAAGTTTAATTAGTTAAAAATGATGAAAGGCAGTGTAGGCGGGGCGTACGGCGTTTTTAGCAATAGCGTTGGTTAATCAATAAATTTTTTTCTTTTCCACTTTATCTATGCAGGCACGAAAGTTGTTTGTGCCATTTCCCGAAGTTTTTCAACTCAAAACAATAAGTATTATGAAAGCAATGCGAAACCTGGGTAAGATTATGATGATTGCATTTGGAGGTGCCATCATCCTTTATGCCTGTTCAAAAGAAAGTTCCGGTGGCAATAATTCAACTGTGCCTGCCGGTAAGCAACAAGTAAATCTTTATTTAACTGACGGTCCTTCATTTTTCGACAGCGTAAAGATCGATATCAAGTCTGTTAAGTTTTTGATCGATACCTGCGACAAGTCGAGAAGACATCACGACGACAACGACACAGTAAAGAACTGTGGCGTATGGGATTCTGTAAGCATCACACCCGGAGTATATAATCTGCTCAATCTGCGTAATGGTATCGATACCTTACTGGCCAGTGGTAATCTTCCTGATGGCAGTATCAGAAAGATTGTTATTACACTGGGAACAAACAACTCGCTGGTTAAAGACAGTGTAACTTATCCTTTGCATCTTTTATCTAACCAAATTGTTATCAGATTGAATGGTAACGAGTGGGAAAACTTCCAAACCGGTAAATACCGCCTGTGGCTCGACTTCGATTGCGGCCGTTCAATTATAAAGTTACGCGATGGAAGTTTTTATCTGAGTCCGTTTATCCGTGCATTTATTGTTAAAGAAACCGGTGTTGTAAAAGGTGTAATTAAGCCTGCTGCTGCATGGCCTGTAGTTACTGTTTATAACGGCACTGATACAGCATATGCATTGCCTTTCCTCGATGGCCAGTTCAAAGTACGTGGTTTGAATACAGGCACCTATTCTGTTTTTGTAAATGGTTCCAATGGTTACCAGGATACAACCATCACCAATGTATCTGTAACTGTAGGCAAAGAAACAGATCTGGGCACGATCACATTGCACAAGTAGTTTAATTGACGAAAAGTCGAAAACCAATCCATATGACCCTGGCGCCTTACTGGTTGCCGGGGTTTTTTCTTTACCTTTGCGGCTTCAATTTATTTATGCTGCTTTATAAAGAATTTACATTTGATTCGGCTCACTTTTTACCGAATGTACCGGAAGGTCATAAATGCAAAAATATTCATGGTCATACCTATCGTTTGCGTGTTTGGCTTAAAGGAAAGCCTCACGAAAAATTAGGATGGATAATAGATTTTGCAGAATTGAAAAGTATCATCAAGCCGGTAGTAAACCAGCTCGATCATAAGCTGATGAATGATATCCCCGGCCTTGAAAATCCTACCTGCGAGCTGATTGCCGTATGGATCTGGGATAACCTGAAGCCGGCGCTGCCCGCCATGCATCGTATTGAATTGCATGAAACACCTACGTCCGGCGTGATTTACGAAGGAGAGTAGT
>Ga0068855_100006924_pt1 | contig 13751 bp, 12 predicted proteins | sample KBSCornC52_FD_66592 | JGI IMG/M metagenome (GOLD analysis project Ga0068855, IMG submission 66592) | Corn rhizosphere microbial communities from Kellogg Biological Station, Michigan, USA - KBS Corn C5-2 | ecosystem: Host-associated > Plants > Roots > Rhizosphere > Soil ... | reverse complement strand
GAATCAGCCGCATCTACAACGCCATCCAGTCCTTTCAGGCCACCGTCGCCATGACCCCGTCCGTCGGCAGCGTCTACAAAGGCCAGATCACCGAAATCCACGATGTCCGCGCTTACGTCCTGTTTCGCAAGCCGGCGGACATCCGGATCATCGGGCAGCTTCCCGTCGTCGGCACGCGCGCATTCGACATGGTGTCCGACGGCCACAATTTCAAATTTTTCCTTGTCTCGAAGAATTTGTTCGTGGAAGGCTCGAACTCCGCCCCGGCCACCTCAAAAAACCGGCTGGAAAACCTTCGCCCGAGTGCTTTCCTGTCGTCCATGCTGATTCGCCCCTCCGAACCCGCCGAGCACCCCTTCCTTGAAGACCAGACCGATGAGGAAAACGCGCTCTACATCCTCCAGTTCATCCACCTGACCCCGGACGGACGGCCCAGCGCCAGCCGAAGCGTCTGGTTCGATCGTCTGGATCTCAGCATCACCCGTCAGGTCGTTTACGATGGCGGCGGCGATATCGTCAGCGATACGCGTTACGCCAAATGGCAGGCGTATAACGGCGTTATCTTTCCTGCCCATATCGATATCAACCGGCCAAAAGACGGCTACGGGGTCGTCATGGATATCACGCAGATGCAGATGAACACGCCCCTCCCGGACGACAAATTCGTTCTGAACAAGCCAGAGGGCGCGCAATTGCAGGTTATCGGTGCGGCGCCCACGCCAACTTCTGACGGGCAGGCCCCGCAGTGATACAGAAACTCGTTTGGGAGAATGTTCGCTTCCGGCCCGTTCGCACGCTGCTCAGCATCCTGCTGATCGCAGTGCCGGTGACCCTTATCCTTACTCTGATCGGGCTTTCAAACGGTTTTCTCGACGACTCCAGAAGACGCGCCGAAGGCGTCGGGGCCGATATCATCGTGCGGCCGCCTGGCTCATCGCTGGCGTCTTTCAGCGGCGCGCCGTTGCCCGATAAGCTCGTGACGCTGCTTTCCCGGCAACCGCATGTGACCCAGGCGACGGGTACCGTAGTTCAGCCGGTCGCCGGCTTCGACACGCTGACCGGAATCGATCTGGCCGCATTCGACAAAATGAGCGGCGGCTTCACCTTTGTGGCCGGGCACGCCTTCCAGGCGCCGAACGACATCATCATCGACACCTACTACGCTCAGCAGCGCGGCGCAAAAGTAGGCTCCACCATCAATATCTGGAACCGCAACTGGAACGTGGCTGGGATCGTCGAGCCAGGAAAGCTGTCTCACATGTTCGTTCCGCTCGGCGTATTGCAGGACCTCACGAATAACCCGGGGAAAGTCAGTCAGATCTATCTGAAGCTTGACGATCAGCGCAATTCCGCGACGGTGGTCGCAGGACTGAAAAAGCTTCTTCCGAACTACACGATCTACACGGTCCGGGAGTGGGAATCGCTGATCTCCGTCAACAACATCCCGATGCTGAGCACATTTATCCACGTCATCATCGGTATTGGCGTCGTGATCGGCTTCGCCGTGGTTTCGCTCTCCATGTACATGGCGGTTCTCCAGCGAACACGTGAGATTGGCATCCTGAAATCGCTTGGCGCCACGAAAGCTTTCGTCATGGGACTCATCCTTTGGGAGGCGTTTGTTCTTGGCCTCGGTGGAACCGTGTTCGGAATCCTCCTGAGCTTCGTCAGCCGGGCGGTGATGAGAATGATCGTGCCCGCTTCCCTGCCCCAGGCGATTGTTCCCACATGGTGGCCCATCGCGGGAGCCATCGCAGTGGGAGCGGCGCTGCTCGGCGCTCTCTACCCAGGATGGCTGGCCGTTCGCCAGGATCCCATCGAGGCTCTTGCCTATGAGTGAAGCGCTGTCCCCCAGCGCCGGGTCAACGCCCGCGAGGTCGCTCACATCCGAATCGTCCGGCGCCGAATCGATCATAAGCGTCCGTGATCTCCGCAAGACCTACCAGACCGGCAAGGTCTTCGTCGAAGCGCTGCGCGGGGTCGATCTCGAAGTCAGGCCGGGCGAGTTCGTTTCCATCGTCGGCCCCTCCGGCTCCGGCAAATCCACGCTGTTCCACGTCATCGGCGGCCTCACGCCACCAACAGCCGGCCAGGTGATCGTCGCCGGGCGTGACGTATCGAAGGTCGGCGACGCCGGCCGAACCAGACTCCGCCGGGATTGCGTCAGCTTTGTCTTTCAGAAATTCAACCTGCTGCCCAACCTCACGGCCGCGGACAACATCCGCACCGCGCTCTTCATCTCGGGTCGAAATCAGGACGGCTTTGAGCAGGATTTCCAGGACATTCTCGATCTGCTGGGCATCGCCGGGCGTCTGAATCATAAGCCTTCGGAGCTTTCCGGAGGCGAGCAGCAGCGGGTCGCGATCGCGCGTGCTCTCGCCACCAGACCTGCCATTCTGCTGGCCGACGAGCCCACCGGGAATCTCGATTCCAGAAACTCGCTCGCAGTTCTCGGTATTCTCCGGAATCTGAATGACCGCCTCGGCCAGACCATCCTGATGATCACGCACAGCAGCGAGGCGGCCGAGTTCGGGCACCGCATCGTTTACATGAGCGACGGTCGTATCGTTGACCGGTCCGCTCTGCAGAAACCCGAAGCGATCTGAGCAGGCCGTATACCTCGGAACGTATACCTCGGAACCCGGACTGCAACCACCAGGAAGCGCGCCAGGTTTCTCGCCGGAAACCTGGCGCCATCCCGTGGGCAGTTCTGTTTATATCGGCCGAGTCACTTACACCGGCAGCCGCTGAGGACCAGCATCACTGGTCGTCATCGGGATCTGCAGCCCGCCGCTTGTCGTTCAGGAAAAACGCCGCGCTTTTCGGGGCGGCGATGCTTTGAAATGCCCGAGGCGTCTGAGCCAGGTTGAAAAATTCGGTCATATCGGTGCTGGCCCGGGCATCGGCGAAATTCAAAGCGCCCTCCTGTACGTAGAAATTGTGCTCGATAAATCTCAGAATGCTGCCGAAATCATAGCGCGTATTGCTGATGTACCCCTTCTGTGTATACGCGGAGACCACTACAAGCGGAACCCGAAAGCCGAGTTGGTAAGCGCCTTGTACTCCCGGCAGAAAGGGAGGCGGCTCATGGTCATACCAGCCGCCCCAGTCGTCCCACGTGATGAAGATGGCGGTGTCGTTCCAGTAGCCGGCGCCGTTGTCGCAGGACGTGCTCTTGCCAATCGCGTTGACGATCGAGGCCACCCACGAAGGCCCTCCGTCATCGCTCACGTTTGTGTGATCCGAGTTCTGTCCCGTCGGAATAACCCAGTTGACCGCATTGAGTTTGCAGTTGCTGATGTCGGTCAGCACGTCCGCCGGATTCGGATCCACGTTGTTGGCGTAGGGCTTTCCTGCGCATTGGCCGCCCGGTCCCGTTGACTGGCAGATGTGCTGAATGGAGTTTGGCGCCATCCAGATGGAGTCCAGTGGGCCGGTACCGTTGGGCGCGTAGTATCGCCAGGTAACCTGGCCAGGCAGGACATCGGGCATTGTGAGATGGTCTCCGCAGGGATAGACGGAACGATTTTCTGCGCCGGTGGCATCGATCAGGGAAACGGTGGCGCCCGCGGGCGCCGCGCATCCTGCGCGGTTGTTCGCCGGGTTCTCCGCCATGAACACGCCGGCGGCATCATCGCTTGCGCTTACCGCCGAGGTCCCGCTGAAGATGTATTGGTGGGCGGGATAGCTCGGTCCCTGATTCGTCTGGAACATCAGGTTCGCCCAGCCGTACTGCGTAGCCAGATCCAGATAAGGATTCAGGACTCCCGTCGAGTTGTCGACGTACTTGAATGCTGTGGTCGCGGAGTTGCACTGGTTGATGCAGGCTATCTTCTTCGCTCCGTCCATCCGGCACACCTTTGTGGTGGGGTCCGGATTGCACTGGGTCATGAACGCGTTGTGGGCATGGCTCAGATCATAATGGGCGGTCAGCGGCACGGTTCCAGGCTCAGTGACTCCGTTCGGGGCGGTGGAGTCCTTCCAGTGCTGCGTCTGGATGTCGTATTTGCCGCTCGTTGCCGTGTTGCTGCAAGTTTGCGCGGAGCCATACGGCGGGCCGCACAGCCCCAGGAAGAGATTGTCCGGCGTGCGGTTCTCCTGAAAAATCACCACCACGTGCTTGAATGACACTCCGGTACTGGACACGGTGAGCATTACCGAATTGCTCTTCTGTCCGCCGATGGTGAGCGTCAGCGGGTAATCGCCGTAAGGCAGATTCGGAACCTGAATATTGGCCTGGGACAAACCCACCGTGGTCGGCGTTAATCCGAGAAATGCAATGGGGGCATTTTGCCCGCCGATGGTGGCGGTCGCGGCTGCCGTGGCTCGCGAGAGAGGGCTCGCAGACGCCGCAACTCCCGTCGGAACCGGGTTGTCCAGTGTCCCCTGCCCCGTCAGATAAGTGACCACAACGCTTCCGGAGGCAGCAGGATTGTTGGTAGCGTTCAGATAGCCGTTTGTGTTGACCGTGGCGCTGCGATCGGAGCCTTCCGGAAAAATGCCGGGCGCGGCCGGCGCCACGTTCACTGTAACCGCCGCGCTCGAGGACGAGCCCGCGGTGACAACCACTGAAGCCGTCCCCGTCTGCGTCTCATATGGGAGTTGAGCATTGATCTGGGTCGGGCTGACGTAGTAGAGCGGCGCGGGCAGCCCGTTCACCTTGACCGATGTGCCGGCCAGATTCGCAGGCAGCGGCGTCATCGTCGCGTTTCCGGTTCCGCTCGCGAGATTGTTCCCAAAAATGGCGATGATGGAGCCGGGAGCCACTGCCCCCCCGGCTGAAAAGCTCGCTGCATTCACGACGCCGCCGGGATTGATGGAAGGCGCTTGCGCGTGAACGTTTGCCGCAATCAACAGCGCCAGGCACGCAAACCGTGCGGCTGGTTTGAAGATCGGCAGGCCTGCCTTTGTGCTCATGATCGAGTCCCTTCTACATACTCAAAACGGTGCTGATCTGGCCTCCGCCGACGGAACACTTTGGGCCGGCACGGCTTTCACATACCGGTTGCAGACTTGAGATTATCTCTTTCTGTCGAGTATCGATACGGGGCAGAGGCGCGCTTCGGGACAGAATCTTCCATTCGCGCGGTTCTCATCCATCCTTCAGGCCTTTGGAGTCTCTACTGCAGGATCCGGAAACCGCCCCCCGACCCGTTGCTGCTCACGGGCGACGGACCGGAGTTCCCCGGCAGGTTAAGTCAGCGCCGCCAGCGCCTGCCTTACATGCGCCTCCGGCCGCAACTGCGACGCGAACGTAGCGCGGATCGTGCCATCGCGAGCGATAACAAACGTCTCCCGCCCCGGAATAATTCCCAGCGTTGCCTTCACCCGGTACAGCTTCCGCACCCGTCCTCCCGGATCGCTCAGAAGCCGGAAGGGCAAATTGTATTTATCCGCGAAGGCGCGGTGTGAACCTTCCGGGTCGGAGCTCACCCCCAGCACTTCCGCGCGCAATCCGCGGAAGGCTGCAAACTGGTCGCGAAACGCGCACGCCTCTTTCGTGCAGCCGCTCGTATCATCTTTCGGATAGAAGTAGAGCACCACTGCGCTCTGCCCGCAAAAACCGCTCAGCCGAACGGTCTCGCCATTCTGATCTTTCAATTCGAAATCAGGAGCCGGATCACCCGGCTTCAGGCTGCTCATCGGCCGTAGAACTTCAATGCGGGAATGTAGCAACCCACCGGTTTCGTTTCCGGGTTCGGCACGGGCTTTCCCGCAAGCACGCTGTCCAGAGCATCCCGCAAATCGTGTTCGGTCGCCGCCGCGCGTGGCTTGCCGAAATCGGCATACAGGTTATCGATGCGGCCCCGGTAAGCAATGGCGCCGCCCGGCTTCACCACCACAGCCTCCGGAGTAATCTTCGCCCCCGCCGCCGCAACCAGCGCATGCGCGCGATCGACGATTTTCGGATAGTCGCCGTGGCCGTACTCCGCCGCATGCTGTTTGGCTTTCTCGTCCGTGAGCGTCGGATCCACGTAGACCAGCGTGCACCCGGCGCCCCGCGCGGCATAAACCTCGCAGATCCGCCGGATCTCATGCGAATAGTAGTTCGATACCGGACACGTGTTATCGATGAAAATCAGCGTCTCGACATGGCCCGCCGCCACCTTAAGCGGCTCCCGCTCGATACCCGCTACATCACGCAGTTTCGGCCCCGGATTCCCTGAGATCCCGAGCGCAAAAACGAGCGCACAGGCCGCCACCTGGGCGGCGCGTTGTGGGCAATGGAGAAAGAAAACCAGCCAGCTCATAGGCGCCTCATTTTGTACGAGAGGCAGAAAAATCCACCATGCATCCGCTGATCATGATAAACCGCATTCACCGCAACCCTCGAGGCGGCCGTCGCCGAGCGGTTCGCCCGTGTCGGGAATCATGTGCAACGACATGTGATGAGTCTACAGCCTGAAAACGGAAGAGCACGAAGCGGGGCGGCGCCACGCATGCAATCCGCGCGTATCCCGTCTACAGACGAAGGCATCGATCAAAGCGGAAAGCGCAGCGGCCTGTTGCCGCCGGCTGGGGAAATAAAGGAAGAACCCCGGGAAAGGTTGACCAGTCTTCCAGCACCCGCACCAGCGACGCGCTTGCGAGCTGCGGAGCCGCATTTTCTTCATCCAAATAAGCAAGACCAACGCCATCTGCTGCAGCATGGATCACCAGCTCCACATCATCAACTATCAACGGGCCGTTCACTTTGCGTGCGATTTGAAGTACTCCGGCGAACCCACGATCACTGGTGTCAGATCCGGAGACACGCGTACGGCGATCATGTCCTTCTCGATGTATTCTCCAAAGTGAATAACTGCAGGATATTTATCCGTGTTGCTCTGAAAACATCGTCCGTTCACTCAGGAGTCTGGTCTTGTGTGAGCCAACGATGGAGGCAGCGTAATCGTCGGGTGTGATGCCGGATGAGGCGGCGCACTTTGCGGGGCGGAATAGCCGTGGGCGGTGGCTGATAGGGTGCGGCATCGGACAACACCTGGTAAATGCGCATCACCAGGCAGTGGGCGGCGGCCACCAGCGCCCGCTTATGGCCGAGGCGTGGATGAAGGCGCTGATAGCGGAGTTGAAACTCGGGTCGATTCCCTGGTCTGAGAAGGGAATTTCGAGTCGAATGCTAACCTGAGATGGTCAGGTTCCGGGCTCCGTGCAACGGACGGCTGCAAACCCCGCCAGGTCCGGAAGGAAGCAACGGTAGTGGCTTCACCCGTGTGCCGCGGATTACCCGGGGCCTGGCTAATCTTACGGCTCGATTCGAACCCGCTAAACTCAAAGCAAGCGCAAGGAAAAAAGCGCACGGTGGCAGGGCGAACCGTTGTGCGCCTTAAAACAATCGAATGTACCAGGTCATCGCGCGCAAATACCGGCCGCAATCGTTTGACGATGTTCTGAACCAGGAACACATCAAAACGACTCTCCGCAATGCCATCGCGCAAAACCGCATCGCGCACGGCTATATCTTTTCCGGCCAGCGCGGTACCGGCAAAACCACTACGGCGCGCATCGTCGCCCGCTGCCTGAATTGCATCCAGGGTCCAACAGACAAGCCTTGCGGTGTTTGCGCCAGTTGCGTCGAAATCGCCGCCGGCTCCTCGGTCGATGTGATCGAAATTGACGCCGCCTCCAACCGGGGCATCAACGAAATGCGCGAACTGCGGGAAAACGTTCGCTATCAGCCGGCCCGCGATCGCTACAAGATCTTCATCATCGATGAAGCCCACCAGATCACGAACGAAGCCTTCAACGCGCTGCTCAAAACCATCGAGGAGCCGCCTGAGTGGGCCGTTTTCATCCTCTGCACGACGGAATCGCACAAGATTCCAGCCACCATCGCCTCGCGCTGCCAGCACTTCAGCTTTCGCTCCGTCGATTTCAACGACCTGATCGACCGGATGCGCGAAATCTGTGCACAGGAAGGCATCGACGCCGATGACGAAGCGCTCGCCGTCATCGCGCAGGCGGGTGAAGGTTCGGTGCGCGATTCGCTTTCGGCCCTCGATCAGGCGATCGCCTGCTGCGGCAATCGTCTCGAAGCCGCGCAGGTCCGGTCGCTGCTCGGCGCGTTCTCAATCGACGCCATGGCGCAGGTGACCACCGCGCTCGCCGCCGAGGATGGCGCGAAAGTTCTCGAACTCGTTGATGAACTCGAGCGCAACGGTGGCAGCCCCCAGCATTTCGCGCGCGAAGTCTCGCGGTATTTGCGCAATATACTGGTCACGAAAATCGCGGGCGCCGATTCGCGACTCATCAGCGCGAGCCCTGCCGAGCGCGCTGAAATGGCCCGGATCGCGGCTTCGTTCACCGAGGAAGATCTCACCCGTTATCTCCAGATTTCACTTGACGTCTTCACTGATCTTCAGGCCTCTCTCCAGCCGCGCTTTCATCTCGAAATCGGCCTGCTGAAGATGATCCAGGCCGGCCGGCTCGTGCCCATTGAAGAGGCGATCGCCAGTCTGCCGGCAAGGCAGGGAACGCTACCCCCTGCACCGCGACCCACGGCGGCGCCCGCGCCCACAGCCACGCCAAAACCTGCGCCCATTTCCAGCGCGCCTCCCCCGCGCTCAGGCCCCTCGCCTTTCGAACTGGACCGCATGAAGAAAGCGGCCGCTCCAGAGCCTTCGCCCGCCGCTGCCGCTCCGGCCCCGGCGCTTTCATCCGATACCGACTGGCGCGCGAAACTGCACGAGGCCATGATGGCCGCGCAACTGCCGTTCTCGGCCGACGCCATTCTGCAGTCGGACGTGGCGCTCGTCAACAACAACGAAATTGTCATCACCACGTCGAAGAAGTTCGCGCTCGATCTCGGTCAGTCGGAGGTGCAGTCCGCCATCAAACAGCTCGACGTTACCGGCTTGCGCGGCCGTGTCGTTTTCGGCGAAGTGAAGTCCGCGCCGGCAGCTGCTCCGAAGCCCGCTGCCAAAGAACAGGAAGACGAGGTCGCCACGCGCGCTCTGTCGCATCCGGAAGTACAGCGTTATCGTGAATTGTTCGGCGGCGAAGTCAGGACCGTCCGTAATCTGAAGGAGCCCTGGAACGAATGAAAATGCCCGGAAACATGCAGGCCATGATGCAGCAGGCCCAGAAGATGCAGGAGAAGCTGCAGGCCGAAATCGCGCAGATCCGCGTGGAAGGCACGGCCGGTGGCGGCATGGTCAGCATCAAAATGGACGGCCATAAGAACGTGGTTGCCGTCACCATTGATCCCGAGGTTGCAGGCGACGTCGAAATGCTCCAGGACCTCGTGCTTGCCGCCTGCAACGATGCGGTCAAAAAAGTAGACGAGGAATCCAACAAGAAAATGGGCGGCATGCTGGGTGGCCTCGGACTTCCGCCGGGCCTGTTCTAGCCGATGCCCGATTACGCCGAGCCGCTCGCCCGGCTGATCACCGAATTCAAGCGGTTGCCGGGCATTGGCCAGAAATCCGCCCAGCGCATCGCATTTCACGTTATGCGCGCCAGCCGCGAAGACGCCGAGCAGCTCTCCCAGGCCATCCTCGACGTAAAGGACAAGCTCACCATGTGCGCCGTCTGCAACAACATTTCGGACGCAGAGCTATGCCAGTATTGCCGCGATCCGCATCGCGATCAGCGCGTCGTCTGCGTTGTCGAGGATCCCAACAACATCGTCGGCATTGAGACCACCCGCCAGTTTAACGGCCTCTACCACGTGCTTGGTGGAGCGCTTTCTCCTCTGCGCGGCATTGGTCCTGAACAACTCAAGATCAAGAGCCTCGTTGATCGCATTGCGAAGGGCGGCGTCGAAGAGGTAATCGTCGCGACGAACCCCACCACCGAAGGCGAAGCGACGGCAGTTTATCTTTCGAAACTGCTCAAACCGCTCGGCCTCCGCGTCACCCGCATCGCGATGGGCATTCCCGTTGGCAGCGACCTTGAATTCGCCGACGAAGTTACCATCTGGAAGGCCCTCGAAGGCCGCCGCGAAATTTAAGGCGCTCCGGCTACCGGCGCCTTAGACTTGCGGAGGGGAGGCATTCAAATGCAGCCTGCAGTCGACCGCGCGGAATTCTGGCCGAGCCTGGCCCTCGAAGACTGGGCCGACACATGCGCCACCCTGCACATGTGGATTCAGATCGTGGGCAAGATTCGCCTCGTGCAATCCGCATGGATCAATCATTCATGGCATGCCACTCTCTATGTGACTGCCACGGGCCTCACCACTTCACCCATTCCACACGGCCTTCGAACCTTCCAGATCGACTTCGATTTCATCCGGCATCAACTGACGATCACGTCGAGCGACGGGCGCATGGCGAGTTTTGCTCTTGAGCCTCAATCGGTTGCGGCGTTCCACCGGCGCCTCATGACTGAGATGAGAAGCCTCGATCTTCAGGTAGCGATTCATGAAAAACCGAACGAAGTTCCGGACCCGATCCGCTTCGATCTGGACGAATCTCACCGGGCGTACGATCGCGAGTACGCGAACCGCTTCTGGCGGATCCTCGTTCAGGCGGACCGCGTCTTCAAGGAATTTCGCGCGCGGTTCATCGGCAAGTGCAGCCCGGTGCACCTGTTCTTTGGCGCGCTGGATCTTGCGGTAACCCGGTTCTCCGGCAAGCCCGCGCCGCCACATCCCGGCGGCATACCCAATCTGCCGGATTCCGTGACCCGCGAAGCGTACTCGCAGGAAGTCATCAGTTGCGGTTTCTGGCCGGGCGGCGGGGCCTTTCCTCAGCCTGCGTTCTATTCGTATGCATACCCGGAGCCGGCCGGGTTCTCCGCCGCGTCAGTGCGTCCCCCTGCGGCCTTCTACAGCACCGATTTCCGCGAATTCCTTCTGCCGTATGATGCTGTACGGCAGGCTGAGTCTCCCGATTCGGTGCTCCTCGAATTTCTACAATCGGCCTACGAGGCCGCGGCCAGCCTGTCCCGATGGGATCGTCAGGCGCTTGAACGCCGCGCTTGAATATAGGCTGGAAGCTCGCAGAGCTGCACGAACACGGATTCTGTGTGCTTGAAGCGCATTTCCCGCCGCCGCTGATCGAGGCCTGCCGTCACGCTTTCTGGCCGGTGCTTCTCGATCACCTCAGCAGCCATTTCCGCGAACCGAATCGCGGGCCGCACCGGCACTTTCTTCCCATGCCGTTCGACCCGCCCTGCTTTGCGCCGGAATTCTTCTTCGACCCCGCTATCCTCGCGGTCATGCGCGCCGCTATGGACGACCGCATCGTCGCCGACCAGTTGGGGCTGCGACGTTCCGCTCGCCGGATCGCAATATCAGGAGCTGCATGTCGATTATCAGCGCCCGCTCTTCGCCGAATTGCCGGATCTCACACTCCCTCCATACATGATGGTCGTCAGCTTCGGGCTGATTGAAATTACGACGGCGCACGGTCCGCTCGAGATCGCACCAGGAACGCATCGGTTGCCCCGGGCTGCCGCCCTTGAGTCCGTAAAGGCGGGTGAAATCCCGCTGATATCGATTCCGCTCGAAATCGGCGATGTTCTCATTCGCCACCCGTGGACGGTCCACCGCGGGACGCCGAACACCACCGATACCCCGCGCGCCCTCGCCACCATCCGCTACGTGCGCCGCTGGTACGCGGACAACAGTCGGGATGTGAATTCCATACCGCTCTGGCTGTGGCGAACGTTCACGCCGGAAGAGCAATCCATCCTGCGCTTTCCATGGACCAACGGCCGCCGCGCCCCGCACCCCCTGCGATATCTTCTAGCGAGAGGACCTCATGACCAATTGGACGCGAAGAAACTTTGTCGGCTCGCTATCAGGACTGGCGGCTGCCACGTCGCTCGGCGCGCAGCAGAAGGGCGTCGCATCGAACTCCGAAAAACGGGCCGGACGCGCGCCAATTAAAATCACGGACCTCCGCTGCGCCATCATCGGCCGCAACCCCACCGTCCGCATTGTCACCGACCAGGGCGTCTCCGGCTATGGCCAGGCCGAATCCGCCAAACCGTATCTCAAGCCCATGGTCCTTTTCTATAAGGACTATCTCCTCGGCGAGGACCCCACAGACGTCGATCGCGTCATGCTCAAAATCCGCCGCATGGGCGCTTTCAAGCCCTGGGGCTCAGCCGTCAGCGCCATCGAGATCGCGCTCTGGGACATCGCCGGTCAGGTTGCGGGCGTACCCGTCTACAAGCTGCTGGGCGGTAAAATTCGCGATCGCGTCCGCGCCTACAACGGCTCCGTCCGCTTCCCCATGACCGGCCAGACCCCGCAGGATTACGCCGAGAACATGCAGAAGATGAAGGAGGCGAAAGAAGGCTTCACGCTCATCAAGCAGGCAGTCGGCTTCCACAACCCCGCCATGATGCGCGCGATGCCCGGCGCCTGGTACGATGAACCGCGCACCGGCGCCTCGCACGCTGATCGCGGCCTTCTCACGGAGCGCGGCCTCGACAACATCATCGCCTGCGTCGCGGCCATGAAAAAGGTGCTCGGCAAAGATGTCGGGCTCGCTCTCGATTGCGGCCCCGGCTGGACCGTGAAGGACGCCATCACCTTCGCCCGCGCCATGGAGCCGTTCCATATCACCTGGCTGGAAGACCTGATCACCGGCGACTACATGCCTTATCCCAACGCCGACCTCTTCCGCGAGGTCACGCAGAGCACCTCAGTTCCCATCCACACCGGCGAGGAAATCTACCTTCGCGAGAATTTCAAGGACCTGATCGAAAAGCAGGCCGTGGATGTTGTCGGCCCCGACCCCGAAGACGTCGGCGGACTCGCGGAAATGAAATGGATTGCCGAGTATGCCGATCTCCACGGAATCCTGATGGCGCCGCACGGAGTCTTCGACGGTCTCATCGGACTCGCCGCGCACGTGCAGCTCGCCGCCGCGCTGCCCCAGAACTACATCGCCTTCGAATACCCCACCGGGCAGCCCGAATGGTGGTATCAGATTGTTGACGGCCTTCCCGACCCGATCATGAAAAAGGGCTTCATCGACGTCTGGGACCGCCCCGGTCTCGGCGTCACCTTCAACATCCAGGCCGCCAAAGCGCGCCTCTCCGACGAGGATCGCCACTTCTTCGACTGAGTTTGCGTCAGCCGCGGCCTACACTACGTAGGGCTTCCGATAAACCGGGCGCGTGATCATTTTGCTGGCCTCTGCATCGCCCGTGAACTTTGGCGTCGCGCCCGGTTCGATCTTCAATTCGCGGCCAACGCGGTAACTGATGTTCGCAAAATGGCAGAGATCGGCGCTGGGCACGGCAATTTCAAGCCTGTCGTGCAGATCCTCTTCGCGGCGCGATTTAACGCACGCCAGAAAATTCTGCATGTGCAGACCCGTCGCATCACCCGAGCCGCCATCCGGCCGCTCCTCCATGATCAGTTCACTCGAATCGCCTTTGTACGCCTGAAATCCCTGGTCGCTCATCACGGCCCAGCCTTCACTGCCATAGAAGAGGTTTCCAACGCCGGCATTGATCGGCTTGCTCGCCGCTGCCGCGCCCGTGGCCGCAGCGGCGCCCCGCTGACCGCTCGCCATTGGGCCGGCTGTCACCACGCGCGCCTGCCGGACGCCTTCGCCGTTGGTCATTCTGCCGCGCACCTCAATCACGAGCTGCTTATCCCCGTAGCTGAAGCCGGCCGTGACCGTGTTCGGTGTTTCGGTATCGTCGTCGATGCCGAATTTGCCGCCGAATGCCACTGCCGTCTTCGGCCATTCGGGATCGCCCAGCGCCCAGCGCGCGACGCCGGTTTCGTGCACCCCCTGGTTGCCGATGTCGCCGTTGCCCGTATCCCAGAACCAGTGCCAGTA
>Ga0068855_100006920_pt1 | contig 13755 bp, 14 predicted proteins | sample KBSCornC52_FD_66592 | JGI IMG/M metagenome (GOLD analysis project Ga0068855, IMG submission 66592) | Corn rhizosphere microbial communities from Kellogg Biological Station, Michigan, USA - KBS Corn C5-2 | ecosystem: Host-associated > Plants > Roots > Rhizosphere > Soil ... | reverse complement strand
GAGGTGTTTTTTGATAAACGCTTTTAAACTGCTTTATAAAATGAAATTTGGAGAAGTAGGCTTCATCAGCAATATTATTCAGATCGATAGGTTCGGCATAATGTGCATCAATAAACAATTTAGCCTGAACCAATCGCCTGTATAAATACATTTTTGGGTATTGCTGATTGTTCATGTGTGGGCTTTTACTTTCCGGTGCTTAAAATTAATCTTTTTATTCAGTAAATTAGCCGGTAATCATTTTTGCCACCATGACCATTCCTGAAAAAATAAAAGACCTTACCACGATCCCCGGTGTAGGAAAATCCATTGCAAGGGACTTATTAAACATTGGCATTAATACGGTGAATGATCTGAAAGGAAAAGATGCCGAAGACCTCTACAGCAAATCCAACCAATTTGCCGGCTGCGTTCAGGACAGGTGCGTACTCTATGTTTTCAGATGCGCTATATATTTTGCCGAAACGCCAAAAAGCGAACAGGATAAAGAAAAACTAAAATGGTGGAATTGGAAGGATGAAGCCCATGCCCGCCTTACCAGCATACCTCAACGAGATAACAAGGCTCGGTAGCACCGGTTTTCCATAACGTTTTTATTCTGTCGGGATATTTTTTTGCAATAACATCTCTTAAGTCATGCATGGTAGTAATAATATCGCCGGTTTCTTCGTCAGGATATTCGCGCAGGCTGGCAAGCATCAGATAATGCACATGATTGGCTTTTAAAGCCTGTAGCAGCCCGTCTGCAGTGGCAGTATCCGGAACGTTATAAACACCATAAAAGGGTCTGCCTCCTGTATATACCGTGAGGCAATTTGGCTTTCTTGCAGCCACCAGCATGGTGTCGGGAATTCTTGCAGCTACTTCACGACCCATTTTGAGGTAATTGATCCAATCTGGTGTATAGCCATAAAAAGTGTCGCCCTGCAGATTATGTTTCAATACAGGTACATTCCTGACGATCTTGTTGCTGCTTCGAACCATATTAACCGTGATACATACAAGACCTGCAAGAACGGGTACCACAAATCGCAGTGGTCGTGTATACTTAAATGCATCTAATAACTTATACAGACTGTAAAATAACAGACAGCACATGTAAGGCACGAATATGATAATAATGCGGCTCTGTGCTACATCGGGTTGCAGGGCCAGAAAAGTGCAACTGGTCATAATAAAAAGATACAGACCGGCAAAAAATATATACCTGTTATCGCGATACGATTTGTATAAGCCATAACTGCAAAGCACTGCAATTACTATCCAGCCCATGATATGTTTCGAAAAATCTTCTTCTTTGCCAAAGCCAAGAAAGCCGGGCATATTGCCAGACAAATAGATCTTTCCATTATTCCAGAAGCGAAGAAAAAAGCCGTTTATAGACTCTGCACCTCTTTCGGTATGGTATAGGTCTTTTGCTATTACCTGCCTGAGCTGTCCTATCATTGTATTCTTTCCATACTTCAGTCGCAACAACAACTCAAATGGTATTTTAAAGGCGAGGAAAGACAGAACTGCCAGGATCGAATTTTTAATTTGCCCGTAAGCCAGATAAAAAACAGGTAATACAAATGGCGCTGCGAAGGCGATATTTTTACTTAAAGAAATCAGCAGGCCACATAATCCAGCTGCGCCCCAGTAGTATAATGCGGTACTGCCTTTGGCGTCTTCAGTCTGCTGTAGTAATCTGAAAATAAAAAGAAAATAGATTGCCTGTATCATCATGAAAAACGCTTCTGACAGGTTTGAGCTACTGTAATATTGCAGACCACTGCATATGGCCATAAACAGCAGCACAAAGAACAACAGCGGATAGGGAACTCGTTTACGCCATGCCATATAAAAAATGCAAAAACCGGCCACAGCGCAAACAAAAGAAAAGAGTTTCAACACAATTACATTGGTGCCCCAGATATATACAGGAAGTCCTAGTGATATGGCATACAGACTAGCCCTGCTGGCGGGAAAAACGTTTTCATGTGTGAACTTAAAAGCATCCAGAATATAATCGGCATCATCACCCATCAGAAAGATCTTGCAATCGAAAAGCAATGCTCCTGTAACAATAAATAATAAAAGGGAGATGGCAAACAAAAGCGATACATTAACCGGGCGCTTGTATACGGTAATCAGCCGGTTGTTTATATATGTGAGGTACTTTAGGACCAGGTTAAAAAAAACACGCATAATAAATCCACACTTTGCACGAATATAAGGGATTTGGATTTTGGGGTAGCTAAAGTGACTAAGGCAAAAATGAAACTTCCAAAAAAATTAGTAAATTTGATTCAAGTTACGGAGAGATATATGAAAATACAGGCGGTAGACATACAAAATATTTCGGGCCAGCAAGCCATACAATTACCCAACGACTTAAAGATAAACGATGACAAGGTATATCTTAAGAAAATGGGGAATGTAATTTATATTATCCCGTTTCATACTCCCTGGCAAAACTTTTATGACAGCCTTTCCAACTTTTCGGAAGATTTCATGAACGAAAGAGATCAACCTTCACAACAGAATCGCGAATTATTCGACTAATGCCCTGGTTGCTCGATACCAATACCTGCATTTATATCATTAAACAAAAGCCGGCTTCTGTTTTTGAAAAATTTAAAACGATTACTCCCGGACAGGTGGCTCTTTCAGTGATTACTTTGGCCGAACTGGAATATGGAGCGCGCAAGAGTGCAGCTGTTGAAAAGAATTTATTGCGCTACATCAGTTTACCATTCCTTTTGACATTTTACCATTCGATTATAATGCAACAGTTGAATATGGTATTATCCGGGCTGACCTGGAAGCCAATAGAACACCTATTGGCCCGCTTGATACATTGATAGCCGCACATGCCAAAAGCCTAAATTATATACTGGTCACCAATAATGAAAAGGAGTTTAACCGTGTGAAGGGACTGCAGGTAGAAAATTGGGTGAAATAAGTATTTTTTTATGTAAAGGGTGGAAAGTGTAAATTTGCTGCCCTTAAAAAAGGAGACTTGTCCGAGTGGTTGAAGGAGCACGCCTGGAAAGTGTGTATACGGGAAACCGTATCGAGGGTTCGAATCCCTCAGTCTCCGCAAAAAAAAGCCTTCAGATAAATCTGAAGGCTTTTTTATTGTTCAATTTTATCTTAGGCCCCGAATATTTTTTTTGCATTGGCAGTTGTTATGCTGCCAACCTCTTCTACAGAGATATTTTTTACCTCGGCCATCTTTTCGGCAACATATTTCAGGTAACTGCTTTCATTACGCTTACCCCGAAAAGGTACCGGCGTTAAATAGGGTGCGTCGGTTTCCAGCACAATATGGTCGAGAGATACCTCTTTCAGCACCTCGCGCAAATGGGTATTTTTATAGGTAAGAACACCGCCGATACCCAGGTAAAATCCCGCGTCAATAATTTTTTTTGCCTCCTCAAGCGTTCCGGTAAAACAATGGAATATTCCCCTCAAATTACCCTTTTGATGCTCCTGCACAATCTGAATGCTATCGGCCATCGATTCGCGGGAATGGATTACAATCGGCAATCCATAATGCAGGGCCCACTCAATTTGCCGGTGAAAAGCCTGGTGCTGCTGCTGTACAAAAGTTTTATCCCAGTAATAATCCAGCCCTATTTCTCCTACCGCCGAAAAAGATCTTTTTTTAAGCCAGTCGCTTACCAGTGCCAGTTCCTGCTCAAAATCTTCTTTTACTGAACATGGATGCAGACCCATCATGGCAAAACATTTCCCCGGAAAGTCCTGCTCCAGCTGCAACATATCGTCTATTACCTCACTGTCTATACCGGGCAGATAAAACCGTTGAACGCCTTCATTTTCAGCGCGCTGGATCACCTGTCGAATATCGCCCGCAAAATCTTTCCCGTATAAATGGCAATGAGTATCAATTAATTGTGTATTCATAATCAGGGGCAAAATTCCCGAAAATTTTATGATTCTTTTAAACTATTTGGAAGGAAGCCCGTCTTACCGGCGTGTAAGTAGTGATAATTACCCTTAATTTGTTTTATGAAAACTTTACTCAGTCTGATAAGCAGGTTAATGGCCATCGTAATAATTATGGTGGTTGTTTTTGCAGCCTGTAAAAAACAGGATGACACCAGTGGTGCGACCGGACAGGAGGAATTCGCCACTGCTACAGCCCAATCAGATGCTACTGCCGAAGTGGTCTTCGACGATGTGTTTGATAATGTAATGGGCGTTAACACTGAAGTAGGCATTGGCGGTACGGGTGTTTTCGGACGGGCAATCGTAAGCCCTACCTCCGGTCCCAGCGGAAACAGACTCGACGGAGTAGATTCAATTTCATGTTACACAGTGACAATCACACCATTAAGCTCAGCTAACCGGTTCCCTTTACAAATAGTGATCGACTTTGGTACCGGCTGTACGGGCAAGGATGGAACAATCCGTAAAGGCAAGATCATTGCAGTTTATACCGGAAAGCTCACAACACCGGGTAATTCAGTTACCGTAACTTTCGACGGCTACTATGTAGATGATATTAAAGTAGAAGGTTCCCATAAAATAAGCAATACCAGCACCCTTGATAAAAAAAGCTTTACTACAGTGGTTTCCAATGCGAAACTGAGCCAGTCGGCCGATAATTTTATCCAGTGGAACAGCAATAAAACCATTACCCAAACAGATGGTATGACTACCCCCCTGATAGCTATTGACGATGTTTTTAATATAACCGGACAGGCAAATGGAGCGGTTCAGTTAAGCGGTAAATATTTTGAATGGTCGGCTACCATTACGGCACCCCTGGTAAAACGTTTTTCCTGCCGCTGGATCTCGAAAGGTTCCCTCACTCTGAGCAAGGGAAATGCCGGGGTGGCAGTGCTGGATTATGGCCCCGGAACCTGCGATAATAAGGCAACTTTTTCAGTAAATGGCGCAGTTCACGAAATTACTTTGCATTAATCAAAAAAGTTTATACCTTTAAGTCAGTTTTCATAGGGTACGGATTAAAAACGGGCCAGGGTGTCTACCCAGGCCCAACTTTTTTTAGGGACATTCTGTCGTAAAACGATCCACTTCCACTACTTATTTTTGTTGTTCAGCCGTTTATTTTATTGTGCAAGAGCTTCGAATTTATATCCCTTCTCACTTAAATATTGCAGTGATTTTGGTAAGGCTTCCTTTAAACGAGGAAATGCTTTTTCGCTATCATGAAATACAATTACAGAACCTGCAGCTGCATGTTTAATTACGTTTAAGGAACAGGTTTCGGCCGATAGTGAAACATCAAAGTCACCACTTAGTACATCCCACATTATAATTTTAAAATTGCTGTTCACCGGCGAATTGCGTATACCCGTTAATAATTTAACCTGAAAGCGTGTGATCTTGCCGTATGGAGGACGAAATAAACTGGAGTCAATATATTTTCCTGCTTCAAGAATATTTTTCAAATATAATTCATCTGATACCTTCCATCCATTGAGGTGATGAAAAGTATGATTGCCAACACGATGGCCTTCATCCAGAATCCTGCGATAAATATCAGGATGTGCAACCACATTTTTTCCGATACAAAAAAAAGTAGCCCGGGCATTGTATTGCTTTAATGTATCCAGTACAAAAGGAGTTATTACCGGGTGAGGTCCATCGTCAAAGGTGAGGTAGATAATTTTTTCTTTGACCGGAACGTTCCAGACACAACGCGGATAAAGCTTTTTCAGCCACCATGGAGTCTTTACAAAGTAGAGCATGCAGTCATCGTTGCTAATGCAAAAATAACTGAAATTACTGTGCGTAACCCGTTACATGTACTACTTTATCATGGTATTTATAAATCTTCCCATTTTTTTTACAATATGCTTCCTGGCTGGCTTCATCGATGAGTATTTTATTCAGGTACTCTTTTATTTTTTCATCTTTAATTACCGGTGTATTGCCAAACGTAATAGCTTGTTCAATATAGCCATGTAATAAAGGTTGCAGCTCGCCATAGAATAAATTGTTACCGCCATAAATATCGCACCCTATTACTTTATCGCCACTCATGCACACAATACCTGTTATGGTACTGTCGGCGCTTTTAAATTTTTCATTGAAATAACGGAAATACGCATCCTGCTCAGGTGTAAATTTTTTATCGGCACGATGTGCAGAATAAGCCAGCGACGGTGCTTTTGTGCCACTATAATCCAACTCAGCGAGTATCTCTTTCCAGATGAGCACCTGATTTTTTGAACTGTCCAGTATTTTCCGCAGAGCAGGATTTGCATAATTGTTATAGGCAAATTTCTTCTCCTTATCGCTCCATCGTCCTTCTTCAACACACATAACAGAAATATACTGGTCTTTTTTCGACGGTGGCAAAATAGTGTCTTTTGCTACCATACGGTCCTGGCGCCCACCGAGAATAATTTCTCCCGACGCTACAAATACAGACTGATCAGAACTATTATTTATGCGAAGCCAGTGTACATTTTCAGTAGAGGCCGTTCCGCGCTCAGTTATTTTTACTATACCCTGCTGCAATCCCTGACTAAGTGTAACTACACCAGGATATACTTTAGCTGCAGCACCCCATCCTTTCGGGCGAATAGGAATGATCTTTAAATTTTTGTAAGTCCAGGCACTGTCATAGTCTACATACAAAGTTTGATACGTCAATTGCGCCGGCGCTATCTGGTATATTACAATAAAAAGCAGTATAAACAGGTACTTCTGCATAAGAATGATTTAGAGGCGCAACGGTTGAAGGCTCAAGATACAAGGAATAAGGGATAAAGGCAATGAAGCCACGTATGAGATAAGAAGAAGGAAAAATCGCATTTTCTTACCTCATATTTCCTGCTTCATATTTCTTTCCGCTCCACGGCCCGATGTCTTACCTTTGCGACCTATGGCAAAAAAAGTACGTGTACGATTTGCGCCGAGTCCAACAGGCGGACTTCATTTAGGAGGCGTAAGAACTGTTTTATACAATTATTTATTTGCCCGCCAGAACGGTGGCGATTTTGTATTGCGTATTGAAGATACCGATCAAACCCGTTATGTACCGGGTGCCGAAGAATACATTTTTGAATGTTTAAAATGGTGCGGACTTAATCCTGATGAAAGCCCTGTAGCCGGTGGCCCTCATGCACCTTATCGCCAAAGCGAACGCAAAAGTTTGTACAGGCAATATGCCGAACAGTTGGTACAGGAAAACAAAGCTTATTATGCTTTTGATTCACCTTCCGAACTGGAAACTATGCGTGAGCGATTTAAAACAGCAGAGAACCCATCTCCCCAATACGATCATAATGTGCGCATGAAAATGCGTAACTCGCTTTCACTTGATAAAGAAGAAACAGAGCGTTTGCTGAAAGAAGGCGCACCTCACGTTATTCGCATATTAATGCCGGAAAATGAAACAGTAACCTTTACCGATATGATCCGTGGTGACGTAAGTTTTCATACCGGTTTAGTCGATGATAAAGTATTGCTGAAAGCCGATGGTATGCCCACCTATCACCTGGCAGTTGTGGTTGATGATTACCTGATGAAAATCACACATGCATTCAGGGGTGAAGAATGGTTGCCAAGCTCACCCGTACATGTATTGCTATGGAAATACCTGGGTTGGTCATCACATATGCCGCAATGGGCACATCTTCCGCTGATCTTAAAACCCGATGGAAATGGCAAGCTGAGCAAACGTGACGGCGACAGACTTGGGTTCCCTGTATTTGCTATGAACTGGACCGATCCCAAAAGCAACGACCTTACCAAAGGTTTTCGCGAGCTTGGCTTTTTACCCGAAGCATTTGTAAATATGCTCGCCATGCTGGGCTGGAACGACGGCACCGATCAGGAAATTTTTACTATAGATGAACTGATACAAAAGTTCTCTATGGAACGCGTTCATAAAGGCGGCGCCAAATTCGATTTCGATAAGGCGAAATGGTTCAATCACGAATGGATCAAAAGATCTTCAGCAGAAAAACTGATGCCGGATGTTAAAAACATATTTGCACAGCACAATGTGGTTGTTAACGACGAAAACAAACTGGCAAAAGTGATCGACCTGGTAAAAGACCGCTGCACATTGCTTACGGATTTTTACGAACAGGCTCATTTCTTTTTTGCTACACCGGTGCAATGGGACCTCGAGGCTATTAAGCCAAAGTGGAACGATGCCAAACAATTGTTTTTTATGGAAGCGATTCGCCAGTTTCAATTGCAAACCGACTGGCAGGCAGCTGATCTTGAAAAAGGATTTAAGGAACTTGCTGCCGCTACAGGTATAAAACCGGGTGATGTACTCCTGCCCTTACGCGTTATGCTGGTAGGTGGCAAATATGGCCCCGGTGTATTTGAAATTGCAACCGTTATTGGTAAAGAAGAAACCATTCAACGTATACATTCTGTACTGCAGTTATTGCAGGCGAAATAAAAAAGAGTAATTACAGGTTGTGCCACACTTCTGTAAAATAGAAAGTGTGGCACAACTGTTTATACAAGCTCTGCTGTAATATTTTCAATCATTTCTTTAGCATCCTGCATCACAATTTCCGCGCCTCTTACCAAAATTTGCGTGGCATCAATAAAGTGAATGTCGGTGATACCAACAAAAGCGAGAATAGATCTTAAATAGCCCGAAACAAAATCCATACTGCTGTTAAGCGGTACACCACCTGAGGTAATTACAACATAAGTTTTTAAATTCTTCAGTAATCCAACCGGTCGGCCGTTTGCATCATATTTGAAAGTAAGCCCGGCACGCACCATCATGTCAATCCACGCTTTTAAAGAAGCAGGTATGCCAAGGTTATATACCGGAACACCAAGCACCAGTATATCGGCGTCTTTTACTTCACTCGCTATTTCATCTGAGAACTGCAGAGATTGCGTTTGTTGTACAGTTCGCGCATCAGGGGCAGTAAACATAGAGGCGATCATGGTATCTGATAAAAAAGGCAGATTGCTATACAGATCTCTTTCTTTTACAATTGCATGATCGTAAAGCTCGGTAAGTTTTTTAATAAGTTCGTTTGTTAAATAACGGCTTTGCGACTGACCAAAGCGGGCACTGGAATCTATCTTCAAAATTTTAATTGCATCATTATTCATACAGGAAATTTTTCCTGCAAAGCTATTTTCATAAACAGGCGCATTCCAATAAACAAGTTTATGAAAAGTGGTTGTACTAGTTTAAGAAAAATGCTTAAACTTGTTTAAGAAAAACCCATATCTGCCGGTACAAACTTAACCGGCCGCTCAGGTACAATTATTCCCGGTGCCAGGAGCATTATTCGAAGCTCCCGAGTCCTTTTTCATCAATTTGCTTTTTATTTTGCTTAAAAATTCGGGAGTAACGCCCAGGTAGGAAGCGATCATATATTGCGGAACACGCTGTTCAACGGTCGGGAATTGTTGCAAAAACAACTGGTAATGATCGGTAGCCGTGTTGCTAATGGTGTGCAGTATGCGATTGGCGCTGTATGCCAACCCTTTTTGGTATGCCAGGCGAAAATATTTATTCAATTGTGGTATTGCTTCATATAATTCATCCATGGCAGATTCAGAAACAACGATCACTTCACCATCTTCCAGCGCCTCAACATACAGTGTGGCCGGTTTTTGTGTAAAAAGACTGAAAACATCTGTCATCCACCAGCCTTCGGTAGCAAACCTGATGGTATGCTGTACCCCATTGTCATCCTGATAATAAGCTCTGAAGCAACCTTTATTTACAAAATGGTCGGCTTTACAATATTCGCCGGGTGTAACCAGCCATTGCTTCTTGCGCACTTTACGCACCTGCACTTTTGAAGTGAATAATGCCTCTTCCTCCGGTGTAAGGGAAATGTATCTTTTGATACTTTCTAAAAAAAATTCGTACATATTATAAGGTTGATAGGTTGATAAGTTAATATGTTAACAAGTTATACTTTCAACTTATCAATCTGTTAGCTTATCAACTAAAAATCTCTGTGTTTTATTACCCAATCAGCTATATAGTCGGCGATTTCCTTTGTTGCTGTTCCGGGCGCAAACAGTTTGCCTACGCCTATAGCGTTTAGTTGCTCCATGTCTTCTTCAGGAATAATGCCGCCACCTGTAAGCAATACATCATCCATACCTTTTTCCTTCATTAATGTCATCACTTTGGGAAAAACAGTCATATGGGCGCCAGACAAAATACTAATGCCAATAGCGTCCACATCTTCCTGTAAAGCGGCGTTCACTACCATTTCAGGCGTTTGCCTGAGGCCGGTATAAATAACTTCCATACCGGCATCGCGTAAGGCGGTGGCAATCACTTTTGCCCCGCGGTCGTGGCCATCAAGACCAACTTTGGCTACCAGTACGCGTAAAGGCCGGTTTAATTTCTGATTCATGCAAGCAACATTTATGTAGGCCAAAAATACGTTCTTTGAGGGTTATCTTTATATTCAATAAAAATCCCAAAAATCAAATACCAAAAATCAACTGTTGCTTTTTTGGAACTTGCTATTTGTTTTTTGTGATTTTTGCTTTATAATCTCAAAAACCAACTACATGTATTCTGTTATAACTACATCGCTCGAAAATGGTGTTTTGCTCATCACCATTAACCGGCCCGATAAAATGAATGCCCTCAACAAAACGGTAATGGATGAATTAGACGCCGCCATTGATGATGTGTACAATCACCCCGATATAAAATCAGCTATTATCACGGGCGCCGGCTTCAAAGCCTTTGTTGCCGGAGCCGATATCAGCGAGTTTATGGGATTGAAAGACAAAGAAGGAATGAGCCTGGCAAAAAGAGGACAGGATATTTTTCTGAAAATTGAACAATCGCCCAAACCCATCATTGCAGCCGTAAACGGTTTTGCACTGGGTGGTGGTTGCGAACTGGCCATGGCCTGTCATTTTCGTATTGCTGCCGAAAATGCCCGGTTCGGACAGCCGGAAGTAAATCTGGGTTTAATACCCGGCTATGGAGGCACCCAACGATTAACACAACTCATCGGCAAAGGAAGGGCCATTGAACTCATGATCACCGGTAATATGCTGGATGCCGCCGGTGCACTTCAATTCGGACTGGTAAATTATGTAGTACCACAGGAGGAATTAATCACCAAAGCCCGGTCGATCCTTGAAATCGCTAATAGTAAAGCCCCATTGGCAGTAGCCCGCTGTATTCAACTCGCCAATACCGCATTTGACAATACTAAAAATGGTTTCGATGAAGAAGTAAAGCTGTTTGGCGAATGCTTTGTTACTGAAGATATGAAAGAAGGTACGACCGCCTTTCTGGAAAAACGTAAGCCGAATTTCAGAGGTTTATAGGGTTAAGAGGGTATAAGAGTAAAAAGGAGAAAAAAGAGCTTTTAGTGGCGCCGGTTGCTGAATATTTAAAACCAACGCTGCCATATGATTTGAGGTGACCAACACATAGTGAAGTACCCTAAAAAGGCATTCCTCTTTATCTCTTTTACTCCTATACCCCTCTTAGCTCATTTCCCGCAATCGGTTGCCTTACCAACCTTCAATTCCATTGTTTATCTTCGGGTACCATGGAAAAGAAACTGCCCACCATAAAAGAAATAGCCCGCCGGTTAAACATTTCCGCTTCAACCGTTTCGCGCGCCCTGCACGATCATCCCAGTATTGGACTACGCACAAAAATGGCGGTAAAAAAACTGGCTGCCGAACTGAACTACGAGCCCAATCAAACGGCTATTTTCTTTAAGCAGCGTAAAACATTTACTATCGGACTGGTGCTTCCAAATCTGCGCGAAGAATTTTTTTCTGCCGCTATCAATGGTATTGAAGATGTAGCGCTCGATCACAATTATATCGTGCTCATAGGGCAATCGCACGATAACCTGGAGCGGGAACAAAAACTGGTAGAATCAATGAAAAACCATCGGGTAGATGGTATACTGGCCTCCATTTCGAGCAGCACCACTCACATTGAGCATTTTGAACAAATGAAAAACTACGATATACCCGTGGTGTTTTTCGATCGCGTTCCCGATGCAAAAGATATTCATTCGGTAAGCTGCAATTTGTACGACAGCTCCGTGGAAGCCGTAGAGTGGTTATTTAAAAAAGGACATAAACGAATCGGCTATATACAGGGCCCTCCCACCCTGAACATGAAAAATGAACGGCTCAACGGCTATATCGAAGCTCATAAAAACAATAAATTTCCCGTTGACGAATCACTTATCGTAAGCACCGATCTCACTGCTGCAGGTACTCAGCAGGCATTTGATACGTTAATGCAGCTACGAAAAAAGCCTACCGCTATTCTTTCATTTAACGATTATGTAACACTCGATGCCATTCAATACGCCCGGCAAAAAAAACTGGTCATCAATAAAGACATCAGTTTTGTAAGCTATGCCAACGTTCCTGTTACACAGTACGTTGACTATCCCCCGCTCGCTTCCGTAGAACAATTTCCCTACGACCAGGGCGTGAGTGCCACCGAATTATTATTCCGCTTAATTGAAAAAAAATCTTCCCGCCAGGACATCCCATATGAGAATATTGTGCTAAAGAGTGAGTTGATTGTGAGGTAAAAAACAAGGTACAAGCGCTAAAAACAAGGCACAAGTCCTGAAATTTACTCATTGTGATAGAAATTTGAAACCGGGCCCGAATCCTGTGCCTTAAACCTTGTTCCTTGTACCTTGGGCGCTGTGCCTTATTTTTGCGCAAATTTTACAATATGGAATACCGGATAGAAAAAGATACCATGGGAGAAGTGCAGGTTCCTGCCGATGCCCTGTATGGCGCACAAACTCAGCGCAGTATTGATAATTTCAGGATTGCCCAGGACATTAATAGAATGCCCAAAGAGATCATCAGGGCATTTGCCTACCTGAAAAAAGCCGCCGCTATTACCAATTTTGAAGCCGGAGTATTGCCCAAAGAAAAAAGCGATCTTATTGGCCAGGTGTGCGATGAGATCCTTGAAGGCAAACTCGATGCTTATTTCCCGCTGGTAGTATGGCAAACGGGTTCCGGTACCCAGTCGAACATGAACGTAAATGAAGTTGTCGCCTATCGGGGACACGTTATAAAAGGCGGTAAATTAACCGATAAAGAAAAATTCCTGCATCCGAACGATGATGTAAATAAATCGCAATCTTCCAACGATACCTTCCCTACAGCAATGCATATTGCTGCCTATAAAATACTGATCGAAACTACTATACCCGGTATCGAAAAACTGCGTAATACACTGGCCGAAAAAAGCAAGCAGTTCATGAAAGTGGTAAAGATCGGCCGTACGCACTTTATGGACGCCACACCGCTTACTGTAGGACAGGAATTCAGCGGTTATGTATCGCAACTCGACCACGGTTTACGCGCCATTAAAAATACGCTTGGTCATTTAAGCGAACTTGCCCTTGGCGGAACTGCCGTAGGTACCGGCATCAACACGCCTGCTAACTATGCTGAAAATGTAGCCAAACACATTGCTGATTTAACTGGTTTACCCTTTGTTACGGCAGAAAATAAATTCGAAGCGCTCGCTGCCCACGATGCTATTGTAGAAGCACATGGTGCATTGAAAACAGTTGCCGTAAGTCTGATGAAGATCGCCAACGACATTCGCATGTTATCTTCAGGACCCCGTAGCGGTATCGGCGAATTGTTTATTCCCGATAACGAACCCGGTTCTTCTATCATGCCCGGTAAAGTGAATCCCACACAATGCGAAGCATTGACAATGATCGCTGCTCAGGTAATGGGTAACGATGTAGCTATTAATATTGGCGGCGCTACCGGTCATTTTGAACT
>Ga0068855_100006917_pt1 | contig 13757 bp, 6 predicted proteins | sample KBSCornC52_FD_66592 | JGI IMG/M metagenome (GOLD analysis project Ga0068855, IMG submission 66592) | Corn rhizosphere microbial communities from Kellogg Biological Station, Michigan, USA - KBS Corn C5-2 | ecosystem: Host-associated > Plants > Roots > Rhizosphere > Soil ... | reverse complement strand
TGCTCATGTTAGATTCAATAGCATTGAATTTTTCCTGTGCGAGCGCCGTGGCAGAAATAAAAAGGCTGATACAAAGGCATCCGAATAATTTTTTTTTCATGATGTTGATTTAGTTTGATGAAAATTATTGATTAGTATAAGCTTAAGCGATTAAACAAGTTAAATAAAAAATTATTAATCTGTGATGCGATAAACAGGTTTAGGATAACCGGGTTGAAAAGATGCATGACTTTTTACTACTATTTTACAATTGAAGTTTATTTCTATTTCTTTAATCGACTCCGATATAATATGCGAAAGCGCTTCCGGCGACGTTTGTACCCTTGCATTAATTAACAACCCGGCATATTTTCTTTCTTCAACAATATTATCAAATACTTCTTCCTGCGAAGTATGAGTAATACTAATTTTCTTTTCGTTATTCAGCAAGAATTTTAAATGGCCAATTGGATATTCATTAAACTGAATTTTTTGTGATATCGTTTTGATCAAGCCGTTTGTTGCCTGCATGGCGTTATAATTACCGCTTTGGATTTCAACCTGCTGGTCGTGCCATGCAAGCCTGGCTTCACCTGCGCCATACATATCATAGTTTATATGTAACGATGAAGGAGTCGTAACAAACTTGTTGTCCATTACTTTAAGCCATTGCCGGATATTTGTTGCATTAAAAGAATTTTGGTACAACAATATTTTATCGCCGAATTTTTTATTTACAAGTTGTTTCATTTCTTCCAATGAATTATTGTCTATCAAATCTATTTTTGAAATCACAATAATCTCAGCTTCTTCCAATTGTTTGAAATAAATGTAGCTGACGCTTTCATCAAAAGAAGAATTTTTCTGCAATAACATTTTCAGCAACCGCACATCGGCAAATGTGGAAAAAGAAACCTGGGCCTCAGGACGAAATTTGAGCAAAGGCTTCATTACTGTGGCCACAATGTCTGTGCAGGAGCCAACTGATTCGGCAAAAATTACATCCGGTTTGTTGGTTTTTATCAATGATTGTATACTATTGTCGAGGTCATTGTAATTGCAACAAAAACATCCATTCATTACCTGCCGGTTTGGAATTTTTAAATGCTCAAAAAAACCTCCATCCACAAGGCTGATTCCCTGGTCGTTTGTGATAACGCCCACATTCTTTTGATTCTTCATTAATTCATTGCAGGCATTTTGAATGGCGGTGGTTTTTCCACTTCCCAAAAAACCGCTTAATAAATGTATCTTCATTTTGCTTTAGTTGTAAGTTGTGAGTTGCCGGTCGCCGCTCGCCGCTCGTCAATATCTTCACTGCTATAACAATCACAATCTGAATCGCAAATTAAATTATCAATCACGACAGGATACCCAAGCAATACTTCTTCTTCTGATGCAGGACGTAAATTATCTATTACAACATCAAATGTAAAATCCTGGCCGGACATCCCGTCTTCTTTTTTTAAATAAATAATTTTACTATCGCCCATTTTTAAACCTTCAAATTGCACTTGGAGCGAAGATTGAATTTCCTCTGAGCCATGCAAATAATATTTTGGAGCGCCTTCCATCGTATTCTCTATCACCTCTCCTTTATTGTTTTTCATAAGGTACCGAAAAGCCACTACAATATTTTTTTTTACAATCGTCATACTTTTATTTCTTTCCCGCCAACAATAATCTTAGCCACGTCAATTTTTCCATAAACTGTTTTCAGCACAGGTTTTCCGGTTTTCAGGCTTACATTTCCAAATCCTGAAGCAGTAGAAAGAAAACTTGTAAAATCTCCAATCTTCGAGTCTATATACAATGTTTTATCTACCGCATCATACCTCACGCCGGTAAGCCCTTCAAGCATACCATAACTTGACATGGCGCGCGCATACCAGTGGCCACATTCATATTCGTTAAACGGATTTCGTATGCGGCCATCGTACCTGTCGCGGCACAGGCGCACGATATCAAGCCCTTCTTTCACTTTGCCCATCAGCATCAGGTGCGAAGCCACCTGGTATTCTATCCCGGTCCACACTTCATCGCTGTAAACAAACGGCAACGATAATTTTCCCCCTTTGGGCCATGTACAAAGAAGTAAGCCACCTTCATTGCCCAGCGCATAACTTGGACGCTGCGGATTGGCGTGCTCGCTCAGGTCTTTTTTTAAATTGTATTTATGCACAGATAACAAATGGCTGGTGACTTTTTCCGGATCAATAAAGTCCTCAATGGCGCACATACGCCCAATCCACGCACCTAAAATTCCATCACTGAGGCAGCCGGTTCCATATTGATATTTAGGCCCTTCTTTTTGCAATAAGGTAATCGCTTCAGGAGAATAATCGCCGCCAAATGATTTTGCCGTAGCGGGATTGGGAGCGTTCAATCCTTTGTATTCAATATCCTGGAAAAAATACTCGCCATTAAATAATTTGGTTTCGATATACTGCTTCCCTTTCTCGTACAAGTATTTGTATTTGCTGACATCTTTTTTAAGAAAGCTTCCCATTTCCATCATTGACTTTAAAGCGCCGAGATAGAAGCTGGTGCACATTCCGTCAGGCCCCCAAAATTCTATGTCATACGTATTATGATGCGGTTCCTCCACCACGCCTTTGCTTTTCGGATCCCAGGTGCTGATGCAATAATCCATGCTCACTTTTACCATCGGATAAATCTTTGCAAGCCATTCACCATCGCCACTGATGCGCCAATCGCGATGCACTTTCATAATACCGCCAAGCTGTCCATCCGCTGCCGCATGAAAATCATGTTTTAAAGGAGAGATTGGAAGATTGGCCCGAAATCCCTGGTGGCCTTCTGCATTCTGATTCTCACAAAATTCTGTATTTCTCAATGAACGTTCCAATGTTGGAAAAAGATGCGGCATTGCCTGCGCATAATTCCAAACGTGTGTACACGACCCATGACAACAACCATTGTCATCGCTGCAACCTTCCCAATTCCATAAGCGGCCATCGTATTGACGAAGGACCGTAGGTGATTTAATAATAGTGAGATTGGCAGCCACGGCTTCAATCACTTCAGGTGGAAGCGTGCTTTTATAAAATGAATCGGAGAATAATTTTGTTTTCTTGTAGAGATCAGAATAATTTTTTCTCCAATAACCAATCACTTCATTGATGTTTGCATATTGGCTGCTGTACCATGGTGAATAATCAGCCGATGGATTTTTCCTGCCATTTACAACGCCAAGATCTGACGGGCCGGTACAACAGCCGTCCCCAGGATTACAATCTTTCTTATTCACTACTTCGCCTATATGCAAAGTCGTTAGAGGTGTATACCAGGCCAGCATTAAGCGCACTTCTTTTGTTGCGCCTGGAGCCAACAAAAACGGAACAAACAAGGACGCGCCCGGCGCATCTTTTTCAACCGGCGCGCGTGAATTTAACTTCCCGTCTCTGACATCGTTCCAGGCCATCGTCAATGGATCCCACCAACCGCCGCGAAACCAGCAATGATCAACAACAGTATTGTTATCATCAGTAAATACCGCAAAGCTGCTTTGAAGCTGAGGTTTATCTTCAGTTCCCTGTTGCTTCAATACAAATCCGTTGCCGGTAGGCTGAATACTATTTTTTGCCTCCTTATTTGAAGCCAGGAAATTCTTTGAACTAAAAGAAAAGATCGCATTAATTGTTCGTTTACTGGTATTTTCAAAATGATATTCCATACAACCCACCGGCAAACTTGAATTGTCTTCATCAGTAGGTATAAAGGGACTCCATCCTTTAATTTTTATGTTTAACGGAATATCATCATCCTTAAGATCCACCGTGCCAAACGGAAATGTGGTAGTAAATTTTGCATTTGCAAATCGTGGCAAGCCATAGCTCGCGCCTGCATCACCATTACCTGAACCCCGTTGCCCAAAAACTTTCCATTCAGGCACGGGCCCTTCTATAACTTTTGCACCATTTTTAATACCTTTTACATTTATGGCCGCAAACATAGCAGGTTCGTGAAATATCTCCGGGCGGTTGCGTATGCTTACATGCGAGATGGCTCCGGTTCCTTCGAGGCAGATCATTCCCGCGCCAATACCGCCAACAGGAAAAGCCAAACGGTTCAGATATTCTCCCTGGTAAAAACCATTGTATTTTCTTTTGGCAACATTTTCAGAACCTTCCATCACCTTACCTTCAGTGTTATCATTAAACGCCGTTTTTGCTGATAAAAACGATGCCGGCATAATAGCAGTGCCAAGGCTCCCAATAGTTACTTTCCTTATAAACGATCTGCGGTTATTTTCTTCTTTCATTATAATTTATTTTTCCTAATGAATAAAAATATTGTCAATAAGAAATTATTACATCAACGACATCATTAGCCTGCAACGAAGTTTTTATAAAACTTACCGAAACCTCGTTGCCCTCAAGTGCATAACTATTTTTTACAGCTTTGTTGTTGATGAATACTTTAATATTATTGGGATTTTTATCGCAATGCAACTGTATTTGTTGTAGCGATACCTTTCCATACTTTACGATCACAGAATTTTTTTGCTGATTTTTTTGTTGATGCTGTTTGATATTACCCCATGCTTCAGCAGTTGTAAAAAATCCTTCAAAATGCGAAGGTTGGATTTTAGGATTAAAACTGATGATGCCTTTGGGTCCGTCATAAAAATAATCTTCCAGAGCCAGCATCACGCCCCATGAGGCCAAAGCCCGCGCATAGTGATCGCCGCATTCAACTTCGTTCCAGGGATTGTGTTTCTGAGGGCTGTATCTTTCATCCACACTTTTCACAATAGACAGCGCCTCGTCAATCATATCTTCATAAATCATGTTAGTGGCCACCTGGTATTCAATACCTGTCCAAACTTCATCACGATATCGCACACCATCCTCACCCATATGTTTACTCTTCGGCCACGTGCAAACAAATAAACCGGGTTCGCCAAAATTTGCATACGTTCTTTCAGGCGGATGAATTTTATTCTGACTTGCCACATCAGGATCCCAGTTATACTTCCATATTGATTGCAAAGTTTGTTTCACTTTTTCTTTGGGATAAATATAACCAAGATGGTTCAGATGATTCCACGTCTGGCCAAATAACTGGTCACTCAAACAACCATCTTTATATTGATATTTAGGATGCAGTTTCAGATCCACATCCTGCACAAAATATTCTCCGTTCCACAATTTTTGAACCGTGTTATTTTTTCCTGCTTCTGCAATTTTAGAGCAACGATGTGCAAATGCAGTATCATTCATAATTGTCGCCATGGCAGATGCGGCCTTTAATGCAGCAAGATATAAAGAACCAACGTAAGTGTTCGCTCCATAAAATGCAATATCGTAGGTGTTTGCCTGCACTTTTTCAATCAATCCATCTTCATTGCCGTCTTCATGGATAATGAATTCTGTAGCACGTTTTATTCTGTCCCAATTGCGGTTTAAAAAAATATCATCTTTCGAATTCAGGTATTCACGATACGCTTTTAAGATAGCGCCTGCGTGCCCGTCAATCAATACACCGCCCCAACCATTGCGGGCGAGTATGCTGCCATTTTTTTGAAAAGATATGCCAAAATCGGTCTGCTCTCTGATATTCCTTTCAAGTTCAGGAAAAAAATGGGCCAAAGCTTGTTCATAGTTCCATACATGCGTACAAGTTCCCACACATGAACCAACACCTTCCCATGCCCAAAATTTTCCATTCGCCCACCATTGGCAGGTTTCTGTTGCAAGCGTTGAAAGCGGCATTAACAAACGTTGCCTTAACCAGTATGGAACTGTGGAATTATTATAGTAAATATCATGAAAGAGATGGGTCGCTTTTGAAAGCCGATCATAATTTTTTTGAAGATATAAAGCAACACCTTCTGAACTATTGAACCAATTACTATACATATTACCAATAATGGTAGCGCCATCTGTTGGCAATACCTGGTTCCAATCATTGGGAATAATATCCGTAACATCACTTCCAAAATAATAAGAAGGGCGATTGGGAAAATACCATGTAAGTAAAAATGTAATTTCTTTTGCCTGGCCTGGTTGAAGATCAAAAGATTCGCCAACGGAGCCAGTTAATTTATCAATGGTTGGAGTTGATACAGAATCAGCATTGTCGTTATCATTTACGCCGTCATAATCTGCATCCCCGAAAGCATTGTTCGATAAAATGCTTAACGATGCATTACCAAAATAGGGATGATTCGCCGGATAATATTTCTCTTTCACAACCGGCAAATTACTAAAGCCAATATCATCTATATTGATATGCCCCCAACCGCCTTTAGCCACATCAACAATTTCAAAATGCGCCTGTTTGCCTTTCAGATCTTTTACATCCCAATATTTTTCCTCAAGCGTTTCAGCATTGGAACCTGTTGCGGTGCGAACAATTTTATCTTCAACCACAAGATTTAAACAGGTAGATTTGGAATGCCTGCCACCACCCAGTTTAAAAATTATATAATCGTCTTTTATAGTAAAATTACCTGAAACCATTTTACCAGTTGCACTATCGCCATTCAGATATGAATTGACAACGCCCTTGCCTACAAAACCAGTGAGCCTACTTTGATTAGTAAAATTGCCAGATGCCGGCGCATCGCCAAACGCAGTTCCTGATACTTGCCATTCCTTATATCCATTTTCAAAATCGTCAAACCATCGTATAATGGGTTTTTTCGTTACATTAGTCTTATCCGTTGGCGAAAGATCCATTACCAAAGAAGTAATCCCATCATGGCGGATAATCCTATTACGGCGATCGCCCAAAACTTCTCCTTCAATATCCAAACAAACAAAATTCTGCAACCAACCTGAAAGATTAACCCGCATAGATTTTGATGATATGTTTTTAACCGTGTATTTTAAAATGGTTCCCGGCGTGGCAGATTCCCTCGCATTCATAGGGATGAAAGGGGAATATACTTCTGAGGAAACAGCAACCGGGATTCTTTTTGTTTTTGAATTATAATCGATGGTTGCAATCGGATACTCGCCAACAAATGATATGTCATCGAAATCTTTTTTATCGAGGTTGGCTTTTATTGTTTTACCACCTTGTTCGATTTTTATGCTGAAACCCTGTCCAATATAGCTTTTAGGTTCAAACGTATTGTAGCAAACTGTCCAGGGGCCAAGCGCAGTATTAAAATGAGTTAACGAGTCAATCCCATATCCTGTATTGTATGCATTGTTATAAATCCACCAATTGGCTAATGTTCCATCGCCTCTCACGTATAGTTGACCGGCAGCAATACCACCGCAAGGCATTCCGATAGTAAGCAGCTCATCACCTTTAAAAATCCTTTTTTGATTATCATAAAAAGATGCTTTCCATGATGCGGGAAGATTTTTATTTTCTGGAACATGATGCGAGAGGTCCACAGGTTGCGAGAAAGCAATGAATGCATTAAAAAGAAAATAAATCATAAGAAAATTCTTCTTCATACTTGCCTTTGTGCATTGTTCACACTTTATTATTTGTAAACAATGTAATTAATATTTAATCAATTTTTGCCGTGACTGGATAATCAGCTTGCTCATTGATTGTATTTATTATGATTGCTCAATATCATCTACTCCCACATGCATGTGACTTTTCCATTTTAAGAAAAAGAACGAGCAAACACAATGCAGGGTTTCTGCCTTATAGTCGCAAACGTATTGAATGACGCTACTTATTTTCGAAAGAGTCACCATCCGTTATTCCTAAATCAATATTTCGGGTTTTGCTTCAAAGTTCCATTTGAGCGATCAATCTCAATTTGTGGCAGCGGAAAAATTTCGTCTTTACCATCCTGGTATTTAAAGTAACCCGGGTTTACTTCATTTTGCCACCTATTGGGATCGGTGAGATACTCTTTTGCTATTCCCCATCTTCTTAAATCCCAGCCAAATTTCCCTTCAAAAGCAAGTTCAACGCGCCGCTCATGAACAATCGCCCAGAAAATATCCTCGTATCTTAATGATGAGGAAACCGGCAATAATTGTTTAATATTATTATGATTTACAGTATTGGGATCGGTAGTTGTACCCGTACGTGCTCTTACTTTATTAAGATATGTCGCTGCTGTTGCCTGATCGCCTAATTCATTCATCACCTCGGCATACCACAACAAGACTTCTGCATACCGCACCAAAGTATAATTGGCAGAATTATTCCAGCTAACCGGATCCACAGTAACACCATTGTTATTCGGAGGATTTGCGATACACCACTTTCTGATTCCAAGCCCTGTTCCATTCACTTTATCTAAAAAAATCTGACCAAAAAAATCATCTTTGTTTTTGCGAAAAATAGAGGCCTCCAGGCGTGGATCGCCATCCTCATATTCTCTTTCCAGGTCAGGTGTCGGACGGGTCCAACCCCATCCGCCTCCGGCTACGTAGCCTTCACCGTTTGGAGCATTGAGCACAGTGCCAAAATTATCCGTTCCTTTTTGATTCAATGCTGTGTACTGAACTTCAAAAACAGATTCACTGCTGTTATCATGCGTACCATTAAAAAGATCATTATAGTCGGGAAGCAATTGATAGCCATAAGACATCACATCTTCAAGCAAAGTTTTAGCCTCGCTCCATTTGTGTTCATACAAGTATAAATGGGCAAGATAAGCTTTCACAGCCCCTTTATCTGCTCTCCCCATTAAATCACCGGTATTTCTGTCTGCAAGATTTTGTTGCAGAGCCATTTTGAAATCAGATTCAGCCTGGTCAAATAAATCACTCTTTGTGATCGTATAATTATTAACGTTTTTACTTTGATCAAAGCTGGTTTCCCTCACAGAATTCGGAACATTCAATTCCGATATATTCAATGGCGCAGTAACAACCGGTGCAGTGCCAAACATATATCCTAAACGAAACATCCAAAATCCCCTGATAAAATAAAGTTCTCCCATATACCTGGATTTTAAATTTTCATCCATATCAATGCCGGGAATTTTTTCTATTCCTTCATTCGCCAGTAAAAGGGCTTTATAACACCGCTGATATAACATTAATATCTGATCAGAGCTTGGAGAAATAATAGATTCCTGTATTTGATAATAAACAACAAGATCAGGATGAGCCTGCACATCAGGGCCTGTTATATCACCCATTGGCGTATATCCTGCCTGCGTATTCCAGGTATTTTGCCCATCCAATAATTGAAATGATTTATAAGCAGCCGTCACAGCCATTTCAGCATCAGCCGCCGTCTTGTAAAAATTGTCTGTAGAAACAACACCATAAGGCATTTTATCCAACCGTTTGCTACATGAAACAAAGCCGATCAGAACTATGAGAAAGAAAGTTGTTTTTTTCATAATTATTATTTTATTCTTTATTAGATTATTTGATCTTTATCAGAATCCTAAATTGACACCCACATATAATGAGCGGGGCATTGGATATCCTTCATTGATATTTTGTTCAGGATCCCAGCCGGGATAAGAATTTAGACAAAACAGATTTTGAGCTGCAACATAGAAGCGTAGCTTGTGTATTACTTTTGCTGCGCCGTCATTCAACAGGCCCGTAAAATCATATCCGACCTGCAAATTCTGAAGCCTGAAAAAATCAGACGACCGGAGCCAGAAAGTAGATCTGCGGTAATTATCATTGGGATCGCCCGCTACTACTCTTGGCACATAATTGCTTGTTCCCTCTCCTGTCCATCTTTGCCCATACATCCAAGCTGAGGTTTGCTCACCGCCGCGGGTAATCGCGAAGCCTACCTGATCCATACTTTTAAGTGCTCCTAATTGTCCATAAAAACTGGTAACCAGGTCAAACCCTTTATATTCTAGAGAAATGCTGCCTCCAAAATTGTTTGGAGCCACTGTCTTTCCCAAAAATTTTCTGTCATTGGCATCGATAACGCCGTTACCATCAAGGTCTCTAAACCGGATATCTCCGGGTTCCGCATTTGGCTGGGTAGGCGCTTTTGCAATTTCGTCTGTAGTTTGAAAAATACCTTCCTGCACATAGCCATACCATTCGTTTATGGGTTGGCCTACCTGAGTCTGGGTGAAATTATTGATGATAGGAGAAGGAACCTTCGTTACAATATTCTTATTAAAAGTCCAGTTAACACTCACATCATATTTAAATGATTTACCAATCCGGTCTGTATATCCCAATGTAAATTCAACACCGGTATTAGACACACTACCTGCATTCTGATAAGGAGCGTTATTAACACCCGAAGTGGCGAGCAAAGGCACCTGTACCAATATGTCCGAAGTATTTCTTTTATAAAAATCAGTGATAAAATTTAAGCGATTTCCCAGGAAGGAAGCCTCCAGGCCTACGCCATACGTTTCCGTTTTTTCCCAGCGGATATTTGGGTTTCCCAGGCTTGTAGGGCCGACGCCTGTATATGTAATACCATCACCGCCTGCGCCAAATGGATAATACAGGCCTGTTGAATTTAAAGTAGTCTGGTAAGGGTAAGTTCCTATATCCTGGTTACCCAAAATTCCCCAACTTGCGCGAAGTTTCAGATTATTGATCAAACGCACATTCTCAAAAAACTTTTCTTTAGAAATAACCCAACCGGCAGAAGCACCTGGGAATACTCCGGTTCTGTGGTCGCTGGCAATACGAGAAGTTTGATCGACTCTTAAACTGGCACTTAACAAATATTTATCTTCAAAGCCATAATTGATACGGCCCAGATAAGATTGTATTCCCCATGCATATTTGGACCCTCCGTTGGCTATATTACTATTGCCCGCATTCAACACTTGCATGTTGGGATCATTATTGAGAAAATCATTTCTGGAAGCACTTAGGTTAGATCCGTTAGTTTCCTGGTAAGTGTAACCAGCCATAACAGTTAAATCGTGAACCGAATTAAATGTTCTTGCAAAGGTCAAAATATTATCAAACTCATAATTAATATTTTGATTGCCATCTTCATAAAGTTCCGCAATTGGATGATCGCCGATCAATCCTTTAGGTCCAAAAGTATAGGCAGGTATAAAATGATCCTGATTCCAATCATAATATTCCGCGTTCAAAGAAGTTTTGAATTTTAACCCCTTAATGATCTCCCATTCCAAATAGCTGGTCCCGAGCAATTTTTTCCAGGTTTGTTTATATTTCCATAAGTTAACAGCAATAAGCGGATTGAGCATTGTTACTGGCTCTCCGTTATGTATGGCAGCGCTATAATCACCATTGGCATCGAAAATCGGCTCTGTCGGTGGAAATATTAATGCCCTGTCAATCGCCTGCCCCCAGTCTGTATTATTGGAAACACCATAATTAACATTAACGCTCACCCCTAATTTTAAATTAGATAAAAGCTTGGTGATATTACTTATCTTAACATTGCCGCGCTTAAACATCGTGTTTTTTATAACTCCTTCTCCATTATAATAATTTGCAGTTACGGCATACGCATTGTTTTTTGTACCGCCGGTGACAGATAAAGAATAATTTTGCTTAAATCCGCCTTGTGTTATTTCCTTAACCCAATTAGTACCCTTTCCATAAGAGTCAATCTCAGCCTGCGTGAAAGGCACTGGAAGATTGGCAGCTCCATAATAATCATTAACCTGCGTCGCATATTCCTTTGCTGTCAGGGTAGGTATCATGTAGCGAATTTTATCAACGCTGGCGTACGTTGAGAAATTTATCTTCACGGGTGATTCAAATTTGCCGGTTTTAGTTGTAACAATGACTACTCCATTCGCACCTCTTGAACCATAAATAGCGGCTGAAGCGGCATCTTTAAGAACGGTTATGTTTTCAACATCGTTGGGATTCAGATCCGATAAACCGTCATTGGTAATCATACCATCCACTACAACAAGAGGATTACTTGATGCTCCAAAAGAGCCGGTTCCTCTTATCTTGATTTGAGTGCCACTATAGGGAGTTCCGTTATTTTGAATTACCTGGACGCCCGCTAATTTACCCTGAAGATTTTGTCCGATGCCGACGGTTGCCTGGTCATCCATCTTCGCCTGGGATACTACTCCTACTGAGCCTGTCAAATCCTTTTTTGCCTGCGTGCCGTATCCTATCACGACTACTTCATCTAAGTTGGAACCGACTTGATCTTTTAATACTACGTTAATGACCCGATTTTTACCAACAACAACCTTCTGATCCGATTTTCCGACATAGGATATTTCCAGCGTTTGTCCCCTGGCTACATCAATGGAAAAATTACCATTGGCATCCGTGGCGACAGCCGTATTACTGCCGGATATGGCAACCGTAGCGCCAATTAAAGGAATTGCATTTTCATCCGTTACTTTTCCGGTAACCGTTGATTGCTGCGCGAAAAGAGCGCTGTTTAATAAAAACATTGCAATCAGCAATACAACGAATTTTTTGCGCATTGGCATGATGCGCTTTAGGCATTTCACCGGAAATATTGCAGGAGATAGTTCCATAAGATTTAAAAACATGGTTATTTATTTTTAAGTGAAGACAAGAGAAAATTAAAGTCTGTTATAATTTAAATATTGACTCATAAATGAATCATTAGTTATTTTCCATATCGTGTTGTAGAATTTGCCTTTATAAATACGTTTCAATACCATCAAGCCGATAAAATAAATTTTCGTATTGTCTTTTGGGGCGGTAGAATAAAAATTCATGGTTTCAAACTTTTTGATAAGTACTTCTATTCTTCTGAATATCTTTTGAGGAATTTGATAATTGAAGATTCATCTTACCAGCTTAAACGTTTAAATTACTCTGAATAAGAAGTCCATTATAAATTACTATCAAACCCTAGGCATTTTAATCGATTAAGCAATACCGGCAATAAAAAAGAACTTTCGGAGTTCTTTTAAAATCATTTCACTATACCCTCTTCAAACAAGCTATTTTCAAAACATGGAATTAAACGATTAAGCAACACTTAGACGAAAATAGAAATATTTTTCTAAATCAAAAAATTTTTTTTAGGCTTTGGAGAGTAAAATTTTTGGCCGGCAGTTCAACTTATCGTGCTTTCAGAATCTTCTTACCATTCGAATTTGAAATGAGGAGGAAAATGTATTTAAAATATCTCCTTTTTCCTATTTTTTAATAATTTCAAATTTTAAAATCCCTTATGGCGGATTAATAACTTCAACATACCTTCTAAATAAAACAATATGATATCATTCATTTTTGAGAAAGCGAGTTTCTGCAAAAACCAAAAGGCATTCACAATTTTTCTTTTTTTACTTTTAATTAATTCTATGTCATTCGCACAAAAAATGATTCCTCTCTACGAAAACGTACCACGTAGTAAAACTGCAATGGGCTACGTGGAAAAAGCAGATACCGGCGATGATGGGGTCATTCGAATAAGCAAAGTATCTGTTCCTCATATCGAAATTTTTAAACCAGCCAAAACTGCGGGAAAAACTCCTGCGGTAATTATTTGCCCGGGCGGCGGATATGCTATTCTCGCTTACAATCTTGAAGGCACAACGGTTGCTCATATATTGAATAATTGGGGCGTAACAGCAATCGTTTTAAAATACCGCCTGCCCAGTGACGAAATTATGGAAGACAAATCGATCGGGCCATTGCAGGATGCGCAACGTGCGATTCAGTATGTTAGGGAAAATGCCAGGCAATTGAATGTTGATCCGCAAAAGGTAGGAATAATGGGCTTTTCAGCGGGCGGTCATTTGGCCTCAACAGCTTCAACTCATTTTGATAAAGAATACATTTCCAATCCAAAGCACATCTCATTGCGCCCTGATTTTTCCATTCTTGGATATCCCGTAATCAGCATGATCGATTCTGTTACTCACAAAGGCAGCCGTAATAATCTTTTAGGAACAA
>Ga0068855_100006907_pt1 | contig 13767 bp, 11 predicted proteins | sample KBSCornC52_FD_66592 | JGI IMG/M metagenome (GOLD analysis project Ga0068855, IMG submission 66592) | Corn rhizosphere microbial communities from Kellogg Biological Station, Michigan, USA - KBS Corn C5-2 | ecosystem: Host-associated > Plants > Roots > Rhizosphere > Soil ... | reverse complement strand
GCGGTCGCGAGGAAGAAGCGCAGCGCGAGCGGCAGGGTGAAGCCGCGAGAGGTGGTGTTCTCAGTAGCCTGCATCGCTCGCTCGTCCGTAGGGTTTGCCGAACTTGTTCATGTGCGGGGGCACACGCTTCTGGGTCAGGTCGAGCGGGATCGCGAGCGGCTTGCCGCCGGGCGCGAGCTTCTGGTGCCACGGCGTCGCGCGGTCGTGCCAGACGACGAGATCGCCGCTGCCGGCGGGCAGGCCCTTGAGCACGAACTTGCCGCTCGCGTCCGGGCGCGTGAAGTACGGCGTGTCGAGCACGAGGATGTGGCCGACCATCGACTGGTGCACGTTGCAGAACACGCGCACGTAGCCGGCCTGCGCGAACGTGACCGCCTTGCCGTCGCCGTTGCCGTACACGCCGACGTCGAAGGTGTTCGCCGGCGAGGTCGAGAATGCGTTGTGCAGGATCGGGTCGCGGTTCGGGAAGCGCACCTGGCTGCCGACCGTGATCGGCAGGATGCGCGGCATGAACTGCTTGCGCTGCGTGCCCATCAGATAGGGTTCCGCCGCGGGCGCCACCTTCGGTGGCGTCGCCGGGCGGAAATACACGACCGCCTCGGCGGCCTCCTCGCTGCGCAGCGCCTGGCCGTCTGCGAGCAGCGCGACGCTGCCGCTGATTTCGGCCGCCGACAACAGCGGGGTGAACAGGACTGCGAGGGCCAGCCAACAGGAACGCATCTGCTCTCCTTGATCGCCGCGGGAGGGCAGACGCTGCGTCGCGCCGGATGGCTCCCCTCGGCCGCATCATAAGACAAGGCGGGGGCGCGGCAACTTTCACGCCGGGAAGGAGCGCGTGCGCAGGTTGGCGCCGGTCGGCTTCCGGGGCGGACCGCATCAGGGCGGGATGGCATGGGTGCACGGCGCGCCTTGCAAACGCCGAAATCGCGCCCTGTATCATCCGGCGCCGACGCCTGCCCCAGTCCGACGTCATCGTATCCGCCATCCTGGATCCCGTATGCAGGGCCATCTCGTCCGCCGCCTGTTTACCTTCGCATTCCTTGTTGCATCGACCGGCGTCGTGGCCGAACCAGCGCGGGTCGACGCATCGCTGGACAGGTACGCCGCGCCCGCGCGGCGCGTCGATATCGGCGCTGGTCGACGCCTGAACCTGCGTTGCAGTGGCCAGGGCGCGCCGACCGTGATGCTCGATATCGGCCTCGGCGAGTCGTCGTTCGCATGGCGCAAGGTGCAGCCGCCACTCGCGAAGACGACACGCGTGTGTTCGTACGACCGCGCCGGCTTCGGCTTCAGCGATGCAGGTCCGTTGCCGCGCACTGCGCGCGCCGAGGCGGACGACCTGCATGCGCTCGTGCACGCGGCCGGTATCCGCACGCCGGTTGTGCTGGTCGGCCATTCGCTCGGCAGCTATATCGCGCGGCTGTACGCGAACCTGCATCCTGCCGATGTCGCCGCGATCGTCGTGGTCGACCTGCCGAACGGCGATTTCGACGAATTCGAGCCCGAAGTCGCCCGGTTATTTGCGCGGATGAACCGCGACGACATCGAAGGCGGGCCGTACCGGCGCTGCCTGCAGGCGGCAAGGGACGGGCTGCTGGCTCAGCCGACGGCCGACAATGCGGCCTGCTTCGCGCACGCTTCGCCTCGTCCGGAATTCAGCGCGCGCCTCACGGCGTCGATGCGCGCAGGCGCCGCGAAGCCGGCGTTCTGGGAAGCGCTGCTGTCGGAAAAATCGGCCTGGAGCGATGCCACGCCGACTGCGCTCAAGGCGACCCGGCGCGCATACGGTGCGATGCCGCTCGTCATCCTCGCCGCCGATGGCAGCAACGCCTACCTGCCGCCGGAGCTGCGCAGGCAGGCCGATGCGGCCTGGGCCGCAAGCTATCGTCGCCTCGCGGAAACTTCGACGCGCAGCACGATCATCACCGTCGAGCATTCGTCGCATCTGATGTACGAGGATCGTCCCGACGCGATCGTCGCGGCGGTAGCGGACCTGGTCGGACAGATCAGGGCGCGTTCTCATCCAGCATCGCAAGCGGAACGCCGCTCGCACTGAGGCGCTTCGAAGCGCCCTTCCTTCCATCCCTGGACATCCCTGCATTTGCTCTGCAATGCAGGCATTCCGTCCATCCCTGGACATCAAAAGGCCCCGCGCGGGGCGGGGCCTTCGATAGTGCTCCCCGGCCGCATCGCGGCCGGGCGGTTGCTACAGCAACGGCACCAGCAGCAAGGCGACGATGTTGATGATCTTGATCAGCGGATTGACCGCCGGGCCGGCCGTGTCCTTGTACGGATCGCCGACGGTGTCGCCAGTGACCGCGGCCTTGTGCGCGTCCGAACCCTTGCCGCCGAAGTTGCCGTCCTCGATGTACTTCTTCGCGTTGTCCCACGCGCCACCGCCGGTGGTCATCGAGATCGCGACGAACAGGCCGGTGACGATCGTGCCGATCAGCACGCCCCCGAGCGCCTGCGCGCCCGCGAGCGTGCCGCCCGCGATCCACTTGAAGCCGAACGCGACGACGACCGGCACGAGCACCGGCAGGATCGACGGGATCATCATTTCCTTGATCGCGGACTTGGTCAGCAGGTCGACCGCGCGCGAGTAGTCGGGCTTGGTCGTGCCTTCCATGATGCCCTTGATCTCGCGGAACTGGCGGCGCACTTCCTCGACCACCGAACCCGCGGCGCGGCCGACCGCTTCCATCGCCATCGCGGCGAACAGGAACGGAATCAGGCCACCGACGAGCAGGCCGATGATGACGAGGTGGTTGGACAGGTCGAACGTGAAGATCTGGCCCGGGTGCTCCACGCCGAGGTTGTGCGTGTAGTCGGCGAACAGCACCAGCGCGGCGAGGCCGGCCGAACCGATCGCGTAACCCTTGGTCACCGCCTTGGTGGTGTTGCCGACCGCGTCGAGCGGATCGGTGACCGCACGCACTTCCGGCGGCAGTTCGGCCATCTCGGCGATGCCGCCGGCGTTGTCGGTGATCGGGCCGTAGGCGTCGAGCGCGACGATCATGCCGGTCATCGACAGCATCGCGGTCGCGGCGATCGCGATGCCGTACAGGCCGGCGAGGTGGTAGGCGCCCCAGATCGCCGCGCACACCGCGAGCACCGGCCATGCGGTCGACTTCATCGAGATGCCGATGCCCGCGATGATGTTCGTCGCGTGACCGGTCGTCGAGGCCTTCGCGACGTGGCGCACCGGCGCGTACTCGGTCGCGGTGTAGTACTCGGTGATGACGACCATCGCGCCGGTCAGCACGAGGCCGATCACCGCGCAGCCGAACACGTTCATCGCGCCGTAGGCACTGCCCGACATCAGCTGGGTCGTGACCGGGTAGAACGCGATCAGCGCGAGCACCGCGGAGACGATCACGCCCTTGTACAGCGCGTTCATGATCTTGCCGCCGGGGCTGGCCTTGACGAAGAACGTGCCGATGATCGAGGCGACGATCGAGACGCCGCCGAGCACGAGCGGATACAGCACCGCATTCGCGCCGGCCTGCGCCGCCATCACGCCGCCGAGCAGCATGGTCGCGATCAGCGTCACCGCATAGGTCTCGAACAGGTCCGCCGCCATGCCGGCGCAGTCGCCGACGTTGTCGCCGACGTTGTCGGCGATGACCGCCGGGTTGCGCGGATCGTCTTCCGGGATGCCGGCTTCGACCTTGCCGACGAGGTCGGCGCCGACATCGGCACCCTTGGTGAAGATGCCGCCGCCGAGGCGCGCGAAGATCGAGATCAGCGAGGACCCGAACGCGAGGCCGACCAGCGAATGCAGCGCTTCGCCGGACGTGTGGCCCATGTGCATCAGGCCGACGTAGTAGCCGGCGACGCCGAGCAGGGCGAGACCCACGACGAGCATGCCGGTGATCGCACCGCCGCGGAACGCGACCGCGAGCGCGGCCGGAATGCCGCTGCGCGCGGCTTCGGCGGTACGCACGTTCGCGCGTACCGAGATGTTCATGCCGATGTAGCCGGTGAGGCCGGACAGGATCGCGCCGATCGCGAAGCCGACCGCGGTCGTCCATCCGAGTGCCGGTACCAGGCCGATGATGACGAACAGCACCACGCCGACCATGCCGATGGTGCGGTATTGGCGGTTGAGGTAGGCGCGCGCGCCTTCCTGGATCGCCGCGGCGATTTCCTGCATGCGCGCATTGCCGGCGGGCTTGGCAAGAATCCAGCGGATCGACCAGATGCCATAGATGATCGCGAGTACCGCGCAGGCCAGCGCGATCGACAAACCGTGTTCATGGAACAACATCGAACCCTCCCTTGACTCTCAGGACTAGATAAACCCCGGAAAACAGCGCGGTATCCGGGGGAGTATAGCCATGCCCTGCGCGAACGCGCATTGGCGCGGCGCAGCACGCGGGTGCGCCGCCCGAACCCATGATTTTTGGCCGGGCATCCCCCGCAAGGTCTGCGCTGGCGCGATCCTGCTCGGCAGGGATCACGCCGTGCGAGCGGCGAGTCCCGTCGTCTCTCGTGTGGGAGCGGCGTCAGCCGCGACGCGTCGGGCGCGCGAGACGCTCAATCGGCGATCACGTACTCGGCCAGTTTCTTCTTCACCGCCGCGTTCTTGAGGCGCACGTAGTCGGGCAGGCCGTCGCGCAGGTACTTCGGCGGGTCCTCGCCGCGGATGAGCGGTTCGAGGTAGCGTCGCGCCGCCGCGGTGATGCCGTAGCCGTCGCGCGTGATGTAGTTCTTCGGCAGCTTCTTCTCGTGGTTGGCGACCTTCGAAAGCGGCGCCGGCTCGATCTTCCAGCGGTAGGGCGCGTTCGAGGTGCGCACGATCACCGGCATGACCGCGTTCTTGCCGGCGAGCGCGTACTGCACCGCGGCCTTGCCGACCGCCCACGCCTGCTCCGCGTCGGTCTTCGAGGCGAGGTGGCGCGCGGAACGCTGCAGGTAGTCCGGCAGCGCCCAGTGATACTTGTAGCCGAGCTTCTGCTTGACCAATGCCGCCAGCACCGGCGCGACACCGCCGAGCTGGGCATGGCCGAACGCATCGCGCGTGCCGGCGTCGGCGAGGAACTGGCCGGCCTTGTTCTTCAGCCCTTCCGAGGCGACCACGGTGCAGTAGCCGACCTTGCGCACCGTCGCGCGCACGCGCAGCAGGAACGCCTCCTCGTCGAACGGGATTTCCGGGAACAGGATCAGGTGCGGCGGCTCGCCCGCCTTGCGTGCGGCGAGGCCGCCGGCCGCGGCGATCCAGCCGGCATGGCGGCCCATGACCTCGACGATGAACACCTTCGTCGACGAGCCGCACATCGACTCGACGTCGAGGCTCGCCTCGGCCACCGACACCGCGGTGTACTTCGCGACGGAACCGAAGCCGGGACAGCAGTCGGTGACTGCCAGATCGTTGTCGACCGTCTTCGGCACGCCGATCACGTTGACCGGATAGCCGAGCTCGCGCCCGATCTGCGAGATCTTCAGCGCGGTGTCGGCCGAGTCGTTGCCGCCGTTGTAGAGGAACCAGCGGATGTCGTGCGCCTTCAGCACCGCGATCAGGCGCTCGTACTGCGCGCGGCTCTGCTCGATCGACTTCAGCTTGTAGCGGCACGAACCGAACGCGCCGCCCGGCGTATGGCGCAGCGCCTTGATCGCCGCGGCGCTCTCCTGCGAGGTGTCGATGAGCTCCTCGCGCAGTGCGCCGATGATGCCGTTGCGCGCGGCGAGCACGGGTATCTTGCTCCGACGCGCGGTGTCGATGACCGCGGCGGCCGTCGCGTTGATGACCGCGGTGACCCCGCCCGATTGCGCGTACAGCAGCTTGCCCTGGTTCATTCCCGGTCCTTATCCGTCGGTCTCGTCGCGGTTTGACACTATTCTGGCCAGCCGCTAGCGTTGACGCCATAGTGGGGTAGCACGCGCGGGCGTGGCCGTCCCGCCCCCGGATTTCCAGCGTACGCAGCGCCGCCAGGCGCCATCGGAGCCACATGCGACTCGTTCTACTCGGCGCGCCCGGTTCGGGCAAGGGCACCCAGGCCGAGGTCCTCAAGGCCGAGCTCGGTGTGCCGCACATCTCGACCGGTGACCTGCTGCGTGCCGCGGTCAAGGCCGCCACGCCGCTCGGGTTGAAGGCGAAGGCGGTCATGGAAGCCGGCCAGCTGGTGTCGGACGAGATCGTGCTCGGCATGCTCGAAGAACGTCTGGCGCAGCCCGACGCGACCGCCGGTTTCATCCTCGACGGCTATCCGCGCAACGTCGCCCAGTGCGAGGCGCTCGAACGCCTGCTCGAGCGCATCGGCCAGCCGCTCGAGGTCGCGATCAAGCTCGACGTGCCGACCGAACTCATCGTCGATCGCATCGCCGGGCGCGCCGCCAAGGAAGGGCGCAAGGACGACACACCCGAGACGGTGCGCGAGCGCTTGCGCGTCTATACCGAACAGACCGAGCCGGTCGCCGGCCATTTCGCCGCGATCGGCAAGCTGACGACCGTCGACGGCGTCGGCGAACTCGCCGAGGTTTCGCGGCGCATCCTTGCCGCGCTGCCGAGGTCGGGCGCCGCGGCCTGAGGCTGGTATCGCAGTCGCCTTGGTCGCGTGATCGTCGCCAGTTGCCGAGCGGCGCACTCGAGAAGTGACTCCGGGCCCCTTTCAATGAGCATCCTGCCTCAGTCCTCCGTCGCCGTGTTCGCGCGACATGTGATCGCGTTGTGCCGTTTTCGCGGCGACCCGCAGGACATCATCTATTCGCCGGCACTGCTGGTCCTGCTGCTGCTCGCGACGAGCGCGATCGATGCTCTCGGTGGTGCATTGCTCGGCGATGCACTCGACGCGCTGGCGCGCTCGCTGTTCGCGAGTGTGGTCATCCTCGGCTTGTGCGGCGTTGCCCTCGCCGTGCGCGGCCTGCGCAATCGCTACGTGCAGACCGCGACGGCCCTGCTTGCCACCGGCATCGTCGTCTCGCTCGTGCAGTTGCCGATCCTCGGCCTGCTCGGTCCGCTCGTCGATGCCGAAACCCTTTCCTCCACCGACATCGCGTGGAACCTGCTCCAGATATTGCTGCGCTGGGCGGGACTGGCCACACTCGTGTGGCAGGCGCTCGTGTACGCGCATATCGTCCGCCATGCGATGGACAGCCGCTTCGGATTCGCGCTCGCGTTGGTGGTGACGTGGTTCGTCGCGAACTGGGCGCTTGCCGGCCTGCTGCTCGATGCCTGAGCACTGCGCATTGCGGTACGGCCATCACCGATCCCGACAGGAATCCCGATCTTGAAGCTGCACATCCTCGGCATCTGCGGCACCTTCATGGGCGGCATCGCCGCGCTCGCGCGCGAACTCGGCCACGAGGTCGAGGGCTCGGACGCGAACGTGTATCCGCCGATGAGCACGCAGCTGGAACAGCTCGGCATCGCGCTGAAGCAGGGCTTTCGCGCCGAACACCTGCAGCCCGCGCCGGACCTCGTCGTCGTCGGCAATGCGCTGTCGCGTGGCAACCCGGCGATCGAACACGTGCTCGATGCGCGCCTGCGCTACGTGTCCGGCCCGCAATGGCTCGGCGAGACCCTGCTTGCGGACCGGCGCGTGCTGGCGATCGCGGGCACGCACGGCAAGACCACGACGACCTCGTTGCTGGCATGGATCCTCGAAGCCGCCGGGCGCGATCCGGGTTTCCTCGTCGGCGGGGTGCCGGCGAACTTTGGCGTATCGGCGCGGCTGGGTGGCGGCAAGTCGACCCTCACCCCACCGTCGGCATCCGCCGACGGTCCCCCCCTCTCCCGCTTCGCGGGCGAGGGACGGTCGTCACAGCCTTCGGCTGCGGATTTCATTCTGGAGGCCGACGAGTACGACACCGCGTTCTTCGACAAGCGTTCGAAGTTCGTGCACTACCGGCCGTCGATCGCGATCCTCAACAACCTCGAGTACGACCACGCCGACATCTTTCCCGACGTCGCCGCGATCCAGCGCCAGTTCCATCACCTCGTGCGCACCGTGCCGGGCAATGGGCGGCTGATCGTCAACGCCGAGGATGCACGGCTGGCGGAAGTGCTCGCGATGGGCTGCTGGACGCCGGTCGAGACGTTCGGCATCGACGCCGGCGACTGGCGCGCGCGCCTGACTGCGGCCGACGGTGCGAGCTTCGTCGTGTCGCACGCCGGGCGTGAGCTCGGTGAAGCGCACTGGAACCTCAGCGGTCGCCACAACGTGATGAACGCACTCGCGGCGCTTGCGGCCGCGCACGCGGCCGGCGTCGATGTCGCGACCGCGCTGCCGGCGCTGGCGCAGTTCCGCAATGTCGCGCGCCGCATGGAACTGGTCGGCGAGCACGCCGGCATCCGCGTCTACGACGATTTCGCGCACCACCCGACCGCGATCGCGACGACCCTCGCCGGGCTGCGCGCGAAAGTCGGCAACGCGCGCATCCTGGTCGGCATGGAGCCGCGCTCGAATTCGATGCGCCTCGGCGCGCATGCCGACGAGCTCGCGCCGTCGCTCGCCGATGCCGATGCCGTCGTTTTCCTCAAGCGCGCCGAACTGCCATGGGACGCCACGCGCGTGGTCGACGCGCTCGGCGGGCGTGGCTGCACCGCGGCGAGTGTCGACGCGCTCGTCGACGCGCTGCTCGTGCAGGCGCGTGCGGGCGACCACGTCGTGTTCATGTCGAACGGCGGCTTCGAGAACGCGCCGCGACGTTTCGTCCAGGGGTTGCGGCAAGCGCCCTGAGCGCCCGCGTGCGGCAGGTATCCTCCGGCCACGCATCCCGGTGAATGGTGCCACGCCGACAAAATGCCTTCGCCCCCTTTGCTAGACTGCGCCACGTGCCGCTCGCCGACATACCGCTGTTCCCGCTGTCCGCCGTGCTGTTTCCCGGTGGGCCGCTCAACCTGCGCATCTTCGAACGCCGCTACCTCGACCTCGTGCGCGACTGCTCGCGCAGCGGCAGCGGCTTCGGCGTCTGCCTGATCCTCGCCGGACGCGAGGCTGGCGAACCGGCATTGCCGGCAGCGATCGGCACGCTCGCGCGCATCACCGATTTCTGCACCTTGCCGGACGGCCTGCTCGGCATCAGCGCCGAGGGTGGCGAGCGCTTCCAGGTCGCGACCACGCGCGTGCGCAACGATGGCCTCGTGCATGGCGAGGTGCGTTTCTGGCCTTCCGAGCCGGAAGTCCCGGTGCCGCCCGAGCACGGTTTGCTCGCGACGATCCTCGAGCGCCTGCTCGACCAGATCGGCACCGCCTACGCCCAGGTCGAACGCGCGCGTTTCGACGATGCGAGCTGGGTCGGTTTTCGCCTGGGCGAGTTGCTGCCGCTGGCGCAGCCGGAAAAGCAGCAGCTGTTGCAGATGACCGATCCGCTGCAGCGGCTCGCGCAGCTGCAGCACTACATCCCCCGTTTCCAGCGCGCCTGATCGCGCGCCGCTCAGAATGCGACGCGCAGGCTCAAGGTCGCGCTCGCCGGTGTGCCGTAGTAGGTGTTGTCGAACTCGTCGAGCACGTAGTACTTGCGGTCGAGCAGGTTGTTCGCGTTGAGCTGCAGCGACACCCGCGGTGTGAACGCGTAGCGTGCCATCAGGTTCATCAGCGTGACGTCGCGCTGGCTCAGGATGCGGCTGCCTTCCGGCGCGCCCACGGTCGTACTGCTGCGCGCCTGCCAGTTGATGCCGCCGCCGAGCGTCAGCGACTTCATCCACGACGGGTTCCATGTCGCGAAAACGCGCACGAGCGTCGGCGGGATGAACGTGCGCACGGCGATGCCATCGGCGTCGTGCGTCAGATGGCGTGACCAACCAAACGACAGGTTCCAGTCGTCGCCTATGCGCCCGCTCGCCTCTGCCTCGAAGCCGCGCGTGCGCGCGCCGTCGATCGGGAATGCCGCCTGCGACCCGTCCGGCAGCCTGACCGGTTCGCCGGTGGTCGGATCGAACAACGGCGCAGCGACGTTGTCCTGGCGCGTCTCGAACACGGTCAGCGCCGTATTCAGGCGGCCGTCGAAATGCTCGCCCTTGATGCCCAGTTCGACGCTGCGGCCTTCGATCGGATCGAGCCAGTGCGCGTTCGCGTCGCGGCTGTTCTGCGGCTTGAAGATGCCGGTCCAGCTCGTGAACAGCGAGAAATCGTGGCTGAAATCCCAGACGAGGCCGGCGTACGGGATCGCCTTGTGGAAGTCGAACTTCGAGCGGTAGTCCGACGGCCCATCGGGCGGCACGTCGTAGAGATAGAACGAATCGATCTTCCACGTCGCATAACGCGCGCCGGCGATCAGCTTGAGCGGATCGACGAGCGACAGGCGCGTAGCCGCGTAGATGCCGTTCTGCTTCGTCGTGATGTCCGACAGTGGATAGGCGGCACCGAACGCCGGTTCCGGATACGAGCCGTCCCATTCGAAGAAGTTGCCGGTCGAGGGCAGTTCGGGCGGAACTTCGAATTCCTCGCCGACATTGGTCGCCTTCGAGCCGTTGTAGCCGACCACGAGTTCGTGGCGGCGACCGAACAGGTCGAACGGACCGCTCGCGTAGAGGTCGAGCGAACGCTCGATGATCTCGGCCTTGCTGCGGTAGGCGTACGGATCGAGGCCTTCGCCGGTGAGCGGATCCGGAAAGCCGTAGACGTAGAACAGCGCGAGGTCTTCCTTGTAGCGGCGCCAGTTCGCGGACGCATGCAGCTGCCAACCATTGTCGAAGGTGTGGCGCAGTTCGCCGAACACGTTCTCGGTACGGCGATCCCAGAAGCTCCAGTCGGTCGCGGTCGTGATCGATCGCGACCAGTCGGCGAGGCTGCCGTCGGCGAGGAACAGCGGGAACGAGCCCCAGGTGTTTCCGCGCGGCTTGTTGTTCTGGTAGTCCAAGCCGACCGACAGCGCGGTCGACGACGTGAGGTCGGCATCGATGATGCCGTACAACACGGTTGTCTTCTTGTTGTACAGCGCCTGGAACGAATCGCTGTCCTCATGGACGGCGACTGCGCGGCCGCGCACGCTGCCGGACGCGTTCAGCGGAACCGACACGTCGACTTCGGCGCGACCGTCGTTCCACGAACCTGCACTGAGGTCGAGCGCGACCTTGGGCGTCGTCGCGTCGGCATGCTTGCGCACGAGGTTGACCGATGCACCCGGACTGCCGGCGCCGGTCATGAGGCCAGTCGCGCCGCGCACGATCTCGATGCGGTCGAACAGCGCCGTGTCGGCGGTTTCGTCGATCGCGCCGGTGTTGAAATTCGTGCCCGAGCCGATCGGCATGCCGTCGACCATCAGGTTGTCGATGAGAAATCCGCGCGAATAGAACAGCACGCGCTCGGTGTCGTAGGCGTTCGAGTACACGCCGGTCGTGTTGTCGAGCACTTCGCGCAACGACGTGATGGCCTGGTCGTCCATGCGTTCGCGCGTGACGACCGTGACCGACTGCGGCGTTTCGCGCAGCGACAGCGGCAGCTTGGTCGCGGCGGCGCTGCTGTCCACGCTGTAGGCGTCGCCGCGGGTCGTCGAGACGATTTCCTCGAGCTGCACCGTGTTCTTTTCGGAAGGAGCCTCGTCGGCGTCGTTCGCATGTGCGGTGAGCTGTGCCGTCACGAGTGCGAGCGCGAGCGCGCGGCGAGCAGGAGCATGGAAGCGGGCGCGGGTTAGGAAGGATCGTACTTTCGTCATGGCAGAAGGGCGCTCGGAGGTGGGGAAGGAGTGCAGGAGTAGCCCGACCGCGCGCGGAGCTGGTCGGTGCGCGCCTTCGCGCGCCGCTTGCGAAACCAGATCACCACGCCGGTGACGCTGAGCATCGCGACCGCCAACCCGAGGCAGGAGACGAGGATGCGTCCCGGCAGGCCGATGATGCGGCCCGAGTGCAGCGGGAATTGCGCCTGCAGGAAGATGTCGCCGGCGCTGCCGGTTCCGGGCACGTCGGCGCCGGCCGGGCTGCCGTCGCGCGCGTCGAAATACAACCAAGGATTGCCGAGTCCGCCGTCGCCATGTTCGTCGCCGGCGGCGAAGAAGCCGATGCCATAGACGCCGTACTCGGGCGAATAGAGCAGGCCGCCGGGTGGCGCCCAGCCGCGTCGAGCGCCTTCGGCGCGCGCGATCTCGAGGATGCGCCCGCGATCGGTGCGCGGTTCGGCGGCTTGCTCCGGCGCAATCGCCGTGCGCGTGTCGAACGGATTGGACGACAGCGTCGAAAACATCGATACGATGGGAGTGACCACCTGCGAGCGCAGGTTCATCGACACGGCGGTCACCGCAAGCACGAGCAGCAGCAGCCAGATCCAAACCCCGCCGGAGCGGTGCAGGTCGAACAGCAACGCGTGGCCGCCCTTGGACCAGCGGAACGCAAACGACTTGCGCCACGAACGCGGGCTCGGAAACGAGAGGCACAAGGCGACGAAGGTATCGAACACCCAGACGATCGCGACGATGCCCATGAACAACGAGCCGACGTCGTAGCCGCCGACGAGCGGAATCTCGAGGCTGTAGTGCAGCTTGTAGAGGAACGGCAGCACGTTCTCGCGGGAGAACGACACGCCGCCCCAATCACGCCGGCCCTGTTCGACGCCGCTGACGGGGTCGACGGCGACCTGGTTCCAGTCGACCGCATGCAACTGGCCGGTCGTCGGGTCGACGCGTGGCGCGACCCAGATCTGCATCGCCTCATCGGACTCGGCGACAAGCGGCAAGTAAGTGACGCGCACGTGCGGGTGCGCGCGCTCGACCGCATCGGCGAGTTCGAGCGCCGGCCGTTGCGGACCTGGCGAGCGTGCCACGTAGAATGCGGGATTGAGCCAGCCATCGAGTTCGTGGTCCCACGAGATCACCGCGCCCGTCAGGCCGGCGATGAAGAGGAAGGCGGCGATGAAAAGCCCGAACCAGCGGTGGACCAGGCCGAGTGAGCGGCGAGCGAATGCCATGGTTTCGTGTCAATCGTTGCGGCGGCCAGGGATGAGTCATCGATAGTAAACGCAAATGAGAATGATTCCTATCTACTTGACACGAGTTGGATGCCACCGGGCCCCTTGTCGGGCGCAGCGGTCGAAATACGGCGCTGGCATGCCCCCGCCCGGCGCGCTCCGGACATACATCGCGAGGAACCGATGAAATACCTGCACACGATGATCCGCGTGCGCGACCTCGACGCCACGCTGCGTTTCTTCTGCGACGGCCTCGGCTTGCGCGAGACGCGTCGGATGGAAAATGCGCCAGGCAAGTACACGCTCGTGTTCCTCGCCGCCGACGAGACGCCGGACGCCGAGATCGAGCTCACGTACAACTGGCCGCCGGCGGATGGTGCGGCGAGCGAGGACTATGGTTCGGCGCGCAACTTCGGCCATCTCGCGTTCCGCGTTGACGATGTCTACGCGACCTGCGCGCGCTTGCAGGCGATGGGCGTCACGATCAACCGCCCGCCGCGCGACGGCCACATGGCGTTCGTGCGTTCGCCGGACCTGATCTCGATCGAGCTGCTGCAGAAGGGCGCGCACCTGCCACCGGCGGAGCCATGGGCGTCGATGCCCAATACCGGCAGCTGGTGAGCCTGTCGATGCTGCGCAAGGATCGGAGTGCGGCGTACGTGGCGGCGCGCAAGACTCGCCGCCTCCTCCGCGCACGGAACACGCGATGCCGCAGCCTTCCCCGATCGATGCCACCATCGCATTCGCGGTCGCGCCCGACTGGTCACGTGTCGAACGCGAACTCGACCTGTGCGGCCATGCGCGGCTGGAGCGCCTGCTCGACGAATCGGCCTGCGGCGCGCTTGCCGCGTGTTACGACGAGGCGGCGCGCTTCCGCAGCCGCGTCGTGATGGCGCGCCACGGCTTCGGTCGCGGCGAGTACCGG
>Ga0068855_100006905_pt1 | contig 13768 bp, 12 predicted proteins | sample KBSCornC52_FD_66592 | JGI IMG/M metagenome (GOLD analysis project Ga0068855, IMG submission 66592) | Corn rhizosphere microbial communities from Kellogg Biological Station, Michigan, USA - KBS Corn C5-2 | ecosystem: Host-associated > Plants > Roots > Rhizosphere > Soil ... | reverse complement strand
CAGACGCGGTTGCTGCAGTCGGAAGCCGCTCTGCGTGCAGCCTATGCCTGGGTCGGCGGCGTGTCGCTGTCACGGGGCCATCACCATGTGCAGTTACGGCGACGTGAGGTGCTCGACGCGCTATCGGAGGCACAGTCGGCGCTCCGCGACGCTGCCGCCTCCCTGCCGCCCGCGCCTAATCCGGAGGATGTCCAAGCCGATCTAGACGCATGGAAGGTCTGGCAGGGGAAGGAGCCGCCCGCGCCGCCCGTCTCCGAGGGGACAGCCAAGCAGGCACTGTTGCGCGACGCGCTAGAAGCTGCCCGAGACATGCTCGCCGCTTTTCAGAAGCAGGCGGGATGGCTTCCTGAGCAGGGCGGCTATTCCACGCGGATGACGCCGAGCGAGATGCAACTGGCACATGCTGTTGCGGACATCGATTCAATTTTGGCGGCGTTCCCGTCTGCCGCCTCCGCGCTCCCCCGAGCGGAGACACCGCTGCCGCAGATCGGTCGGCTGCCGTGGGACGGATGTCCGAACTGCCGCATCGAAAACGGCGTCTGGTCGCTCTGTGAGAAACACACGCCGCAACTCGCGGCCGATCCCGCAGGCGGGGAGACCACCGCCCATTACGTGCCGGAAGATCAGCGCGTGAACTGTGTGGATTCTCCAACCGACCAGCACGGCTACGAATGCGTGCTCTGCGGCAATCGGCTAGGCGGGGAGACACCCGCCCCACCGCCGGACACGCGCGCGGCGTTTTACGCTGGATGGGCCGCGGCAAAGCACGACGACCGAGCAGCTGACGACGAGGACGTAGCTGATGCTCCCGACGTTGCCTTCATCGATTGGTTGCGGGGTGAGGCATCCTCCGCTCCCGCACCAGAGAAGGGCCCGTATTGCTGCGGCGAGACGGGACACTTCCACAACACACGCGAGGAAATGCTGGCGTGCATGGCGGCGCAGCCCGAGGGCGCCGTTTCTCTCGAGCACGAGGAGGAGAAAGACGCGCGGGCGTCCCAGGCACGCCCGGCGGATCGGTGAGGGGTGCTGAGGCATGCCATCGCTGCATGATTTCGGCGCGCTCGGCCACGCGTCCCACGCGCATGGCACCCGCGCGAACTACCTGACGGGCTGCCGTTGTGTACCTTGCCGCTCGGCCAATGCCTGCTATGAGGCGCAACGGGCGGCGGCTCGAGTCCAAGGACGGGCGGATCCGTTGGTGGATGCCGCCGCGGCCCGTCGGCAGTTGTGCGCGCTGAAGGCGGCGGGAATCGGGCATCGGCGAGCGGCCCATCTCGCCGGCGTAGCGACGCAGACCGTGAAGGCGATTCGGCGTGGCACTGCGTCACGGATTCGGGCCAGCGTCGAGCAGGCAATCCTAGGCGTGCAGCGGCCGAGTCTCGCACGCGGGGTGAAGGTCAACGGCTATCGGACGCGGTATCTCTTAGCCTGTCTCCAGGCGGAAGGCTACAGTCTCCGCGCCTTGGCGCGGCGACTCGGCTTGCGTGGGAGCCATCTCCCCGCGCATGCGGGGCGGGTGACGGTGCAGACGCATCTCCAAACCGAAGCGCTTTACCGCGATTTGACGGCGGAAGAGCCTGAGCCCTGACGTCGCCGTGCGGTGTTCTCCCGCTCGCGACAGGCGTCGCAGCGCCGATGGGCGCCGCGCGGCTCGCCGCAACGACAGAGCCCGCGATCGTAGAGGTCCTGCACCCGCGCGGCGCCGGCCGCGCGATTCTTCGCCTCGCAATCGTCGCAGAACCAGGCGTAGCGGTGTCGCTTCGCTGCGCAGCTCGCGCAGCGGCCATCCCGGACGCGTCGCTGCTGGAGGAGCGACTGCGGGGACATGTCGTGCGCCCGGGCCGTCGATGACAGCTCGCCGTAGTCGCCGCGGCGTGGCATCAGACAGCCTGCCTGCCTCCGACAGCGGCCAGCCGACGAATGCGCCGTAGCACCGCGACGCCGGCACTCTGCGCAACCTCGGGCGGCCAGACGAATCGCACGCCCCGCCACTGACCCACGAGATCATCGATCGTGGACTCGATCTGGTCGGCTTCCTCCAGTCGACCATCCAGCACGAGATCCCGATAGCGGGTGGCGGCTTCCAGGGCGCGATCGAGACGATGCGAGCTGTAATCACTCTTCATATGGTGCCAGCGCTTTCTCAGTTGCGGCTTGCCCCATTGCCCGCCGCCATGTCTATACTATACGCGCGGCCCCATTGAAAGTTCAAGCGAAATTCGCATACATTTTCGGCCGGCTATGCAACCGTGTATGCATTAGAGACAGCATGAAATGGCCGTCAGGATCGAGGCCCAACATGCGGGGCACGCGCTGGCAGACCGTCTATCATAGGGCCGTGGGCACGATGCTGGTGTGGACGAGTGTGCTCCTCAGATCAGAGCCGATGAGGTCAAAGCTGTGCGGTTGTGCGTCATCTGAGGGGCTATCCGCCAGAAAGTGATGAGCCACGACCCGAAACAGCATGCGCCACGCGGTCCCTTGAAGCGCCGCGAGTCTGACCCCATGAATGTGACGGACCCCGTGAAATGCACCGCCACGAATCGACAAGGCAACCGATGCGGCAAGTATCCGATTCCAGGGGGGACCGTCTGCCGGATGCATGGGGGCGCCGCGCCACAGGTCAAACTCAAGGCCCAGCAGCGTCTCGAAGCCTATCAGGATCGCGCGATCGATCGCCTGTTCCAGCTCGTAGAACAGCAAGCCTTTCCGTCTACGGCGTTTGCCGCCGTGCGAGATGTGCTTGACCGGACCCTCGGGAAGCCGATCGAGAAACGGGAGCATTCCGGTGAGGTCGCGATGACGATCCGCCATGAATTGCCCGAATGACCGAGCAGATCGTCCAGATCCCCTATACCCCGCGGCCACTCCAGCGGGAGGTCGGTCGGCTCATTCGGAGCCATCGCTTCGGCGTCCTGGTCTGCCATCGGCGGTTCGGCAAGACTGTGCTCGGCGTCAACGTCAACCAGCAGACCGCGACGATGTGCCACTTGCCGCGGCCCCGAGTGGCCTATATCGGGCCAACCTATACGCAGGCGAAGGCGATCGCCTGGGATTACATGCAGCACTACGCGCGGCCGATTCCCGGCATCGTGTTCAACCAGTCCGAGTTACGGGTCGATTATCCCAATCAAGGGCAGGTGCGGATCTACGGAGCGGACAATCCGGATTCACTTCGTGGGATCTATCTCGATCGGGCCACGCTCGATGAATACGGATTACATCCGGCGAAGACGTTCTCCGAAGTCATCGGCCCCACGCTCGTGGACCGCGGCGGCAGTGCGCTCTTCCTGGGCACCCCGAACGGGAAGAATCAGTTCTACGACATCGCGCAGCATGCCAAGTCCGAAGAGGCGAAGGGCAACCCCGATTGGTTCTATCGGGAGTACAAAGCCTCAGAGACTGGCCTGCTAGATGCCACCTACCTCGCGTCGGCGCGCGCCGTGATGACCGCAGATGAATATGCCCAAGAGTTTGAATGCAGTTTCGAGGCGAGCGTGAAGGGCGCCATCTACGCGCGCGAGTTGGAGCAGGCACGAGCCGCTGACCGCATCACGACGGTGCCCTATGATCCCGCACTCCCTGTGGATACGGATTGGGATCTCGGCATTGGGGACGCGATGGCCATCTGGTACAGCCAAAGCACCCGCGCCGGCGAGGTCCGGCTGATCGACTACGACGAAGCCAGCGGCGAGGGCTTCCCCTTCTATGCGCAGCGGTTGCGTGCGAAGGGCTACGTCTACGGCACGCATTGGGCGCCGCACGACATCGTGGTCAAGGAACTCGGGACGGGGAAATCGCGGCTCGAGACTGCGGCCAGTTTCGGGATCAAGTTTACGGTGACGCCGAGAATTACCGGGGCAGCCGGCGTGGAGATTGAGGAGGGCATCGCGGCGGCGCGGTTACTTTTTCCGCGCTGCTGGTTCGATGCGGCCAAGTGCCAGGCCGGCATCGAGGCGCTGATGCACTATCGGCGGGATTACAACCAGAAATTGAACGAATTCAAGGCCACGCCGGTCCACGATTGGGCCAGCCACGGCGCGGATGCCTTCCGCGGATTGGCGGTACGGCACAAGGTGCCGAAGGCGCAGCAGGACAAAAAGGCGGCGCCCTACGTGCGGAGGTCCACATGGGGATGACTGCACGTGGTGAGCCGATTTGAAGCCGCACTAGTCCCTCCCGCACACTGTCTCCACACCCAATGCTGAGCCCACACGATCGCTTCACGAAAGCCTTCTGATGGCCGGTCGCGACGAGATCGAGACCTCCGACGCGGACATCAGAGAGATCCGCGAGGAGTACAAGGACGCGCAGAACGAAAAAGCGCCCATCCGCGAAGAGGGCGACATCGACATGCGTTTCATCGCCGGCGATCCGTGGGATCCCGAAGATCGGACGCTCCGCGAAGATGCCAACCGGCCGGTGATTACCGCCGACGAGTTGAGCCAATACGTGAATCAGCTCGTCAACGACGTGCGCCAAAACAAGCGCGCGATCAAGGTCGCGCCGGCCAGCGCAAAGGCGTCGAGCAAGACGGCCGAGATCCGTCAGAGCCTCATCCGCCAGATCGAGTATCGGAGCAACGCGGCGACGCACGCCGATCCGATCATGTTCGAGAATGCGGCGCAGCGCGGGTACGGGTATCTGCGAGTCAAGCCGCAGTATGCCGACTATCGGAGCTTCGACCAGGAGCTCCGGATCGTCGCCATTCCCAACCCGAACATGGTCACGGAGGATCCCTACGCCCTGGATCCGACCGGGAAAGACTGGAAATTTCTCTACTTCTCGGAACTGTGGTCGAAAGCGGACTTTCGTCGGCAGCCGTGGGGCAAGACGGCGAAGTTTCAGAGCTTCGATCCGCACCTCATGGCGCAGGCGCCGAGTTGGTTCAAGGGCGAGCGGATCCTCATCGCCGAACGTTGGCGGATTGTAACGGAACCGCGTGAACTGTTGTTGGTGCAACCGCCGGTCGCGAAGAGCCGCCCAGGTCTCCCTCCACAACCGCCCCCCGCGCCGCAGGGGATCTTCCGGGACGAGTTGGATCTCGCCAAGCTGCCGCGTGGCGCGACGATCGTGAAATCGCGCACCGTCGACTATCCCCGCGTGAAGCAGCAGATCGTGAATGGCGTGGAAATCCTCGATGAAAAGGACTTTCCGGGCACCACGATCCCCTTCGTCGCCTGTTACGGCAAGGTGCTCTATCTGGACGCGGGCGCCGGCCCGAAGAAACATCTCGTCTCGCTGATTCGGCTGGCACGGTCGCCGTTCATGCTCTACTGCTACTACCGGACGCAGCAGGCCGAGATGGCGGGGATGATCCCAAAGGTGCCGGTGCAAGGCTACAAAGGGCAGTTTGCGGGCGTGGAGAACGACTGGCAGAAGGCGCCGCACGAGCCGATGGCCTTTCTCGAGGTTGCCATTCCCGACGATTGGAACACCAATTGGGGACCGCCGCCGCTCCCGCAGCGTCTCGCCTACGATGCCGGCGCGCACCTCCAAGCCTTGGAACTGTGCGCGGAAGGTGCCCGCCGTGCGATTCAGGCGGCGATTGGCGCCTCGCCGCTGCCAACCCAGGCCCAGCGGCACAACGAAAAGTCAGGCGTCGCGCTGAAGCAGATCGAGGACACGGCGCAGAAGGGGTCGTTTCACTTCATCGACCACTTCGACGCGGCCAAGGTGCGCACGGGCGAAATTCTCGACGAACTGTTGCCGTTTTTCTACGATGCGGCGCGGGATGTCACGGTTCGGCAGCCGGACGATCAGCCCGTGCAGATCCGGATCAACGATCCCGACGCCACGGACCCGGTCCACATCACCGACGATCTGCACGATGTCACCCTGAGCGTGGGCCCGCGGCAGATCAGCGAACGGGAAGCCGCCTCGGATTTTGCCGACACGCTGGTGGGCTCGGATCTGGTCAAGCTGATGCCGCAGCCCTTGGCATTAAAGGTCTGGGCGCTGGCGATCCGCCTCAAGGCGGTCGGGCCGATCGGCGACGAGATTGCCGATCTGTTGGCGCCCAAGAATCAGGATCCGCAGACCCCGTCGCCGGCGCAGATCCAGCAGATGCAGACGGAGATTCAGACCCTTCAGCAGCAGCTCCAGGAGGCCTCCTACAAGCTCGAAACAGACGCGGCGAAGCAGCAGGCGCAGGTGCAGATCAAGCAGCTCGATAACGAGCTCAAGATCAAGCTGGCCGAGATGGCGAACGCCGCCAAGATCGAAGCGGCGCGTATCACGGCCGCGAAGGAAGCCGCCAACGCCCAGGCGGAAGCCGCCGAGGAGCAGCTTGGGACAGGGCTGACGCTGGAGCATGAGGCGTCGGAAGCCGAACTCGATCGCCAGCATGAGGCCGCGCTCGCGGCACAGGCGCACAGCCACGCGCTGGATCAGGCGGCGGTCGCGAGCGCGCACACGATGGACCAGCAGGCGAATCAGGCGGCGTTACAGCCGCCGCCGGACGAAGGAGCGTAAGACGATGCCAGCGAAATCGAAGGCGCAGCAGCGCCTCATGGCCGCGGCCGAACACGGCGCGCAGTTTCCGATGGCCGACAAGCTGCGGCAGACCATGACGCATCAGCAGCTCCATGACTACGCCTCGGGACCGATGACGGGCAAGCCAGCGCACGTCACGCCCGCGAAGGCCGGGGCATTCGGGAAGGCGGGGGCACCCCATCCGCACAAGAATCTGGGCGCGTATCTCCATCCGCCGAAGAAGGGACGCTAGACCGGATTTGCAGTGACGACTGGGACCGCCGCACACTAGCGGCACACACGGGAATCGACCTCTGAGCTAGGCCGGCCAGCCAAACACCGCGCACCCTCGCGGCGCTCAGGGACAAAGGGGTGCAGAGATTTGGGCCTCTGTTGGACGCGACCACATCGCGGCTGACAGGGGCCTTTTCGTTTGTACCCCGGAGTTTTGACACGCATGGACGCAGCGATCGCCGAGACGACAGACGTCACGCCGCCGACGGCCGCGGCCGAACCTGCCGCGCCTGCGGAGACAACCAAGCCGCAGAGTTTCCGCGCCGTTGACGACGCCAGGATCGCGAAGGCCTTGGGCCGATCCGCGCCCGCCGCGCCAGCGGTCGAGGCGCCGGTCTCCACAACGCCAGCGCCAGTCGTCACGGAACCCGAAGGCGACGAGCCCGCGAAGGACAGCGCCGGGCAGCCGATCGTCGACGCGACAGGTCAGCCTCTGACCCGCCGGCAGCGGGAAGCCGCCGAGCAGGAGCGCCGCACGCGGGAGGCCGTGGAACGCGCCACGGCAGGTCTGCGCGAACAGATCGAAGCCCTGAAGCGCGGGACCATCCAGGCCGAGCCGCAGACACCGTCGCCCGCAGCCACACCAGCCGCCGCGGCGCCGGCCAAACCGAAGATGGCGGACTTCGAGGCGCGGATTGGTGTCACCGGCGGATATACGAGCTACGCCGAAGCGGTCGAAGCCTTCCAGGATGCGCGCGACACGTGGCGCGACGATCTGGCCGCGCATCAGGCGGCCGAACGCGAGGCCGCCGAGGCGAAGACGAGCGCGGCACGCACGATCGCCGATCTGGTGGAGGGCCATCGCCAGCGTGAACAGGCGATCGTGGCCTCGACCCCGACCTATTTCGAGCACACGCGATCGATTCGGGAGGCGCTGAACCTCGACAGCCCGCTCACGCAAGCGCTGTTGCGGTCGCCGCATTCCGCCGATCTGCTCCTGCACTTTGCGACGCATGACGACGAGCTGCAGCGTATCGGCACGCTGGGCTTGTCCGATCTTCCGGCCGCCTATGTGGCGCTCGGAAAACTCGAAGCCCTCTACGACCTCAGCCCGACCGCTGCGACCGCCGCGGCGCCCGTGCTGCCCAAGAAAACCGTCACCTCCGCTCCGGAGCCGCCTACCACGCTGGGGACTCGACCGGCCGAGCCTGCCAACGCGGAACATGCGGCGATCGCCGCGAAGGACTTTCGCGCGTTCGATGAGTTGCGAGTTGCCCAGGCGCTCGCGAAACGTCGGCGCCGGTAACGCCCCATGGCTGCCAACAATTTCAGCAAAGTCGATTGGGTGTGTGCGGACACCCTGAGTCTCCTCAAGCACAAGCTGGGGATCGTCTCCACCTTCCGCAAGGACTACGAGAAGGATTTCCGCCAGTCGTTTGCCGTCGGCGACACGGTCCGCGTGAAGTATCCCTGGCGCCCGATCCTGCGCGACGGGCTCGGCTACGTCGGCGGGAACATCGAGCGCATCGAAACGACCATCACGGTCGACCAGGTCATCGGGTCGGATTACGACTTCGGGACCGTCGACAAGCTCCTCAACATGGAGCGCGGCGAGGAGAAGGTCAGCAAGGAATACAACGACAAGATGGCGACGTACATCGCCGCCGAACTCGACAAGCGCGCCGCGCGCTATGCGGCACGGCAGGCCAACAGCATCGCCGGCGTGCTCGGGACCGATCCGACCACGTTCGACGCCACGTCAGCGACGGCGCGGCAGCGGTTCGGCGAACTGGATTGCCCGCAGGACGGGGACCGCGAAATCTTCGTGCCTTACGCCGTGATGCGCGCGATCAAGGGCGGCTCGGACGCCAATCTCTCGCGCTTCGGCATCGGCGACGACATCAAGCGGCTGTTCCGCAAGGGCTACGTGGGCGAGGCCGATGGCTTCGAGTGGACCGAGAGCAATTCGCTCTACACCCACACCGCGGGCACCTGGGGCGGCGCCGTGACGCTCTCGAGCGCGGTCGCCAACGGCGCGACCTCGCTGGCCGTGACCTGCACGAATGGCGACACCTTCAAGCAGGGCGACAAGATCGGCATCGCCTCGGTGTATCCGGTGAACCCGGTCACGCGGGACAAGACGCAGAGCACCACGACCTACAACGTGACCGTGGCGCAGGACGTCACGGCCTCGGGCACCTCGGCGACCATCCCGATCAACGAGACGATCTACTACACCGGGAACTACCAGAACGTGGACAGCCAGCCGGCGGCGTCTGCGGTGCTGACGCTGTTCCCCGGCACCTCGTCCCCGTCAGGCAAGAGCGGCAAGATCGGCCTGGCGCTCCACAACGAAGCCTTCGCGTTCGTCGGGCTCCCGCTCCCGATGCCGAAGAAGAGCAGCGAAGAGCTCGTCGGCGAAGCCTACGACGAGGAAACGGGCCTCTGGATCGGCTTCATCCGATCCTTCGAGGCGCGCACCCGGAGCTGGATCAACCGCATGGACTCGGGGCTGTTCGGCTTCGGCCGGCTGCACGTCGAGCCGTGTGCCTGCGCGATTCTCTGCAAGTAACGGCGTGCACAGGAGCACAGACATCACCATGACGACCATCACCACGTTCACCCGACGCGTGGCGGCCCTGCTGGGGCTGCTGCTGATCCTGGCGGTTCCGGCGTTCGCGCAGACCGCCACCACGAGCACGACCCTCTCCACGGCGCTGACCGATACCTCCGGCCAGTTCGTCACCGTGGCGTCGGCGACCAACGTCGAAGCCGGCGGCATGCTGTTCATCGATCGCGAGGCGATGGACGTCGTGTCTGTCAACAGCACCACCGCCAGGGTTCGGCGGGCGGCCTCCGGCACGCAGGCGGCGCCGCATCCGGCTTCCTCGGTCGTCTACGTGGCAGCCAAGGCGCAGAAAGCCAGCATCTTCACGCCAGCCAAGCCAGCGTTTGGTACCTGCACGCGCGCCAACGAAGCGTTTCTCCCGCAGATCGATACCCGGACCGGCGATGTCTGGGATTGCCCGGTGGGGGATGCGGTCTGGGTGCCGCTGAATCAGGTCCTCACCGTCAAGACGGTGCAGTTCAACTTGGATAACGGCAGCGGCACGACCATCGATGCGGAACTGATTCGGCATCCGCGCGCGATCGTGATCACGGCCTGTCGGATCGTCTATGACGATGCGACCACCGGCACCGTCGCCGGCGGCACCATGCAGATCGGGACCACCGTCGGGGGGACCGATGTCGTCGCCGCCACCAACTACGAAAACGCGAAGGCGGTCGGCACAACCACGGCGATGGTGGTCGCCGCCGGCAAGATTGCCGCGGGCACGCCCGTCTTAGTCCGACATACGGGCGTGGCGGCCACCAACGCGGGCATGGCCTACGCCGAGTGCGATTACGTCGTGCGCTAGGCAGGCCGTGAGACGGGCGGCCCGCATCGTTCGTCCAACCACGATTACCGATCGAGCGGGTCACGTGATCCGCTCGATCGAGTCAGGAAAACTCGTCATGCCCTATCTGGAATATCCGAAAGCCGTCTATCTGGACGGTGACGTGAGCAAGGCGTCGAAGATCGTCAGCGGCGCGGAGCAGGAAGCCGCGGCGCAGGCTGACGGGTATCTCGCCTTGCCGGCGCAGCCGCCCGCGGAGGCGATGCAGCCAGGCGCTCCGGACCACCTGCCCTATCCCAAAATGCTGTTTCAGGGCGGCGCGATCGACGGCGAGACGTGCATCGTCGCCAATGCGGAGCAGGAAGCGATGAAAGCGGCGGAGGGCTTCGTGCCCTTGGCGCTCGCGGCGCCGGTCGTCGAGGACCCGCCGGCCGACGCCAAGAAGGCCAGCAAGAAAGCGGCGAAGGCGTAAGCGCCGGCGGATGGCCGACACCGTCCTCGATCTGGCGAAGGAAGCTCTGGAGCGGTTGGGACGCTACCGAGCGGGCGAGTCGTTGAACGACGACGACGCCGATCTGGTGCTGCGCCGCTACAACGCCCTACTCGATGGGTGGAACGCCGAGCGCGGCCAACTCTTCGCCGATCTGTTCACGACGTACACGTTGACCGCCGGGCTGTCGCCGCACACGATCGGCCCCACGGGGACGTTTGTGGTCACGGAGCGGCCCGTCGCGATCAAGGGCGCGAGCATGTGGCTGGGGACGACGCCGGACATCAAGATTCCGCTGGTCCTTCGGGATCAGGCGTGGTGGAACCAGCAGCGCGTGCCCTCGTTGTCGGTGCACTACCCGCAATCGCTGTTCTACAACCCCACATGGCCGGATGGTGAGTTGCATTTCTGGGCCGTGCCCTCGGCGGCCTATCAGGTGGAGCTCTGGACGCGCCAGGAACTCTCCCAGGTCACGCTGACGACGACCTTCGCGTTACCCCAAGGGTATCGCCGCGCCCATGTGCTCACGCTCGCGGAAGACATCGCGGAAAGCTTCGGCGCGGAGGTCTCGGCACAACTCGCCCATGACGCGGCGCGGGCCAGGCGCGTGATTCTCGACAACAACCCGCCGCCGAAGCGGCTACGCACCCGGGATGCCGGCATGCCGAAAGGCGGCGGCGGGCGGCGCACGTTCATTTATCAGGATCGGAGCGGGATATGAAGAGGCGTCTCCTGCTGTGTCTCGCGATGGGGCTGCTGGCAGCCCCCGTGATGGCCCAGCCGCTCGATTCAGCATCGATTACCGGGGGCGGGTCGGACTGTTCCGTCTCTATCCGCTGCCTGACGATTCCGTTGCCCACGCAGACGATCAGTACCGCCGTGGCGATCACCGGAACGTTTTCGGCCACGCTGCAGTTTGAGGGATCCGCCGACGGTGGGGTGACGTGGTTCTCGGTGTTGGCGATCAAGATGTCGGATGGCTCCAGCGCGACGAGCACGACCGCCACGGGGCTGTGGTCGATTGCGAATGGCGGGCTGACACATGTTCGGGTGCGCTGTTCGGCCTATACGAGCGGGACGGCAAACGTGACGGCGGTCAGGGGGTACGCCACAGCCAAGTGGCTCACCCCTTTTTTAGCGGCGGTCTACGCGGATACGTTCTGTCTCGATCGGACGAATCAGGATACGTGTCTCGTCCGTGATGCCGCCAACACCCTCGCCCAGCGCAACGGCACCAACGCGCAGGCCTTCAATCTCTATAACACGTTCACGGACGCGACCCACTACGAGGATCTGCGGATCTTCTGGTCCACGAACGTCGCCAACATCGTCACGGATTTTGCGAATGCGAGTGCCCGCGCGCTCGTGATCGGCACACTCGGGGCGAATAGTCTCCAGCTCAAAACGAATAACCTCGTCCGGTGGCTGGTCGATAGCAGCGGCAATCTCGTAGCCAATAGCGATAACTCGGTGGACTTCGGCGCGAGCGGCGCGAATCGCGCGCGAAATGCCTATATCGGGACCTCAGTGGTGACGCCGGTGTTTCGCAGCGCGCAGACGACCGCTCCGACCTGTACCTCGAACTGCGGGACGTCTCCCGCGGTCGTCGGCGGGGATAGCGGCGGCATCGTCACGATGGGTGCGACCGGATCGCCGGCCTCAGGCTGGGTGCTCACCTTCAATGGGACGTGGGCCGCGGCCCCGTCCTGCACCGTGCAGATGGCGAAGGCCGGCATGGTGGTCGGCAAGATGCCGCTGACCGTCGTCACGTCGACCACGACGGTCACGGTCGTCACCAACGGCACCGCGCCAGCCAATTCAGATCAGTATGCCTATCACTGCATCGGTGTGCAGTAAGGCGGGAGGACTGCGCATGAAACGTCTCGCCATCCTGTTGCTGCTTGGTGTTGGATTCAGCTTGTCGCTGGTGGCCCAGGAGCGGATCACGCTCTCCGCGCCGGAGACGGTCCCCAGTAACCTCACGTATCGCGTCGATCGGATGACGCTGCAGTGGGACGATCCGAACACAGTTGCCGACGAAGGGACGATTACGATCCAACTGCTCGGCGTCGAGCGCGCCGTTCCCGTATCCTGCGTCTACAACGCCTCCACGACGCCAACCGCCACGACGCTGCTGATCGGCCTCAACAAGGCGAACCTGTCCAGTGCCTACACCGGCACGGGGAATACCGGGTCGCTGATTCAGCGGATTTTCTATCGGCTCGTCGTGCTCAACGAAGCGCCGACGGTCTGTGGGCGCTCGCTCGTCGGCTCGCTGACGGGCTCCCCGCAGTAAGCCGACCGCGATGGCGCGCTATCCCGGCTTCGTTGGCCCGGCCTATACCGCGCAATCGAAGATTGCCGCCGCCGACGACTTGGTCAATCTGTTCGTCGAGCGGAACGAGAGCGGCACCGGCAAGGCGCCCTATGTCGCCTTGTCGGCGCCGGGCTATACGCCCTTCTGCACGTTGCCGACCTCGCCGGTCCGCGGCATGACCACGCTCAATGGCGCAACGTTCGCGGTGGGTGGTGGCAGCCTCTACCAACTGCCGTTTACGCTCGGCGGTTCGCCGCGACTCATCGGGTCCGGCCTCCACAATCCCGACGATAGCTTCGCGACGATTTCGGGCAACGGCGATGCGGGCGGCGATCAGCTCTACGTCACGAGCGGGTCGAAAGGCTATGCCGCGGATCTGCGGGCCTCGACCGTGACCCAGGTCAACGACGGACCGACGCAGGGCGCGTTCATGGACGCGTATTTCATTGCGCTGAATCCGAGTCGATCAGAGATCACGCTCTCCGCACTCGAAGATGGCACGACCTGGGATCCGCTCGATACCGCCCAACGCAGCGATACCCCGGACAAGTTTCTCGCGCTGCTCGTGAATCACAAGGAATTGTGGTTCTTTGGCTCGCAGACGACCGCGGTCTATTACAACAACGGCGACAGCGATTTTCCCTTCGTCACCAACCCCTCGCAGTTCATCACCAAGGGCATCTCGGCGCCGTGGGCCGCCGCCTTGCTTGATGGGTCGCCGATCTGGCCGGGCAATGGGGTCGATGGGGGCTGTTCGATCTACTGGGCCCAAGGCTACACGCCCGTGCGCGTCTCCACGCATGCGGTGGAGTATTCGCTCTCGCAACTCTCGGCCGCGGTGCTCTCCGGGGC
>Ga0068855_100006902_pt1 | contig 13774 bp, 12 predicted proteins | sample KBSCornC52_FD_66592 | JGI IMG/M metagenome (GOLD analysis project Ga0068855, IMG submission 66592) | Corn rhizosphere microbial communities from Kellogg Biological Station, Michigan, USA - KBS Corn C5-2 | ecosystem: Host-associated > Plants > Roots > Rhizosphere > Soil ... | reverse complement strand
CTTCCAGCAGCAGAAAGCCTATGTCGCCACGAAGAATGCACACCTGGTGTCCAACGGTCACCTCCAGGCATGCGGCGGGCGCGAGCTCCGGTGCAATGACGCGGGAAATCATAATATGCCAGAATTGCGCGTAGCATCGGCCTCAAGCCAGATTAGTTTTATTTCAGATCGCGCGAACCAGTCGCACAATACCTAATACCCGGTACCGTACCCGGAAAGGAATCCCGAATGAACAATCGATCTCACAATGAAGCGCCTCGAACTCTGCCCGAGCCGTATCCGAGCCTTGTTGAGCTGATGCACTTGATTGGCGAGGCGGGAACGCGTCTTGTCGAGATCGAGGCGGCCGAAGGGGCGGCTGGCAATATCTCCGTCTTCATTGGCTGGGAAGTAGATGTTGCCGCACATTTCCCGCGTGAGCAGCCATTTGCCCTGCCGGAACCTGCGCCGGAACTGGCCGGCAAGTCTTTTCTCGTGACTGGCTCAGGAAGACGATTGCGCGAGATCGGCCAGGATCCGGAGGCCAATCTCGGGGTGATCCGCGTGCTGCCCGGCGGAGCCTCCGCTGCTCTCTACACGTCCGAGCGATGCCTGTTCGAGCGGCCCACCAGCGAATTCAACTCTCACCTTGCCGTCCACCGCGCCATGATTCAGCGCGACGGTCTGAACTTTCACGCGCTCGTCCACGCCCAGCCGCTATATCTCACCTATCTGAGCCACATACCGCGCTACAGCGACACTCGCTACCTCAACCGCCACATCCTGCGCTGGCAGCCGGAGACACTGGTGCAGCTGCCCCAGGGCGTCGCCTTCTTGCCTTTCCTGCTCCCCGGTTCGCCCGAGCTAATGGCCGCGACAGTGTCCGCAATGGAAGAGGGTTACCGTGTGGTGCTGTGGGCCAAACACGGCGTGATGGCGCGCAGCGATCAATCGGTGAAGCGAGCGGCAGATCGGATCGAATACGCGGAGACCGGCGCGCGCTACGAGTACCTGAACCTCACCAACCACGGCCTTGCCGACGGCCTGACGGACGACGAGCTGCGCCGAATCGCCAGCAAGTTCGGCGTAGACCAGAACTACTTCTAACCGGGGGATCTGAGAGTCGGTAAACCATGAACCCGGACGTCGAAACGATTGAAATTTCAGAGCCTTTGAATTCTGTGTTGGATTCGTACTGGGACAACTATGGGCCTGGCTGCAGTGGGCTTGACAAGTACGAAGTCCGTCCCGAGTTCATCCGCGAGTGGCTAGAGTTCAATAGTCAGGCAGACCTCGACGTTGCGCAGAGACACATTGAGGAGATCATCGAATACCTAGCGATCGAAGAGCGTAACGTCTACATACCGGCCTTGACGGACGGAGGAAGCAGCGCCATCTTTGTGGATTTATTGATGGAATGGAGAGTTGCAATCGAGCAGGCTCCCACGACCGCATTACCACCAGTCCAAAGACCGGAAACAGTCGCAGATAGGTTCCGGGGCCGAATAGCGGAATGCCTTACGTTGGTTGGCTGGGCTGCGCTGCTGTCAACTCCGATTGTCATTTTGATTGCTCTATTTTACTGGTTGCTCGGCTGGCTGTAATTGCCAACTAGTCGTATTGGATCGATGCTCGAATATCTTTGAAAAGCAGGAGAAGGAGAAATAGAATGCTAGGGGATTCTTCCATCGGAGGCGTCAGAAACCCATCAAGTTCAGCCTTTAAGTGGTTCCTGACAGGCAAACTGTCGGCGAAATTGGGCAATGGACTTTGCGGCAGCGTCCAGCCGAACGCAAAATCGGTCCCATTGTTCGTCCAGAAGTCGGACCCCCGTTTGTTCCGAATTAATGATAGCATCGCGCGTGCGAAACTAGGCTTGCACTAATTAGCCCGTTTGACGGTGTCGCCTGCTGTACCATGACACGCGCACATTGTACGCCCGGTTAGTTGACGCGGCTCGCGGTGCGGTGTTGCGGCTGCGGTTACAGCAATGAAGTATGTTCCGCGCGTGTAGTGATATAATAGCGCTATAAGCAACGTTGCGTCCAGCATGCGGCGACTTTCCGTTCATTGAGAGATCGGCTCCGCACAAAGAATTGTCGACAAGGAATTCATATGCTTGCTTCACAACAAAGGTCCAATCAGCCTGATGAGAATGGCTTCGAATTGTACGATCGCGACATTCGGGCGAAAGTCGAAACCGAAGAGAATATCGGAAAGCTCATCGTGGTCGATGCAAATTCAGGCGATTATGAGATCGCTGACGAAGGTTTGGTAGCCGGGAAGAGACTGAAGATCCGGCGCCCCGACGCTGACATGGTGTGCATTCGTATCGGCTACGACGCTGTCTATTCGCTTGGAGGAATTATCACAAGGTCAAAATCGTGATCAACGGGCGCATGGACGAAGGATATCCCATCGTTGAAGTTGCCCTGCTTCTACCGGATCGGCCACCGCTTCAGATAGAGTTTGTGATAGACACTGGATTCGCTGGCTACCTTACGATGCCCCCAATGGCCATTTCCGCACTCAATTTGCCGTTCTTCTACAAAATGCCGGCAAATCTTGCCAACGACAGTAACGTTGTTGTGGATGTACATACGACAGTGATTAACTGGCACGGAGAACGACGCGAAGTTGAAGTAATGGCGATTGGTCGTCGCCCGCTGATCGGCAGGTCTCTGTTGAAAGAGAACGAGGTCTGCATTACTTTTGCGGACGATGGCCGAATCTCCATACGGCAGGTACATTCAGCGAGCGGCTAAGTGATTTCTACCACTCGCACAGCGATTCGATATAGGCAGCGGAGCCATCGCGCAGCCAGCCGTCGAGTTGGGCTTGTTCTTTAAGCTGCTGGCCTCGAAGGCGCGATACGGCGACGAAACGGGTTTCAACATCCGGGAGGATGGTCATGTCGCCCCAGAGTTTTTCGAACTGCAGGACCGGGTACACATCTTCGTGGCCGTGTCCCCACCGCTTCTTGACCTCCTTGATGGTGACGTAGGTAGGCATACGGGCGGCGAGCGCACGTATGCCTTTCGTCACCTCCTCCTGGTCGCCGAGCGTCTCTCGCGTCAGGCCAAATGCTGCGAGCAGGCCGTCGATGCTGATCCAGGTGGTCATCGAGTTGTAGTAGGAGAGCGCGAACTCGGCCTCCTCGCGCGGCATGGCGAGTCCCTCGACAAGCCGAAGCCTGCCGTTCACACGCGCCAGCCCCCCGCCTCGATCCTCTAATCGGCGCGGAATTACCTCGAGCGTCAGCGTGCCGCCCCCCTGAATGTGCAGACCGAGCAGGCCGGCGTCCACATTCGCGCCCAGAGTATCGATATTGTGCAGGAGCAGGTACTGAAGCTGCGGTTGCTTTGCGAGCAGTTGAGAGAGAACACCGTTCTTGAGCAGGTTCGGGACTTCGTACCAATGCCCGACCGGATGAAGGCACTGGCCAGGCAGATTGTCCGTGTAGTCGCTCGCTTCTCCGACGCTCTGCGCCCAGCCGATCAGCGCCGCGTGACCGCTTTCGCGCATCTTCTGCGCCTGGACGTCGAGGATCTGCTGCGGCATGTCCTCCCACAGGAATCGAAGATCGCGAACTGTGGGCACCATTCGCAGGCCAATTGCGCGGCCGGGAGAGAGCAGCAGCGGAGCCTGGTACCCATAGTTGTCCTCAGCCTGCAGATACGATTGAATGGGCTCGTGGGTCATGTAGCTCGTGGTCAGCAGGTGCGGCACGCCCGCGCCGAACTGGCTGCCCACCTTGCGACTCTTTGCCAGGTGAACCTCCACGAACGTCCGATGTTTGCCGCCGAGCTTTGCGAAGGGATGCAGCGCCTTGACAACACCCGCGCCCTGCGTCCAGCGGCTGCCGACGCCCGCCGCCAGGCTGACTACAGCCACCTGACCTGCGGCGATCGCGTCTGCGCCCAGCCTCCTGGCAGCCTCGTCCACGCCATGGATCGCGTCCACGACGTCACCGGGCTCGGCGTCCCGAATGTCGCTGCTCACCGGCAGGCGGTTCTGCGCGAGCCCTATCCTGCCCTGCTTCAGCTCCTGCCGAATGCGCTCGTGCTGTACGGCATCGAAGCCGTTCTCGTTCAGCAACTCCTGAAGCGACTCGCCCGCACCCGTCTCTCGCGGACGGTCCGGCAGCATGCGCTCCACCAGCGTCTGGACGGTTCCGCTCAAGTCCGGCCTCGTGCGGCACGCGGCTCCGAACGTTTCCAGCTCCGCTCGCCGCGAGCGCGACAGCTGCCGTGGGTCGAGACGCATCAGCTTCGGAATTGTCATCGTGTAATAGGCGGCCGGGAGGGGGGAATCGGCGATACGCTTCAAGGCGCCGAAGGTCCCGCGCTCGTTAATGGCGAAGTCGTAGACTACCGGGTCCATAGCGAAGGGGAGCGCATGCTGGAAGCGACGGCGCGCGGCGGTCATGATCTCCAGCAATTTCTCTTGAGCTTCACGCTTGCGTCTCGGTTCGAAGATGAAGCCCATGCCGCCGCCCGACATACCGCCGAGCATCCAGAATCCCCAGAAGTCGTCGCCGAACGCCGTGCGCACCTGTTCTACCAGCGTTTCCGTGTAGAGATTGCTTGCCCACGGAATGATCGTCTGGATCGGGCCGTAGAAGTTGCGCGTGGTGGCGGCGCCGAGCGAGGAGATATCGCCCTGTTTGAGGTCGGCGAGGATGTCCGTGAGCACCTGCTGGGCCTCGGACCGCGCCGTCCATTCGGCAGGCGATCGCAGCAGGTACTTCTCCGTGACCATCTCCAGAATTGGCCCGACGTTCTGTGCCATGCCGCCATGCACGAGGACCAGGCTCTCCTGCAGCTTGCGCCGGGTGTCATCGGACGCTTCGGACCGGTCCAAAACGTGGTGCGTCGGAAGCAGCCTTCCTCGGCTGATGCCATGCTCAGGGTCACCCTCGCTCGCCGCCTGCCCTTCGATCAGCTTGATCCCCGGCCACACGCCGCCGGAGTCCTGCCAGCCGCCGCCGGAACCGGCGAGCCATTCACCCAGAATCGCTCTTGCCGCGACCAGACGCCTCTCCGGCTCCTGGAGCGGCCCCTCCAGCTCGGCGGTCTGGCCGGTCGCCCGCATGCAGACGGAGATGAGCGAGGCGAGCAGATTGGTTGAGACGGCGAGCCGCGAGCCCTTCGGGATGCCGTTCACGCTGCTAACAAGCTCGATCCCGTGCCCCTGGCCCACCATGCGGGTAAGCAGATCCACAAGGCTTTGCTCGGAGCCTTCCGTTCCCGGCGGCACGATTCCCGATGCGATCAGCGCTGCCTTCAGCAGGCCGAGATAATCGGCGGCAAAATCGAAGACCTCGTCCAGCTTCGTCAGGTCGGCGGAGACGCCCAGATCCACGCTGACTAGCCGCAACACGGGCTCGTCGATGATGCGCAGGTAGGCTTCGACGGGAGCCCGGGGCTGAATATCTCGGCCGTGGACTCCGAGGTCGATTGAGACGTTCAGAACGCGCGCGCCCTCCGGATAGTCCATGCCCAGGAAGAAGATGTCGCTCCAGGCGCTATGCGTGAGGTCCATGCGAACGGGAGTCGCCTCGTGCAGGATAAGGAACGCGCCGTCGCTGTCGCGGACGCGCAACTCGGGCTGGAAGCGAAGCGGCTGATCGGCCGGATGCCCGATGCGGAACATCCACTGATTGCCTCGCGCCGAGCGCACGCTGCGCCGCACCTGATCGGCCAACGTCTGGAAGGCCAGCCGGTGATAGGCGGCCGCAAGCGCGCTCGAGAGCGTGTCGCTCGGCCCCTGGTCGGCCTGCGCCTTCGTCAGGATGCGAAGCGACTCCTCGAATCTACGCTCCAGCAGCAGCAGATAGGCGGTAAACGGAAGCTGCCCGCTGACGGGAAGTTCGCGTCTGGTAGGTATGTGAAATCGATGAAGCGCGTAGAGGAAAAAGCAGGCCCGAACTCGATCGTACAGGCTTCCGCTCTCGTGGCGGAACTCGTCCAGCGCTTTGCACTCGTCCAGGAGCTCGTCCAGCGTCGCCGCCTCGGCGTAATGTTCAAGCGGCTGGTTGCGCAATGCAGGATCGACTGCCGTAATGATGTCTACGAAGCGGCTCTTCACTGGCGGTTCCCTGGCTGCCGTTGCGCCAGCAGCTCGCAAAGATTGGCGAGCACCTCTTCCCGATCCTGCCCGCTGAGCGCGAGAGCTACCTGCGCCGTCAGCAGCCCGTAGCGGACATCGAGTGGATAGCGCCGGCCGTGAGCTTCCACGGCGAGGTATCGCTCCTGCTGCGCCAGCTCGTTCAGCACCGGCGACAGCGCGATCGGCCCGCTCTGCGATTCAAGATGCGATCCCAGCAGCTCCATCACTCGCGGAGTCAGGATGTGCAGCCCGAAGAAGCAGAGGTAGTGACCGGTTCGCAGGCCCGGAACCAGAAGTGTCTGCTCCGCCTGCGTCGGTGTAGGCTTCTCGATCACCTGGTCGATCGCGAACAGCTCCTGTGAGCCCCTGACTCGCTGCCCGCCTACCGCGCCGAAGAGCGGCAGGAGCGTTTCTCGCGTGGGCTGAACTCCAGAGACGGCACAGGAGTGCGCTTCAGCCACGGCAATGAGCTGCTCGGCACAGCTTTCCGCCCGATCGCTTATATAGATGTGGTCGCCGATCATGTGCAGAAACGGCTGCTCTTGAACGAAATCGCGGGCGCAGTAGACCGCATGCCCGTAGCCGCGCGGCGTCTCCTGCGTCACGAAATGCAGCCGGTCCGCATACTCTCCCGCCGCCGCTCGGTACAACTCCTCGTCGCCCGGGCAGACGACCACGCAGCACTCCTCGATGTGCGCCCGCCAGGCCTCGTTCAGGAGGATAGCCAGCACCGATTTCTGCGCGCCATCGCGGTCGATCAGCATCTGAAGCGGAAGCGACCGCTGATTGCGCCCCGCGGCGGTGATTACTGCTTTTGTGATTTTCAATTGGTACCGTTCACTTTACTGGCGTCAGCTTGATCGCCTTTAGGTTCATCGGCTGCCACCCGTTGGCGATCGGGCGTACCGAGAGCGAGTTCTTGCCGGCCGTCGAGATAGTGATCGTGCCGAGCGGCACAGTCTCGAACTTTGTGTAGCTGCCGGTGTTGGGCGCTTTGCCTTCGATCGAACCGTCACCTGCACGCACGGTGAACGAGCCGCTGCCCTGGGCCGCGATTTCAGCCGTTACCTCGAACTTGCCCGGTGCGGTCACCTCGAAACGCCACTCGGCCCAATCGCCGGGGTCCATCCAGTAGCCGAGGTTGTCTTTGCCGTTGCCGCTCTCATACTGAAGCTGGCTGCCGTGCACCTCTGCGTCGGAGCCGCGCAGCATGAGCGACCCGTCAGCGGCTTGCTTCTGCAGTTGTGTCTCGACAACCGGCGCGCCCGAAATCTTCAGTACGATGGTCGATGAGATCAGGTCCGGCGAGGCGGTGGGTACGTCGATCATAACGCCTGCGTCCGATTGCGCCGCCTTCAACCTGGCGCCGGTTGCAAGCAGGCGGGCGTCCGAAACTTGATTCTTGAGGCCGGGCACCAGCAGCTTACCATCGGCGGGCCAGTTGAAGACGTGCAGATACAACGTTGTGCCACTCCCATTGGATTTGCGCGTGCATCGCCCCCACGGGAGAGTCTTGAAGGGGCTGGCGGATGTCGAGTAGATCGCTTCACCGTTGGTCTTCATCCAGGCGCCCACCTGTTTCAGCCGCTCCACCGATGGCGCGGGGATCAGGCCCTCGTTCGTCGGCCCCACGTTGAGCAGGTAGTTGCCGCCCTTGGAGGCGATGTCCACGAGGTTGCGAATGATCGTCTCGGTACTCTTCCAGTTATTATCGTAACTCTTGTAGCCCCAGGTGTCGTTCATCGTCATGCAGGTTTCCCAATCGCGGCCAGGAAAGCCGGTTGCGGGAACATACTGCTCGGGAGTTTCGGTATCGCCTCGATAATCGCCGCCCAGCCGGTTATTATGGATGATTCCGGGCTGAAGCTTTAGGAGCGAAATCAGCTCTGAAGCGCGCTCGTGGTTCATGTCTACCGGAGTATCCCACCAGAGCACAGAAATCTTCCCGTAATGGGTCAGGATCTCGCGAACCTGCGGAACCGCTACATTCTTAATGTAATCGTCCATGCTGCCGTTCTGCGCGGGGTCCCAGTGTCCGCCTGCGGCCGCGCCGCCCGGATTATTCCAGTCCTGGGCCTGAGAATAGTAGAAGCCAAGCCGCAGCCCGTACTTCTTGCAGGCTGCAGCGAGCTCTTTCAGCGGATCGCGCCTGAACGGAGTCGCCTTTACGATATTCCAATCAGATGCTTTGGAGTCGAACATCGCGAACCCGTCGTGGTGCTTGGAGGTGATGACGATGTACTTCATGCCGGCCTCTTTGGCTGTCCGCACCCACTCGTCGGCATCGTACTTCACGGGGTTGAACTCCTTGGCGTACGCCTGATACTCCGCCGTGGGGATCTTGGCCGTATTCATGATCCACTCGCCGATCCCGCCGATGCGCTTGCCGTGGTAGGTGCCCGCGGGGACGGAATAGACGCCCCAGTGGATGAACATCCCGAACCGCGCTTCCCGCCACCACTTCATCCTCGCGTCGCGCTGCTGCGGGGTCTCGTTCGCATAGGGATCCGCCGGATCGGGCTCAACGGCCCGCGCTCCAACCGATATAAGCATTAATCCTGCGATCCAAATTGCTGCAATCCGGAAAGTATTGCTGACCAGGTGAAATCTCATCTCTGCCTCCGTGTGCCGCGTAATCTTCTTGCCAGTGTTCGCCGCCAGCCGACACGTTACCTGCCCGCGCTGGCGCGCCACCGGCCTGCCATCCGTTCCGAGCGGGACGGTGGACTGTGACGGATGATTTTGTGTAACGGCAGAGTATTCACATCGTCAGAAGCAAGGGGAGGCAAGCAAAATCAGATGAGTGCATTGAGCCGTAGAACTTTCATTGCCACAGCCGGATCCACTCTAACTGGGATGGCCCTCGCAGGCGGAGCGCAGGAACCGCAGGGATTTGCCCGACGCGATCTTGCCGCGATTAACACGCTCGCCGCCGACTTTATGGCCCAGTACGATGCCCCGGGCCTCTCGATTGCCATCGCAAAAGACGACCGTCTGGTCTTTGCGGAGGCATACGGGTTTGCAGAGAAGCCGAACGAGAAGCTCACGCCGCAGCACCGGCTCCGCATCGCCAGCGTAAGCAAGCCGATCACCTCGGTCACCATCATGAGCCTGCTGGAGCAGGGCAGGATTAGCCTGGGTGAGCGGGTCTTCGGAAAGGGCGCCATCCTCGGGCTTGCATTTGGCACTCCTCCGTACAAGCAGTATGTCGACGACATCACCGTCGAGCACCTGCTGACACACACCTGCGGTGGCTGGAGCAATGGCGGTCCGGACCCGGATCCCATGTTCACCAATCCCCGGATGGACCATGCCAGGCTCATCTCCTGGACCCTTGACAATCTGCCGATCCATAACGTTCCAGGAACGAAGTTCGCCTACTCTAATTTCGGCTATTGCGTGCTTGGGCGCATTATCGAAAAGATCACGGACGCGACTTACGCAGATTACGTGCGGGACAATGTGCTGAAACGATGCGGAATTAAGTCGATGGAGATTGCAGGGAATACGCTCGCAGACCGGAAGCCGAACGAGGCGGTGTACTACGGACAAGACGGCGAAAATCCCTACCGAATGCAGGTCGCGCGGATGGACGCGCACGGAGGCTGGATCTCGACTCCCTCGGACCTGGTCCGCTTTCTGGTCTACGTGGATGGATTCCCCGGCAGGCCAGACATTCTGAAAGACCAGACGCTGCGCATTATGGCCACTCCAAGCCAGGCATCGAACGGATACGCGAAGGGCTGGATGGTGAACCGTCTGGATAACTGGTGGCACAATGGCAGCCTGCCCGGCACAATCTCGCTGATGGTCCGCACCTCAACGGGCCTGACCTGGGCAGCGATCACGAATACGCGCCGGCCAGGATCGCAGATCGACCTGGATCTGGATAAGTTGATCTGGAAGATGGTAAAGTCGGTGACCGCCTGGCCTGAGATCGACCTGTTTAAAGCATAGGGGACCTGGCGGCGTTGGGTCCGACGACTCACATCGTGGTGTTATGCAGCGACTGCCGGAAGATGTGGTGGATCCAGACGACGCCTGAGACTACGCTAAGAAGAAGCGCGGCGCCAGAAGGATAATACGCGCGTAACCCGTACCCAAGCAGAGCGACCGCCAGTGACATACAAGCAGATCCGGCCAACAGAAAGCCGCGGGCTTCGACCGGAGAGCCTCGCCGCATCCACATCCACACGAGATTTAGCAGCCCCACGCTCCCCAATGCCGCAGCGGTCAGATTGATGAGTACATGCGCGATCATTACTGTACATCCTAGGAACGAGGTAATACAAACGGAAAGTTCATGGCGGCATGCCTCGTAATCCAACACGACTGTCTCGTCCGGGATGGATCGTGCGCCGAAAGCATTCTTCCCTACTTCAAAGTCCGCTGCAAGAACGCCACCGGACTATCTGACGCATTAGAAAGTGCATCTCGCAAAAGCTCAGTGCCATGGCGGCTGCCGTCCATCAGGACGAGCTTGTGGTCGGCGGACGGGCTTGCTTTGTCGATCTGTTCCGGGCCGCTTCCGGCGATTGTGTCGCCTTTGTCGTGGTAGATCAGCATCGGGCCTTTCCAGGCCTGGGCTGCGGGCAGGGCCTTTAAGCCGTTATAGTCTGCGCCCGGCGAGAAGAGGATAAGGCTCTTCACCTGGTCCGGATGGGCCGCCGCGTAGATCAGCGCGTTATTCGCTCCATAGGACGCGCCGACGAGCGTCACCGGGCCCTTGCCCTCGATGAATTTGATCGCGGCCGCAATGTCCGGGCCCGTTTCCCACGGCGCGTTGTCCGCCTTGTTGCCGGTGCCGCCTCGCGGCCCCTGTACGGAACGGCCCGCGCCCCTCTGATCGATCGCGAGGGCGGTATAGCCTGCGCTCTGGAGCGCGCTGCCCAGCGCTTTCCAATCCGAAGCGGCGCCGTCCCGCTGATGCAGAAGGATGACAGCGCCCTTGGAGCTCCCGGCGGGCACGTACGCATCGGCGAAGATGTTCCAGCCGTCATCCGTCTTAAAGGATACTTCCTTCGCCCCTTCAGGCGAGCCGACAAGCGAGTTCGCATCGTTCGAGGATTCGTGGCAGCCCTGAAGCGCGATCACGGTGACGAGCAGCGCCGCGATCAGCGCCACGGAACAAACAGTGCGCCGTATAGTTGTTGAGATTGACTCGATATCAGACATTCTATTAAACATTGGATCTCCCATAACCACGATTCCCATGTATTCTGACACAATGTCATTGGGATGTCTCGGCATTCACGTCGGTGGACCAAACCTGCGGCGTCAGGGACGAGCAGCCCGAACACCCAACAAACGCACAACTCTATCCGCGACGACCATCACATAAGGGATCTGACATGTTACGAATGGAAGAAGCGCTCGATAAGATTCTGAGCGCCGTTCAACCGCTGGAGGTCGTAGAGATTCCTCTGCGCGGTGCATCCGGCATGTTTCTAGCAGAAGATGTCTTCGCCGACATCGATTTGCCGCCGTTCGATAACTCTGCCGTGGACGGATACGCGGTCCGCGCTGAGGATACCAGGGGCGCATCTCCGGACTCCCCGGTGCTTCTCAAAGAGATCGGCGATATCGCCGCCGGCGCCGTGGGCGGCGCCGAAGTAACGGAGGGCGCTGCTTACCGCATCATGACTGGCGCCCCATTGCCCGCGGGATCGAACTCGGTCGTCATGGTCGAAGACACCCGGCGCGGAGAACGGACGGTGGAGGGCGTCGTGTTGGCGGCCATCCTGGAGGCAGCAGCGCCTGAGATGCACGTTCGACGAGCCGGTGAGGACTTGCGCGTCGGCGCCAAGGTTCTCTCATTGGGCGCGCGCGTCCGGCCCCAGGAGGTTGCCATGCTGGCGACCATGGGCCGAGCTTCAGTGCAAGTAGTCAGGCGGCCGCGAGTGGCTGTCTTCTCTACCGGCGACGAGCTTGTCGATATCGAAACCGGGGCTGTCCCGGCGCTAGGGAAGATTCGGGACAGCAATCGATATATGCTGGCGGCGATGGTTGAGGAAGCGGGTGCGACTCTGCATTCGATCGGGCACCTCCCGGACGATCTCGAGGCGACGGTCGCAGCTCTGAAGGAGACCGGAGATTCGCGATCCGGCGCGGATGTGATCGTAACCGCGGGAGGAGTGTCTATGGGCGACCGCGACTTTGTGAAGCCCGCAGTCGAGCGCCTCGGAGCTCTGGACTTATGGAAAGTGGCCATCAAGCCGGGGAAGCCGCTCGCGTTTGGCCGAATCGGTTCGACCCTGATTTTCGGGCTTCCCGGCAACCCGATCTCAGCTATGGTAACGTTCGAGCTCTTCGTGCGGCCCGCGCTTAAGAAGATGGCAGGCGGTTCCGGCGACCAGCTCACGCGAAGGCGCGTGACTGCGGTCGTTCAGGATGAGATCGCGCACACGCCCGGAAGGCGCGAATATGTGCGGGCGATCACGACTTTCAGAAATGGGCTGTACGAGGCGTCCGCGTCGGACAAGCAGGGGTCCGCGATGCTGCAGTCCGCCGTCGCTGCGAACTCCCTGCTAGTAGTGCCCGAGGAGTCGGCAGGGATTGCGCCGGGAATGTCGGCTGAAGTCCTGCTGCTGGAGTAATTGAATGTCACGGCCCACGCCTGTCGCGAAATAGAACTTAATGGACGAAAACGATTCTTCGACGGGATGGCGTGGATGAGGAGGATAGCAAGGATAAATAGCAAGGAGTGGTCGTTCTATCCGCTCCTTCACTTTATCCTCTCCATCCGCTCAATCCACCCCATCCTGTCAAATAGTCTCCCCCTCTCACCCTAATTGCACGCCGGATGTGCGGCCTCTCTATCAGTGGTCCACAGGCAGACGTCGCCGACTACACGGTTGTAAGGCAGCGATTTCGAATGTCCGTCAACAAACTGCACGTTGACCTGCTCGCTGTGGCGCTGCTTGCCGAGCACGATCGCAGGCGCCGCCGTAAGCGATCCGCCGCCCCAGCTCCAGTTGGCGTTTCCAATATTCTTCCAGTAGCTGACATACTGCCCGCCCTGGCTATTGAAGTAGGCGATCTCTGCGCTGCAGGTAGAATCCGCACAGGTGTTAGCTCGCAGACCGCTTTCATTCGTCACGTCCGGAAGCGCACCATAGTAGCTCGCATCCGCAATCATGATCGTGCTGGCGACTCGCGGCACTCCAGCGAGGGCAATACTTGCCGGCTGACCATTGGAACCATTGAACGCTCCGGCCGGGCTGAGCCAGGCGTCGTTATGCCCGTAGCTGTTTTGGCCGCCGTATCCAATGCCACCACAGCCAACTGCGGAGTTGTTGGCAGATGCACCGCACTGAACTCCGTCTTTGTTTTCGCCGTACCATCCCCCAGGCGTAGACGGACAGACGAAGACCTGGTAATTCTTGACGTACGGTTGAAGCAGGCTTATCCAGAAGATCTTGTTCTGTGCCGCGCCGGAAATGTTGTTGAACGGCCCGCCATTCACCGCCATCAGCGGATTGCAGCCATTGACTGGGCAATTGAATCGATGGGGATAGAACTGCTCATCGTAGTCCTGGACATACATGCCCGATGCCAGGCCCATCTGCTTCGTATTAGAGATACAGGAAATCTGACGTGCCTTTTCGCGAGCCCTCGCAAATACTGGGAACAAAATCGCAGCTAATATTGCAATAATCGCAATAACAACTAGAAGCTCAATGAG
>Ga0068855_100006901_pt1 | contig 13774 bp, 10 predicted proteins | sample KBSCornC52_FD_66592 | JGI IMG/M metagenome (GOLD analysis project Ga0068855, IMG submission 66592) | Corn rhizosphere microbial communities from Kellogg Biological Station, Michigan, USA - KBS Corn C5-2 | ecosystem: Host-associated > Plants > Roots > Rhizosphere > Soil ... | reverse complement strand
CGGTGGCGGGACGGCGGGTCAGGGCGGAGGACGGGCGGGCGCATCGGGAGCGGCGGCGACGTCGCCGGGTGGAACACCAACCGGCGGCGTCGCGGGCCGTGCCGCGCCGGCCGCCGGTTGCCAGCCGACAGGACCGGAGCAGGCTGACGGGGTCGACAATGACTGCGACGGCCTGGTGGACGAAATCACGGTTTGCCCGACGGGTGGCGCGGCGCAGGCCTCACTGGCCGCGGCGATCGCGGCCGCGCCGGCCGGGGCGGCGCTGGAGCTGTGCGCCGCCACCTTCACCGAGAGCCCGAGCGTGGCGGGCAAGGCGCTCTACATCCGGGGCGCCGGGGCGGGCGCCACCATCCTGCAAGCGGCCGGGGGATCGACGGCGCTGACGGTGAGCGGCGTGGCAGGCGGCGACCTGGTGCTGGAGGGCCTCACCGTCTCGGGTGGCACGACGGACGCGGAGGGCGGCGGGATCCGGTGCGACGGCAGCCGGCTGAAGCTGTTCGGGGTGACCTTCTCGGGCAACCGCGCCACCAACGGCGGCGGCGGGCTTTATGCCACCGGGTGCCAGCTGGGCATCGCCGGCAGCACCTTCGACACCAACAGCGGCGGTCCGGAGGGTGGCGGCGTGCTGGCGGTGAATTCGACCTCGGTCGTCGTGAGCTCGACGTTCAAGGGGAACAGCGCCGTGCACGGGGCCGGGCTGGCCATCGAGGAGGGGTGGCTGTACGCGAACCAGGGGACCTTCACCGGCAATCACGCGGAGCTGCAGGGCGGCGGCCTGTTCCTGATCGCCGACGGCATGGTCGACGGGAACACCTTCGACACGAACGACTCGGGTTGGACCGGCGGCGGGGTCTACATCTCCGGCCACCAGATCACCTTCCAGAACAACACCGTCTCCTCGAACACGTCGGTGAACGACGGCGGCGGCATCTACGTCGACCAGAGCCCGGTTCAGATGCTGGCCAACCACTTCACCGGCAACACGTCCGGGGATGACGGCGGCGGCGTGCGCATCTTCGAGAGCGCCGCCCACGTCGAGGGGAACCTGGTCGAGGGCAATCACGCGACGGACGGCGGCGGCGGCATCCGTGTCTCGCATGTGCAGAGCGTGCTCATCGACAACCTGGTCCGGAACAACACCTCCGGCGGCGACGGGGCGGGGATGGACCTGGACAACGACGCCAGCATCGTGCGCGGCGGCGAGATCAGCGGCAACGTCTCGCAGATCAACGGCGGCGGCATTCACGCCGACCTCTATCCCTGGTCGGGCGCCGTGTTGGAGAACATCCGCATCAGCGGCAACCAGGCGGCGCAGGGCGGCGGCATCGCCATCGAGGGGAACCTGCAGCCGGTGGCCATGCGCGGCCTGGTGATCGACGGCAACCAGGCCCAGGTGGGCGGCGCCATGACCGTCACCGACAGCGAGTTCTCGCTGTCCAGCTCGCGCATCACGAACAACGTCACCACCCAGGGCGCGGCCGGCGTCTACCTGACCGGCGCGACCGCCACGGTGACCTTCTCGACGTTCGCGGGCAACGTGGCCGGCGGCCAGGGCTCGGCGCTCTGGATCGAGTCGTCGACGGTCAGCGTCTCGGATTGCATCCTGACCGGCGCCAACGCGGTCGTGGTGGTCGGGTCCGGCGCGCTGCCGCAGTGGACCTACAACGACACCTTCCCGGCCAAGTTCGCGGGAATGGGCGACCCGACCGGCCACGACGGAAACATCTCGGCCGATCCGATGCTGGTGCAGCCGGATCTGACCCTGGCGGCCAGCAGCCCGGCGCGCGACGCGGGCGATCCGGCCCTGCGCGACGCGGACGGAACCGCGGCGGACATGGGCGCCACCGGCGGTCCTTGAGGAGCGGTCATGAACAAGCCACTTGGAACCACCTTGCTCGTGGCGGCCCTGGGGATCCTGGGCGGCTGCGGAGAGAACGGTCAGGTCCCCACCGTCCAGGTCGACACCGGCACGGACAGCGGGATCGGAAACCCGATCGCGGACGCGGCGACGGTGGTGGACACCGGCGTCGACGCCGGACAGCCGCCGGGCCCCGGGACCGACGCGGCGCCGCCGCCCACGGACGCGTCGCCGCCGAGCCGGGACGCCGCGATGCCCACCACCGACGCGGCGCTGCCCCCGCCGCCCATCCCGCCCGAGGTGGACGGCCAGATCGTGATCAACGAGGTGATGGCCGCCAACGCGCTGACCGTGTTCGACGAGAAGGGGCGCGCCGGCGACTGGATCGAGCTCTTCAACCCGACCACCACCGACGTGCCGCTCGGGGGGTATGGGCTGACGACCAACCTCGACGTGCCCGGCCTGGTGAAGTTCCCGGCGGGGCCGGTCTTGCACGCCGGCGAGCACCTGATCGTCTGGCTGGACGGCGCGACCGGCGGCGGGCCGCTGCACATGAACCTGACCATCAGCAAGCAGGGCGGCGCCATCGGGTTCTCGCGGCCGGACGGCACGTACATCGATCGCGTCACGTTCGCCGCGCAGGAGGTGGACTTCTCGGCCTCGCGCGAGCCCGACGGCTCCAAGCTGTGGGTCATCGAGTGGCACGCGTCGCCGGGCGCCGCCAACCCGGCCGGCGCCGGGCAGCCGGTCGGGCCCGAGGACGCCACGCAGCCCCCCGAGCAGATCCCGGCGGCCGGCGACCTGTCGGAGCGGATCCTGGGTTACGACGTCATCCCCGCCTTCGCGCTCACCATCGGGGCGCAAGAGTGGACCTCGCTCCAGAACGACCCCGACACCTACGTCCAGGCGACCCTGACCTTCGACGGGCGCGCCTACGGGCCGATCGGCGTGCACCTCAAGGGGATGCAGTCGTTCGAGCCCATCGATCAGAAGCCGTCGCTGCACCTCAACATCGACAAGTTCGTCGACGGCGCGACCTTCTTCGGGCTGAAGGACATCACGCTCAACAACATGCACAGCGATCCATCCATGATGCACGAGCGGATGGCGTACTGGGTGGCGCGCCAGGCGGGGATCCCGGCCTCACGCGCCAACCACGCGTTTCTGACGGTCAACGGCCAGGTGTATGGCCTCTACGCCAACATCGAGACCGTCAAGAAGCGGATCCTGTCCCGCTGGTTCATGGACGACACCGGGCCGCTGTTCAGCGCGACCGACGTGGACTTCATCGCGGCCGACGTGCCGTCCTACGAGCTCGTCACCGGGCCGGACGACCGCACGCTGCTGTCGGGCGTGGCCACCGCGCTGGCCAGCGGGACGCCCGACCAGCAGATGGCGGCAGCCTCGCAGTACGTGAACATCGACGAGCTCCGGCGCTTCTGGGCGTTCTGCGCCATCGTCGGCCAGTTCGATTCGTTCCCGTACAGCAACCCGGGCGACGACTACTTCACCTACGCCGACCCCATGACCCAGCGCCTCTGGTTCATGCCGTGGGGGATGGACGAGACCTTCCTGTCGGGTGACCTCGACATCGTCGGCCGCATGTGGGCGCCGATCGCCAAGTCCTGCATGGCATCCCCGGACTGCTTCCAGGCCTACGTGAACCAGGTCTGGGACATCCTGGGCAAGGTCGAGACACTCGACTGGGTCGCCGAGCACGATCGGGTCGCCGCGCAGATCGCGCCCTTCATCCAGATGGACACCCGTCGCCACTACACCGACGACGAGGTCGCCATGGGGCAGAGCGACATGCGCTTCTTCGTCTCCGAGCGGCGCATGCACATCAGCACGCTGATCCCGCCGGCGACGACGCCCTAGAACGCGTAGCCGACGCCGCCGCCCAGGAAGAACGTGTCGTAAAAGCCGCCGTCCAGGCGGATTTCCAGCCCCTTCACCCGGGGGATACGGAAGTCCACGCCCAGGTCGACGTTCAGGATGGGGAGCGCCGACGGCACCGAGCCCGAGTTGAAGGCGGTCTCGTTCGCCGTGGGTTTGCAGACGGACGTGTTGCCGGCGTTCTGCGCGTTGCACTGGCCGTCGTTCAACACCGTGCGGACGATGTGGCCGGTCAGGATGCCCAGGCCGAAGCCGGCGCCGTACCGCAGCCCGAACCACCGGGTGATGAACGTGTGCCAGATGAACGAGGCGTCGAACGCGTACATCCCGAAGTGGTCGAAGTGCACGAAGTTGACGGCGCTGGCCGGGTCAGAGCTGCTCCCCAGCCAGTTGCCGTCGGGCGGCGACAGGTTCACGTAGTTGAACGACAGCGCGAAGTCGAAGTTTCCCTTGCGGCGGAACAGCTCGACGCCGGCCGACCACGACGACAGCGGGACGTTGTTCTTGGTGAACTCGTCGAGCAGCCAGTGGGGCACCGACACCCACCGCACGCGCGCGGCCGCGCCGTACCACAGGTCGCGCGGCGCGGACGGCGGCGGCTCGTCGACCAGATCGACGCTGGGGTCCGGCGGGGCGGCGGGGGCGGGGGCGGCGGCGGCGCGGGTGGCGCCGCTCAGGATCAGCGCAGCCGCGATCGAGAGAGCGCGGAGGCGGTAAGACATGCAAAATCTCCTAGATGCCCATTATACACGTGGCCTGTCTGGTGGCGCTGGTCGCGGCCGACGCCGGCGCGCCCGCGCCGACGCGTCACGACGTCCAGGCGGCGCTGGACAAGGCGCCCGGACCCACCGAGCTGCGCCGGCTGGCCGAGACCGCCGAGCCCGCGTTGATCGGCATCGCCGACGACGCGGCCCTGCCTGCCCCGACGCGCGGGCGGGCGCTGTCGGCGCTGGCCTACACGCGCTCCGGGCGGTCGCACGCCTTCCTCGAGAACTTCATCATCAAGAAGACGCCCTCGCGCGATCCGGCCGACCGCGGGCTGCTGCGGCGGGCGGCCATGGCGCTGGGCTGGCGGTCGGGACCCCGCCTGACGGAGGTGCTGGGGCCGCTGCTCGACAGCGACGATCGCGACGTGCGCCTCGACGCCGCCGCGGCGCTGGGGTTGGGGCACGCGCACGACGCCGAGCGCGTGCTGCGCGACCGGCTGGCCATCGAGACCGACCCGGGCGTCAAGCAGCAGATCGAGGCGGCGCTGAAGGCGATCGCGCCGATCCGCTAGCTAGTCGAGCTGCGCCAGGTCGGTTTCGACCAGCAGGTAGAGCGTGCGCAGGAAGGTGAGCCGTTCATCCGGCTCGGTGAACGACGACGACCACCGGCGCAGGGTGCGCTGGCCGTCCAGCATCTCCAGCACGGCCCCTGGCGTCGGACCCAGCTTGAAGGCGTCGGGGTCGAAGCGGCGCCGCGGCGCGGCCGCCGGGCGCAGGTCGGCGACCGAAGCGAAGCGCGCCTCCAGCAGCCCGACGGGAAGGTTCACCACCCCCGCGCCCAGCATCTCGAAGGTGTCCAGGCCCAGCGGGAAGCTCTCTTGCCGGTTCTCGACCCCGCGGTAGAAAGAGAACGACCCCTCGGTCCAGGCGAACACGTCGATCACGCGGTCGCGCACCTGCTCGGACAGCAGGCGGAACACGTCCAGCGGCCGCAGCAGCCCCAGCGCGACCAGCGTGTCACCGAGCTTGCCGTTGTACTGAGGCAGCATGCCGAGAGCCAGCTCCAGATCGTCGGGCGTCAGGATGTCCCGGCCGACCAGGTACTCGCCGAACCGCTCGCTGGCGTCGGCGGAGCTGACGGACTCGGGCGCACCGGCCACCACGAAGATCTCCTTTTCGGCATCCGCGCGCTCGAACCGGACCAGCCCGGTCTCCGACGCCAGCGCCAGATCCGCCAGCAGCCGCATGGGCGTGATGATGCTGAGCGCGCCCGCGCTGTCCGGGGGCCGCGCCGGCGCCGCCGACACGAACCGGCCCAGCTCGCCGCGGCTGCGCGGCGCGAGGCGGGCCGCTTCCCCGGGGCGCGACACCGGCGTGAACCGGCGCACCGACGAGCGATCCACCTCGTCGGCGGGCGCGAGGGCGGGCGCCCGTTCGCCCTCGGCGTGCTTGTCCGCCTGGCGCGTCGACCGCAGCATCTGCGCGGCCGTCTCCGGATCGGCGCCCAGCAGCTTGGCGGCGAAGGCGCGCAGCTCGGCGGGCCCGACGCGCTGGCCGGCGGCGAACAGGTAATCGGACAGCTGATCGCGCAGCGCCAAGGCCGTCGGCGGGCGCTCGCCCGGGTCCTTTTTCAGCGCGCCGCGGACAATCTTGTCCAGCGCCGGTGGGATGTCGGCGCCGTATCGATCCAGGCGATCCAGGCGGACGTCCCGCACCTTCAACAGCACGTCCAGATCGGCCGGGGCCGAGAACAGCCGCCGTCCCGTGAGCAGCTCGGCCAGCACCACGCCGACGGCGAACAGATCGCTGCGCGCGTCGATGGGGCGGCCGACCACCTGCTCGGGCGACATGTACCCGTACTTGCCCTTGAGCGTCCCCGACTGCGTCTTCGAGTCGCGCCGGACGGCGTGCGCGATGCCGAAGTCGCCCAGCTTCACGTCGCCCCGCTTGGAGATGAAGATGTTCGACGGCGAGATGTCCCGGTGCACGATCTGCATCGGCTTGCCCTCCATGTCGCGCGCGTTGTGCGCGTAGTCCAGCGCCTCCAGGATCTCCTGGGCGATGAACACCGCCAGCGGGGGCGGCAGCCGGACGCGCTTCTGGGCGGCCGTGCGCAGCAGGCCCAGGGCGTCGAAGCCGTCCACGAACTCCAGCGCGATGAAGTACTGCTCGCTCACCGCGCCGAAGTCGAGGATCTGCACGATCTTCGGGTGCGTGAGCTGCGCGGTCAGCTTGGCCTCGTCGATGAACATCGCGACGAAGCTGGGATCGGCGGCCAGGTGCGGGAGGATCCGCTTGATGACCAGGACCTTCTCGAAGCCGTGCGACGAGGTGATCTTGGCGCGGAAGACCTCGGCCATGCCGCCCATGGCCAGCCGCTCGAGCAGCGTGTAGCGCCCGAACATGACCGGCGCTCCGGGCGCCAACTCGCTGGCCATTGCGCTGACTATAACGTCAGCGGCGTCTGCCCAGCGAGCGCCGCAGGGCCAGCGGCTCGACGATCTCGCCCGCCAGCTCCAGGGTGCGGTAGGCGGCGCGCCGCGCGCGAGCCTGGCTCTCCTCGGTGGTGGCCGCCGCGATCAGCAGCTGGCGCCCTTCGTCGTAGTACCTGCGCTCCTCGGCGACGATGTCGGTGCCCAGCAGACGCGCGCTCTCCTCGTCGCCGCGCGACGCACAGAAGTCTGCCAGGGCGCCCAACCGCGCCGCCGACAGCGCCTTGCCGGTCACGTAGCCCGCCGACGAGCGCTCTTCCGGCGTCTGCAGCGCGCGCTGGAAGGCGAACAGCTTCGAGTAGCCGCCGTCGCGCGGGTCGTAGGGGGCCGCGCCCAGGGCGGCCAGCCGCGCCGACAACCGGCGGCACTGGCGCGCGCCGTCGCCGCACTGCTCGGCCAGCGACAGCTTCATGCCCAGATCGTCGCAGTCGGGGATCCACAGCGCGGCGACCTCCGCCGCTTCGATGGCGGCCCGCAGCGCCATCCGCAGCGCGTCTGCCACCTCCACCCCCTCTTTTCCGAGCCCCTCGTTCAACGCCGCGACGACCCGGCCGATGGAGGTCTGGTTCTTCGCGTCGAGCTCGCTGACGAACGATTCGGCTGCCACCATGACAATCCTACTCCCGCAAAAAAAACCGTAGGCAACACTATAAAGGCCCCGGCGGGCCCGCCGATGAAAAGGTGTGCAGACCCTGCCACAGGTCGGCCTGCATCGCTAGCGGGGGGCGGCGGCGCATCGTCGTTTCTGGGGCCGGTCGGCGGAGGCTCACCCGATGTCGTTCCGCAACAACCTCTGGCTCGGCTCCCTGGCGATCGGCGCGTCGCTGCTGGCGATCGGCTGCGGTGAACCGCCCGACGCGGAGACGGCCTCCGGCATCGAGGCCGCGGCCGACGGCGGCTCGGGGTCGCACCTGGCCGGCGACCTGGTGCCCGTCCAGGCCGGTCCCGAAGTGGCGGTCGAGTCGGGCTTGCCATCGGCCGCCGCCAAGGCCGCGGCGCCCGCGCCCAAGGTGATCTACCTGGTCTACGCCGACGGCAAGACCCCGCTGCCTTCGATGAACTACAACGCCTGCAGTGGGCTGGCGCCCAAGTTCACCTGCTCGTTCGCGCCCACCCTGCTCGAGTGCCAGCAGCAGATTCAGGGGTACCTCGATCGCTGGTACGCCGACTTCAACGTGATCTTCACGCTCACCAAGCCGACCAGCGGCAGCTACTACACGGAGGTCGTCTCGTCGGGCGGCGGGGCCTGGTGCAACGTCGACAGCTCGGTGGCCGGCGTGGCGCCGTTCCTGTGCAAGGACCTGCACGGCGGCGTCGCCTACACGCTGGACGGCGGTCAAAGCGCGCACGACACCGCCGTCATCATCGCGCAAGAGCAGGCGCACCTCTTGGGGCTGGAGCACGTCTCCAGCAACAACGACATCATGTACCCGTACATCTGCCGCACCTGCGACGGGTTCGAGAACCGGTCGGTGGCGGTGACCGGCGACCGGTGCGATCGGCAGACCCAGAACTCGTACCAGATGATGATGGACGCGCTGGGCGCCTGGCCGGGTGGGCCCAAGCCGTCCGCGTTCGGCTGCATGGAAGACAAGCAGCCCCCGCAGCTCAGCTTCGTCACGCCCCAGAACGGCGCCTCCATGGGGCACGACTTCTCGGTCCAGCTGAACGCCTCGGACGACTGCGGCCTCAGCAAGGTGACGCTCACGGTGTCGCCGCAAGGGCTGACCGCGTCGGCCAAGACCGGCCCGTTCGAGTGGGACCTGACCGGCATCTCGGGCAAGCAGACCATCACCGCCACCGCCGTCGACAACTCGGGCCATCAGACGGTGGCGACCCTGGACGTGGTGGCCGCCAGCGACAACGTGGTCGCGGACGTGGCCCCCAGCATGGGCGCGGGCGGCTGCACGGTCGCCTCGGGCGCCTTCGGCGCGGCGGGCCTGGTCCCGTCGCTGGCCATGTTGCTGATCTTCGCGGGCCGCGGCCGCCGCGCCGGCAGCCCGCGCCGCCGCTGGGTCCCGGGCGCGCTGGCCGGCCGCCGCACCGGCCGTCAGACGTGACCGGCCCGCCGCCGCAGCGTCCACTCGATCAGCAGCAGCGCCAGGCCCACCACCAGGAGCGGCGGCCGTGACCAGACCTCGACGGTCTCCTGGCGGCCGACCCGGATCTCGCGCGACGGCCGCACCGACAGCGGGGGCAGCTTCTCGGTCCGGAACTCGCCGCCGCTGACCTGCGCCAGCTCGCGCAGGACGCGGTCGCGGGCCGCCACGTCGTCCAGCTCGGGCCCGGCGGCGCGGACCACGAAGGTCTCGTCCTGGGTGAGCGCGCGTCCGTTCAGGGTCGCGTGCCCGGTCATGCGATAGGCCCCCGCGGGGAGCAGGCCGGCGTCGACGTCGGCGTCCCCGTCGTTGTCGGTGGTGACGTGCAGCGTGCGCAGCGGCTTGCCGCCCGCGGCGGCCGAGGCCGGCGTCACGTCCAGCGTCACGTCGACGCCCGGGGCGGCGGTGTAGTCGGCGTGCATGGCGCGCACCCGCGCGGTGATGGGCTGGTCGCGCCGGTACTCTTGCCGCCCCAGCTCGATGCGCAGCAGCGTCAGCGCCGGGTCGCGCACCAGCCAGCGGACCGCGTTCTCCCAGAACCGCTGGAACGCCCGCCCGTCGTCGCCTTCGCCGGCGGCCAGAAATCCCCAGTGCCAGGCCGTGTCGGTCAACAGCGCCAGGGTCCGCCCCTTGCCGGCGTCCCCCGCCACCAGCACCGGCGCCGGCTTGCCGTCCGGCCCCTTCAGCGACGGGTGGACCAGCAGCGTGGCGGCCCCGGGCTTGGCGCGCGGAACGCGGTTGAGGCCCTGCAGAGGCGGCAGCTTGCCCCAGACCAGCTCGTTCTCGCGCGGGTTCAGCACCAGCGACGTCACCGGGTGGCTGTGCCCCTCCGCCGTCAGCTTGGGTTTGAAGCTGTCAGTGGTCAGCGCCGGATCGGCCTCGCCTTCCAGCGAGGGGGCGATGGGCGGCAGCTCGACCGGCAGCACGTCGCGCAGCGGCGTCAGGCCGTAGCCGCCGCTGGTGAACGAGAGATCGCCGCCGATCATGGCCAGCGCGCCCCCTTCCTCGACGTACTCGCGGAGGTTGGGCAGGAACGGCTCCACGCCGTAGGGGGCGTAGTTGAAGTTCTGGAAGATGACCAGGTCGAACGACCGCAGCTGCTCCTCGAAGATCTCGAACGTGGGAAACGGGATCAGCGACAGGTCGTCGTGGTTCCAGGGCTGCTCGTCGGTCTCGGTGCGCAGGATGAAGAACGACACCAGGTCGACGTTGGGATCGCGGCGCAGCATGGCGCGCAGGAACCGCTCGTCCCAGGAGGGGCGCCCGGCCAGGTGCAGCACGCGCACGCGGTCGCGGATCACCTTCAGCGTGAACGACTGCTGGTTGTTGCTGGCCAGCGCCTCGCCCGCCAGCACCGGCGTGGAGATCCGAAACACGAAGTTGCCGGGGTGATCGGGCAGCCAGTCGAACGAGACCTTCTCCTCGGACTTGTCGCCGCGCAGGACCACGCCGCGGGTGGCGACCGGCCGCCCGTCCCGCTCCAGCGTGACCTCGACCTGCCGGTCGGGCAGCCCGTTCTGCCGGACCACGGCCTCGATCGTGACCGGCGTCCGCACGAAGGCCAGCTCGTCGGCCAGCACGGTGGCGATCGACAGATCGCGCAGCGACTTTTCGGCCAGGCCCACCGTGTGGATGGGGGCGCCCAGCGCCTCGACGGTGGCGCGCGTGGTCGCGTCGAGCGGCCCCTCGCCGATGCGGCCGGTGTCGACCCCGTCGGAGATCAGCAGCACCGCGCCCAGGTCGCGCCCGGCGTACCGGGCCCGCAGCTCGCCCAGCGCCTCGCCGATCCGGGTGGAGTCCCCCGACGGCGCGGCGTGCAGCGACTCGCGGGTGGCGGGCGACAGCGCGTCCGCGAACGTGTAGAGGTCGACGTCGTGACCGTCGCGCGCCAGCGCGGCCAGCTCCGGCCCGGCGCCGTCGATGAGCGCCGCCGCCCGCTGCGCGCGCGAGGCGCCCCCGTCGGGCGGCCGCACCTCCATCGATCGCGAGGCGTCGACCAGGACCGCGACCCGATTGGGGACGTGCGTGACCTGCCGCAGCTCGACGGTCGGCTCCAGCGCCGTCACCAGGCAGGCCAGGACGCCGGCCACCCGCAGCCCGAACAGCAAGAGGCCGCGCCCGCGGCGCTCGTCGGCCAGCGACAGCGCCGACAGCGCGATGGCCACCGCCGCCGCCGCGATCAGCAGCGCCACGCCGGCCCGCCCCAGGTGCGCCGCCGCGCCCAGCGCCAGGCGCCAGTCGTTGTAGCCGCCCGGCAGGTGCCCGAAGAGGCTCATCGCGGGTAACGCCTGGTCCGCAGGATGTAGTCGATGTGCGCCTGCTCGGTCTTGTAGTCCAGGCACAGCGCGTACATCACCAGGTTGACGCCCAGCCGGAAGGCCTCCTCGCGCTGTTCGTCGCCGCCCGGCACCACCTCGTGCTCCCAGCGGCCGAAGCCGTCGCGCGCCCAGGCCCCGCCCAGGTCGTTCTGCGTGTAGACGACCGCCAGCCGCCGGTCCCGTTCCACCCCCTCGAGGTAGGGCGCCGCCACGATGCGGCCGGGCGCGCCGTGCAGCACGTAGAACGACTTCCACAGGACGTGCGACTCGGGGATCCGGATGGGCAGCTCGCCGGGCAGCGTCTGCGCCAGCAGGCGCCGCACCGACTCGTCGAAGCCGCCCCCGGCCCGCCCCTCGGACGAGTCGATCAGCAAGAAGCCGCCGTAGGTGATGTACCGGCGCAGGCGCGTCAGGTCCGCTTCGGACGGCAGCGCGAAGGCGCGGTCGCCGGACAGGACCAGGAAGGGATAACGGAACAGGTTCGGATCGCCCAGGCGCAGCTCGACGGGGTCGGAGGCCGTCTGGACGCTGGTGCGCCGCACCACCTCCCAGGACAGGCGCCCCAGCGCGGTCGGCCGCGGATCGGGCAGCCCCGGCAAGGCGGCGCGCGCGAACCGGAACAGCGAGCGGTCGCCGATGGCGGCGGCGCGCCGCGGCCACCCCAGCGCCAGCAGTCCGGCCGCCGCGGCCCCCGTGCCGGCCAGCAGCTCGCGTCGAGAGGGGCGGCGCATGCGGCTCACGGCCGGCCCCCGTTTGGGCTTACAATGAGCTGCCCATGCGCGCGACCTGCGCGGTCCTTCTGTTCACCTTGCTTCTCTCGTCGGCGGCTCGCGCCGAGACCGGCGGCACGCCCGATCCGGACAAACGCTTCGGTCGCCTGGCGCCGCCCTCGCTGCTGCACACCGATCAGTTTGGCCTGTCGGTGATGCCGGGGTCGGGCTATCGCATCATCGCCCCCTACCAGGACAACGTCCCCTGCGGGCAGCTCGCCACCCGCGTCTGCGCCGGGCGCCTCCCCTTCTTCGTGGACGCGCAGGCGTCGTTCGGGTTCGCGCGCCGCTGGGACGTCGTCGTCGACCTCCGGTTCGGCATCGAGGCGGACTTCAGCCAGTCGCGCCAGTTCGCGGTCGCGCCTGGCTTCCGCTACTGGATGGACGCCGACCAGCCGGCGAAATTCTTCGCCACCATCCAAGGCGTTTACGATCTGAACCCGCAACACGAGCCGGGCGTCAAAGACTACGACCTCGGCGTACGCAACGCGAACGGGTTCATGTTCGAGGTGATGCGAAATCTGGGCTTCTATCTTCAGTTTGGCGAGACGGTGGGCCTGGTCCGCTGGCTGCGTTTCGAGGTGGACGGCGGCGTCGGGGTTCAGGCGCGATTCCCCTAGGCGCGGCGCGCGACCGCGCGCATGATCGCCACCCTCTGCCATGATCCGGGTCGCGCGCATGGAGAAGGGCGACATCGATGATGCCGCCGCCATCCTGTTCGATGCCTTCGGCGCCGTCTACCGCCAGCGTGGGCACGTTCCCCCTTTTCCCACCCGCGACAGCGCCGGCTGGCTCTGCCGCGCCTACCTGGATCTGGACCCGGCCGGGTGCGTGATCGCGCGGGTCGGCGGCGACGCCGTCGGCGTGGCCTTCGGCCACCCGCGCGGGCCGGTGAACAGCGTGGGTCCGCTGGCGGCCCGGCCGGGGGCGCCGGCCGGCGTGGCGCGCGCCTTGATGGCCGAGCTCGCGCGCGTGGCGGGCCGCTCCCCCTGTCATCGCCTGTTCCAGGACGCGTTCAACCCCGACTCGTTCGGGCTGTATGCGCGGCTCGGGTACGTGGTGGCCGACGTGGCGCCCTACCTGTTGGCCGACCGGATGGTGGCGCCGTCCAAGCCGCCGGCCGTCCGGCAGCTGCGCTCCGAGGACCTGCCCGCGGTCGAGCGGTACGATCGCGCGCGCGGCGGCGCCGACCGGCGCCCCGACTTCGCCCTGCTGGCGGGCAGCGGCAGCGGCTTCGCCGTCCCGGCCGCCGACGGTGAGCTGAGCGGCTTTCTCTTCTACCGTTCGCTGCCGGCGCGCGTGGTGATCGGACCGGGCATCGCCGAGTCGGCGGACGTGATGGCGGATCTCATCGACGCGGTCGCGGCCGCGCTCCCCGGTCGCGCGGCGGTGATCCGCGCCTCGGCGTCCACGCCCTCCGTCCTGCTGCGTGCCTTCGCGCGCGGCTTCCGGGTGGATCACCTGGGAAATCTGATGGTCAAGGGCCCGTACACGCCGCCGCCGGCCCAACTGTATGCGCTGTTCCCCGAGAGTCTCTGACAGGCAGGCGGGCGGGCCCGCACATGGTATCTTTCGTCCCCATCCGCCCGGGAAATCCCGCGGTCCCCATCAATGGACGTTCGCTGCGATCGCTG
>Ga0068855_100006899_pt1 | contig 13776 bp, 8 predicted proteins | sample KBSCornC52_FD_66592 | JGI IMG/M metagenome (GOLD analysis project Ga0068855, IMG submission 66592) | Corn rhizosphere microbial communities from Kellogg Biological Station, Michigan, USA - KBS Corn C5-2 | ecosystem: Host-associated > Plants > Roots > Rhizosphere > Soil ... | reverse complement strand
TGCATGTCGTCGAACGAGCACGGGTTCAGCAGTTGCTCGATGAGATCAAGCTCGGTGAAACGCGCCGAGTCGATCCGGCGACGGCAGCACGCAGTGGGCGGCTGCTCGGTGCGGGCACCATCGTGCAAGGGCGAATCGAAGGAGCGCCGAACGCTCTCGCATTCCAAGCGGCAGTCGTTCGCGTCCAGACAAACGCGAGCCCAGGCAACCCGCTGCGCGAACGCGACGCACTTGCGCGATTGTTCGACGTCGAGAAAAAGTTGGCGCTCGGCATTTACGATCGAATGGGCATCCAGCTGACGCCGGCGGAACGCGATCGTGTCACGCACCAGGCGACGCGAAACGTACAGGCGCTCCTCGAGCTTGGGTTTGGACTCGAGGCTCAGGATGCCGGGCGCTTCAGCGAAGCCGCCGCGCATTTCACGCGCGCCGCGCAGCTCGATCCGGCATTCGCGCTGGCGCGTCAGCGCGCCACCGAAGCAGAAATCCAAGCGCGCGCTGACGCGTTCTCCACGGCGTCGCTCGTCCAGCTCGCGCTTGCCGACGTCGGTAGTGTCGGCACAGTCGGCGGTGGAGTCACGCGACGCGTCGACGTGTTTGCGCCGATCGAGCGATTGGTTCCGGATCCCAGTGTTCGCGATCCGTCGGCCGAAGCGCTTGGCGGAGAGGGCATTGGTCGTCATGCGACCGCGGAGATCGTGATCAAGCGGCCGGCGCCATGACAACGAGTCGAGCTGTACAAGTGCGTCGTCTCCCCTCGCGATTGGTGTTGGCCCTAGGTTGCGTCGCACTCGTCGCGACGGGTGCAGGCGCACAAGTCTCTGACCCAAGAGCTGGCGCCGGCGTATTGATGGAGAGCTACACCTTCAAGTCTCCAGCGCAGGTCGACGTCCAGAAGATCTCGCTGCTCACCGTACCGATCTCCGTGCGCGTGTCGCTCGCGCCGCAGTGGGAGCTCGGGGTAAACGGCGCGTACGCGTCCGGCTCGCTGACGCGGCAGAGCGGAGAAGCCGCGACCATCTCGGGACTCACCGACACCGACATCCGCCTCACGTACGCGACCGCCGGCGACCGCCTTCGAGTGTCGGCGGTCGCGTTGGCGCCGACGGGCAAGTCCAAGCTCAGCGCCGCGGAGATGGATGTGATGGGCGTGGTGGCGGCAGACTTGCTGCCATTTGCAATCTCTAATTGGGGTTCTGGCGGAGGACTTGGCATGAGTGCGGCGCTGGCGCTTCCAGTGAGCGATGCGTCGACGATCGGGATCAGCGGCGGGTATGTGATGGCTCGCAGCTACGAGCCGCTCGCCGCGACCTCATTCGCGTATCGGCCAGGCAATCAGATGCAGATGCGCGCCGCGGCCGATCGCACGTTCGGGTCGTCGGCCAAGGCGTCGTTGCAGTTGTCGTATTTGCATTTCGGTCAGGATCAGACCGCAGGCTCCAATTTCTATCAGACCGGCGACCGGCTGCAGGCCGTTGGCTCGCTTGCGTTCGCGGCGGGTGACCGCGGCACGGGACTCCTGTACGTCGGATACTTGCAGCGACAAGAAGGGAAGTATACGAGCGTCGTGCAGGTGACGCCGGCGCAGAACCTCGTGTATGCCGGCACCGGCTTCCGGCAACGAGCTGGCGGCGTCGTGCTCGTTCCAACGCTCGACGTCCGCGTGCTTGGCAACGATGCGGGCATCGAGCAAGGTCGCACGATCTCCGCGGGTATCGGTCTCGAGGTTCCCGCGGGCAATTTCGAGCTGTTGCCGTTGGCGCGCGCTCGATTCGGTCACTTGACCGTGCGCACGGCGCAGGAAAGTGATTTCACAGGACTCGAGTTGGGGCTGAGCATCCGAAACCGGTCGTTCTCCCGATGACGATCATCACCCGACGCCTTGCCGCCATCGCGATCACGGCGATCATGTTAGAGAGTTGTCATGACGGTTTGCTGCACGCTCCGGCAGCGCCCGCGCCCGCGATGGTGACTATGCGCGCGACGATCGGCCGCGCTGTAGGCGGCGCACCTCAAGCCTACGATCGCGCCGACCGGCTGTTCGTGCGATTCCGCGCTGGTGACGACGTTCGCGTCGAGCAAACCATACCCTTCTCGCCGTCCGCGGCTCAGACCGCAGTGTCCGTCGACATTCCGCTCCGTCAGTTGACAGAGACGATGACCGCCGAGTTGGAGCTTCGTATCGGCGATCGAGCGCTGTTTCGTGGCTCGGCCGCCCCGACCTTGGCGGCCGGTGTTTCGACGCCGGTGGACTTTACGCTCGCGCCGGTCGTGGCGGCAGTGAACTGCGGGACCGGCGCCGTCCAGTTCTCGGCGTACGGTCAGACGGCGCAGCTCTCCGGCGCGGCGCTATTCGCGACCGGTGACACTATTCCGGACATCCCCGTCACCTGGTCCACCGCGGCCAATACCGCGGTGAGCGTCGGGGAGAAGGGAGATGTAACCGCGCTCCAGGATGGTGACGCAGTGGCGACCTGCGTCGCGTCGGGCTTCACGGCAACCCGCGCGGTCCATGTGTTCGGCGTCGTCCGCAGCGTCCAGGTCGCGCCCGCGTCGGCGACGCTCGTCATTGGCAGCACGCTCACGCACGTCGCTACGCTGTTCGATTCGCTCGGCAACATCATCACGAGCCCGCGGCCGCTCGCGTGGTCGAGCGCCAGCGTTGGCGTGGCGACCGTGAGCTCGACCGGAGTCGTCACCGCGGTTTCGTCGGGCACGGCACGGATCGACGCCACGAGTGGTACGGCCGTCGGTAGCTCGACGCTCATCGTGGTTTCGCCATCGACCGCCGTCACGATCGCGTCGACCGCGCTCACCGGTACCTCCGCGATATTGATCGGATCCGTCAATCCGCGCGGCGCGGATACACAGGCGTGGTTCGAGTGGGGCACCGATCAGTCGCTCGCGGGCGCCGCGGTCACTCCAACCCGGGCGATGGGCGGGGGAACCGCGGACGTCAGCATCACGGAGCCGATCAGCGGCCTCTTTCCAAACACGACGTATTACTTCCGCGTCGTGGCGAGCGGCGCTGGCGGTACGGTACGCGGAGCCACCCTCAGCTTCACAACACCGCGTCCACCGACCGTGACGACGGCGGGCGCGGACCCAACGACTACGCAGGTTTATGTGGTACGAGGCTCCGCCACGCCGAATGGAAGCGCGACGACCGCGTACTTCGAGTACGGCACGAGTCCGACGCTGTCCAGCTCCACGCAGACCGCGAGACAGTCGATCGGGAGCGGCCAGACCGCGGCCGCCGTCACACAATCCTTGAGCGGGTTGCAGCCGTCGACAACCTATTTCTTCCGAATAGTCGCCGCGAATGTAGGAGGCACGTCGGTTGGCACAATCGTCTCATTCCGAACGAGTGGTCCACCAATCATCGGCGCGGAAGGCGGCCAGATCCCGCCGAACACGTGCCAAACGATTCAGGGCGGCGGCGAAGCGAATCCAAACGGTGCGACGACGCAAGGGTGGTTCGAGTATGGTTCGAGTCCCACTCTCGCGACATTCATTTCGACCCCGCATGTCAATCTCGGGAGCGGGACCTCCACGGTGCATTTCGACATCACCTTCGGCGGCTCGGGCGCTGTCTACTTCCGCATCGCCGCGTCGAACGTCTGGGGTACAGTGCGCCATCCAACGATCCTGACGCTCAGTCCATCGGGGTGCATCGGGTAGCGCGTGGTCAATGACGCGGTCTGACCGCCGTCAACGGCACTGCGATAAGTAGACGCGCACATTCGTCGCAAACGATGTCGACGCCGCCTGGTTCTCGACGCCGTGAAGCACCTCGCATGCGCGCGCCGGCTGCGAAAGCGTCATGTACGCCTCCGCCAGTCGCAACTGCGCCTCGACCTGTTCGCTCGGCGAGCAGAGGCTCGGTACCAGCGTGGGAACCATAGTCACCGCACTCCGCGCATCCGCGAGCGTTCCAGTTAGCGGATCGGTGAGCTTCCTGATGCGCCCGAGCTGGGCGCGCGATGCCGAGCAACTGCCGCTTTCACTGGCGGGACCTTTGACGATTTCCTTTTCCGAGGCTTTGACGACGAGTGTTGCCGTGATCGAAGCCGCAGCGCTCTGAGACGTGCTCGACACCACGCGCACGTGCGCGGTGTACGTCCCGGCGGGTGCACGACCAGCTCGTGCTTCAAGGATGAGCAGTGCGGGCGCCGTGGCGTTTCCATCCTGCCACACTGGACGCGCAAGCCAGTCGACCGTTGGTCCGTCGTACTGAATGTCGCCGACCCCCAGTGCATCGCCGCTCCTGCCCCCGAGCGATTTGATCTGTACGGTCTGCCTTGCTGGGATGCTCACTCCATTCTCCACCACGAATTTGACGGTCGATGGCAAAGCGTCGATCGACGCAGTTGTCGGCATGCCGGCAGCGGTGTCGCTGTGGGATCGACCGCCGGGCGAATCAGCGCCGGACTTGCCGAAACGGCGTGCCGCGAAAGGAACCGCGGCCAACAGCACCGCGGCGCCGAGAATTCCGACAGCGACGCGTGGACGACGAATGGCATCGAGCGCTGGTGACAATCGCTGCATGCGATCGCGCCAGCCCGTGTCCCGGTCGGGCGACCCACTGCGAAGCACGCGCGTGAGGTCGCGCGCGAATTCCCCCGCCGACGCGTAACGTTGATCGCGTGGCGCGAGTGCCCGGCTCAGCACGGCGCCCAAGGCCGGATTTACCCGGGCGTGGCACCAGGCATTCCATGCCGAGTGCTCGGGAAGCTCTCCGAACAACATTTTGACGGCGGTCCGTCCGAGCGCGTAGACGTCGGTGCGAGAATCGACTTCCTGTCCTTGTCGCTGCTCGTCGCTCATGTAGTCGAGCGTGCCGATGACGACGCCGAATTGTGTCTCGGTGCCGCCCGACGTGAGCTCGGAGCGATTCAACGCTTTCGAGATTCCGAAATCCACCACCTTGACGTCGTCACGTCCGTCCTCGTGGCGAGCCAACATGATGTTGTCGGGCTTCACGTCGCGGTGAATGATCTTGAGGGCGTGCGCCGCGTCGAGCGCGGCCGCCGTCTGGGCGACGATGACGCTCACTCGCGCCGACGCGATCCTGCGCTGTCGCTTGATCATCGCCGACAACGGCTCGCCGTCGATGAACTCCATCGCGATATAGATGATGCCGTCGCTCGAGCCGAAGTCGTGCACGGTACACACGTGCTCGTGCTTCACGCGTTCCGCGTTTCGTGCCTCCTCATAAAAGCGCGTCACGAGATCGGGGCGCGATTGAAGATGCGGGTGCATCACCTTGATCGCGCGGCGCGCGCGGAGCTGCTCGTGCCGAGCGTCGAACACCACGCCCATGCCGCCTTGCCCGAGCTTGCGAAGCACGCGGTACTTACCGTCGATCAATCCGCCAACGAGTGGATCTTCGGCGATCGCCGCGGTGGCGACGGATGGAGTTGGAAAGGTGGGTTCGCTCCGGTCCTTGCCTTCTGCATGATATCCAGGAAATGACGGCTGCACCGCATCGATCGCCGGCATCGCGTCGAGGGTGAGCTCGGCCCCCGGCGCCTGGATGTCTTCGGTCGATCGGGGGACGAGGGCGACGAGTACACTGTCCGCATGCGGCTCGCGAGCGAAATACACGCTGCTCCCATCTGACGCAGGCATCTCGCCGACGAGCGTCAGCTGCTCGCCGGTCGACGCTTTCACGGCCTCGTAACGAGCGATCGCCGAGTCGGATGCTGGCGCACTCGGGACGACGATCGACAGCGTCGCGCCGCATGCTTCGCAGAAGCGTATCGCGTCGACGCGCGGTGTTCCGCACACGTGGCACTCACGTGACGGTGCGATCGCCGCGCGGTCGAGCACGCGCACCGTTGCGACAGGCGGCTCTCCGGCGTTCGACTCGTCGGTGAACAGCGCGATCAGGCTCGCGCTCAACGCCACGGTCGGCATGGCACTCGATGCCGTTTCGCGAGCGAGAACGACGCTATGACCGGCGCGGTCGTGCCCCGCGTTGGCAACGACCTCGTGGTTGATGGGCGCCGAAAATGTTCGTGCGTGCGCCGCTTCATCTTGCGCCGGGCTCGAGGCGCTCGTAGTGTCTGGGCCGGGAGGGACGACGTGCCGATGTGAAGTGCCGGCTGGTGGTTCGTCGGGTTCTTTCGTTGGCACTACGACTCCCTGCGCTGGACGAGACGATGCTGACTCTCGGCGTAGCATACGAATCCATTCCGGTCAACGGAAGCCGGTGCGCGCCGTCGGAGAGTGCGTAGCAGAACCGATGGGCGACACTCCCAACCTGCCACGAAGGTGAACGATATGCAGTCGTTCCGAGCCGCTGCCATCGTCTCCGTCTTTCTCGTGACGGGTGTGGCTTGCGGCAAATCGTCTGGAGTCGCCGCGACCGGAGGGCCAACGCCAGAGACGGCGTCGTCGGCGACGAGCGCCGGGGACTCGCGCTCCTGTCCACGTCCATCGCAGCCCGATCGTCGCCCGACCGTGGCCGTCATGTACTTCGATAACGGCGCGCTGACCAACCGCACGGATTTCGCGCCGCTGTCGAAGGGGATCGCCGATATGATGGTCGTCTCGCTTCGCGCCAACTGCCGGATTCGGGTCGTCGAGCGGGAACAACTGCAGCGTCTACTCGCCGAACAGAACATTCCAGCTGACCGCATCGATGCGGCCACGCGCGTCCGAATCGGCAAGCTGCTCGGCGCGCAACATATGATCATGGGCGCGTTCGTCGTCGACCCTCGAGATCAGATGGTCATCACGGCGTCCGCGGTCGACGTCGAGACGTCGGAGCACGAGGCGGACGTCGATCAGCGCGACGCCGCGAAGAATCTGCTCGACATAGTGCCCGCGCTGGCGCGAAAGCTCAACGACGCCATGAAGCTGCCAGCGATGCAGACGCCGGTGTACGAGGGAGCGCGGCCGGTCAAACGCGACGATGAGCTTCTGGCAATTAGACTTTACTCGCGCGCGCTCGAGGAAGAGGATCGCGGGAACAAGGCGCGCGCGATCGATCTCTGCCGCGCCGCGCTCGAGAAATTCCCATCGTATGGGCCGGCGCAGCAGGTACTCCGCAAGCTGCAAGCGACGGGATAGCGTTCCCGGGACTTCCCTCGAATCGACATCGATGTCAACTGCGCTCGCGCTCGCGTCGGTCACGGCGCTGCTCAAGGACTTGCTCGAGAACGGCCTCGCAAGCGCCGGCGTGACCGCGAAGATCGGTGGTGACGCGACGGTCTCCGCGCTTCCGCCGGATCGAGTCACGTCGGGTGTGGACGAGAAAGCGCAGCTCAACGTATTTCTCTACCACGTCACGCCACATTCGGGGATGCGGCCGGATACGAAATCCGTGGGCAATGGTCATCGTCCAATGGGACTCGATCTTCATTATTTGCTCACAGCATACGGCGCCCAGGATTTTCAGACGGAGATTCTGCTCGGCCATGCGTTGCAACTGCTGCATGAGTCGCCCGTGCTGGAGCGGGAGCGCATTCGGTCGTCACTCGCCGCGCTCTCGCATACGAGGGATCGTCGCGTCATTCCGCCGGCGCAGGCGGCGCTGGCCAACTCCGCGCTCGCCGACCAGGTCGATCAGATTACGATCACTCCCGAGTTTCTGTCGACGGAAGAGATCTCGAAGCTGTGGTCCGCGCTCCAGGCGAAGTACCGGCCATCGGCGACGTACAAAGTGTCGGCGGTGTTCATCGACGGGTTGAAATCGGGAAAGGGATCGTAGAATGCCCAAGGGACCGGCTGCCCGGGTCGGCGATACAAGTGCGCACGGCGGTCCGCTCGCTCCGGGTCCCGGCAGCACGAATGTCATGATCGGCGGAATGCCCGCGTGGCGAGGCCTGTCGCCGGCGGGGGCCGCCGCAATCGCCGCGGCCGTTGCGGCCGCAATGAGCGCCATTGCGCAGGCGCAGGCAGTGGCCACGGCGACAGCAGGCTCGCCGGCCGGGCCGGCGGCGCAAGCGAACCTCGCCAAGACGGCAATCGAGCAAGTCGCCAACGTCGCGAACGCGATGCTTGGGTCGGGTGCCGATACACTGGCCTGTCCGATCGTGAAAGTCGTGATCCCAGATGGAATGGGCGTCGTGATGAATGGAAGTCAGACGGTGTTGATCAACAAATTCCCCGCGTGCAGAGTCGGCGACACGGTCCAGGAAGCAACAGCGGTGTCGTCGATCGCGATGGGCTGTATGACGGTGATGATAGGGGGATGACGCGAACGACCAAGGGGACGGAGCCACATGAGCCGCACCATACACCAGCGCGTAGCTCGTCGCGCACTAGAAAAAGCAACTGATACCAGCCCGACGTCGCGAGAGCACACCAATCAGTCGGGGCGCCCGCTCCCTCCGGCGGTTGCCCAGTCGATGGAGTCCGGGTTCGGGCACTCGTTCGCGAACGTTCGCGTCCACGACGGCGCAGAGGGTGATCAAACAGCCCGCGATTTTGGAGCTCGTGCGGTCGCGATGGGAAAAGAGCTGTTCTTCCGCGACGGCGCCTTCGCTCCCGAGACTGCGTTTGGGTCGCATGTCCTCGCGCACGAGTTGGCGCATGTCATTCAACAAACGTCCAGTGAGCCTCGATCGAACGAATTCGAACAGGCGGTTTCGAACACCGATGCACCGGAAGGACCACCGGAGCACGAGGCCCGTGACGCGGCTGCGACGGTGTCCAGTGGTGGCAGCGCGCGAGTCGTGGCCGGCTCGGTCGTCGCAGGGACAGCGCAGCTCTGGCCGTGGGATGACGATGACCCGGCGAAGCCGCCCGCGAGCGGCGCCGACGGCGGCATCCTGAGCAGTCTCGGCTCGATGGCGTCCGGTGCGTGGGACGCGACCAAATCGGCGGCGGGAGCAGGGTACGACGCGTACCAGAAGTCGACCGATTTCAAACCGGTTGCCGCGGGTGAGGGCTCGAAGATCGACTGGGGTGGATCGAAGCCGATCTCGCTCACTCAAGCGCTTGGTGCAGGAGTCGATTGGTATGAGAAGAGTGCCCAAGACAGCAGCAAAAAGATGGAGGCGTCCGCCGCCGGCATTCCTGTGCTGGAGCAGCTCGCTCAGGCATCGGGCTTCCTCAACACCACCACGGCAAACATCACCGGAGGGGTAGTCAGAGGTGTTGGTGACCTCGCCGGCGGCGTCGCGAACGCGTTCTTCCATCCCATCGATGCAGCGTCGGGCATCGAGGGCATCATGGAACACAACTCCACGATTCCGTTCTTGAGTTCGACGCTCAAGGCTGCGCATGGCGCCTACGACATCGCGTCAGGGAATGACAAGGGGGAGTACGGATCATCGTGGGGCGATTTAGCCAGTCACATTCTCGACCCGCGCAAGCAGGCGGAGGATGACGCGAAATTCGATTCCAATCTCGCGAGAGGAATTCTCGCGCCCGGCACGAAAGACTGGGGCGACGCATATGGCAAATTGAAAGAGAATCCGGCGGACATGCTCGCCCGCGCCGGAACCAATGTTGCGCCAATGCTGCTGGGAGCGGGGGAATTGGAAGGAGGCGAAGGGGCGGCCGATGTTGCGAACGCCGAACCGAAGGCAGTCCCGGTCAGCGATCCACCCCCGACCCTCCGCACGCCGTACGCTCCTCCGGGCGTACCGATTCCCAAACCGTTCAACCCCGACATTCCAATCGTGGGGCCGGGTGATTCGCCGCCTGTGATCAATCCAGGCGGCGGTCCCGTCGTGATCAATCCGAACCATCCGTTCTACCCGAGCGCGGGTGCCCCCACGGTGCCGGTCCCCGAGCTTCCGCCGGACACGATTCCGGGCGGCCCGCAGTTTCCAAAACTGCCGGGCGAACCGATCGCGCCAGATCCGATACCGAAGCTACCCGGCGGACCGAAAGAAGGACCGCCGATCCCGCGAGAGGATCCGATATCCGTCCCGGGCGACACGCTACGCCAGCCGATCGACATTCCAGGGGTGCCGGCGGAAGAGCCGCTGCCGTCGACAAAACCGCGACCATCAACGATCCCTGATGGTCCGATAACGCAGGACGCTCCAGCGTCGCAAGGCAGCGCGGTGCCGACAGAGCGCGGATTGGGCGGATTACCGGCGATACCCCGAGGGATGGACCCCGGTGCGCTCATTCAGCTGCTAATCGACACTCCGGGCGGCAAGAGTGTGACAGAGTTGATGCGGGAGTTGGGCATGCCGATTGAACATCGATAACGAGGCGGGCACGCTCGATGAATTGTCAAACGACTACTATCAAACAACTGGTAATCGAAGACGGCGTGCATCTGTGGGGCCGGTAGACGACGCTCGCGAGCGAGTGGTGACACGGTGCGGCGGGGAATCAGAAGGTCGGCATGCGCCACGGGTCCTTGAACTTGCCGAGTAGCCCGAGGATCTCTCCCTCGATTGCGCCCGGCGTGTTGCCCCACGCCTGTCCTTCGCGCGCCTTGTCGAGGATCGCTTGCGCCGGATCGCGAACGACGGTTTCCGGTCCCGCGGGTGGTGACGACGGCGATCCGCTCGATGTCGGTGGACGCGACTGCGGTACCGTGTCGGGCGGCGGCTCGATGAATGGATCGGGAATCCCCGGGATCGTCGGCGTGCGTCCAGGTCCCACACCGGGAATCGTCGGCATCCCCGGCTGCGTAAGCGGCGCCGGTTCGAACACCGGTCCGAGCCCCGGAATCGTTGGCGTGCGCGCGCCCCCGGGAATCGTCGCCGGCGGCGGCTCGAACCCCGGGCCTGGGCGCACGACGATTCCGGGATCGAAGGGCTGCGGTCCCGGGAAGCCCGGCAGCGTCTTCGCGAACGGATTGATGCCGGGTTCGGGAAACGGGAACGGTGCCTCCGGAATTGGCGGCAGTGGGGTGACCGGAAGCGTTGGCCGGAACGGCAGCGACGGATTCGGGACCGTTGCGGGCGGCAGCTCGATGGGCGGGGCAGCTACCGTGGGCGCCGACCCGAAGGTCGTCGGCGGCGGCGCGTCCGTCGCAAGTGGGCTGATCGGCCCCGCGTTGGTCGGCGGCGGCACCTCGGTCGCGAGCGGGCTGACGACGCGCGCCTCGCTCGCCGCTTCGGCGACCGCACCTGTATCCGCCACCGGCGCGGCCTCGCCGCCGAGTAGCATCGGCAAAAGGTTGGTGACGGTGCGCGCCGCTGCCTCGCCCGGCTTCGCCTTCCATGCGTCGACGCCGCCACCCATACCGGCGGCGAAATTCAGGTCGTCGTTGGCGGAGACCCGCGGATCAAACAGGTGCGAGCCGAGCTCGCCCCAGTCCTTACCGTACTGCCCCTTCTCATTGCCGGTGGCGATGTCATAAGCGCCGTGCAGTGCCTTAACCGTCGTGTTCATGCCGGGGATCAGGGGGACGTGCTCCGCCATACTCAGCACTCCGCCGGCCATGCCGACGGCCGAGTCGATCGGATGGGCCATGGCATTGTAGCCCATCGAGGCGAGATCCATCCCGCCCTTTACGACGCCGCCCATCATGTCGACGGTCGTGTTCCCCATCCACGCGCTAGCCTTCTCGAGTGAACCGAGGACCGAGTTGTCGTCAGACTTGAGCACCTTGTCGTTCCCCTGCTTGAGCCAATTCTCGGCTTTGTCGACCCAACCCTCTTCCTTCTCACCTTTCTCGTTCACGCCCCCGTTCATCTGCTGTTGCAGCTTGGAGGCGTCGGAGTTCTTCGCGCTGTACTTACTGTCCACCCAGTTCCACGCGCCCTTCGCTGCATCCCAGGCGCCGCTTTCGGCGTTCGCGATTGATTTGCCAGCGCTGTCCGCGGCACCATAGGCTGACTTCGCAGCCCCGGTAATGCCTCCAACGGCGCCATCGATTCCGCTCTCGACGCCGCTCTGTACCGACCCGACGACCCCGGAGATCTTGCCAGCGAGGCCGCCGAGGCCGAGCAGGTCGCCGCCTCCCAACAGACCACTCGCCTCACCGCCTAACGCCTTCGATGCAGTGTCTACAACGGGATTGATCGGCGAGAGCGCCGTCGGAGCGGCGCTAATGATGCCGCCGGCGACACTCGAGACGGTGTCCCACAGCGAGCCGCCACTCGGTGCCGCGGGCGCCGCCGCGGCCTTCGCTTGGTCGTCGTCGTCCCACGGCCATCGCTGCACGACCGCGCTCGGTGCCGGCGCGTGAGCGGCAGGCGCGGCATCGGCGACCGATGTACGCATCACTTCGTCCGCGGCCGCATGCGCGGATTCTTCATTCGCCTCAGCCTCGTTCTCGGCCACCCCACGTTCGTCCGTCGTCGCCTCGACCTCGCCGCGGGCCTGCTGTGCGACGTGCGCTGCCTCATGCGCGAGCACTCGCAACCCGTCGGTCGTCTCGGGCGCATAGGCGCCGGCGCGGAAATAGATCTGCTGCCCACTCGTGAGCGCGCGCGCGTCGAGCTCGCGCGCCAGATGATCGGCCTCCATGTCGTGATGGATCCGAACACTCGAAAAGTCATGGCCGAGAACAGAGCCGAGCCGCTCTTCGGTGGCGCCGTCGAGCGGCGCCCCCTGCGTGGGATTTGCCAATGCATCGCGAGCGGATCGCGTAGCCGGCTCACTCGCGCTTTGGATGTCGGGTCTGTGCTGCCGCTCGCGCCGCGCTCGCCGATCGCTCATCGTGTCTCCTGTCGTGCCGCCAAGATGGACTCGCGCCCAATGATGCGGCTCGGCTGATTTGGCGCAAGTGGGCGGTCGACCAACATTCTCGGCATTATCCGAAAACTTGCGTCGGGGCGCGCCTCAGAGCCGCTATCGCTCCCAGCCCTGCAGCTCGGATTCGGTGAGCGTCTTCTCGAGCTTGGAGTATTCCGCGCGTGCCGCGCGCAGCACGGTTCCCATTCCCACGGGCGTGCCGGCGTCGGCGGCGAGAAACGCCGCGTTCATGGCAATGCTCCGGATGTTGCCTCCCGAGACACTGAGCTGCGCGAGACGTTCGTGATCGAGGCCTTCTCTTGGTGTCTGCGCCGGAAAGACCCGCCGCCAAATCTCTGCGCGTTGCGTCGCATCGGGGAAAGGGAACTGCACGATGAATCGGATACGGCGTAAGAACGCCGTATCCAGCGCGCTCTTCAGATTCGTCGTCAAGATCGCGAGACCGCGATACGCCTCCATTCGTTGCAGCAGGTAGCTGACCTCGATGTTTGCGTATCGGTCATGCGAGTCTTTCACGTCGCTTCGCTTGCCGAACAATGCGTCGGCCTCGTCGAACAGAAGGATGGCGCCTCCACCCTCGGCTTCGTCGAAAATCTTCCGGAGGTTTTTCTCGGTCTCCCCGATGTACTTGCTCACGACGGCAGACAGGTCGATCCGAAAAACGTCGAGGCGGAGCTCCTTGCCTAGGACTTCCGCGGCCATCGTCTTTCCGGTGCCGCTGGCGCCGGCGAACAGAACGCTGATACCGAGCCCGCGCGCCCCGCGCCCGCCGAAACCCCAGCGTTCGTAGACGGTGGCGCTGTGGCGAACCTGCGCCGCGATGTCACGCAAAGTTTCCTTCTGGACGTCGGGCAGGACGAGATCGTCCATGTTCGCCGTCGATTCGATGCGCTGCGCCAAGGCTTCGATGCGCGGTCGCGCGTACAGCCGGCACGCATTCCACAGCGCGGCCGAGAATTCAGCTTCGCTGGCGAACGGTCCGCGTGCGGTCGTTTCGGCCGCGATGCTGTGCACCGCGTCGGCTCCAAGTTTGAAGTGCGCCGCCAGCTCGTCAATGGTGTGCTCGCGATTTGGAGCGCTGCCCACGAGCGCGCTGCTCCACGCGATCCGTTGTTCGCCCGCGGTCGTACGCGGAATCTCGAACACAACTGACGC
>Ga0068855_100006898_pt1 | contig 13776 bp, 13 predicted proteins | sample KBSCornC52_FD_66592 | JGI IMG/M metagenome (GOLD analysis project Ga0068855, IMG submission 66592) | Corn rhizosphere microbial communities from Kellogg Biological Station, Michigan, USA - KBS Corn C5-2 | ecosystem: Host-associated > Plants > Roots > Rhizosphere > Soil ... | reverse complement strand
GACATGTCGACCAGGAGCGGATGCTCGACGCGGCACGAGACGCACCACGACGCCCACACGTTGAGGAGCCACACCTTGCCGCGCATGTCCTCGGGGCCGAAGGTGCGCTCCGGGGCGGCGAGCTCGGTGAGCTTGAACTGCGGCGCGGGCTTGCCGATGAAGGGAGAAGGCACCTCGCGGGGATCGCGCGTGAGGCCCACCGCGAGGAACGCCACGAGGGCGGCGAAGAGGACCAACGGGATGGCGTACTTGAGCCCCTTCACGGCATCGCCCCCTGCGCCGCCGCGCCGGCCGGGACCGCCGCGGCGCGCTTCACCCGGTAGCGCCGGTCCGCGAGCGCCAGGAATCCGCCCAGCGCCATGAGGACGCACCCGCCCCAGATCCAGTCGACGAACGGCTTGTGGTAGACGCGCACGCCCCACGCCCCGCCCTCGACCGGCTCGCCCAGGGAGACGTAGAGGTCGCGCGTGAGGCCGGTGTCGATCGCGGCCTCGGTCATGGTCTGCCCGTCGGCCGGGTACATGCGCTTCTGCGGATAGAGCGTGCGGACCACTTGCGGCGAGCCCGCGCGCCGGATGTCGAACGCGCCCTGGATCGCGGTGTAGTTCGGGCCGGGGACCTCGCGGACGCCCTTGAACTCGAAATCGTAGCCGCCGATCGCCGTGTGCTGGCCGGGCGCCATGCGCAGGTCGCGCTCGGTCTCGTAACCCTTCACGATCGTGACCCCCAGGATGAAGACCGCGATGCCGAGGTGCGCCACGGTCATGCCGTACCACGAGAGCGATTGCGCCCGCAGCTTGGCACCCAGCGTGGCTTGGGGCGCCGCCTCGAGCCGCTGCACGAGCTGCGCGACCGCGGAGGCGACCAGCCAGAGCGCCAGCCACAGGCCGAAAGCGATGAGCGGGGACCAGCGCCCGAGGAGGAAGGGGAGGAGGAGCGCCGCCACCACCGCGACGCCGAACGCCCAGCGCAGCCGGATCCAGAGGTCCGGGAGACGCGCGCGCTTCCAGCTCGCGACCGGTCCCACGGCCATGAGGAACACGGCGGGCGCCATGAGCGGGAAGAACACGGCGTCGAAGTAGGGGGGGCCCACGGAGATCTTCCCGAGGTTCAAGGCGTCGAGGAAGAGCGGATAGAGCGTTCCCAGCATGACGGCGGCGAGCGCCACTCCGAGGAGCACGTTGTTCGCAAGCAGCATCGATTCGCGCGAGACCGGCGCGAAGGAGCTCCCCAGCCCCACGCGGGGCGCGCGCCAGGCGAAGATGGCGAGCGAGCCGCCGACGACCACCACCAGGAAAAGGAGGATGAAGATCCCGCGCCGCGGGTCCGTCGCGAACGCGTGCACCGAGGTGAGCACGCCCGAGCGCACGAGGAAGGTCCCGACGAGCGAGAGCGAGAAGGCCACGATCGCGAGGAGCACGGTCCAGGCGCGGAACGTGCCGCGCTTCTCCGTCACCGCGAGCGAATGGATGAGGGCGGTGCCGGCGAGCCAGGGCATGAAGGACGCGTTCTCGACCGGATCCCAGAACCACCAGCCGCCCCAGCCGAGCTCGTAGTACGCCCAGGCGCTCCCCATCATGATGCCCAGCGTGAGGAAGCACCAGGCGGCCGTGGTCCACGGGCGCGACCAGCGCGCCCACGCCGCGTCCAGGCGCCCCTCGAGGAGTGCGGCGATCGCGAAGGCGAAGGCGACGGAGAAGCCCACGTAGCCCATGTAGAGCATCGGCGGGTGCACCACCATGCCCGGGTCCTGGAGGAGGGGATTGAGGTCGTGTCCCTCCGCGGCGGCCGGAATGAGCCGCTCGAAGGGATCCGACGTGAGGAGGATGAAGAGGAGGAACCCCGCGCTCACGAGGCCCATCACGCCCAGCACGCGCGCGACGAGGCGCTCCGGCAGGTGGCGGCTGAAGAGCGCCACGGCGAAGGTCCAGCCGCCCAGCATGAGCGTCCAGAGGAGCATCGAGCCCTCGTGCGAGCCCCAGGTCGCGGCGAAGCGATACTGGAGGGGGAGCTTCGAGTTCGAGTGCTCGACCACGTTCACGACGGAGAAATCGCTCGTCACGAAGGCGTACGCGAGCGCGGCGAACGCGCCCGCCACGAAGAGGAATTGCCCGATCGCGATAGGGCGCGAGGCGCCCATCAGCGCGTGGCGGCCGGTCGCCGCGCCCGTGAACGAGAGCGCCGCCTGCGCGGCGGCGAGCGAGAGCGCCACGACGAGGGCGAAGTGGCCGAGCTCGGGGATCATCTCATCGCCCCTTCTGGCCCGCGAAGGCCGTCTTGTCCATCGGGTGCCCGGCCTTCCGCAGCGCCTCCGCCGCTTCCGGCGGCATGTAGTTCTCGTCGTGCTTCGCGAGGACCTCGTTCGCGTGGAAGATGCCGTCGGGGCCGAGCTTCCCCTGGGCGACCACGCCCTTCCCCTCGCGGAAGAGGTCCGGAAGGATGCCGGTGTAGGTGACGGGGATCGTCTTCGCGGTGTCCGTCACGCGGAAGCGCACGGTGAGCGCGTCCTTGTCGCGCACGACGCTCCCCGCCTCGACCAGCCCGCCGATCCGGAACGAGCGGCCCTGCGGGGCCTCGTGCGAGACCACCTGGCTCGGCGTGAAGAAGAAGACGAGATTCGACTGGAACGCGTTCAGCACGAGCGCGGCGGCGACTCCCAGGGCGGCGAGCCCCGAGACGATCCACAGCGCGCGTCTAGTCCTGGGCTTCAAGGTCTCTCTCCTCTTCGATGCGCTTCAACGAGCGGGCGCGGCGCATCCTCAGCGCCACGATCTCGGCCAGCAGCGCGACCGCGGTCATTCCGTAGGACATCCAAAGGTAGAACTCGTGGGGCTTCATGTCGCGAGCCCCCTCACCCAATGCGTGCGGCGCTCGCGCTCGAGGATGATCGCCCGCACCCGCGTGAGCGAGGCGCCGATGGAATACATCCAGAACGAGAGCGCCACCAGCAGCATCCCCCAGAGCATGGCGACGTGCATGGTGCTCCCGGTGAACTTCACGCTCGAGCCCTGGTGGAGCGTGTTCCACCAGAGCACCGAGAAATAGATGATCGGCAGGTTCACGAGGCCGATGAGCGCGAGGAGGGCGGCGGCGCGGTCGCCGCGGCGCGGGTCCTCGAAGGCGTTGGCGAGGGCGATGAACCCGAAATAGAGGAAGAGGAGCACGAGCTCCGAGGTGATGCGCGCGTCCCAGACCCAGTACGTGCCCCAGGTGGGCCGCCCCCAGAAGGAGCCGGTCCAGAGCGCCACGAACGTGAACATCGCGCCGGTGGGGGCCAGGGCGCGCGCCATCATCGCCGCGAGGCGCGTGTTGAACGTGAGCGAGACCGCGCCGTAGCACGCCATCACGAAGTAGATGAACATCGACATCCAGGAGGCCGGCACGTGGATGAAGATGATGCGGTAGACCTCGCCCTGCTGCGCGTCGGTGGGCGCCACCACGAGGCCCGTGTAGAGCCCGGCGGCGCCCAGCAGCGCCGCCAGCGCGAAGAAGGCCGGCGCCATCCATCCCGCGAGGCGGTAGAAGGTGGGGGGCGATGCGAAGTAGAACCAGGGAATCTTCATCGATCAGTCCATGGCGATCCGCACCGCGGCGCAGACCGCGGCGGGCAGTCCCATCGCCGCGACGATGAGCCCGGCGGCGAGGATCGAAAGGTGCGGCGCGGCCGAAAGCCCCGAGGCCTGCGCTTCCGCCGCGCCCGCGCCGAACACGAGCACGGGCACGAAGAGCGGCAGCGCCAGGAGCGCCAGCAGCATGCCGCCGCCGCGCGCGCCGAGCGCGAGCGCCGTGCACGCCGCCCCCAGCAGCGAGAGCACCGGCGTGCCCAGCACGAGCGCCGCGGCGAGCGCCCCGAGCGTGTCGCCGGAGAGGCCGTACTGCAGCCCCAGGAGCGGCGAGAGCACCGTGAGCGGGAGCCCCGTGGCGAACCAGTGCGCGGCGATCTTTCCGCAGGCCCATCCCGACATCGGATGCGGCGAGAGGGTCATCTGTTCCAGGGACCCGTCCGCGTAGTCCGAGGCGAACATGCCCGGAAGCGAGAGGAACGCCGCGAGGAGCGCGCAGACCCAGATCACGCCGGGCCCGATCCGCTGCAGGAGCTGCGGCTCCGCGCCCACGCCCAGCGGGAAGAGCGAGGCGACCAGCACGAAGAAGGCCACCACGAGGAGCGTCTCGCCCGGGTGGCGGATCGTCAACCGCACGTCGCGCGAGAAGGCCCACGCGAACGCGGCGGCGAAGGATCCGGCCGGCTCTTCCGCGGGCAGGCGCTCGGCAGCGACGTTCATGCGCCGATCCTCAGCACGCGCGCAGGCGCCGGCGCGAGGTCGTGGTGCGTGGCGAGGAGTGCCAGCCCGCCGGCGGCGAGGTGCCGCTCGAGGAGCCGCTCGAAGAGGCCCCGGCCCTCGTCGTCCAGGGCGGTGAGCGGCTCGTCCAGCGCCCAGAAGCGTGCGGGATCGAGCATCAGCCGGGCGAGGCCGATCCGCCGGCGCTGGCCCGCGGAGAGCCGCCGTGCGGGAAGCCGCCGGCGCTTCTCGAGCCCCACTTCGGCGAGCGCCCCGCGAATGGCCGTGCCGGAAACCGGGACCGCGCGAAGGCCCAGTGCGGATTGGAGGTTCTCCTCGGCGGTGAGGTCGTCCTTGATGCCGGGCAGGTGGCCCGAGTAGAGGAGGCTCGCGTGGAAAGCGGCACCCGCCGCGGCCGCTCCGTCCCAGAGCACCTGGCCGCGGTCGACGCGCGTGAGCCCCGCGACGCAGCGCAGGAGCGTGGTCTTTCCGCTGCCGTTGGGTCCGCGCACCGCGAGCCATTCGCCGGGCGAAAGCTCGAAGGAGACGTCGCGAAAGAGCGTCGCCGGCCCGCGCGAGCAGGCGAGGGCGCGCGCTTCGAGGCGGGCGCTCAAGGCACCACCTTGTCCACCACCACGCGCACGCCGCGTGTGCCGGGCTTCACGACGCCGCTCGTGCCGACCAGGTCGCCGGATTGCGGCATCGCGTTGCCCGAGCGGGAGATGCGCGCCTCGATCCGGACCGCCTTGGCGCCCGAGAGCTTCAGGTTGGGCGCCATGGCCTGGGAATCGTCGAGCGTGAATTCCATGGGGAGCGCCGCGGCCGGCGCCTTCACCACCGCGAGCGGGATGCGCGGGCCGTTCTCGGCGCGCGCGAAGACGAAGAGGGTCGCGGCGCGGTCGACCCCGCCGGCGAGGGCGGGCGCGACGCTCACCGAACCGGTCACGGAGGCCCCCGCCGCGGAAGGCGCGGGCGCGGCGGCGGTGGCCGCGGCGGGGAGCGGTTTCCCGGCGGCCGTGGCGCGCTCGCGCACCTCGCCGATGATCGCCTCCACACGCGTGCGGTCCTCCGAGCCCGCGGGAAGATCCCCCGCCAGCGTTTCCCAGTAGCCCAGCGCCTGGCGGAAGTCCCCGGTGTCCAGCGCGGCGGTGCCGGCCAGTGCGAGCGCCTTGGGCTGGTGCGGGTCCATCGCGAGCGCCTTCGCCACGAGCTCCATGGGGCGCCCGGCGAGCGAGCGGCCCTGGGCCATGCCGAGCGTGTCCGCGTAGTCGGCGAGCACCTGCGGATCGTCCGGCGTGAGCTTCATCAGGTGCTCGTACGCCTCGGAGGCCTGGGGAAAGTGGCCCAGCGCGGCCATCGAGCGGGCGAGGAGGGCCCAGCCCTGGACGTCGTCCGGGCGCTCGTGGACCTTCTTCGAGAGGTTCTCCACCATCGCGACGATCTGCTGCGGGCTCATCGGCGCGCCTTCGTGGCCCACCCTGGCGCTATCCGCGGCGCCCGGCGTGCCGACCGCGAGGTACAGGCCGAAGGCGATGGCGGGGACGGCCACGCTCGCCACCGCCGCGGCGATCCAGGGGCGCCGTGCGGCAACGGGCGGCGTCTCCGCGGGCGGGGCGAGGTCGCCCTGTGCCCGGTCCACCAGCTCCGCCAGGGCCTCGTCCTTCGCATCGGCGGGCAGGATGCCGTTCGCGACGTCCGCCTCGATCTCGCGGCGTTGACCGCGCAGCACCTCGAGGTTGGCTTCGACGACCGTCGGCGCGGCGCTCGGCCGGGCGCGCAGGAGCGGCACCAGGACGAAAGCGAGCGCCGCGAGGACCATCAGGGCGGCGAGGGACCAGAAGACAACCATGGGGAGGACGGAACATTCTGAATTGCGGGAACAAATTATACCGAACGGCCCCCCGTTTCCCCGTTTGCGCCAGCGCAAATGATGGGCCCTTATCCGGGCATCGCTCCGCAGGACGAGGCCGGCGGGCGAATCGACGGCGATCTGATCGCGATCAACCCCCCCGGCGGGCGAGCGCGGCTCGCTTCCAAAGCTCCCAGGGGCGCTCGATGGTCGTGCGGTTGGACGCCGCGGAAAGGCGCCCTTCGGCGTCGCTCAGGAACGCGATGGGCCCGGGAAGGTGCGCCGCGAGGCCCTGAAGGCGCGCATTGGCCTGGGTGTAGACCGCACGGAAGACCGCCTCGGGAAGGCTTTCGCCCACCACGGTCATGCCGTGGCCTCGCATGAGCACGCAGGTGCAGGGGCCCAGCGTCGCCGCGAGCTCGCGGCCCAGGCGCCGGTCGCGGACGAGGAGGTCGCTCTCCGGGAGCACGTCGCGGATCTCGAAGACCGGGACCCCGCTCCAGAGGAAGGAAGCCATGTGGTAGACCGGCCGCAGCGCGCCCTGCGTGACGGCGAACGGGATCACGGAGTCGGCGTGGCTGTGCACCACGGCCATCACGTCCGGCCGGTGGCGGTAGATCTCGCCGTGGATATAGCGCTCGAGGTAGCCCTTGCGCGCGTCCCCGATGGGCTCGCTGTCCGGCCCGTGCTCCATCAGGTCCGCGCGCGTGACGAGGGAGGGCGCGCGCGAGCGCGACATCACGAAGTGTGCGGGATCGCCGTCGCTCCTCGCGCTCACGTGGCCGTAGGCGTCGAGGACGCCGTGCATGGCGAGGATGCGGTTCGCGGCGACCAGGTCGTCGAGGACGTTCCTTCCGGCGGAAATCCGGTGCTTGCGGGCGGGCATCGTGGCGCTCCTGCGGTCGGTCGCGGCATTATCGGGGAATGGCCGATTCGCGTCGCGGGAAGCTCCGCCTCCTCGCCACGTTCGCCGTCCTGGCGATCGTGGCCGCCGCCATCGCGATGGGCGGACGCGTCTACGACAAGGTGCTCGACCTGCGCTACGGCGCGACGCTCCCGCCGGCCCCCGGACCCGCGCCGCGCGACGCCGTCCAGGCGAAGGTGCAGGACCTCGACTACCTCGCGCACCTGCCGGACGTGGACCGCAGCTTCTCGCCGGCCGCGGCGGCGCGGTTCCGCGAGCGGATCCGGGCGCTCCGGGCGGCCGCGCCCACGCTCGACGACGCACGGTTCTTCCTGGAGGTCGCCGCGGCCGTGGCCCTCTCGGGCAATGCGCACACCAACGTGGACGCGGTCTCGTGGCGCGCGAAGCTCGCGAGCGCGCCCGTCCGCTTCGCGTGGTTCCCGGAGGGACTCTTCGTGGTGCGGGCCATGGCCGGGCACGAGGATCTCCTCGGCGCGCGCGTGCTCTCGGTCGACGGCCGCACGCCGGAGGCCCTCCGGCGCGAGGCGGCGGCCTATTTCGCCGGGACGCAGGCCTACGTGCGCACGGCGAGCCCGCTCCTCCTCGAATCGCCGCCGGCGCTGCACGTGCTGCACCCGGACGCGAGCCCCGCGCATCTCGACCTGCGCGTGGAGGGCGCCGCCGGCGGCGCGCGCGAGGTGCGGCTGGACGCCGTGCCCCCGGCGCGCGCGCCGAAGGCGTCGAAGCCGGGCCGCATCCTCTCGCCCGTTCCGCTCGCCGACGAAGCGCCGGGCGAATGGCGCGCGCTCCTCCACCCCGCCGCGCCGATCCCGAGCCTGCGCGAGCCGCGGCACGTGACCCACGCCGAGACGCTCCCCGGCGGGACGCTTTATCTGCACCTTTGGCGCGTGCGCGACGATTCCGGCGAGCGCCTGGGCGACCGGATCGCGGCCGCGCTGGGCGCCGCCGATGCGCCGCCCTGGCGCCGGATCGTGCTCGATCTGCGCTTCGACGCGGGCGGCGACTACCCGGACGCCTACGACGCCCTGCGATCGATCCCAGGGCGGCTGGCATCCGACGGGCGCCTCCTGATCCTCACCGACGAGACCACGTTCTCCGCCGCGATCATCGCCGCGGTGCTGGCCCGCCACTTCGCGGGCCCCCGCGCCACGGTCGTGGGCTCCGGGCCGGGCGACCGCCTCGAGTTCTGGGCGGAAGGAATTCCGGCGCGGCTGCCGAACTCGGGCATCGAAATCGGCGTCTCAACGGGCTATCATGACTGGTCCCATGGCTGCCGGGAGCTGCGCTGCTGGTGGCCCAACTTCTATTACGGCGTGGCCGGCGGCGACCTCGCGCCCGGCATTCCCGTGCGCTGGCGCTTCGCGGATTACCGGCGCGGCGTCGACACGGTCGTGCAACGCGCGCTGGAGTGACATGGCCGTTCCCACCACCACCCTGGTTTTCGCGGCGCTGGTTCCGCTCATCGCCTGGCGGCTCTACGCGCGGGTGCGGCGGCTCATCGGCCGGCAGCGTTCTCGGGCCTGGAGGCACTGGACCGCGGCCGTGGCGTTCCCGCTCCTGGCCGCGATGCTCGGGCTCGCGGCGGCGAAGAATCCCCTCGCGCTGGGCATGCTCGCGGGCGGCCTCGCGGTGGGCGCGGGCCTCGGGCTCTGGGGTCTACGGCTCACGCGCTTCGAGCGCACGGCGGAAGGCTACTTCTACACGCCCAGCGCCCACATCGGGATCGCGCTCTCGGTGCTCTTCGCCGCGCGCATCGCGTGGCGCCTCTTCGAGGTCCGCGCCGGCGTGGCCGCGGCGGGCGGCAGTCCGGACTTCGCCCGGAGCCCGCTCACGCTCGCGGTCTTCGGGACGCTGGCGGGGTACTACGCAACCTACGCCGTGGGGCTCATCCGGTGGCGGCGCTCGGCCGCGGGCAAGGTCGAGCTTCGCTGAGGCAGCGGGCGCACGGCGCCGAAGGCTAGTGCTTGGGCTCGCCGATGAGCCGGTCGAGGTGCGGGTCCCTGCGGTGGTTCGCGGCGTTCCAGCGCATCACGAGGTACATGGATCCGGACATGAAAAGCCCGAAGATCACGACCACCGACTGGATCCTCATGTCCATGCGGATCATCACCGAGTAGATCGCGAGCATCACGAGGATGCTCACGTTCTCGTTGAAGTTCTGCACGGCGATCGAGTGCCCCGCGGACATGAGGACGTGGCCGCGATGCTGCAGGAGCGCGTTCATCGGCACCACGAAGAAGCCCGCGAACGCGCCGATGAGGACGAGCACCAGGTAGACCGCGGGCATCCACTTGAGGCCGACCATGCAGATCACCGCGATCCCCATGGCGATGCCCACCGGAAGCACCGTCACCGCCTTCTTGAGCGGCACGATGCGCGCGGCGAGGATCGCCCCGATCGCGATGCCGAAGGCGGAGATGCCGGAGAGCATCGCGCCCTCCTCGAGCGGAAGCTTCAGCTGCCGCTCCGCCCATTTGATCACGATGAACTGCAGGCAGGCACCCGCGCCCCAGAAGAGGGTGGTCACGGCGAGCGAGATCTGCCCCAGCTTGTCGCGCCAGAGCGTCACGAAGCAGCGCGAGAAGTCCACGAGGAGGCGCGCGGGGTTGCGCTCCTGGTGCGCATAGCGCGCCCCCGTGTCCGGGATGGCCAGGGTGAGGAGGGCCGCGACGGCGTAGACCAGCGCGATCACCACCACGGCCGCCTCGGGCGGCGTGTCGATGCTCGTGGTGATGAACGGAACGTCGATGGCGAGGAGCACGCTCGAGACGTGCGGGCCGATGAGGACCCCGCCCAGCACGTTCCCCAGCACGATCGAGCCCACGGTGAGCCCCTCGATCCAGCCGTTGGCCATGACCAGCTTCTCCGCGGGCAGGAGCTCGGTGAGGATGCCGTACTTCGCGGGCGAATAGGCGGCCGCGCCCAGGCCCACCACGGCGTAGGCGAAGAGCACGAGCCAGTAGGCCGGCATGTGGCCGATCCGCAGGAACTCGTTGAAGAGGATGAGGCCGCAGCCGACGATCTTCACCGCGTTGGTGGCGAACATGACGCGGCCCTTCGGCATCGAGTCCGCGAAGGCGCCCACGGCGAAGGCGAGGACCACGTAGGAGATCGTGAAGAAGAACTTGAGGAGCGGGGTGACCCACGGCGGGCCTTCCAGCTCCGCGAGCATGGCGATCGCGGCGATGAGGAGCGCGTTGTCGGCGAGCGACGAGAAGAACTGCGCCGCCATGATGGCGTAGAAGCCGGCCTTCATGGCGACGCGGCGCGCGGCACGCCGCTCAAGCTCCCGAGGCGTGCACGGTCCACCACTCGCGGAAGGCCGCCGCCGGGAGCGCCGGGCAGACGGCATGGCCCTGGGCGAGGTCGCAGCCCAGCGCGGCGAGCGCGCTCCGGAGCTCCGCTTTCTCGACCCCCTCCGCGGCGACACGCATGCCGAAGTGGTGGCCCATGTCGATCGCGCTGTGGACGAGCGCGCGGTCGCCCGCATCCGAGAGCATGCCGGCCACGTACGGGCGGTCGATCTTGAGCTCGTCGATCGGGAAGCGGCGCAGGTGCGAAAGCGACGAGAAGCCGGTGCCGAAATCGTCGATCGCGAGGCGCACGCCCACGGCCTTCAGCCGCGTGAGGATCGCGACGGAGCGCTCCGCGTCCGCGATCATCGCGCTCTCGGCGATCTCCAGCGTGAGGTCGCCCGCCGCCACGCCCCAGGTCTTGAGGCTCTGGTCGACCACCGCGGGGAGCTCGCGATCGGTGAGGGTGCTCGTGGAGAGGTTGATCGCGATCCGCATCGTCCGGCCCGCGGCTTTCCATTCCGCCGCCTGGCGGAGCGCCGCGTTGAGGACCCAGAACGTGAGCGAGCCGATGAGGCCCGTGCGCTCCGCGATCCCGACCATGGTGTGCGGCGGGATGTCGCCCGCCTTCACGTGCTTCCAGCGCAGGAGCGCCTCCGCCCCCACGGGGCGCGCGGAGGCGAGGTCGACCTGCGGGAGGTAGTGCAGGTCCAGCTCGTTCGCCCGGATCGCCCGCTCGAGGTCCAGGTCCAGCCCGCGGTAGACCTCGGCCTCCACCGCCTCGTCGCCCTGGAAGACGTGGTATCCCTCCTCGCGCGTGGCCGCGATCTGCCGCGAGATGTCCGCGGCCATCAGGAGCTCCGCCGGATCGTAGCCGTGCTCGGGAAGGGTCGCGATGCCCACGCAGGGGCGAAGGACGGCGCTCCCGCCCTCGTGCGCGATGGGACGGTCGAGCGCGCGCAGGAGCTTCACCGCGGCGAGGACGGCCTGGCTCTGGTGCGCGAGCCGCGGAAGGACCACGCACGCCTGCTCGTCGCTGATGGGCGCCACGCGATCCTCGGGGCGCAGGGCCTTGCGCAGCCGCTCGAGGACCAGCGTCATGGTCATCGCGGGGCTCGGGCCCTTGAGGAGCGCGTGCAGGCGGTCGACCCGGCGGAGGTCCAGCACCAGCACGGCGACCCGCCCGTCCGTCGCGCGGGCGACGGCGGTCTCGCGGTCGAGGAGCCTCAGGAGCTCGTCGCGGGTCTCCGGCGGCCTCTCGGGGATCTGGACGGGCGCTGCGCCGGCGGGGGGAAGGTCGGTCACGGGCTAGCTGAGGTAGTAGTCGCGGAGGTCCAGGCCGTACGCGCCGCTCGCGAGCCCGCGCTTGATGAAGATGCCTTCCTCGCCGCCCACCTTCGGGTCGTAGAGGAGGTCGACCATCGCCGGGTGCGCGACGGGCGTCTTGTCCGGCCCGGTCACGACGAGCACGCGGGGCTTCAAGCGCCTGAGCTTGTTGTGGGAGACGACAACGGCCACCTCGCCCGTCGAGAGCTCGATCAGCGAGCCCACCGGGAAGACGCCCACGGAGGAGACGAACTGCTGCACCAGGGGCTCGTGGAAGAAGTCGCCGCCCCAGTTCGTGATGCTGCGCAGCGCTTCGTAGGAGGAGACGGCCGCGGCGTAGGGACGGTGGTTGGTGAGCGCGGCGAAGCAGTCGACGATGCCCGCCATGCGGCCGATCACGCCGATCTCCTCTCCGATGAGCCCGTTCGGGTAGCCGCTCCCGTTCATGCGCTCGTGGTGCTGCGCGATGCCCTCGATCACCTCCGGGTGGAAGTTCGGCGTGGACTCCAGGACCTCCAGTCCCAGCTGCACGTGGGCCTTCACGGCCTCGAATTCCTCCGGCGCGAGGCGGCCCTGCTTCTGAAGGAGATCCTTCGGCAGGCGGATCTTCCCGATGTCGAGGAGGAGCCCCACCTGCGCGAGGATCGCGAGGTGCGTCTTCGGGAAGCCCAGGTGGCGGCCGAAGGCGGTGAGGTAGACGGAGACCTGCAGCCCGTGGCCGTAGGCGCCGATGTCCTGCTCGCGCAGGCGCGCCACCCACATGAGCGCGTCCGGGTTCCTCACGATGCTCTCGACCATGTCGTCGACGATCTCCTCGACGCGGTCGACCTCGAAGCTCTGGCCCAGGCGGATGTCGCCCACGAGCTTCTCGAGGAGGTCGTTGGAGCGCGCCACCACCTCGCGGGCCCGCGGCACCTCGACCTCGACGCTCACGGTGTCCGCGTACGTGGTGATCGCCACACCCGGGGGTGCCAGCGCCGCGCGCGCCTCGAATTCCTGCGGCGTCTCGGCCGGGGCGGGGGGCGGTCCCGGCGGGACGGCCCTGGCGTCGCGCCGTCCCTTGCCCTTCAGGCGGGCGAACATGCGCCCGAGAAGGCCGGGTCCCGCGTCGTCCTCGTCCTCCGCGCCGTTGCCGCGGGCGGGCGGCGGCGTATCGAGCCGGATCACGCGGGGCGCGTAGCCGCCGCTCGCCGTCCCGGGGGCGGGCGGTGCGGGCGGCGCCTCGAGCGAGACCTCGGCGCCGCTCGCGGGCTTCGCGGCCGCGCTCGCGGCGGAGGGCGGAGGAGCGCGCCGCGCGGCCGGGGCGGGGGCGCCCGCGGGGGCCTCGTACTCGTCGCCGGTGGAGCGGGCACGATCGACCATGACGTACTCGCAATGGGCGCGCAGCGCCGCGATCTGCTCGTCGTCCTCGATGAGGAAGCCCTGCAGCAGGAAGGGAGTGTCGACCCACGGGCGATCGAGGTCGGCGACGAACATGCCGGCCTTGAGCTCGTGGGTGAAGACTTTCGTCGCCATGGAACGGCACATTCTAAGGGATCGGCGGCCCGTTTCGCCGTCCATGCGCGGGCCATGGCCCGGATCGCGGCCCGCCGGCCCTATAATCGCCGGCGTGTCCCGCATCCTCCAGGGCGTCCGCGTTCTCGACCTCACCCGCGTCCTCGCCGGGCCGTGGGCCACGCAGAACCTCGCCGACCTGGGCGCCGAGGTGATCAAGGTCGAGCGCCCCGGCCAGGGCGACGACACCCGGCGCTGGGGACCCCCTTTCCTCCACGACGGGGAAGGGCGCGACGGCGACGCCGCCTACTACCTCGCGTGCAATCGCGGCAAGAAATCCGTGACGCTCGACATCGCGCACCCGGAGGGCCGGCGCATCGCGCGCGCGCTCGCCGCCGCGAGCGACGTGCTGGTCGAGAACTTCAAGGTGGGCGACCTCGCGCGCCACGGGCTCGACTACGAGACGCTCAGCGCCGGGGACCCGCGCCTCGTCTATTGCTCGATCACCGGATTCGGCCAGGACGGCCCGTACCGCGACCGGCCCGGCTACGATTTCATGATCCAGGGCCTGGGCGGGCTCATGAGCGTCACGGGCGAGCGCGACGACCT
>Ga0068855_100006896_pt1 | contig 13782 bp, 11 predicted proteins | sample KBSCornC52_FD_66592 | JGI IMG/M metagenome (GOLD analysis project Ga0068855, IMG submission 66592) | Corn rhizosphere microbial communities from Kellogg Biological Station, Michigan, USA - KBS Corn C5-2 | ecosystem: Host-associated > Plants > Roots > Rhizosphere > Soil ... | reverse complement strand
GGGTGATTAGCTCAGTTGGCTAGAGCATCTCGTTTACACCGAGAGGGTCGGGGGTTCGAGTCCCTCATCACCCACCAAATAAAAGAACCTACAGAAATGTAGGTTCTTTTATTTGGCTAGAGATAAAGGAGTCAAATCACCGAACCAAGGGTCGGGGTGAGAATTGCCAGCGGCAATTCGCAAGGCGACCTTCCGATGGCAACTGGTTTGCCAATCGCGAAGTCGCGGGCCGGCCGAAGGTCGGTCGAGTCCCTCATCACCCTCTGCGCCATCGTAGCAGGCCAATTATATTTTATAAATCATTAAGCCTATGCTTGTTCTCCAAATGAATTACGTTATTATGCATTCGAGGAGGAAACATGGGTCGTTATAATGAATATTACAGGTTGCGTGCACACGCGCGTAACATGAGAGAAAGCCAAGTTCCGGCTACTGACAGCGAGCGCGCAATACCAAGAACAGATAGAGAACGTACTGCCGATCTCGTCCATAGGGCAGTGCCTCTACTTGTACAATATGCTTTGCCGATAGCGTTACCGGCTAAAGTGCCAGGTAGAATTTTACGGCCGGTATCGACAATTAAAGCAGCTTGGATTGTTTGGAGCCAGATGACTTCAGGTGGGGACCCGTCTGGCTATGGTTCTGTGGATCAATCGCCAATTTTGCAAGAACAAGCACTCACAGAAGATGGTGACTTTGGCAGTATCGGCTGGATCAATGAAGACGATGCGGCTATACGTTTCTTTGATCGGCCCAAGCCGCTCGCTACTCAAGAACTGGACGACCATAACTACAAAATCGTTGAAAACAGAGTGCGACAAATTCTAGGGCATGTTGGTGTCAATTTTGACCCAATTGAATAGGGGAGATGTTTATACGTTGTTGCAGTTACACTTATGTTGTACAGTGATCGCATAGCTTAACAAATGCAGGAGTTTATATGTCAGAAACCCAAGATAATTTGGCGCAAGAAATGCTTATCCAAGACACTGTACACACAGCGGTTAATGCTTTAGCGGCGCTCGATCAACTCTCGCCGGAAGATCTCAAAAGAGCCTACGCATATGCAAGAACCATTGATCCGCAAGATAACAGTGGTGTAGCGTTTGCAGCAGATTCGGTAGCCGATTTAGTAACAGATCGTTTTGATCGTAAAAAAACCACTGAGTTATATGCAAGTGGATTGAGGCGTGATGCAGTCGAGATAGAGTTGTTTAAAGAAAAGTCAGCACTCAGAGCGCTTGGCGCAAGGCTTGTATCACGGGTGGGACAAGCGCCACCACAGCCCCGGTCGAGCTAAATCGCTACCAGCAACCAAATTGATTGTGTAACTTTGCCCTTGTGATGTAACGGTAGCGGAGCCAATAACCGCCTGTTTGCTGACTTTGCTGCCAACTGGCTTGGAGGTGACATGTGCCGTCGTACTGTTGCCGCGCCACTGCGCAAAAGAGATCGACTTCTCGGCTTCAACTGGCACCGATGCACCCCAAGCACTGGTTATTTTACCCATTTGCTGGTTAGCCTTAATGGCTGTGGTCTCCGTGAACCCATCTGGCACAGCCCTGACGAGCGGTACAGTGTCGTGCAGGGCCGTGCCCAGGTCGGGTGCAGCTTCAATTGCCGTGACTACTTTGACTGTTCTGCCGCCAACTACGGTGTCACTGGCAGACAGGAAGCAGCCGCCGGCCTGGTCAGTGTTACCGGTTTTAATGCCATTGATATTGGCTTCACCGAGCAGGGCATTAACATTATGAACCGTACCGGCAACCGGTATATTAGCGGTTGATTGGCCGACAATAATGGCTAGTGCCGTGTTATTTACGGCAGCGAGGCCAAGTTTAACTAAGTCTGTTGCGTTGCTTGTTGTATTGGGCGAAAAACCGCTGGCGTCAGCAATGTGCGTGTTAGTCATGCCAAGTTTGGTGGCGTAGTTATTGGCATAAGTTGTGTAGGCTGATTCCGAACCAAACGCCCACGTTGCCAAAGTTTGCGCCATGTTATTGGCTGATGGCAACATCAATGCTTGCAAAGCCTCATACTCCGTAATTTGCTCGCCGGCCGTAACCGGTACAACCGAGCCATCAATGGCGACATAGTTTTGGTAAAACTGCACATCTTGCGCAGTTAGCGTAATAGTAGGGCCTTGCTCGCCAGGCTTAAGCGGCTTTTGCTGCAATACAGACAGCGCAGTTAAAACCTTCGCCACGCTGGCAATTGGAAATGTCTTTTGTGTACCGACGCTTGCCAGCACGCCATAACCAGCTGCACCAACCGCTGACTGTCCATAGCTGGGCCAGGGCAAGCTAACCGTCTGAGCGGCTGTGGAGGCTGGCGTATTGAGGCTAATTTTCGGTGTTGGCAGTGGCCGCAGTAAGGCGAAACAAATATAGGCAATCAGCACTACAAGCACTGTCCATAAAACAAAATGTCGGTGATAATTCCCACGTTTTGACATACCCTTATATGATACTACACGCCGCCTTTTTGCAGTGGTAGTTTCAGCTGAAAGCTGTATAATTACTAGAGTAATACTAAAGGAGTGGAGACCATGATTTTTCTCATTATTGCTGGGGTAGTCGTTCTGCTGATTATCATCTTTGCAGCCATGTATAACGGCCTTGTGCGGCTGAATGTTCGCACCGACGAAGCCTGGAGTGACATTACGGTGCAACTCAAGCGCCGCGCTGACTTGATACCGAACCTCGTAAATAGCGTTAAAGGCTATGCCGCCCACGAAAAAGGCGTATTTGAAAAAGTTACTGAAGCCCGCGCGCAGTCAATTAATGCGACTAGCGTAAAAGATACTGCTGTAGCCGAAAACCAAATGCAAACAGCTCTCAAAAGCCTGTTCGCCGTCGCCGAAGCTTACCCAGACTTAAAGGCCAATCAGAACTTCCTGCAACTGCAGGGTGAACTTGTAGATACCGAAGATAAAATTCAAGCTTCACGGCGCTTTTACAATGGCATGGTGCGCGATTTTAACACCAAGCGCAAAGTCTTCCCAACCAGCATTTTTGCCAACATGCTTGGCTTTAAGCAGGACAAAGAATTCTTTGAACTCGACGAAGCCCAAACTGCTGCTGTTGCTGAGCCGGTTGAAGTTAAGTTCTAATAAAACCCTCGACAACGTATGTATAACCAAATAAGCGCTAACAAACGTAAAAGCTGGCTGGTGGTAATAGTTTTTGTGGCCTTTGTGGCAGCGCTTGGCTGGTTATTCGGCAAATTTACCGGCAGCCCATCTGTCACTATTGCCGTCCTGATTGGTGCCGTGGTGTACGCCTTTATCATGTACTTCGCTGGTAGCCGGCTAAGCCTGGCCGTGAACGGCGCTAAAGAAATTCAGAAATCCGACAATCCTCGTCTGTGGCGAACGGTCGAAAATCTATCAATCACAGATGGCTTACCGATGCCGCGAGTTTTCATCATGAATGACCCGGCACCAAATGCTTTTGCGACCGGCCGCAACCCAAGTAAGTCGGCCGTGTGCGTAACACAAGGCTTGCTCGACATCATGAATGACACCGAGCTAGAAGGCGTTTTGGCGCACGAAATGGGTCATGTCAAAAACTACGACATGCGCGTCTCGATGATTGCATTTGCGTTGTCTGCCGTAGTGTCGGTTATTGCCGACGTCATGCTGCGTTTAGCGTGGTTTGGCGGCGAAGACAGGGAAAACAATAACAACAATCAAATATTTGTCATCCTGGGGATCGTTGCGGCTATTGTTGCCCCAATAATTGCGGCGCTTATTCAATTGGCAGTGTCCCGTCGACGTGAGTATTTGGCTGATGCCACGGGCGCGCTTACAACGCGGTATCCAGAAGGTCTCGCCAGCGCTCTCGAAAAAATTGTCCAGACCGGCAGTGCGACAAAAATTCAGAACACAGCTACAGCGCACTTTTTCTTTGCCAGCCCGCTTAAGAAGCACAGCATTGGTAATTTGTTTAGCACCCACCCACCAATCCAAGATCGCATTAAGCGACTGCGCGGTATGGAAACTCAAGTCTAGGTCATGGCTCAGACTAAAAAACGAACCATAAAAAAGACGGGTAAAAAAGGCCCCGCAAAGCCAGCACCAAAAACTGCACCAGTCGATGCTAAGCGCCAAGTGCGATTGCCGAAATATAAAACTTTACGCCTGGCGCCGCGCGTCAAGCATCCGGTTAGATTACCAAGCGGATGGAACATATTAAAGCGGGCCTATTTAACACTTTGGTCGGCTCGGAAATTGTTTTTGGGCATTATAGTTATATACGGTTTGCTAACGCTTATTTTAGTGCAAGGACTGGGCAATACGAGCGATGCCAAAAGCTTAAAAGAGTCGTTTGACGCGGCCTTTAATGGCCAAATCGGTCACTTGGTTTCTGGTCTGGCAGTATTGTCGTTTTTGGTCGCCTCGTCCGGGAATAGCGCCAACGCATCGTCCAGCCCCTACCAAACAATTTTGGTACTATTTGTAACACTCGTCATTATATGGGCACTGCGTCAGACAATGGCGGGTGCAAAAGTTCGTGTCCGTGATGCTTTTTACAGAGGTGCAGCGCCACTCGTCGTCTTCTTATTGGTGTTGCTAGTTATTTTCATCCAGCTCATCCCGCTATATTTGGGGGCTACTTTATACGCTTTTGTTGTCAATGGCGGCATCGCAGTCTTGGCGATCGAAAAGGCGCTATGGATAATGCTGTTTTTGCTGCTCGCGCTACTGAGCTTGTACATGGTCAGCTCGTCGCTCTTTGCTTTATACATTGCAACTCTGCCAGACATGACGCCAATGAAGGCACTGCGGTCGGCCCGCGAGCTCGTACGCTACCGCCGCTGGACAATTTTGCGCAAGCTACTCTATTTAGCAGTCATGCTGTTACTAATTTCAGTCATCGTGATGCTACCAGTTATTTTGCTAGCCACCGTGGCGGCGGCCTGGGCATTCTTTATCTTTAGTATCTTTGCAATTGTTTTCGTACACGCTTACATTTACACACTGTACCGTGATTTATTGGTGGAGAAATAAGATGCCCAAGATTGACCCCGCTAAGCGTGCCCATGAGTTAAAAGAGTTATTAGCTACCTACAGCTACCAGTATTATGTCCTCGACGAACCGTCGGTGAACGATGCTGTGTATGACGGCCTAGTTCGCGAGTTAAAGAAAATCGAAGCTGATCATCCCGAGCTCATCACGCCTGACTCACCAACGCAACGTGTTGGTGGCGCGGTGTTAAAAGGCTTTAAAAAAGTCGAGCACTCCACGCGCATGATCAGTCTTAATGATGTGTTTGATCGCTCGGAAGTCGAAGCTTGGTTGGCACGCACCGAAAAGCTTTTGCCGGGTCGCAAACACGAATTCTTCGTTGATATCAAAATGGATGGTTTGGCCTGCGCACTTATTTACGAGGATGGCGTTTTAGCTCAGGCCGTGACGCGCGGCGACGGTTTTGTTGGCGAAGATGTGACTGACAATGTCCGCACGATTCGCTCGGTGCCACTCAAGTTGCGCCACGCCAAAGACTTTGAAGTATTTCTGAAAGGCCGCACTGAAATCCGCGGCGAAATAATCATGCTCAAGAAAGATTTTGAGGCATTAAATGCCAGTCGTCAGGCCGAAGGTAAGCCTCTGTTTGCTAACCCTCGTAACTTGGCCGCCGGTACAATCCGACAGCTTGATACCAAGCTAACAGCAGCGCGCCCGCTTAACTTCCGACCGTACGACTTAATTTATCCCGATATGTCTCAGTTACCGACGCATGGCTACACATATGATGCGCTGCGGGCCTTGGGCCTGGCTGCCAACAAACAAGCCACCGTGTACCAAAACTTGGACGACGTCATGAAATTTATCGATGTGTGGTCCGAAAAACGTCACGAATTGCCATTTAACACCGATGGTTTGGTCGTTAAAATTAATGACCGGCAGTTATATGCCGAGCTTGGTACGGTTGGCAAAAATCCACGTGGTGCCGTGGCATATAAATATCCGGCCGAAGAGGCTACCACGATTGTCAAGGACATTGTACTGAGCATTGGCCGCACCGGTACCGCCAACCCCGTCGGTGTCTTTGAACCAGTCGTCGTGGCTGGTACGACCGTCCAACATGCCACGCTGCATAACGCTGACGAAATTGGGCGCAAAGACATCCGGGTCGGCGACACCGTTGTCGTTTACAAAGCGGGTGACATCATCCCGCAAGTCGAACGCGTCCTGACCGAGCTAAGGCCCAAAACTGCTAAGCCATTTGATATGGAAAAAGAACTGGCTCGCCAGTATCCCGAACTTGAATTTGTTCGAGTGCCTGGTGAGGCCGCCTACCGGCTTAAGAATGTTACTGGGCCACTGCTACTCAAGCGTGCGCTCGAGCATTTTGCCAGCAAAGGCGCACTCGATATTGACACGCTTGGTGAGAAAAACGTCGCCGCCTTGGTTGATGCCGGTCTGGTCGAAGATCTAGCAGATATTTATACCCTCACGAAAGAACAAGTTGTTAAACTGGAACGTTTTGCTGAGATCTCGGCCCAAAATTTAATTGATGGTATAGCCGCCACGAAACACGCACCATTACCACGTTTTATATTCGGCATTGGTATCCGACACGTTGGCTCGCAAACAGCGATCGATCTGAGTGAAGCTTTTGGTTCGCTCGAAGGCCTTGCGCAGGCTAACCTCGAAGAGCTGCAAGCCGTTGAAGGTATTGGCGAAGTCGTCGCCGAGTCAATTACAGCCTGGTTTGCTGACCCTGATAACCAGAAGCTTCTCGAAAAATTTGCCGAGTACGGTGTGAAGCCGCACTATGAGTCTAAGGCTGGCGGCAAGTTAGATGGCAAGAACTTTGTGATTACTGGCACACTCGAAACGATGAGCCGCGAAGTTGCAGCCGAAAAAGTCCGGGCGCTGGGTGGTACTTTCCAAAGCTCGGTTGGCAAAGATACCGACTACTTGGTGGTAGGCAAAAATGTTGGCGCCAGTAAGCTTGCCAAGGCGAGTAAGTTTGGCACGCAGCAGCTCGACGAAGCAGCTTTCATGAAACTGCTTAGTTAGGCTTGACAGCCACTGATAAAAGGTTATGCTTAGAGTATCTCGTGCGCACTAGGCGGCGTGTCATAAAAACAAACACCGTTTGCAAAAGTGCCCTCCGCCGCCAAGGGTGGGCGCGCACGAAAAAAGGACCGCTCACGCGGTCCTTTTTAGATCTGTTGTTATGGTATAATAATTCGGTTGTTTACGGGGATATAGCTCAGTTGATTAGAGCGCGGCGCTGGCAGCGCCGAGGTCCGGGGTTTGAGTCCCCGTATCTCCACCAAGATTGATTTTGAACCGTAGTTACAGTGAGTAGTTTGGTGCGCCGAAAGGAGTATGAGACCAGGCGCTATCAGTTGCGAGGACACCAGATTGTGGAGTTGCTGTTTCTTGATAGATGAAGGTCAGGTGAGCAGTATTATGCCACACTACTTGAGTGACACCGTTTGTTACGACTGTTGAGACTTCACCGGACGACAGTGCACTTACGCCTGGAAGTGGTTGCCAACCTGCCCAGCTAGAACCATTAAAGCTACGCTTGTAAACCACATTTTTAGAGGCACGAGCGTATACCGTCATTGTACCGCTATCACTGCCAACTGCTGCCGGGCTACTAAAGATAATACCACCGAGGTCTATCCACGAACCCCAAGCATTATTCTTAAACGCTTTGACAAATAAGTGGTTATTTGTGGCACGTACAAATACGTCACGTTCGCCACTGCTTAATGCAACAACTGAAGGATTGCTCAGAGCTCGACCGCCAAGTGATTGCCAGCCGCTCCAACCGGCACCATTCCATACGATTCTATAGGGGACGCTCGATGATCCAGCGATAGCGTACACTTCCATGTCGGTGGCGCTTGTGGTGATTGCGACCGGATCACTGTCGAGCGAACCACCTAAGTTCGTAAGCGGCAGCCAACTTACGGTCGGATTCCAGCCGCGAATAATTAGATTGCCTGTGCCGAGAGCTCGGTAATAGATGTATACCTTATTCGGTGCTGGCGAGATTGCAGATACGTTTGAGGCAGCAAATGGTGCGATATTAGTCCAGGCTCCCCAAGTCGAACCGTTGAAATGCTTGGCATAGATGACGCCACCCGAACCTCGGATAAACACGAATAGTTGATTTGGTGCATACGTAACTGCGACAGGGTCTGATGTTGATACGCCACCCAGTGATTGCCAGCCAGCAGCCTGATTATTTTGGTCCCAGTACTGCGTGCTATAATCGACGCCGCGTTTGAAGATAAACGTATCCTGGCTGCCATTCAAACTGAATGTTACGGCAGTTGGCTTAGGCGCGATGATGCCGCCATCCTCGTGAGCTAAGTAGCCGCTGTTATAGATGTTCCAGTGCGTTGCTAAATATGAGCCGGCTGCTGGGTGGGCAGAGAAATAGCTTGTCTGCTGACAGTCAAGATCGTTAGAATCCCATACATCTGACGGACAAAGCTGTTGCTGCGTAACGCCTGGGCCGTCGTTATAACACATAACTTCCGAGCTATCGACACAGTGCTGCCCAGCTGTGCCATACGGCGCTGCTGGATTGACTGCGCCTAGGGCGTGTATGAGCTCATGCGTTGCTACACTAGTATCTACATCAGTTTGCCAACAATCAGCGCCGACTTCGGCGTAACCACTTAAATTGTCATTTGGATTTTGGCCTGTAGGCAAAAAGTTTTCACCTGACAGAATTGCACCAGCACCGCAAATTGACGGTAGATTAGTGTCATCAAAAACCAGGTACTTATGGTTGCTTTGAGCATACCCCTGAGCCTTGAGACCATTGATAACGTCATACCATAGATTGACCCAGTTGCCACTGTCAGATGCTGGCGGAGCTGGCACGGTGACATCATTGATTATGACGTTGCAACTAGTATCAGTCAGCCAGCGTAGGTGAGCTGTACCGTTGGTGAGTTGAGCGGCTGAAGCAAAATTCTCGTCCGTCTGTCGAATATTGGTTGCTAGTGGTCCGGCCAAAGCAGCACTTCGGTCGGGCGTATTGGCAAAGTGAACATATAATGCTTGTACGCGGAAGCCGTCACTGCCTGGTTGCGGGCAAGTGTAGAGCGGAGCAAGGACCGCCGGCCCAGCTGTAAGCTTAATGTTATTTAGCGGTTTAGTGCTCATTGTTTTAGTCGTGAGCACGACTTTTGGACGGTTGGTTATTTGTGCAGAGGCAGTTTTGGCACCTTCCATACTTGATGAGGCTGAATTGTCAATCGTAGATGGGCTGCTCAGGGTGGTCGGGATGCTAGTCGAGCCGGGGGCTACATCCGGGTTAGTAATGTTTTGGTCGGCAGGTATGGGGGTTAAGCCGGCAACTGAAGGTAAATTATCAGGTGTCGGGTCAGGTCCATGGGTGCACACCGAATGCCCATTTATATTGAGGTTATTAACAACAAACTCACCAGCGCAGGGCCCGTTAGTCGAGGCCACTGACAGCCCGTCATAAATCATACCCTTATTAGGTCGGGAGTTGGCCATCTCCATCGCAGCCATACTCTTACTCTGGCTCATGCTGTCCAAGCACAATGGACCACCCATATAGGTCATACCCATAACCTGCATGCGACCTTTGCAGGCGCCTGAAGTCATACTGGCAACTTTCATACTTTTACCACCTAAGGTGATGGTGTGGTCACGAACGATGAATGATTCATAAGACACCCACACCACGCCGGCAAACAGTAAGATACCCACAGCAAATACCGCTAGCTTAGTGAACTGGCGCAATTTAGATGGCGGAGGGGTAGGGTCGGTGACTTGGGGTGTTACTGGGTCGCCACCGCCAACTATAGTGGTTGGTGCTGCGAGAGGTTGAACAGGAGGCTGCACTTCGTCAGGTTGTGGCTGATTGCCGGATGTGGGTACTTGCGTCGGGTTCAACTGATGTGTCCATCACTACGTTATTACTCAAGTTATACCATGCTTATGCTTAGACATACAAATATGGCAATGTGATAATTGCCGCTTTTTGCGTACACATGCATTTTTGTATATTATATAGACAGTAAATTACCAAAATAGAAAGCATCAAACACACCAATGGACACCGAACCGATTATTCCTGAGCCCGTAGCTGGACGCCCAGAATTTGTGCCCCCACCCCTCGGCGAGCCTGGTCGCCCGGGCGACATTGGCAAAGCCAGCAAACGCCGTAGTAACCACATCGTTCGGCATTACCGCGAGCCTGCTCCAGTAATTCCTGTATCTACTAGGGTGGCAAGACCGATCACCGTTAATACGACACCCGAGCAAGCCCGACAAGCAGCCGTCATTGCCTCGGCAGCTTTTAAGCCGATTGTTCCGCCACCGACAAATCCAACCGGGCCAACGCCGTTAGATGGCCAAGGTGGTCAAATCGGCGGCGTACCGCTCGACGAAACGGTAGAAGCGGCCGAACCGCAAACTAACAAAGTATTGCTCGCACTAGTCATAACACTCAGCCTTATTGTGGTCGCAGCCATTGCCGGTTTTGTCGGTTACTATTTGGCGAAGCACTAACTGCTATAATTACCCTTATGACAATACCTGGCGCACGCGGCCTAAAGTCCATTGGCAGAAGCTTTGTATGCTCAATTCTAGAGAAACAAGTCGTCCAGCTGAGGCAGCGCCACAACTTTACGGTTGTTGCCGTCGTGGGCAGTGTGGGCAAAACTTCTACTAAGGCAGCAGTTGCCCAGGTCTTGAGTGCTGCTAAGCCAGTTCGCTACCAAAGCGGTAACTATAATGACCGCGTTACCGTTCCGCTACTCTTCTTTGGTGAACCGTTGCCCGCACTCTGGAATATTTTGGCCTGGCTTGGAATTTTTAGACGCAACAAAAAACAGATTAGACAAGCCAATTTCCCGTATGATTACGTTGTTTTAGAACTTGGTACAGACGAACCAGGTGATATAAGCGAATTCGCATATACTAAGCCAGAGATTGCCGTGGTAACAGCGCTGACGCCGGAGCATATGTCGCAGTTCAAAACGCTGCAAGGCGTGGTGACTGAAGAACTAAGTGTCTTAAAGTATAGCGCCCAAGGACTTATCAACATTGACGAGTCCGATCCAAAGGACTTGCAAGGCATCACGACACCGTACAAAACCTACAGCATGCAAGATGCAAAGGCTGACTTCTTTGCGACATCTCAAGATGAGGCAGAATTGCGTGGCCAAAGCCTGCGTGTAACCGCTGCCGATAACACACTGCAGGTTCACACAGCACTCCTCGGTTCGCCGGGTGCCAAAGCGGTGCTTGCAGCGGTGGCTGTTGCTACTCTGCTCGGCATTGAGCCGGAGCTCATAAGCCGGGGCGTAGCAGATTTACCGCCGTTCCCCGGTCGTTTGCAGAGGCTAAACGGCATAGAGGACAGTATGCTCATAGATGACACGTATAATTCGAGCCCAGCTGCGGTATCGGCCGCCCTCAATGTTCTGGAAAGTTTCAAAGCGCCACAACGCATTGCCATCCTCGGTTCGATGAACCAAATGGGTGATATGGCTGAGTCGGCTCACCAAGAGGTTGGGTCGTACTGCGATCCTGCCCAAATTGATTATGTTGTAACCGTCGGAAGGGGCGCTAATACGTGGCTGGCACCAGCGGCTCGCCAGCGTGGCTGCAAAGTTCAGGAATGTAACTCACCGCACCAGGCCGGCGCTTTTGTGGCATCTATTCTTAAGCCGAAAGCCGTCGTTTTAGCCAAGGGTTCGCAGGATGGCGTTTATGCCGAAGAAGCACTTAAGCCATTGCTCCGCGACTCAGCCGATCAGGTTAAATTGGTCCGCCAGTCGCCATACTGGCTAGCAATTAAGCGCAAACAATTCTCAGATATTTAAGCCTGCCTAGCCAAGGCGACTTGGACTAACATATCGACCATATTAGGCATGCTGTAACCGGCCACAGCGGCAGCTTTGGGCAGCAAACTCTGGTCAGTGAAGCCTGGTATAGTGTTGGTTTCTAAGATGTACAGCTGGTCGTTGGCAAGAATAATGTCAGTCCGCGAAAAGTCGCGGCAGCCGGTCAACCGATGGATTTTCAGCGAGATATCGCGAGCCTGGGTTTGCAAATCTTCTGACACACTTTGAGGCGGGCAAATTTCTTGAGTGGCGCCGTTGTACTTATTTTCGTAGTCAAATTCTTGGCCGCTTGGTGGCACGATTTCAATTACCGGCAATGCCTCGTCCAGCAACACGCCAATAGTAATCTCAGTGCCTTCGATTAGTTCTTGTAATAACATCTCGCCATGCCTCGCAAAAGCGCCGTTGATGGCTGACTGGTCGGCCAGTTCGGGCTGATGCACGATGAATGTATCAATACTCGAACCGCCGTCGTTCGGTTTCAATACAAAGGGGCCTTTAACAATGGCTGACTGCTGCCATGACTGGCTAGTGACAAGCTCACCCTGAGGCATTAAAAAACCATTATCAGCCAGCAGCTGGCCATAACGCCATTTATCAAAGCATAGTTTTGAGGCAGCTGAATCTGGACCGGCATAGGCAATCTGGTGCGTTTCGAGCCAACTCTGCAGCGTGCCATCTTCGCCACCTTTACCATGTACAACAGGGAAGACGGCGTCGTAGCCGACTAAGATGTGCTGTAAATCATCAAGCTTGGCCGGTAAATCTAGTTGGTCGGCGTCGTAGCCGGCATCTTTTAAGGCGGCGGTTACGGCGGCGCCAGACCGCAACGAAACGGCGCGCTCATCTGAAAAACCGCCGGCAATGACTGCAATTTTGGGCATACCTCGTAGTATACTCGATAGAGAGAAAACATATGCAACGATACAACCCCAAACAGATTGAGCCAAAATGGCAGCAAAAGTGGGCAGCCGACAAGCTGTATGCCGCCAAAGACTTCGACGCTAAGCCGAAGTATGTCATGCTGACCGAGTTTCCATATCCGTCGGGTTCGGGCATCCATTTGGGTCACGCCCGCGAGTACACGTACGGCGACATTATTGCCCGCCACAAGCGCATGCAGGGCTACAACGTCCTCTTCCCGATGGGCTATGACGCGTTTGGCTTGCCGACCGAAAATTACGCCATCAAGAATAAAGTTTCGCCGCAAAAGGCGACAGATGACAACGTTTCTACATTCCAACAGCAGCTGGAGGCCCTCGGCTATAGCTTTGACTGGGAGCGCAGCTTCCGTACCAGCGATCCGGATTACTACAAATGGACGCAGTGGCTGTTTTTGCAGTTTTACCAAAAGGGGCTTGCTTACCAGGATGAAATCGCCATCAACTGGTGCCCGTTCGAAAAGACTGGTTTGGCGAACGAAGAAGTCGTTAATGGCCGTCACGAACGTTGTGGCACTGAAGTTGAGAAGAAGCTGCTTAAGCAATGGTTGCTGAAGATTACCGACTACGCCGATCGCTTAATTGACGGCCTACAAACTGTCGATTATCCGAGTCGAATCGCCGACCAACAAATAAACTGGATTGGTCGTAGCAAGGGTGCCGAAGTTAGCTTTAAAGTTGATGGCTCGGACAAAAATATCGACGTATTCACGACCCGGGCCGACACGATTTACGGTGCAACATTTATGGTACTGGCGCCGGAGCATCCGCTGGTCGCCGAAATTACCACGCCGGAGCACAAGGCCAACGTCGATTCCTACATTAAAGCGGCCCAGGCCAAGTCTGACATCGAACGGCAAGACACAGATCGCTCAAAAACGGGCGTTGCAACCGGAGCGCACGCTATCAATCCAGCGACCGGCGAAAAAATTCCGGTGTGGATTGCCGACTACGTGTTGATGGGCTACGGCACCG
>Ga0068855_100006895_pt1 | contig 13782 bp, 10 predicted proteins | sample KBSCornC52_FD_66592 | JGI IMG/M metagenome (GOLD analysis project Ga0068855, IMG submission 66592) | Corn rhizosphere microbial communities from Kellogg Biological Station, Michigan, USA - KBS Corn C5-2 | ecosystem: Host-associated > Plants > Roots > Rhizosphere > Soil ... | reverse complement strand
CGGCAATCGCGGCACCAGTTGTTGATGGACGGAAGCAGCAACCTCTTCCTCTCCTTTGTGCGTGCTGGCAGCTAACCAAACGGCCCGCGCCCCAATAGCCGCACGTAAAACTGCCAACTCATTTTCATCCGCTGCCAGAGGCGCGGCGGCGAATTTTAAATGGCCGACCGATTCGGTATGTGTGACGCCAAGACGCTGAAAGCGCACCTCGTCTTCTTTTGTCGCCGCAAGAATTAATTCAAAACTATTAAGGATTCTCTTTAAAAGTGATTTCGCAAATCGCCAGCGCCGTGCCGATTGATTGGATAGCGACGCATTCACCAAAACCGCCGGCACGCGGCGCGAACGTAATGCCATCAACAGGTTAGGCCACAGCTCGCCTTCCACAAAAATCGCAAAATCAGGTTTCCAGTAATTCATGAATCGCCGCACCCAGATGGGATGGTCAAGCGGCACAAATTGGTGAAAGGCGCGGGGCGGCAGACGCCGAGACAGTAATTGTGCAGACGTCATCGTCCCCGTTGTTACCAGCGCGTGGCAATCATAATTCCTCAGCAAAACCTCTAGCAACGGCAGCATAGAAAGAGATTCCCCTACGCTGGCCGCATGAATCCAAATGAGCTTGCCCGGCGGCCGCGTGCGTGTGGGGTTCCCCATGCGCTCGGGCAAATGCTCCCGGCTTTCCTTGCCCAGGCGCACACGGTTCCATAAATGCAGGCGCAGCAATAACGCCAATGACCAGGTCACAAAGCGATAACCAATAAGCGTCAACCACTGCTTCATGCTGCCGCCTGTTGTTCTAACTGTTTCACCGGCTTCAGATGCGATAAAAACTGCTGCGTCGCGGCGCCCCAGGAATAATGCATCGCGTATTCGCGGCAGGCATCGCGCGGAATCTGCAATGCAGTTTCAATCGCATTTTGCAAGTTGTTATGCAAACAGCCAACCGGGGCATCACCAATGACATCCACCGGGCCTGGAACGGGAAAAGCCGCCACAGGCACACCGCTGGCCAGGGCTTCCAAAATTACCAGGCCAAACGTATCGGTGAGCGAGGGAAAAACAAACACATTCGCCGCCGCATAATAACGCGCCAATTCTTCGCCATGTTTGGGGCCGGTAAAAACGGCATTCGGATATTTGCGCGATATCTGCTGAAATTGCGGCCCACCGCCCACGATGACTTTTGTGCCTGGCATATCCAGATCCAAAAACGCCTGAATATTTTTTTCTACCGCAACACGGCCAACGTACAACATAAGGGGGCGTGGTAGATTTAAAAAACCTTCATCCCGCGGATGAAACAAATCCGTATCAACGCCGCGCGTCCAGCGCACCATGCGCTGAAATCCATGTGGCTGCAATTCGCGTTCAATACTGGGCGTAGCAACCATAATGGCGCTGGCCGGACGGTGAAACCATTGAACCATGGGATAAAGCAGTGCGGCAGGCACTGGAAAACGTTCGGCAATATATTCTGGAAAACGCGTGTGATAGGACGTTGTAAACCGCAAGCGTCGTTGCACGCAATAATTGCGCGCGGCCAAGCCCAATGGCCCCTCGGTCGCAATATGAATGCAATCGGGATCCAATGCTTCAAGTTTTAAAAATAATTCCTGTCCCGCAAATAAGGCCACGCGAATTTCTTTATAAGTCGGCAATGGATAGGTTTTAAATTGGTCGGGCCCGATGACCGTTACTTCGTGACCGAGTTTTTTCAGCTCCTCCACTGTCATGGTCAGCGTCCGCACCACGCCATTAACCTGGGGATGCCATGCGTCCGTCACAATGCAGATTTTAAGCGCCATTACGCCGTCACCTGTTCCGCGGGCCGGAAATCGATAATTTCCAGTCGGCCATCCAAATGCTCCACCAGTGCGGAACAACTTTCCACCCAGTCGCCGTCATTGATATAAAACACACCATCATCTTGCTGAGAAATTTCCGGCGTATGGGTATGGCCGCAAACGACGCCATCCATCTTACGGTCGCGCGCCGCACGAATGAGACTAATACGATAATTTTTCAGCGCCGCCGCCTTCACCCGGCGTTTTAAATAAGCAGACAAAGACCAGTATGGAAAACCCAACTTGCGACGCACAAAATTAAATGCCTGATTGATATAAATCGCGGTCGTATAGGCGCGCTCACCGACAAAAGCCAGCCACTTGGCATGAATAATTACACCATCAAATTGATCGCCGTGGATCACGAGCAAGCGCCGCCCGTCCGCCAGCACATGCACACAGTCATCTAAAATTTTGATGTTGCCGAAACTCATACCTAAATAGTTACGCAAAAACTCATCATGATTGCCGGGCAGCAAAACCACTTGGCTGCCCGCCTGCTCCATCTTCATGACACGCGAAATAACGGCATTATGGCTGGCCGGCCAATACCAGCGGCGCCGCAATTTCCAGGCGTCAAAAATATCGCCCACCAAGTACAGGTGCGGCGTTTCAATCTGCGTGAGAAATTCGGCCAAGCGGGCCGCCTGGCATTCCCGCGCGCCCAAATGCACATCCGAAATCCACACCGCCCGGAATTGCCGGACCGGCAAAGATGTATTCATGGGGTGTTTTTACATTGACCACCTGGTCAGGACAAGGGATAAACCTGTCTTTAATGGCCCGCTCCGCAACCTTGCCCTTGTTTTTGCATGAAGACGCGCCGCCCATGGCCGCCACACCGATGATGGCGCAATATTTGGGCGTCAAGGCTGATCATCCCGACGCGCTGCTGTTCTACCGCATGGGCGATTTTTATGAGCTGTTTTTTGACGACGCCATCGCGGCTGCAAAAACACTGGATATCGCGCTCACCCAACGTGGTGAGCATTTGGGAAAGCCCATCCCCATGTGCGGTGTACCCTTTCATGCCTATGAAAATTATCTGGCGAAATTGATCCGCGGCGGCCACCGCGTCGCCATTGCCGAACAAATGGAAAACCCCGCCGAGGCCAAAAAGCGCGGCGCGAAATCCGTCGTGCGGCGCGATGTGGTGCGCGTCGTCACGCCCGGCACCCTGACCGAAGAAACACTGCTGAATGCGCGTACCAATAATTATCTCGCCTGCCTGATGTTTCATGGCGACCTGTTCGCCGCCGCCTGGGTCGATATGTCGACCGGCGATTTTCATACGGAATCCATGTCAGCGGACGTCCTGACGGCTTGGTTCGCACGCACGGCGCCCAGCGAATGCTTGGTGCATGAAAAGCAAACCAGCACACCCGCCATCGCGAATTGGATGGGTGAAAAAGCGGGTCAAATGACCCTCCAGCCAGCCAGCAAATTTAACCTGCAGAATAATAACGCGCGCCTATGCCAATATTTTAAAATCGCGAGCCTGGAAATTTATGGCGATTTCAGCGCAGGTGAAATCATCGCGGCCGGCGCACTACTGGATTACCTGCAATTGACACAAAAAGGGCAATTGCCCGCCCTGCTCCCACCGCGCCCACATGCCCGGCAGAGCGTGCTGCAAATGGACGCAGCCACGCGGCGCAATCTGGAATTACTTGAAACCACGCGCGGAGAACGCGCGGGATCCCTGCTCGCGACGATTGATAAAACGATCACACCGATGGGTGCGCGCTTGCTGTCTGAACGGCTGTCGGCGCCGCTGACGGATGCCGCAGCGATTAATATGCGACTGGATGGCGTGGAATTCGCGCTGAAAAGTTCCAACCTACGGAAATCATTGTGCGCGCTATGGTCCGGCTGCCCTGATTTTCCGCGCGCACTCGGTCGCCTGTCGGTCGGCCGCGGCACCCCGCGCGACCTCGCGTCCATCCGCACGGCACTGCGCACCATTACGCAAATGCAGATTCAACTAGCTGGCGCTGATATGCCAACCGTCTGGCAAAATGCTTTTAATAATCTCAGCGATTTTTCCGCACTGTCCGATTTATTATCTCGCTCGCTGGCGGATGAATTACCCTTCCATCACCGCGAAGGTGATTTCATCCGCACGGAATATGATCTGGCGCTCGACGAACTACGCGGCCTGCGTTCGGGCAGCAAGCAATTGATGGCAAAACTGCAAGGCAAATATATCGTCGCCACGGGCGTCGCCAATTTAAAAATCAAACACAATAATTTGATCGGCTATCATATTGAGGTGAACCCGCAGGCTGGTGAAAAACTGCTGCAGATGAAGGAAACATTCATTCACCGCCAAACGATGGTGAATGCGGTGCGTTTCACGACCGATGAACTTATTCAACTTGAACAAAAAATGGGCAGCGCCGAGGAACGCGCGCTGGCGCTGGAACTAAAAATTTTTGAAGACCTGACCAAAAAAACCATCCAGCAATATTCTGAATTGAACATGGCGGCCCAGGCGATTGCCGAAATGGATGTTATGGCGGGTCTGGCGGAACTTGCCGTCACCGAACGTTATACGCGCCCCATTATTGACGACAGCTTGATGTTTGAAATCACTGGCGGTCGCCACGCGGTGGTGGAGCAATTCGCCGCGCGGCAAAGTTTTGTGCCCAATGATTGCGCCCAATCGCCCGACCAGCGCATCTGGCTGCTGACAGGCCCCAACATGGCGGGGAAATCCACCTTCCTGCGCCAGAACGCGCTGATCATTATCCTTGCGCAAATGGGCGGTTATGTCCCTGCTGCTGCCGCGCATATCGGCGTGGTGGATCGTCTGTTTTCGCGGGTTGGCGCGGGCGATGATCTCGCGCGTGGGCGCTCAACCTTTATGGTTGAAATGCTGGAGACCGCCACGATTTTACAGCAAGCCACCGAGCGTTCATGGGTCATCCTGGACGAACTCGGGCGCGGCACGGCGACGTACGACGGGCTTTCCATCGCCTGGGCGGTCCTCGAACATTTGCATAACGAAATTAAATGCCGCACACTATTTGCCACGCATTACCATGAACTCACACAGCTCCAGCAAAAATTATCCGCGCTGATTTGCCACACGATGTCTGTGGTTGAAAAAGATAACCGTATTACCTTTACGCATCACGTCCAGCCCGGCACGGCGGATCGGTCGTACGGAGTCCATGTTGCTGAGCTCGCCGGCCTGCCGCCCGCCGTAATCACGCGCGCGAATGATTTGCTGGCCGGATTTGAATCGCGTAGATAAACCCATGTCCAAAATCACCAAGGCTTTTGCGACCGTCAGCGGCCTCACCATTTTATCCCGCATTCTGGGTTTCGCGCGCGAAGTTCTGACCGCGCAATTGCTGGGCGCTAGCGCCGTGGCCGATGCCTTTTTCGTCGCGCTGCGTTTGCCGAATTTTTTGCGGCAGGTCTTTGCTGAGGGTGCGCTGTCGGTCGCCTTTGTCCCCATCATGTCACAAATGCTGGCCGAGGATCCCGCCCGCGCGAAACGTTTTGCCGAAACCACACTGTCCTGGCTGATTACCATCCTCATCCCCTTTTGCATTTTGATGATGATCTGCATGCCCTATGTGATTCCGATTTGGCTGCCGGGTGACATTTACTCACCAGGAACGGAGCGTTTTAATCTCGCCGTCGATATGGCGCGCATCACCTACCCGTTTTTGCTGCTGATTTCCTGTGTCGCATTGATGGGCGGCGTGCTGAACAGCCTGCATAAATTTGTGCCCTTCGCGGCTGCGCCGTGTATTTTTAATGTCGTCATTACGATGTTTCTGCTACTGTCCTGGGCACAACCTGATCTGTTTCAATCCGCAGGGCATGCGATGGCCTATGGCCTCACGGCATCGGGTATTATTCAAATTATCTGGATGACGTGGTTTCTGCGCCGCGCGAAGTTTCAACTGCGACTGCGCCTCCCCACCCTGTCGCCTGAAATGAAAAAACTGTTGATCATTATGCTACCTGCCGCATTTGCGGGCAGTATCACGCAGATCGACCTCCTGCTCGGCCAGACGATTGCATCGTTGCTGCCTGGTGGTTCGGTATCCTACCTCTATTATGCGGAACGCCTAAACCAATTGCCGATTGGTGTTTTAGGCGTGGCGGTGGGCACTGCTCTGCTGCCGATGCTCGCGCGTTCCATCAAAGAAAATGATCTCGAACAATCCAAACATTATTTTTCGCGCACACTAGAATTTTGCTTGCTGCTCGGCTTGCCGACCGCGATTGCCTTTTTAAACCTCGCCGAACCAATCCAAATTACCTTATTCCAGCGCGGTGAATTCACGATGGCAGATGCCCATGCCTCAGCCTATGCGCTTATGTCCATGGCGGTTGGTATTCCGGCCTTTGTCGTCGGCAAGGCTTTCGTCACCGTATTATTCGCGCATCAGGATACCAAGGCAGCCATCAAAATTTCCGCCGCGACGGCGATCACGAGTACGGGTCTGGGATTCGCCTTCGTTCAATTGGCAAAATGGCTGGCGCCAGACAACTTGATTATTTTGGGTGTGATTAGTTGCGCGCTATCAACCTCCATCGCCGGCTGGGTGAATGTTTATTTGTTGCGGCGCGCTTTGAAAAAGCGGAATCTCTTCTGGCTGGATGAGGGCTGCAAAAAAAATATCACACGCATGGTCTTGGCCGCCGCTGCGATGACGGTTGTGTTATTAATTGCCAAACAAATCGTCGGCGATGTTTTCTTCGCGCCGAATAATTTGTACCGCCTGCTCGCCCTTGCCTTTATCTGCGGGCTGGGCGGCGGCACCTATATGATCTTGTGTTTCCGTCTGGGCGCATTAAAAATCTCAGACGTGAAAACCTTTTTAAAACGCGCGCCGAAACAAGTTGAAACGCGCGACACCACCGTTCCCGCCGTAGGTGACCAATGAAACGCATTTTATCCGGCATTCAGCCCACCAATATATTGAATGTTGCAAACTATTTGGGCGCGATCAAAAACTGGGTTCAAATGCAGCATGAATCTGAATGCTTTTTCATGATTGCGGATCTACATGCCCTGACCAATCCACCAGAACCTGCGACGCTGCGTGCCAATACGCGCGAAGTTGCCGCCACCTATATCGCCTGCGGCATTGATCCAGATCATGCTACCATTTTTGTTCAATCCCATGTACCCGCCCATGCGGAATTAAGCTGGATGCTTTCTTGTCTTACCCCAATCGGTTGGATGAACCGTATGACGCAATTCAAAGATAAGGCCGGAAAAGACCAAGATATGGCCAATGCGGGACTATATACCTACCCCATTCTAATGGCCGCAGACATTTTATTGTACCACCCATCGCATGTGCCGGTGGGCGAAGATCAGAAACAGCATTTGGAATTATCACGTGATATCGCCGGTGCATTTAACCGCAAATATAACGTTGAATATTTCCAGTTACCGGAGCCCGCGATTTTCGGTGCTGGCACACGCGTGATGTCGCTCCGCGACGGCAGCAAGAAAATGTCCAAATCCGATCCATCGGACATGACCCGAATTAACCTGACCGATGATTCAGATACGGTCGCAAATAAAATTAAAAAGGCAACATCAGATTCTGAATTGCTGCCGGATAACTTGGCTGCGCTGGAAGGTCGTGCTGAGGCACGCAACCTGATCAATATTTATGCCGCCCTGTCCGACCAATCGCCGGAAAAAGTTCTCGCACAATTTGCGGGCCAGGGTTTCGGCAAATTCAAACCCGCGCTGGCGGAGCTGTGCGTGGAAAAACTGGCGCCTATCAGCAAACGCCTTCACGAATTAATGCAGGAGACGGTCGCGCTGGATGCCTTGTTGGCCAAAGGCGCCGCGCGCGCCAATGCGGTCGCGGAAAAAACCCTGTCCGAATGCAAAAACCTTATGGGCCTCTTGGCAGCGCCATAAATGGAAACGCTGGATCCGCGCCTTCACGCCCATCGCCCCGACCTCGCCGATATCACGCTTCAGGGCCGCGTGGAGGCTGTGCGTTTTGTGCCCGGCAGCCCGGGCAAAATTATCACGCCTATCGCTAATGTGCACGCCGTGCCTGATCGCGCCAGCCCTTGCACCACCCAAACCCTGCTGGGCGAAAGCATCACCATTTTCGAAACCCGCGGCGGCTGGCATTGGGTGCAACTGGCCAAGGACAATTATGTTGGCTACATCGCCGCCAGCGATGCGGATATTGCTGAGAATAAAACGACCCATACCATCACCGTGCCACTGGCGCATGTTTATACCCAGCCGGATATCAAATCCCAGCCGCTGGAAATTTTGCCCATGGGCGCGCGCATTCAGGCCGTGCGTGCAGCGGATCCGGATTGGCTTTCCCTCATGCGCGGCGGCTATATCAAGGCCATGTCAACCACGTCCCTGCCGCAAATGGATTATGTGACGCTGGCGGCAAAGTTTATCACTGCGCCGTATCTATGGGGCGGACGCACGGCGTTGGGGATTGATTGTTCCGGCCTGGTACAATTAGCGCTGCACACGACCGGCCATGAATGCCCGCGCGACAGCGACCAACAGGCCGAAGCATTGGGAAAATCCCTATCTGCCAATGCACAACCTCAACGTGGCGACTTTGTTTTCTTTAAAGGCCATGTGGGCATCCTATGGGACGAAACCAATTTGCTTCACGCCAATGCCACCACCATGAACGTCGCGATTGAACCGCTGGAGATCGTTCGGCAACGCGCGACAGTGACGGTTATTAAACGCTTTTAATAAGGCTCAAACTGACTTTTCTGCTGAAACAGCAAATTGGATTTATCACCTAGGTATTTTTCGACAAGATGGCCAATTGTGCCGTCACGTTCCATATCGCTTAATACGACATTAAACATATCGCGCAATGCGATTTCATGCTGGTTATATCCGATCGTCAAAGGGTAAATCAGCACAGGTTTATCGGGCGATACGTTTTTCAGACTGCCTGGCGTGTTTTTTAAAAACCGGTCGGCAGAGAGATAATCTTGAAAGACCGCATCGGCTTTACCCGTTGTTACTTGGATCACTTCTTCCGCAACCGTGCTTTGGGTTTGCGAAAGCGTTACGCGGCCAGCCTTGGGGAATACTGCATTCGCCATGGCAACTGTGGCATCGCCGTCAATATCCGCAATTTTATGGTTGGGTTCGTTCAATTTTTCCATGTGCCCGTCAAAACGCGCATCATCCCCGCGCACCCAAACACCCACCGGATCCCACATGACTGCATGTGAAAAAACTGTATTGGCAGCACGCGTACCAGCAGGCCACAAACCCGCGCAAAAAGCGTCATAACGCCCGGTGGTGAAACCCGTATTGATATTGCCGTAACCGACTTCTTCCGCCCAGACGATTTTAATATCCAGGCGTTTGCCCGCTTCCTCCATCACGTCGTGAAAGATACCTGAAAGTTCTTTATTCGTGCCGACAATCAAAAACGGATCATAGGCCGCATAAGCACAACGCAAGGTGCGGGAGGCTATGACTCTATCAAATGCCGAATGCTGCGCTGCTTCTTTTACCGCAGATTTATCGCCCGGATGACTTGCCGTTATTTTCATCAAGCCGAAGGCAATCAACCCACCCAAAAGCGCCGCGATAAAAAGATTTTTCATGGATTTATACTCCTAAATGGACAGGCTACGTTAACCTCATGCCTTTGGCAACATGACGACAGGACTAAGGGTCAATGCCTTTAACCCTTGCATTCCGGCGTATTCTGCCCTATTTTCGGCTCGATTCCCCGGCGGTATTTTTTGCTTGGCGGGGCAATTCTGGGCGGCTATAATCCGACCAGTTAACCAACAAAGGATGAAACATGAGCGATATCTCAGCCCGCGTAAAAAAGATTGTAGTTGAACATTTGGGCGTTGAAGAAGCAAAAGTTACCGATGCGGCTAGCTTTGTGGATGATTTGGGCGCGGACAGCCTGGACACCGTTGAACTGGTTATGGCATTCGAAGAAGAATTTGGCGTGGAAATCCCCGATGATGCCGCGGAAAAAATCCGTACGGTGGGTGATGCGGTTACCTTTATCAACCAGAATGCACAAGCGGCTTAAGGCTGTCTTTCCTTAATATGGAAATGAACCGATGAGACGTGTCGTTGTCACCGGCATTGGCTTGCTGTCGCCTTTGGGTTACGGCGCTGAACATGTTTGGCGCCGCCTAGTAGCGGGCGAGTCCGGCATCCGGCGGATTGAACATTTTGACGTATCCGATCTAGCGGCACAGATCGGCGGCATCATTCCGCGCGGCACTGCGGCGGGTGAGTTTGATGTGGATTCCGTCATCCCGCCCAAAGACCAGCGTAAAAACGATCTGTTCATCCATTACGGCATTGCCGCCGCCGAAGAAGCCATCCGCGATTCCGGTTACGTTCCCGCAGACGATGAAGCGCGCAACCGCACCGGTGTTTTAATCGGCTCCGGCATTGGCGGCCTCGGCGAGATTTTTGAAACCTCTCAGGTCATGGTAGAAAAAGGTCCGCGGCGCGTTTCGCCTTTCTTTATCCCAGCCTCATTAATTAATCTAATTTCCGGTCAGGTTTCCATCAAGCATGATTTCCGCGGGCCCAATCACGCAGTCGTCACCGCATGCTCCACCGGCGCGCATGCGATCGGTGATGCATCGCGCATGATTATGCTGGAAGACGCGGATGTGATGGTAGCGGGCGGATCTGAAGCCGCCATTAACCGCTTGGGCATTGCCGGTTTTGCGGCTGCGCGCGCGCTATCCACCGGTTATAATGACCGCCCGACTGAAGCATCCCGCCCCTATGATGAAGGCCGTGATGGTTTCGTCATGGGCGAAGGCGCAGGCGTTGTTGTCCTGGAAGAATATGAGCATGCGAAAAAACGTGGTGCCAAAATTTATGCTGAAGTCATCGGCTACGGCATGTCGGGCGATGCCTATCACATCACCGCTCCGCACCCATCGGGCAGCGGCGGGTTCCGTTCCATGCAAAATGCCTTGAAACGCGCAGGTATTGCGCCGGAGCAGGTGGATTATATCAATGCCCATGGCACCTCAACGCCGCTGGGTGATGAAATTGAAATCGGCGCGGTAAAAAGATTATTTGGTGCGGCAACGGATACAGTCACCGTATCTTCCACCAAATCCGCCATCGGGCATATGTTGGGTGCAGCGGGTGCAGCAGAGGCCATTTTCTCAATTCTCGCCATTCGCGATAATGTCTGCCCCCCAACACTAAATCTACATAATCCGTCCGAATCCTGCCGCGGTATCGATCTTGCGCCCCTTAAAGCGCGTGAGAAAAAAGTGAATATCGCTCTTTCCAATTCATTCGGCTTCGGCGGCACGAATGCGTCATTGGTTTTCCGTGCCGTCTAATCGTACGGCATTAACCCTTCTTTTTGCGCTGTTTATTCCCCTCCTCTTCGGCGGCGGCGGAATTTTATTCGGTCTGTCCATTGTTGGCAAAGGCCCACTAATGCAAACGGTGGATGTTATTATCCTGCCGCACACAGGCCTTATGCAAACCGCGGTGGCGCTGAAAAATGCCAATGTGATTAACAGCGAGTACGAATTTGCGACCCTGATCTTTATCACCGGCAATAAAAATAAAATCAAAGCAGGCGAATACGAATTCCCTCCGCAAATTTCCCTCTGGCATGTCATTGAAAAATTCGTGCGCAGCGAAATTTTAATTCGTAAAATCACTTTTCCTGAAGGCTGGACGAGCAAACAAATCGCGACCTCACTCAATCAAAATCAATTTCTGTCCGGCGACATCGCCGCCATCCCACCCGAGGGCAGTCTGATGCCGGACACTTACAATTTCACGCGCGGAGATGCACGCACCGCCATCATCACGCGCATGCAAAAAGCAATGACAGATTTTATTGCTTTGCATTGGTATGTACACGACCCAGCCCTTAAAACCCAATCTGACTGGGTAAAGCTGGCCAGCATTGTTGAAGCCGAAACGCCCAAACCCGCCGAACGCGCGCGTGTCGCCGGTGTTTACCTAAACCGCCTGACAAAACCCATGCGCCTGGAAGCAGACCCCACGGTTACTTACGGCATCAATGACGGTAACGGCCCGCTTGGCCGCGCGCTGACGCTCAACGATCTGCAAAATCCAAATCCATTTAATACCTACTTGAATGATGGCCTGCCACCGACGCCGATCAATAACCCCGGCCGCGCTTCCTTGCTCGCGGCGCTCGCACCAGAAAAAAATGATTATCTTTATTTTGTCGCCGACGGCACCGGCGGCCACAGTTTCGCCGCCACCTATGCGGAACATCAAAAAAACGTCGCGGCCTGGCGGCAGATGAACCGCTATCCCACCACAAAATAACGCCAAAACCATAGTTTAGGATGACACAAACATGATTCCTGCTTTATGCATTTCTCATGTCTGACCTGTTTTCCATCGCCGCCAAACGCGACAAGAAACCCGACGCTTACGATGCTTCAACCATTGAAGTGTTGGAGGGGCTGGAGCCCGTGCGCCGCCGCCCCGGCATGTATATCGGCGGCACGGACGAACGTGCCCTGCACCACCTGGTGGCTGAGGTCCTGGACAACTCCATGGATGAAGCCGTCGCGGGCCATGCGACGGATATTTGGATTGCCCTGTCCGCCGATAACCGCGTTGAGATCCGCGATAACGGTCGCGGGATTCCCGTAGATCCGCACCCCAAATTTCCCAAACAATCCGCGCTGGAAGTCATCCTGACCACACTCCATTCCGGCGGAAAGTTTTCCGATAAAGCCTATGCGACTTCGGGCGGCCTGCACGGCGTGGGCGTGTCGGTCGTGAATGCGCTGTCGGATGATCTGCATGTCCAGGTGATGCGCGACGGTGCCGTATGGTCTCAACATTATTCGCGCGGTGTTCCACAGAATAAAATTAAAAATACGGGCACCACAAAATTGCGCGGCACGAGTATCATTTTCCACCCCGACGCGGAAATTTTTGGCGCGGGCGCGCGGTTTAAACCGGAACGCCTGTACCGCATGGCGCGGTCAAAAGCCTATTTGCACCGCGGTGTCACCATTCATTGGAAATGCGATCCGTCGGTCATTAAAGACACAACGCCCGCCGAAGATACGTTTCATTTCGCGGGCGGTATCCGGGATTATTTGATCTCCGAACTCGGCGAGCGCCCGCTGATCGGCCGAATTTTTTCCGGTGCAGCGGATTTGGCCGACAAAATGGGCCGCGTCGAATGGGCCATCGCCTGGCCCGATGATAACGAAGACGGCTTTTTGAATACCTATTGCAATACCGTACCAACGCCTGAAGGCGGCACGCACGAAGCAGGCCTTCGCACTGCCCTTGCCCGCGGTATCAAGGCGCACGGCGAACGCACCGGTAACAAAAAAGCCGGCCTGATTACAGCCGAAGATGTCGTCGGTCGTGCATCCGGTGTCTTATCATTATTCCTGCGCAATCCGCAGTTTCAGGGCCAAACCAAAGAACGCCTGGCGAGCGTGGAGGCGACGCGCTTGGTGGATAATGCGGTTAAAGATCATCTGGATCACTGGCTGGCAGATAACCCCAAAGAATCCAATGCGCTGCTGGAATATTTCATTGAACGCGCCGAAGAACGCGCGCGCAAAAAGAATGAAAAAGAAGCGGGGCGTAAAGGCGCGGCGCGGCGCCAGCGTTTGCCCGGTAAATTGGCCGACTGCACGCGCGCAGATCCCGAAGGTACCGAGATTTTCCTCGTTGAGGGCGACAGCGCGGGCGGCAGCGCCAAACAGGCACGCAACCGCGATACGCAAGCCATCCTGCCCTTGCGCGGAAAAATTTTAAACGTCGCCAATGCGACCGGCGAAAAACTGGACGGCAATAAGGAGCTGGCAGATTTAGTCACAGCGCTCGGCGGCGGCACGGGCCGTCAGTTTGACGTTTCAAAACTTCGCTATGAACGCGTGATTATTATGACGGATGCGGATGTAGACGGCGCGC
>Ga0068855_100006894_pt1 | contig 13783 bp, 14 predicted proteins | sample KBSCornC52_FD_66592 | JGI IMG/M metagenome (GOLD analysis project Ga0068855, IMG submission 66592) | Corn rhizosphere microbial communities from Kellogg Biological Station, Michigan, USA - KBS Corn C5-2 | ecosystem: Host-associated > Plants > Roots > Rhizosphere > Soil ... | reverse complement strand
ACCGGCACCGCCATCTGGGTCGCCGCCACCGGCTCGTCGCTGAAAAGCTGATGCACCCAGTACTGCGGCCGTCCGCCGTTCTGGAAGCAGTCGAGTCCGCTGAGCGTGGCCCAAAGGTTGCCCTGCGGGTCGGTATCGATCATCAGGACGCGGCGGCCCTCGTCGGCGAAACAACGCGCCAGTGTGAGCACCGACGTGGTCTTACCGACTCCGCCCTTCTGGTTCGACACAGTGATGCGGATCGGCTTCATAAACTCTTTCTCCTCTTACTGTTTTGGAGAGCGCGGGCGATGGCGTCGAGCTCGGGCTGCTGCCAGACCGGCCAGTTGCTGTCCGGGTCGCGCGCCGGGGCGGGGATTTTACCCTCCTTGATCCAGCGGTTCAGCGTCGCCCGCGTGACGCCGAACATTTCGGAGACCTCCGAGGTGCTCAGGCGCGGGCGGCGATCGTCAATCTCTCGCATCAAACATGTTCCGGCTGAAATGTTCCTAGGCCGATAATACAACTTTTCGCGAGATGAGCCTACTTCTTCCGCCTGGATACATCCGGCCCGGCATCGATGAAGGCCTGGATGGCTTCGTAATCGTTCTGAAGCGCGAATACAACCGCGCCGATCTTACGCAGGAAATCGGCGGAATCATCGAACTGCACGGTCAATTCGCGCGGTTTGAGCTCGACCCCCGCCGGCAATTTTGAAAACCGGGAGCTCAGCATCTCGACCGCGGCCCCGGCAGGGGCCAGTTGGACGTGTTGGGACCGCGCGGCCGCCAACAACTGGCCCAATCGGGACTCCAACCGTTCGCGCCGGTGGAGCTCCTGCCGGTAGCCGGCACCCTCCTGGAGGCGTTCCAACGCCGCGATCAGGGTCTCGCGGTGGCATACGAGCGTGTTCCCGGGACCGTCGGTCGCGCCGCACCTCCGCAGAATCCGCCAGGCGACGGTCTTCGAAACGCCGAGGGTCTCCTGGACGGTCCGGCGATCGATCCACTCCGAGGAGAGCCGCCGGAAGGCCGCTACCGCCTCGGTAAGCCGATGAAAATACGCCGGTCGGGTGGGCACGCTTCAGCTTACCGCGCTTCGATACGTTGCGAAACGATCGTTGCATATGCAGACCGGATGCACGATAATCAGACATATCGTGCCAAGCGAACGCGAGCTCGTCGAACTCTGGCTGTCGCTGAAGACCAGCCCGCATACCTGGCGCGCCTATGCCTTTGAAGTAGCGCGGTTTTTATGCGATCTCGGGAAGCCGCTGGCGGCCGCGACCCTGGCCGACGTCCAGGGCTGGGTCGAAGACCTCGATGGGAAGCCGGCGACGGTCAATCGAGCCGTCACCGCGATCAAGTCCCTGATCTCGTTCGGGCATGAGACCGGGTACCTGCCGTTCAATGTCGCCGCGGCGCTCAAACTCCGCCCGCGCCGGGACGACCTGGCGCAGCGGATCCTCGACGAGGATGCGGTCGCCCGGCTGATCGCGACTGCCCAGGGCAGGGATCGCGTTCTTCTCAAGCTGCTCTACCTGTCCGGCGCTCGGGTGAGCGAGATCTGCGGGCTGCGCTGGCGGGACGCGGTCCCGCGGCAGGAGGGCGGGCAACTGACGCTCTTCGGCAAAGGCGGCCGGACCCGTACGGTCCTGCTGCCGGCCTCGATATGGATGGAACTGACGTCATTGCGGGGCGCGGCCGGCATCGACGATCCCGTCTTCGCAAGTCGCAAGGGCAGGGGACAGCTTGACCCGTCCCAAGTGCGCCGCATCGTCTACGCAGCCGCACGGAAGGCGGGTCTTCCGCAAAAGGTCTCACCCCACTGGATGCGCCACGCCCACGCCAGCCACGCTCTCGACCGGCATGCCCCCATCCACCTCGTGCAGGCGACGCTCGGGCATACCTCGGTCGCGACCACCGGACGCTATCTTCACGCCCGTCCGACCGAGAGTTCCAGCCTCTACCTCCCGGAGTGATTCGAGGACCCCGGGCAGCACCGCGCCAATCGTCTCGACGAACGACGCCAGAATCCGGGGTTGCCCCGTAGCTCCCGGAAAATGCGAGATATTGACGTAGTCCCCACCAGACAAGTTGACCCGCATCTGCCAGGCTTCGCGCGGGCCTGACGGGCCGGAGGCAAAGCGGACTCCATTCAGCCGGGCGACGACGCGGCCGTAGCCGAGCGCCCGTCCCGCCGCGGCGATCGCGGTCCAACACTCCGCCACGGTGCCCGCCGAGCGTAGCGACCGCTCGAGGAGCTCCACCCGAACCTGCGCGCCCAGCACGGGACGGAGCCAACTCCGCACAAACCGCCCCGCGGCCCGAAACTCCGCATAGCCGAGATACCGCACCCCCGCGTACGCCGCCACCAGAAACAGCAGGAACGCGAAGCCCGGGAAGCGATTGCGGACCAGCGACAGAGTCGCCGCGACGCCGCCGGCGCCGTACAGCATCAGCGCCACGCGCCGAGGCGTGAACCCCCGGTCGAGAAGGCGGTGGTGGATGTGGCCGCGGTCGCCCTCGAAGATCGGTTCGTTCCGCAAGAACCGGCGGGTGATCGAGAGTCCGACTTCGATCAGCGGCAGCGCGAGCGCCATCGCGGGCGCGGCGATGCCGAGAAGAGTCGCGGACTTCTCGCTCCAGATGACCGCGTACGTCCCGAGCAGGAACCCGACCGAGAGACTGCCGCAGTCGCCCAGGAAGATCGACGCCGGGTTGAAGTTGTACCGCAGGAAGGCGACCAGGCACCCGGCAAGCGGGGCCGTCGCGAGCGCCAGCATGGTGTCGCCGTGCAGCAGCGCCGCCGCCAGCGACGTCAAGGTCGCCGTCAGGCCGACGCCGGCCGCGAGCCCGTCGACGCCGTCGATCAGGTTGAACGCGTTCGCGCACAGAATCAGCCAGCCTACCGTCAGGACAAGACTCCACCACTGGGGGTGGCCCGGCATGGCAATCCGCACCCCGGCCGACCACATCCAGACGCCCGCGCAGATCTCGCCGACGAGCTTCTGCCACGGCCGGAGGTCGAAGCGGTCGTCCATCAGGCCGGTACCGAACACGATCACGAGTCCGGGGAGCAGGCGAAACACGGTCGCGAGGTTTCCGGCGATTACGCCGCCCGACGGGAGCAGCAGCAACGCCGTGTAGGACGCCACGTACGAGAAGAGCAGGGCGACGCCGCCGGTGCGCGGGATCACGCCGCCGTGGAGCTTGCGCCGCTGATCCGGGTGATCGACCCAGCCCATGACGAGCGAGACCTCGCGGACCGCGGGGGTCAGCAGGAGCGTCAATAAAAACGCCACGATGGCCGGGACGACGATCGGCTGCATGTTGCCCTCAGGCGCAGACGAGCTCGCGCTCGCGGCTCTGCCGGTCTTGCGCGGAGATCCAAGCGTAGGTCGCCGCCAGCCCACGCCGAAGCGGGGACGAGGGCGCCCACCCGAGCTCCTCGCGAATCAGACGATTGTCGGAGTTGCGGCCGCGGACGCCGAGCGGACCGGGAATGTGGCGAATGCCGAGCCGCTTGCCCGCGATCTCCATCGCCATCGCGGCCAACTGATTGAGCGAGACCATTTCCTCGGAGCCGATGTTGAGCGGCCCGACGCAGTCCGATTCCATCAGCCGGCGAACTCCTTCGAGACACTCGTCGACATAGAGGAACGAGCGGGTCTGGTTGCCGTCCCCCCAGATTTCGATTTCGCCGCCATCGGGCGTCTCGGCGACTTTGCGGCAGATCGCGGCGGGAGCCTTTTCCCGGCCGCCGCGCCACGCGCCCTCGGGTCCGAAGATGTTGTGGAAGCGGGCGATCCGGATATCCACGCCGAAATTGCGGCTGTAGGCGCCGTAGAGACGCTCGCTGAACAGCTTCTCCCACCCGTACTCGCTGTCGGGCGCCGCGGGGTAGGCCGAGTCCTCGGCGCAGTTCGGATTGTCGGGGTCGGTCTGGTTATGCGCCGGATAGATGCACGCCGAGGAGGAATAGAAGAACTTGCGAATTCCGGCGCGAACTCCGAATTCCAGGATATTGAGGTTGATGGTGGCGGAGTTGTGCATCACGGCGGCGTCGTGCTCGCCGGTGAAAATGTAGCCGGCGCCGCCCATGTCGGCCGCGAGTTGATAGACCTCGTCAATACCGGCGACGGCGGAGCGGACCACGCCGGGGTCGCGTAAATCGGCGAGGAGGAACTCGTCGGCAGGAGAAGGGGAGAACTCGTGGCGTTTCCGGTCCGCGGCGCGGACCCAGTAGCCTTCCCGTTTGAGACGCTTCACCAGATGGCCGCCGATGAAGCCGCCGGCGCCACAGACAAGAACTCGTTTCTGCATGGGTTGACCTTTCATTGGAATGAAACCGGGCCCGGACCGTCGGGAGACCAGGTCCAAGGACCGGAGACCGCGACACCCACGTCGGTGGTCGCGAGGTTGAGGTTTTTCCGGCCGGGCGACTGGGCCAGCGGGAGCTCCGCCGCCAGGGACAGAACCGGGGTGCGCCCACCGGACAAGTTGACCACCTCTTCGGGAGTGAGCGGAGTGCGATAGACGAAGATCCGGGAAAGCGAGCTGCCGGGCTGCGCCGCTCCGAATTGCAGAGTTTTCACGGACCGGGAAGAGCGGGCCGTCGCCGCGCCCGCCTCGACCCCGTTCACGTAGAGCGTAAGGTTACCCGTGGTCTCGCGATAGCTCAGGCAGACCTGCGCGAAAGCAGCGTCCGACGGCAGCGCGGGGGACACCGCCACCACCCGGCCGGCTACCGACACGGACAACGCCGCCCCGGAGCGCCAGACGGAAATCGCCGGTCCATCGGTCACCAGAAGCTGTTCCCGTGACTGGCCGGCGCTGTCGACCGAGAAGGCGATGGTCCACGAGAGCGTGGGGCTGTCGAGATCGACCGAGACGACAGCAGGACCGGCATTGTCCTGCAGTCGCCACGCGCCGAAACGCCCGAGCGGCGGCAGACGGCGGGCAAACGCCGCCTCGAAAAAGGTGAGCGGGATGGAGGCAAACAGGCGCAGGTGTCCCGCGTCGTTGGGGTGGACTCCATCCGCTGTGAGGCCCGGCAGCCAGCGCCCGTACCCGTCCTCCACGGCGTTGAAAAAGTCCCAGGCCGTGACTCCCTCGGCCTGAAATTGCCGGCGCATATCGAGCAGGATGGCGCGAAGCGCCGGGTTCGAGCCGGAACCCGGAAACGGCGTAATCAGGATCGGGATCGCGCCGAGCGCCTCGACCATGCCGATGAGGCGGCGCGTGTTCTGAAGGTAGACGGCGGCAACTGCCGCAGGGTCCGCCGCGGCGGCGAGGTCCTCATTCCAGATCGAAGTCGCGAGGATCACGAAAGCCGGGCTGAACGGGGTCACAGCGCGGTCGAACCGGGCAATGCTGTCGATCGTTCTTGTGCTGGAGACCGAGGAATTGATCAGCGTAATACCGCGCTGCTGCAGCCAGGCCCCCAGGAGACCGGCCCAGGACGAGGCGGTGCTCGAAGCCCCCACGCCGAGCGCCGTCGAAGAACCGATGAGAACCGCGACGGACCGCTGGGAGCCCTCGCCGCGGCCCTCGCGAGCGGGCGCGGCGCAGCAGATCCCGGCGGCGCACAGGGCGGCGGCCACGACCCGCTTCACGGCGTACCCCCAGCCAAAACCTCGGCCACCGGTAGCCCTGCGCGCAGTCCGGCGGTAATGGCGTCAGCGACCGCTTCATGACCGCGGCAGCCGAGATGGAAGACATCCGAATAGAACCCCTGGCCGATGGCCGCGGGGTGTCCCGATGGAAGCGTGTCGAGGAGGTCGATGAACTCGTGCCCGTGCCGCCGGGCGGCTTCGGCAAAGACGGCGCCTCCGCGGCGGCGGTAATACATGACCAGCGGATCGGCGCAAGGGAACGGGCTCAGAAGAATCGTGCGCGGGATGCCGCAACCGTCAATCTCATCCAACAGGCGTTCCCATAGAATTTCGATTCGCCCGAAATCGACCAGCGGGTGGCCGAGCCAGCGGTCGAGAAGGGTTTTGGCGCGGCGCCGGAACTCCGAGCCGGACGAGACGAGGCTCGCCGGATCGCTGAGCGGCAAGGCGTCCGACGAGTCGGACTCCGCGGCGCGAGAGCGAAAGCCAAGCCGGGAGCGCAGATACGTCGAGAGGCTCTTGTTGAGCTCGGGGTGTCCGAATTGGAGAATCAGCACGTCGGGTGAGGCAGCGCGGCACGCCGCCAGGACGCGGCGCCGGTGCGCGAGTTTGAGGTAGCCGACGCGAGTGGCTCGGACCTCCACGCCGGCGGCGGCGAGGGCGTGCTCGACGAGAACAGGGAACGACGCTTCCTCGCCGACGGGATATCCGGCGACGTGACAGCCTCCCGCAAACAGGACGTTCAACAGACGATCGGGAAATTGGGAATCCATAGGGGCCTTCTAGTCGCCTCCCGTGGGCCGCTCGCTGGGGACGGGGCGATGAAACTGCGTTCGATAGGGGGCCGCCGCTCCGCCGCAAACGATGTCGGCAAAGCGGGCGCCGAGGACGTCATGGGAAAACGGACGCGCGGCCTCGAGTAACTCCGGGATCTGATGCTGATTGCGCGACGCGGCATCGGCGATCGCAGCGGCTGCCGCCAGGACCTCGCCATGGCGGACCTGGTAAGCGGCGCCGCGCGTCTCGATACCGGCGGCCAACTCCCCGATATGACTCTCGCGCGGTCCGATGTAGAGAAAGGGCGCGCCGACGGTGAGGACGTTGTAGATCTTGCAGGGGTGGACAATGCCGGGCATGGAGTCGCCCATGACGATGGCGTGCAGGTCGGCCGCGGAGAGCACCGCCGCCAGCTCGTCGAGAGGTTGGTACGGGAGGAGCAGGATGTTCGACAAACCATGCGCGCGGGCAAACGACTCGACCGTCTGACGCCCGAGGCCTCCGCCGATGAAGCAGAACACGATCCCAGGGTGCTCCCGCAGGCGCGACGCCGCCTCGAGCAGGGTCGCGACCGGGTGCACGATGCTGAGATTCCCGGCGTACATGACGACGAACTTGTCGCTGAAGGCGTGCGCGGCGCGGAAGGCGTCACGGCCGGCGCCGTCGTAGCGCACGTGCCCGTTGTGGGACCACGGCGGAACAATCTCGACTTTTTCGGGCGGAATGCCCTTCGCGGCGATGCGGTCGCGCATGAAGCGGTCGAGGACGACGACGCGATCGCTGCCGCGGAGCGAGAAACGGAGCGCGGCGGAGAGAATACGAGCAATCGCCGAGTCGGCGCGCAGCCAGCCGGCGGCAATCGCCTCGTCCGGGTTGAGGTCCATGATCCAGGAGACGAGACGGCTCCCTTTCACCCGGGCCACGAGCGCCGCCAGGACGGCGACGAGCGGCGGATGCGTCATGGCGACGACCACGTCGAAACGGGGGAGGCGGATCAACTCCCACAAAAAGGCGAGTAGCAGCGTCAGCGCGTCGGCGATACGGCCCCATTTATGAGCCTTGCCGAACGACGTCGCGCGGACGCGCCGGATGGAGCAGCCGCGCCAGGCTTCGCGGGCAGGGAAGCAGTCCCCCGGCCTCTCGTAAGCGCGGCGCGACGCGACCACCGTGACGGAGTGCCCGGCCGCGGCGAGGTCGGCCGCGAGATCGGCCGCGTGTTGCGCGACCGACACCACGTCCGGGTAGAACGACTGGTTGAGGATTAAGACGTTCACCGCTGGTGTTATCGGCCGTAATGGCGGCAGACTTTAGGCTTAATCGCCAATCGCTTCCATTGACTCCGTTCCCCTGGAATTGCTAGGGTCGTTACTCGACTCATGCGGCGCAGCCAGGACTATCGGGACCGGGTGAACCGGGTGCTCGACCATATCGCCGGCCATCTCGACGCCGATCTCTCGCTGGCGAAGCTCTCGCGGGTCGGCTGCTTTTCGCCGTTCCACTTCCACCGTATCTTTCAAGGCGTCACCGGTGAAACGCTGAACAATCATGTGCGGCGGGTGCGGCTGGAGCGGGCCGCCCTCTTGCTGCGGACCGCGCCGTCGAGACGCATCACCGACGTGGCGATCGAGACCGGATTCGCCGGCGCTTCGGAATTCTCGCGAGCCTTCAAGGCTCATTTCGGACGGACGGCGAGCTCGTGGGACCGGCGCAGTCCTCTTGAAAAAAGCAAGATCAGCCAAGCGCCGGCGGAGCGCCCGTTCCACACTGAGGAGGACCTGCGGCAGTGGAAGGCGGCCAAGCGGATCCGGGTGAAGGTCCACCGGTCCGGCGAGTTCCGGTACGTGTACCAGCGGATTTTCGCGCCGTATAGCAGCACGGGGCTGCTCGACTGTTACCACGCGCTGCGGGGATGGCTGGCGGAGCGGGCGACCGATGTGCGGCGGGTGGTGTTCACGGGGATGTCGCTGGACGATCCTTCGATCACCCCGGCGGAGATGTGCCGGTACGATCTCGGAGTGGGCTTTCCGCGGACGCTGCCGGCGGCGGCGCTGCCCGGCCGGGCCGAGTGCGAGCGGCGCGGGTTCAGCGTGCGCGAGTTCGAGCCGCTCGACATGGTGTCGCTGCATTGCGCCGGCGATATCGGCGACGTCGATCGCGCGTGGCACTACCTCTACCGGCTGTGGCTGCCCGCCAGCGGTTACGACCCGGCGAATCTGCCGGCAATGGAGATGTTTTTGAAGCTTCCGGAGGAAATAGGATGGACGACATTCGACCTGAATCTATGCATACCCGTCGTGAGGCTTTGACAATGGTGGCCGCGGCGATCCCCGCCGCCGGGGAGGCGCAGGCCGCGCCGGCGCCCGTGGCGCATCCCGTGGTGTTCTTCGAAATCGGCTGCAAGGACCGCGCCAGGACGAGCCAGTTCTTCACTGATCTCTTTGGCTGGAAAATGCAGGAGAACAGTCCGCTATCGTCGGCTATCGACATGGCGGGACAGGGCGGCGTTCCCGGGCAGATCGTGGCCTTGGGCCACGAGCCGCAGCACTACACCATGTTCTATGTAGAGGTCGAAGACGTGAAGGCGCACCTCGATAAGGCCGTCGCGCTGGGCGGCAAGGTCCTGGTGCCGCCGATCCAGATTCCTACCGGCACATTTGCGTGGTTCTCCGATCTCGACGGGAATATGATCGGACTGTTGAAGAAGAAGTAAGCCCCTCGAGCCACTCGGCCGTAGCGCGGACGCCCTGCCGCGCGGTGTACGGCAGCGGTCCCGAGACCGCCTCGATGGCGGAGAGGTCGAAGCTCGACGGCGTGAGCATGTTCCGGAGGCGGAAGCTGGTGAGCGGCGGATTGCGGACGCCGAGGGCTTGGGCGGCATCCCCCAGGAGAGCGGCCGCGCGGAACAGCGGGATGGGGACCGCTCCGATGCGCGGCGCGCCGAGAGCGGCGGCGATCCAGTCGGCCCACTGCCGGACGGCGAGCAGCTCGTAATCGGCGAGGTAGAAGACGCCGCCCTGGATCTCCGCGGCCGGCGCGTCGAGGAGCCGGTAGAGCTGCCACACGGTGTTGCCGACGTAGCCCAGCGCTTTGATCACCTCGACCCCGCCCGGGTGGCGGTACACGCCGCGGGCGATCGCCTCGAAGAAATTCCGGTACGGCGCGCCGAACCACGGGCCCCAGATCGACGTCGGACGGACGATGCACCATTCGAACGGCGAACCGGCGCGGCGGACGATGGCTTCGCCCTCGACTTTGCTCGCGCCGTAGAGCGTGTCCGGGCAATAGTCGGCGGGGCCGTGCGGCCGATAGCCGTTGCGGCACACCAGCATGCTCGAGGCGTAGACCACGCGCGCACAATCCGGCGTCCCGGCCAGGGCCTCGGCGAGATTGCGGACGCCTCGGGTATTGGCGGCATAGCCCTCGGGGTCGCCGGTCTCGCGAAGGTCGGTGCGGGCGCCGAGGTGGAGCACGTGCGTGGGGCGAAATTCCTGGATGGCGGCGCGCAGGGCAGGGAAGTCGAGAAGGTCGCCGGAGCGCCACACGGGCGTGTGGCAGGCGTTCCGCGGCGGGCGGATATCCAGACTGCAGACCGGAATGCCGTGATCGAGCGCGAACTGAACGGCGTTCGTGCCGATAAAACCGGAGCCGCCGGTGATCAGAAGACGGGAGATGAGCATAACTCAAGGGCTTCTTCGACGATGTTCATGAGTTGGGAGCGGAAGCGGTCGACACCGGTGTTGGCCAGCGCCCAGGCCCGTCCGCGAGCGCCCATCGCGCCCAACATGTCCCGTGGCGCGGAGAGGACAGTTTGGAGCGCGGCAGCGATTTCGTCCGGAGAATCCGTCTCCAGCAGGCAGCCGCAGCGGATCGGGTCGAGCTCGCCGCGGAGATCGTTCCCGGGGGAGAGCACAACCGGCAGGCCGGCAGCGAGCGCCTCGGCCACGGTGTAGCCGAAATTCTCGCGCGCGGAGAGATTCACGAAGGCGTCGGCCGCATGGTACAGCTCCCATTTGGCCGTTCCATAGACCGGTCCGATGACATGCACGTTGGGGAGGCCCGTCAGGTCCGCGGCGGAGTACTCGTCGTCGGGGCCGGCGAGGATGAGGTGCGCTTCGGGCGTGGCGGCGCGGGCGAAAGCGGCAACCGTCTCTTTGGGCCGCTTCATCGAGTGGAGACGTCCCAGGAAGAGGAGGACGCGGTCGCCGGGCGCGATGCCCAGCCGGGCGCGGACGCGGCGGCGGGCGCCTTCCGGGTCGTCAACCTGACCGTAGGGCACCGGCCAGTTTACGACCCAAGACCGGTAGCGATCCGCCCACGGAGCGGCCTTTTCGCGCTCCCGCGCGGTGGCGAAGAGAACGCCGGCACTGCGTTCGAAGAACTGGCGGCCGAGCGAGGCCATCCACGCGCGCTTCCGGAGCGCGCGATAGGTGAAGACCCACGGGTCGAGCCCGCCATGCGGAACGATGCAATACGGTATCCCGAGGCCGCGCACCCAGTCGCAGTGGTAGCGAAACAGCTTGTGGCAGAAAACGAAACTGGCGCCGCGGACCCGCTCCTCGGCGGCGCGGAGCGCGGAGCGGTTGGGCACGCTATAGAAGGACGCCGCGCCCGAGACGGGGACGTGGACCACGTTGGGTTCGCGCACGCAGCGGTCGAGGAGCGAGGCCGAAGTGAAGGAGACGGTCGGACCGCCGAGCGCGGCGGCGAACTGCCGGACCGACTCGGCGGAGCCGCCGGTGCAAGCGGCGTAGTCGAGAGTGACGGAGACGACGTTCATGAGTTTTCCGTGGGCGCGAGGCGGGCGAGCGGCGCCGGGGCGCGCCGGCGCGGAGCGATCGCGGCGATCGCCTGGCGGTTGGCCCAGGCGAGATACAGGGTCGAGGCGCCCATGCCCGCGCTGGTCGCGAGCAGGACCGTCGAGAGCTGGACGGAGGATGTGCCCAGCCACATGGCCCCGATTCCCGCGATGTTGACGGACGACTGGACCAGATACGCGTAGAGCACTTGCCGACTGCAGTGGAGCCCCAGGAGCGAGTGGTACGGAACGGTGCCGAGCAGACTCACGAACGAGCCGGCAAGCATGATGTGGAACGCGTCGGCCTGTCCTGCCTGCAAATTGCCATGCAGCCAGAGGCGGAGCAGGAGACCGCTGAGGATGAAAACGGCGGCATAGAGCGGGACGCCGAAAACCAGCAGCAGGCGCGTCGAGTTGCGGGTGAGCCGCGAGATCGCGCGTCCCGCGGCCGCACGGGAGGGCGCGGCGCGGAGGCGGCTGATCTCGGGCAGCAGGGCGCTCGAGCCGGCGGAGAGCAGGCCGCGAATCTGCATGGCCCCGTTGTAGGCGATCTCGTAAACGGGGACCGCCTCAACGCCGACATAGCGCGCGATCACGAGCCGGTTGAACGGCGTCAGCAGGAGATTGACGGCGGTGCTCGCGAACAGTCCGCTGCTGAGGGACGCGAGCCGGCGGAGGCGGACGCGGGAGATCGGCGCGAGTGTGAACACCGGCGCCCGCAGCAGCCGCGCGATCAGAATCAGCGCGAGGCCGTGCTGCAAGAGACGCGAGGCCATTGCCGCGGCGAGGAGGCCGGCGACGCCCGCCCCACAGTGCAGAAGAGAAATTCCGGCGGCGACCGACACCGCTTGCGCCAGCGTCTGGAGGCCGTTCACCAGGTCCATCCGTCCGAGTCCGGCGAGAACGTTCGTCTGCGCGTCCGACACGAACACGTACGCGGAGAGCGCGCCGCACCACGGCAGGAGTTGGCGCGCGAGCTCGGCATTGCCGCCGGAGAGGCCGAGGAGATGGACAAGGGAACCGCGCAGGAGAAACGTCGCGGCAAAGGCAGCGAGGCCGCTCACGCCGAGCGCGGCGGCGGCAGCCGTCGAATACTGCCGCACCGCGAGAGTGTCGCCGGCGGCGTACTCCTCCGCGACCACCTTGGCGAGCGCCTGCACGATCCCGAGATTGCCGAGCTGCGACAGCATCAGGACCGTCGAGAGGACCAGCCAGAGCCCGTACCGCTCGAAGCCGAGCGCGTGCAGATACGCAGGGTACGAGACCAGGACGATCGCGACATTCACGCCGCGCATCACGGGCCCGGAGAGCATATTGATCTGGAGCTGGCCGAGGCCGCGTGGACGGGCGGCGCGCCGGCGCCGCAGCTCAGCTTTTAACGAAAATGCCATCGACTTGTAGGCAGTGGCCGGTCTCACGCTCGGAAAAGCCGGGCTCGAAGTGGGCGGGGCTGAAGCCCCGGCGGGCGAGAAGCGCCAGCATGTCGGAGAATCCCGGTTGGCCGTCGTAGAGGGGCGCCAGGGACAGCTCGCACTCGACGAGGCGAACGCGCTCGAACAGCGACTGCGCTCCTTCGAGAACCTGGGCCTCGTAACCCTGTGTATCGATCTTCAAGAGGACGCGGGCCTCCGCCGGCAGCAGCGGGAGCAAGGCGCGATCGAGGGTGGTCACGCGGACGTCCTCCCGCGCGATGTAGCACGACGCGGGGTCGCTCTCGGCGTGGCGCCGCTCCATCGGCAGCAGCGAGCTGGAGTAGCTGTTGCCGGCAACGTTGATCTCCGCGCGGCCCTCGGCGGCCCCAACCGCAGCGTGGTCGAAATGCCACGACGGATCGTCCGCGGCGCGGCGGGCGAGCTCGGCATAAGCGGCCGCCAGCGGCTCGAACGAAAAGATGGCGCCGCGATATCCGCTGCGGCGCAGCATCGACGCGTACTGGCCCGTGTTGGCGCCGACGTCGGCTACGCAATCGATGCCACAGCGCTCCATCATGGCGCGGCGGCGGAGCTCGACGGCGAGCGGCGCGCCGTTGACTGCCGTGCGGCGAAGCTCAAACCCGCAGTCGAACAGGACACGCTTCAGGGTTTCTTTCGGGCTCATAGGGCGGCCTCCAGGCGCGCGATGGCGGGCCGCGGCGCCGGGGAGCGCCGCCGGCACGGTCCGGTGAGACAGTAAGCGAAAACGAAGAAAAACTCCTCGGGGCTGAAGTAGTGGCCGGCGCGCAGCAGTTTGGCGAAAAAATAGATGAGGATGGCGTGGTTGATGGCGGCCCGCTCTCCTCCGCGGGGCGCGATGTAGCAGCCGATGAAGAGGAGGACCGCGAGGACGCCGGCAATTCCGGTTTCCGAGAGGAGGCGTAGCAGGAGCGAGTTGGCGTCGGCGGCGTTGAGCTGCTCCATCGTAGCCTGGCCCCGAAACGTCATGTTTTCGAACGCGGCGACCCCCGGGACGTCCGCGATGTAGGCGTCGTGGGAAAGCAGGTGCGAGCCGAGGCCGTTGCCGGCAATCGGATGCTCGGCCAGCACCTGGGCTGTCACGAACGCGTTCGAAACCAGCGCGAAGGTGCTCAGGCTGGCGTCCTCCACGGTGGCGTCTCGCGCTGCCCGCAGAGTGTCGTC
>Ga0068855_100006889_pt1 | contig 13787 bp, 15 predicted proteins | sample KBSCornC52_FD_66592 | JGI IMG/M metagenome (GOLD analysis project Ga0068855, IMG submission 66592) | Corn rhizosphere microbial communities from Kellogg Biological Station, Michigan, USA - KBS Corn C5-2 | ecosystem: Host-associated > Plants > Roots > Rhizosphere > Soil ... | reverse complement strand
AAGCTCGCGCCCGCCATGTCCCGCGCCGTCGCCGGCCCCTCGGCCACCTACCGCTTCGGCGATGCCGAGCTCTCGGCCTATGGCGAATACGAGCTCCAGGTCCTCGAACGCGTCCTGCGCGAAGGGCGGCCCGAAGCCCTCGCCGCCGTCTACCAGCGGATCTGCAACAAGATCGGCTGGGACGCCGGCGCGGGTGACGAGCGCGCCTTCCTCGAAGCCTATTACACCCAGCTGCGCGCGCGGCTCGAAGCCGGCATGCGGCTCGGCCGGCGCAAGGCCGACAAGTTCGCCGGCAGCGGCCATGGCTGACCTCGTCCTGCGCGCGCCGACGGCGGCGGACATCACCCAGCTCTCGCTCCTTGGCACCGCCGCCTTCGTCCACAAGTTCGGCGATCTCTACCGCCCGGAAGACCTGCTGCCCTTCCTCGCCGAAACCCATTCCGAAGCCGCCCTCGCCAGGGCCCTGGCCGATCCGCAAACCCGCTACCAGGTCGCCGAACGCGGCGGAGTGCTGGTCGGCTGGATCAAGCTGGGCCTCGCCTGCGCCTTCCCGGAACACGCCCGCGGCCACCGCGCAATGGAACTGAAACAGCTCTACACCGCCCCCAACGCGCAAGGTGGCGGCATCGGCGCGGCGCTGATGGACTGGGCCATGGCGACCTTCGCCGCCCTCGGCGCCGACGAGGTCCAGCTCTCGGTCTGGCAGCACAACCCCGGCGCCCAGCGCTTCTACCAGCGCTACGGCTTCGCCCGGGTGGCCGAAGTCAGCTTCCGCGTCGGCTCGCAGCTCGACGAGGAATTCCTTTTCTCGCGAATGCTTTAGAAATTCGCCGCTCAACGTCCGCCGGGCACGACTTGTCAGATTCAGCGTTGTTCAGCCGCCGCCGCCCGGCATGGGCGCTGCGCGGGAGGGCCAACGATATGAAGGAAGACCGATGCCAGTGACCAAGATAGCTCCCCTTGTGGTGATCGCCGCCGCCTCGCTCGGCCTCTCGGGCTGCGCGACCAAGCAGTTCGTGCGTGAACAGGTTGCCGTGGTGAACGCCCGGGTCGATACGCTCGAGCAGCGCGTCGGCGCCAACGAAGCCGCCACCCGCCAGGCCGCAGCGGATGCCCAGGCCGCCGGCACCGCCGCCTCTGCCGCGAACCAGACGACCAACCAGCGCATCGACCAGCTCAATGCCCGGGTGGACGGGCTGGAGCAGCGCATGACCAGGCCCAAGCGCGCGCGTAACTGACCCACCTCGCCGGCGTCGCTTGCCCGACGCCGGCGACGCCTTTCGAGACCGATGCGACGATGATCCTTCTCGCCGCGGCGCTTGCCGCAGCCAGTCCAGCCGAACCGGCCGACGCGGCACCTGCCGCGGATACGGTCGCGCCTGCCGCGAACAAGGCCGCACCCGCCGAACCGCCCACGCGCTCCGCCGCGGCCGAGCGCGTGACCGCCTGGGTCGCGGGCACCGGCGACAACCACGGCCACCCCTATATCATCGTCGATAAGCCGGCGGCGCGGGTCTACCTCTTCGACAAGACCGGCAAGCCCCTGCGCGAGGCCCCGGTCCTGATCGGCCGCGCCATCGGCGACGAGGCGACCCCGGCGATCGGCCGCAAGTCCTTGTCGGAAATCGGCCCTGCGGAAAAGACCACGCCGGCCGGACGCTACCTCGCCCGGTTCGGCCGCGCGGTGGGCCATCCGGTGCTGTGGGTGGACTATGCGACCTCGGTCGCCCTCCACACGATCCCGCCCGCCAACAAGGAACACCGCCGCGCGCGGATGCTCTCACCGCAAATCGACGACAACCGCATCACCTTCGGCTGCATCAACGTGCCCGAAGCCTTCTACAAGGCCGTGGGCCCGCGCTTCCGCAAGGACGGCGGCTACGTCTACGTGCTCCCCGACGTGAAGCCCTTGGAAACGGTCTTCCCGATGCTGGCGGTCTACCGCCCGCCGGGAGCAGCCGACCTGGCCGCGACCCCGCGCTAGGCGGCTGGGCTCAGCCTTCGGCTTCGCGCTCGAACGCCGCCGACCCACCGATCCGCGCCGAGATCCGGCCCAGCACCGACAGCACCACCACCGCCAGCACGGTCGCGATGATCGCGTAAGAATAGAGCCCCGCAAGGTTGTCGCCCATGCCCAGCAGCTGGAGCGTGGCCTTGATCGCCTCGTTCCAGGCGAGCGCGGCGACGAGGCCGAGCGAGGCAGAGGCGAGGGCGATCATCGTCTGGATCATGGCTTTGGGATCGGTCATCTTGGTCTGGCCCCTTCAGTTCACTGATAGCTGGTGCGACCCCGCAGCAACTTTGCAAAGCCGGGCCCCATCCGCAAGCCGGCCGCCTCAGCTCGCCGGGTTGTACTTCGCGAGGAACGCGTCGAGCTTGTCGTACCAGGTCTGCGCATTGGCAGCGGACGAGAACCCGTGGCCCTCGCCGGGCAGCTCGTAGTACTCGTAGGTCTTGCCCGCCGCCTTCAGCGCATCGGCATAGATGCGCGACTGCTTGACCGGCACGCGCTGGTCCTTGTCGCCATGGACCAGCAGCATCGGGACCTTCAGCCAGTCGATGTTGAACAGGCCGGACAGCGTCTTGAGATCGAAGGTATCTGCGCCCTGCACGCGGGCCCGCCACTTTTCCCGCGACCGCTTGTCGGTGTCGGAGTTCATCTGGAACTTGAGGTGGCGCGGCAGGTCGGAAATCCCGGCGAAGCTCACCGCGCAGCGCCAGCGTTCCGGGTTGCGGGTACCGCCCCAGATCGCCGCATAGCCGCCATAGGAGGCCCCGACGATGCAAGCTCGCTTCGGGTCGATCACCCCGCGCTTCGCCAGCCAGTCCATCCCGTCATCGATGTCGTCCTGCATGGCCCGGCCCCATTGCGCCATGCCCAGCTCATCGAACCGTTCGCCGTAGGATCCGGACCCGCGATACTCGGGCTGGAGCACCGCATAGCCGCGGTTGACCAGGAACTGGACCTCCGGATCAAAGCTGCCGTCGTCGCGAACGTCGAACGGCCCGCCATGGGGCATGACGATCAGCGGCAGGTCCTTGGCCGCGCGGCCCTGGGGAAGGGTGAGGTAAGCCGGGATCTCCTCGCCGTCGCGCGCGGTGTAGTGGACATAGTGGCTCACGGCGAGATCGGCCGGTTTGAGGCTCTCGTTCAACTTGGCGATGAGGGTCATGGCCCCGGTCGCCCGCTGGTAATAATAGAGCGAGCCGGGATCGTTCGAGCCGCGCACCTCGATCATCATCCGGCTGCCGTCGCGGCTGCGCGAGGCGATCCACACCTCCCGCTCGCCCATCCTGCCAGACACGGCCTTGTCGAGGTTCGACTGGAGTTCGGCAATGACCGGGTCGAACCATTTCACCCGCGGCCGGCTGTCGGTGAAATAGGCCACCTGCAGGTTCTTGCCGTCTTCGGTCAGGTCGGCGTCGTCAAGGTCCGCGCCCTGCGCCTCGTAGACCAGGTCGCCGTAGGTGTGCGTCGCGTAGTTGTAGTGGTAGACGCCCTTGAGCCTGGTCAAGGCGCCGCTGCCATAGCGATAGCCTTCGTCGGTGCCCGCCTCGAGGGTGAAAGCGCGGTCCCACGCATCGTTGGCGGCATCGTCGTCCTGGTCGGTGCCCCTTGCGGCGACCGCGAACTTGGCCGCTTCATCCTTGCGATAGACCATCTTCCAGTGATGCTGGTCGGGCCAGCCGTAGCCGTAGCGGACCGTGCCGGCATTGTCCGCGTGCCAGTCCCAGATCTCTTCCATCGGCGGGACTACCCTGGTCCGCTTGTTGGTTTCGAGATCGATCCGGTAGACCGCCGGGTACTCGTAGATCGTCGGCTGATAGGCCAGCAGCAGCGACTTGCCGTCCTTGTCGACCCACAGCACGTCGTCGCCCTTCAGGCCCATTTCCCCGGGATTGCCCAGCGCCCGCATCTTGCCCGTTGCAAGGTCGATCATCACCAGCCGCGTTTGACGGGCTTCGTCATCGAACCACGGCACCGTGGCACCCACGCTCACCACGATCCGGTTCTCGCCGGCCCAGAAGTAGCGGACCAGGTCCATCTTGTCGGGCACGGCGAACCGAGCCAGCGGCTTGCTGCCATCCAGCGTGAAGACGACCAGGTAGGCCGTGCCCTCACGCGACATCGCTGCCACGAAAGACAGTCCCGATGGTGAAAGCACCGGTCCGGTCATCAGCGGACGGGCTGCGAAGGCGCTGGTCGGAATGGTTGGCGGTCGCTTCAGTTCGGCATTGGCCGCCAGCATGGCGTCGGTCAGGTCCTGCGCCCCGGCCGGAGTGAGCAGCGCCTTGCGGCCCGCCTCGATCTCCTCGGCGTTTCTCGCCCCCTTGCCGGCTGCCGCCGTACCTGCCGCAAGTGCCGGTCCCCCGCCCCCGCTCGCCACGACGACCAGCACCCCAGCCGCGCAGCCAACGAGCCGCGCCCAACCACCACGAACCATCAAACCCCCGTTTGCCTGTGATCTGCCGAAGATTGCATCTTCGCTCGTGCCTGACCAGTCTGCCGGGCGGCGATTTTTCCCGCACCCCCGCCGCGCGCCGACAGTCTTCCCGCCACTCTGGCCCGAAGCGCCCCATGCGGCCCATTCGCCCCTTCCCCCGCCCCCGCCGCTCCCCTATATCGCGCCCCATGTCCTCGATCAGACCCTGGCGCACGATCGTGCGCCGCAAGAGCCGGCAGATCATGGTCGGCAAGGTGCCGGTGGGCGGCGATGCGCCGATCACGGTCCAGACCATGACCAACACCCTCACCTCGGATGCCGGGGCGACGATCAGCCAGATCCGCCGCTGCGAGGAGGCCGGGGCCGATATCATCCGCGTCTCCTGCCCGGACGAGGCGAGCACCGCCGCCTTCCGCGAGATCGCCCGCGCCGCCACCGTCCCGCTCGTCGCCGACATCCACTTCCACTACAAGCGCGCACTCGAAGCGGCCGACGCCGGCGCCGCCTGCCTGCGAATCAACCCGGGGAACATCGGCTCGTCCGACCGCGTCGCCGAGGTCGTCCGCGCCGCCAAGGCCAACGGCTGCTCTATCCGCATCGGCGTCAACGCCGGCAGCCTCGAGAAGGACCTGCTCGAGAAATACGGCGAGCCCTGCCCCGAGGCCCTGGTCGAGAGCGCGCTCGATCACATCAAGCTGCTGCAGGACCACGATTTCCACGAATACAAGGTGGCGGTGAAGGCCTCCGACGTGTTCCTCGCCGTCGCCGCCTACCAGGGCCTGTCGGAAGCTGTCGATTGCCCGCTGCACCTCGGCATCACCGAGGCCGGCGGGCTGATCGGCGGCACGGTCAAGTCGTCGATCGGCATCGGCAGCCTGCTCTGGGCCGGCATCGGCGACACGATCCGCGTCTCGCTCTCGGCCGAGCCGGAGGAAGAGGTCCGCGTCGGCTTCGAGATCCTCAAGGCGCTCGGCCTGCGCACCCGGGGCGTGCGGATCGTCTCCTGCCCAAGCTGCGCGCGCCAGGGCTTCGACGTGATCCGCACGGTCGAGGCGCTGGAAAGCCGCCTGTCGCACATCAAGACCCCGCTCTCGCTCTCGGTCCTCGGCTGCGTGGTCAACGGCCCGGGCGAGGCGCGCGAGACCGACATCGGGCTCACCGGCGGCGGCAACGGCAAGCACATGGTCTACCTCTCGGGGGTGACCGACCATCACGTCCAGTCCGAGGCCATGCTCGATCACATCGTCAGCCTGGTCGAAGCAAAGGCCGCCGAACTGGAGGCCGAGACCACTGACGCGGGCAAGGCCGACGCACTGGCCTAAGCGGCTACGGGGGGTACAATGCGCAATTACTTGATCCCGGCGCTCGCCGCCGCCTCCCTGATCGGCGCTCCCGCAGAAGCCCGCCGCGCGCCCGCCCGCCACGCTGGGGCCAAGCCAGCCGCCGCAGACCCTGCAGCGCCCACGCCGGTTGCGCCCGCCGAGAAGGACTACGCCACCGAACTCGCCAAGCTTCGCGCGGGCGACCTCTTGGTCGACCTCAAGTGGCTCCGCCAGCAGCACGCCGGGCGCGGCGAGACCGAGCGGTGGGAGCAGGCCAGGGACCAGTTCGCCAAGCTCGAGACCGCGCCCGAGGAAGCCCTCGCCGCCGCCCAAGCCCGGCTCGAACAGGACTGGCTCACCCCCGAAGCCCACCTCCTCTCCGAAATCGCGCTCAGCCGCCTCTCGCGCAAGGACGAGACCGCGAAGCACCACGCCTTCCTCCTCGCCTGGCTGCGCTCGGTCACCGGCGACCGCGACGGGCTCACCCCCGCCACCTCGTGGAACGCCGCCTCGGTCGACGAGGAATACTTCGCGCTCATGCTGATGGGCCGCAAGGTCGATGGCCAGGCGCTGGTCAACGGCAAGGACGGCGTGTTCGACCTGATGCACACCACCGACCGCAAGAGCGGCGAGAAGGGCGATATCTGGTTCGATATCAGCAGCTTCTTCGGCAAGGAATTCGGCCTCGGCGCCACTCCCGCAACGCCCCCGCCGCCAGGCGATCCCGCCGCACAAGGCCGCTGACGCCGCTTTGCCAAATCGTAACCATGCCGGCGTAGCCTGCCGCGCATGAAAGGCTTCGTCCTCATGGCCCTCGGCCTCGTGGTGGCCCTGCTGCTGGTCGGGCAGTTCCTCTCGCCCGTCCACCCGCTCAACGGGCCGACCGGCGGGGTTGTCCTCGCCACCGAGGCGCCGAAGCCCGCCCCCACGGCCATGACCCCGGAAGGCATGGTGATCGAGCGCGACCAGACCGGTCAGTTCCACGTCGACGTTGCCATCAACGACCAGCCGACCAAGTTCCTCGTCGACACCGGCGCGGACTCGGTCGCCCTGACCGTCGCCGATGCGGAGCGCGCCGGCCTCACCGTCGATCCGGACACATTCCAGCCGATCCTCAAGACCGCCTCAGGCGAAGGCTGGGGCACCCTCGTCACGCTCGACCGCCTCCAGCTCGGCGAGACCGAACTGCACAACGTCGGCGCCGTGGTGGTGAAGGACCTGCCGGTCAGCCTGCTCGGCCAGACCGTGCTCAGCCAGCTCGGCAGGGTCGAGCTCAAGGGCGACAAGATGACCCTCGCCCCGCTGCGCTAAGTCGTTGAAGCGACGAGACGAAGCTCCAGAACAACGCCCGATCTGGAAAATCCCCCCGATTCGCGCTATGTTGGGACCATGGACCGGAGATCGCTGCTGACTGGCGCCCTTGCTGCCGGCGGGCTCGCTGCCCTGCCCGGCCGCGCCTTCGCGCAAGCCTTCACCCTCTCCGAACAGCACCGCAAGGTCCTCGAGGTCGCCAAGGAGCAACTGGAGCGCAACCGCTCGCGCCTGTGGCGGACCGACGTGGTCGCCGTCGCCGATTTTGCCCTGCCCAGCGCCCTGCCGCGGTTCCACTTCGCCAATCTCGAACAGGGCTCGGTCCGCTCGTTCCTCGTCGCCCACGGCCGCGGCTCCGATCCGGAGCATGACGGCTTCCTCAAGACCTTTTCCAACGTGCCCAACAGCTTCGCCACCAGCCGCGGGGCCTATGTCACGGCCGAATGGTACAAGGGCAAGTACGGCACCTCGATCCGCCTCATGGGCGTCGATGCCGACAATTCGAACGTGCTCGAACGCGCGATCGTGCTGCACCCGGCCTGGTACGCCAACGAGGACATGCTCCAGAAATGGGGCAAGCTCGGCCGCTCCGACGGCTGCTTCGCCATGGGCGAGGCCGATTTCAACGAAGCCCTGTGGCACCTCTCCGGCGGCCGGCTGATCTACGCGGACAAGCTCGGGCTGGGCTGAACCGCAATAGCCCTTCCCCGGTGGGGAGCCACAGGCGTTGCGCAGCAACAACGGTTGAGATGGGGGTTCAACGCTGGTTTGAACCGATGACGCCGAACCCCCTCCCCAGCCCCTCCCCACGGGGGAGGGGAGCACCAGTTTCAGAAGGGCCCCTAGTCCCTGCCGCCGAGGCTATGGCTCGCCAGCAGGTGCTCGAACACCACCTCGCCGAGCAATTCGTCGAACAGAATCCCCGCCCGCCCGTTCTCCACCCACAGCACGGCGGCGGGCAGGCTCGGCAGGGCCGGAAGGCCGACCAGCACCCGCTGCTCCTCGCGCGGCAGCCAGGCGCCGGTCTCGATCATGCAGCCGGCGAGCGAAAGGTCGAGCACCTTGACGCCGGCCACGTCCATCCCCCGGCAGCGGATCCGCGCCGTCATCTGGGCCATGGCCGGGCTGTTGTGGACCGTCGCCACCGGCAGGAACGCCGAAGCCTGGGTCAGGCGTTGGCCGTGGTCATCGCCACCCCTGCCTTGGAGTAGGTCGAGCCCACTTCCGAGGCCATGCCGACCACCGAGACCATGATGACCACCGCCACCAGTCCCGCGATCAGCCCATATTCAATCGCCGTGGCGCCGCTCCTGTGGCGGGCGAGCCGAAGGAAGAATGCCATCATGCCACCTGTCCTTGTCATGAAGCGGCATGTAACAGCGATTCGGTAAAATTTTCATGTAGTTAGTATACGGATGCCCCCGGTTAATCCCGTAGCAGCACCGGCATCTCCAGCGGCGCACAGGCCTGGCGCAGCCACTCCAGCACCGAGCCATCGACCTGCGGACCGACAATTTCCAGCACCCGCGCATGGTAGGCGTTCCACCAGGCGACCTCGCCCGGCTCGAGGATCGCCGGGTTCAGCAGCGACCGGTCGATCGGCACGTGGGTCAGCGTGTCGAAGCCGAGGAACTCCCCTTCCGCCCCCTCGATCTCGCGCTCCTCCACCAGCAGCAGGTTCTCGATCCGGATGCCCCAGGCCCCGGCCTTGTAATAGCCCGGCTCGTTGGAGAGGATCATGCCGGGAAGCAGCTCCTGCTCGGTCCCGCCCTGCCCGCCGGTGGCGCGGCTGATTCGCTGCGGGCCTTCGTGGACCGAAAGGAAGGCACCCACCCCGTGGCCGGTGCCATGGGCATAGTCGATCCCCGCATGCCACAGGAACTGCCGCGCCAGGGTGTCGAGCTGGCTCCCCAGCGTGCCCTTGGGGAACACCGCGCGCGACAGGGCGATGTTGCCCTTGAGCACGCGGGTGAACCGGTCGCGCTCCTCCGCCCCCGGCTCGCCGGGGCCGATCCACACGGTGCGGGTGATGTCGGTTGTGCCGTCGGGATACTGCCCGCCCGAATCGACCAGATACATCGAGCCCGGCTCGAGCCGCCGGTTGGTCTGCTCGCTCACCCGGTAATGGACGATCGCCCCGTTCGGCCCCGCCCCGGAAATCGTGTCGAACGAAAGATCGCGCAAATCGCCGCTCGCCGCGCGGGCGCGCTGGAGCCACGCGGCCGCGCCCAGTTCGTCAACCGTGCCCTTCGGCCCCTCCTGCGAAAGCCAGTGAAGGAAATGGACCATCGCCGCCCCGTCCCGCGCCTGCGCTGCGCGATGCCCGGCGATCTCGGCGGAATTCTTGGTGGCCTTGGGCAGGACGGTCGGGTCCTGCGCCTCGACCACTTCGGCCCCGCCATCGACCAGCGCGGCGAACACGCCCATGACCGTGCGGTCCGGATCGACCGCGACCTTCTGCCCCCCTAGCGCGTGAAGCGCCCCGGCAAAGTCGTCGCGCGGTCGGATCGCCACGGCATTGCCAAGGTGCGCGCGGAGCTCCGCGGTCACCTTCTCCGGCGCGATGAAGAGCTCCGCCGAACCATCGTCACGGGCGATTACGAAGGACAGCGCCACCGGCGTGCGGTCCACGTCCTGCCCGCGGATGTTCAACAGCCAGGCCACGGAATCGAGCGCCGTGATGACAGTCGCGGCACAGCCCTTGGCCTTGAGCCATTCCCCCACGGCGCTGCGCTTGTCGGCGCTGGACTGCCCGGCCAGCTCCTCGGGATGAACCAGCGCCGGCGCGGCGGAAGGCGCGGGCCGGTCCTGCCACACCGCGTCCACCGGATTGCCGTCCACCGGCACCAGCTCCGCGCCCTTCTCCGCCAGCGCCTTTCCCGCCGCATCGGCCCAGCGCTTGCCGTGGAGCCAGGCGTCGTAGCCCACCTTCATCCCCGCCTGCGCATGCTCACCCAGCCACTTCGCCACCGATGTCTGCGGGACGCTCTCATAGGCATAGAGCTGGCCGTCCACCTCGTCGCGGACCTGCAGGGTATAACGCCCGTCGACAAAGATCGCCGCCTCGTCCTTCAGCACCACCGCCGTCCCGGCCGAGCCGCCGAAGCCGGTCAGCCACGCCATCCGCTGGGCATAGGCGCCGACATACTCGCTCATGTGCTCGTCGGAGATCGGCACCACGAAGCCGTCGAGCCCCCGGCGCGCGAGCTCCTGGCGCAGGGCGTCGAGACGGGCTTCGGCAACGGACATCAGCATCGGCATACTCGCGGCAAGGTTGCAGGGCGGCACCACCCAACATAGATGCGGGCGATGCCCGATAACACCCCCCCGCAGTCACCCCCGGTCGCAACCAGGAAGCCGCACAGCTTCACCCACCACGGGATCACCGTAAGCGACGACTATGCCTGGCTGCGCGACCCGGGCTATCCCGAGGTCAAGGACCCCGAGATCCTCGCCCACCTCGAAGCCGAGAACGCCTGGTTCGAGGCGCGAATGGCCGAGCGCAAGCCGCTCGTCGAAAGCCTGTTCACCGAGATGCGCGCCCGCATCAAGGAGGCCGACAAGTCGGTCCCCCAGAAGGACGGCGACTGGCTCTACTGGATCGAATACGAGGAAGGCGCCGAATACAAGAAGTGGTGGCGCAGGCCCGTTGCCGCCAAAGGCGATCCTGCCGCGGACGAGCTGATCCTCGATGAGGTGGCGCTGGCCGAAGGCCACGAATACTTCCGCCTCGGCGCAATCTCGGTCTCCAAGAACGGCAAGCTCCTTGCCTGGTCGGTCGACGACAATGGCTCGGAACGCTTCACCGCGCGGATCAAGGTGCTGGAGACCGGCGAGGTCCTTCCGGACACGATCGAAGGCACGCTCTCCGGCCTCGTCTGGGTCGCCGACGACAAGGCCCTGGTCTACTCGCTCGCCAACGAACAGTGGCGCACCGACAATGCGCGGCTCCACTGGCTGGGCAAGCCGGTCAGCGAGGACATCGAGCTCTACCACGAGGACGACGAGGGCTTCCGCGTCGGCTCGGGCCTCTCCGCCAATGAGGAATGGCTGGTCGTCTCCACCAGCGATCACGAGACCAGCGAAGTCCGCCTGATCCCCACAGCCGATCCGCTGGCCAAACCGCTGCTGGTCAAGGAACGTGAGGCCGGCGTCGAATACGACGTCGATGTCAGAGGCGAGACCCTGTACGTCCACGCCAACGACACCCACGAGAACTTCCGCCTCGCCACGGCCCCGCTCAGCGCACCGGGCGAGTGGACCACCCTGATCGAAGGCACCGACCAGTTCTACCTGACCGGCTTCGAGCTGTTCAAAGACTTTTACGTCGTCGAAGGCCGCCGCGCCGGCTTGGACCAGATCGAACTGCGCTGGTACGACGATCCCACACGGGTCGAACCCATCCTCTTCCCCGAAGCCAGCTACGACGCCGGCCTCGGCGACAATCCCGAATGGGACACCAAGGTCCTGCGCCTCGGCTACGAATCGATGGTCAGCCCGGCCACGGTCTACGACTACCACGTCGCCAACCGCCGCCTCGAAGTGCGCAAGGTCCAGGAAATCCCCTCGGGCTACGACGCGAGCCTCTACGTCACCGAGCGGCTGGAAATCCCCGCCCGCGACGGCACCCTGATCCCCGTCAGCATAGTCTCCCGCAAGGACCGGGACCAAATGAACGGAGGGCCCGGCGGCCCGCTCCACCTCTACGGCTACGGCGCCTACGGCATCGCCATCGCCCCGGGCTTCTCCACCACCCGCCTCTCCCTGGTCGACCGCGGCTTCGCCTATGCCATCGCCCACATCCGCGGCGGCGACGATCTCGGCCGCGCCTGGTACAAGGCCGGCAAGCTCGAACGCCGCACCAATACCTTCCACGATTTCGTCGACGTCGCGCGCGCGCTAGCGGACAAGGGCTATACCGCCCCCGGCAGGATCTCCATCTCCGGCGGCTCGGCCGGCGGCGAGCTGATGGGCGCGGTGATGAACGAGGCGCCCGAGCTGTGGGGCGCGGTCGTCGCCCACGTCCCCTTCGTCGACGTGCTCGCGACGATGCTCGACGAAAGCCTGCCCCTCACCCCCGGCGAATGGCCCGAATGGGGCAATCCGATCGAAGACAAGTCCGCCTTCGAACTGATCCGCTCCTACAGCCCCTACGACCAGGTCGAACCCAAGCCCTACCCGCCCCTGCTGGTAACCGCCGGCCTCAACGACCCGCGCGTGACCTACTGGGAACCGGCCAAGTGGGTTGCCAAACTGCGCGAGCTCAAGACGGACAACAACGAACTGCTGCTGAAAACCAACATGGGCGCCGGCCACGGTGGCAAGTCGGGGAGATTCGAGAGCCTGCGCGAAACCGCCGAAGAGTTCGCCTTCATCCTCTGGCAGCTAGGAGTCGAAACCAATCAGCCGCCGCAGGCCAGCTGACCACCACTCCCCCTCCCGCTTGCGGGAGGGGCTAGGGGAGGGCATGTTCCCCCGAATGAACAGCCCCCGCCGGGACCAGGCCCAACAGGCCCTCCCCCGCCCCCTCCCGCAAGCGGGAGGGGAGGCATGAGCAACGCTCGTTTCACTCGGGAATTTGTTGCCCAGCCGCAGCACATCGACATCATGGGCCACGTCAACAACGCCGTCTGGGTGCAATGGATGGAAGCCATCGCCACCGCCCACTGGGAAGCCCAGGCCGCGCCCGAACACGTCGCCGCCTATGCCTGGGTCTGCCTGCGCCACGAGATCGACTACCGCGGCAACATCGCGCTCGGCGAAAGCGTCACCGCCGAAACCTTCATCCCCGAAGGCCCCCACGGCGCCCGGTTCGACCGCCGGATCGATTTCCGCAATGCCGCCGGCAAGGTGATCGTCTCGGCCCGCACCACCTGGGCCATGGTCGACAAGGCCAGCGGCCGCCTGACGCGCGTCCCACCCGAAGTGGCCGCGCCGTTCCTGTCCTAGAACGAAGCCGAGAGCCGCGAACCGCGCAAGCTCGGCGCCACCCGCCGCGCCCGCTTCTCGGCGGCCTTGCGCCGCTCGGCGGGCTTGGCCCCGCTGTCGTGCAGCTCCAGCGTCGAGCCGGGCTGGCCGATCCCGTGCCGCTCGCGCAGCTCGGCCTTCAATGCCTCGATCGCCGCCTCGTCGGGCAGGTCCTTCACCGGATAGCGCGCGATCAGCGCCTCCTCCAGCGTGTCGAGCACGAACAGGAACCGCCCGCCGACCGTCTCGGCGAGGTGCGTCACGTTGAAGCCGTCGGCGAGGAACCAGCGGGCCTTGTCCCACGAGACGATCGGCCGCTCGCAATAGCGGCACCACGAGGTGTGGGAGCCGTCATCCTCCTTGTGCGCGCGCCCCTCCGGAATGTGCATCCGGGTGAACCAGCACTGGGTGAGAGCCTTCATCGCCTGCAAATTCCCATAGCTACGGCTTGGATAACGGCGGAAGGCGGGGGGATTTAAGGGTAGGAAACCATGTGAATGGACCGGGCAAGCTACCGCTTGCCCTGGCGCGGCACCGCAAGACCTCCACGCATGTGGAGGGCGCACCCGTCACAACACATTCCCGTCCTTGTCGCGATAGATCTCCCGCCGCCCCACGTGGTTTGCCGGGCCGACCAGCCCGTCCTGCTCCATCCGCTCGATCCACTTCGAGGCCGTATTGTAGCCCACGCCCATCTGCCGCTGGATCCAGCTGGCGCTGGCCTTCTGGCTCTCGAACACCA
>Ga0068855_100006886_pt1 | contig 13788 bp, 12 predicted proteins | sample KBSCornC52_FD_66592 | JGI IMG/M metagenome (GOLD analysis project Ga0068855, IMG submission 66592) | Corn rhizosphere microbial communities from Kellogg Biological Station, Michigan, USA - KBS Corn C5-2 | ecosystem: Host-associated > Plants > Roots > Rhizosphere > Soil ... | reverse complement strand
GCATTGCCGTCCTCGTCGATCAGCAGCAGGTTGTCCTGGTTTTCCTCGCGCAGGCGCGGCCCGGCGCCCAGGCGCGAGCACGCGGCCACGTCGAGGCGGGAAAATTTGAGATCGGCGATCCAGGCGCCGGCGTGGGAATCATGAGGGGACGAAATCGGCATTCCATTACTGTAACCGGAAATGCCGTTTTGCCAAGCTTCGATTAGATAGGGTTTTTCCGTCTTCCCGTCAGTAATACGGCCGCGTTGACCAGCACGCACGCCCCGGCCGCCGTCAGCGCGAGACGCACGCCGCACGCATCCGCGAACCTGCCCCAGACCACGCTGCCGACCGTGTACCCGCCCGCCATCACGACGAGGTAGATGGCCAGCGTGCGCGCCCGCACGGCGGCCGGGAACGACAGCTGGGCGGCCGCGTTCAACGTGGAGATGACGGCGGACCAGGCCATGCCGCCGCAGGCGATCAGCGGCACGAGCACGACGAGCGAGTGCAGCCACGGCATCGCGGCCAGCATGCAGCCGTACACGACGAGCGCGCTGGCCAGGATATTCGTCTTGTCGACGCGGGCGCGGATCGCGGGCAGGCAGAACGCGGCCAGCACGGCGCCGCCGCCCAGGCTGCCCATCAGCGTGCCGAATACGCTCGCATCCATGTGCAGCGCGTCGCGCACGAACACGGGCAGCAGGGCGGCGTAGGCGATGGTGGAAAAGAAAACGGTCGCGACGTTGCGCAGGATGCGCCGGTAGCGCGGGCAGCCGAAGGCCGTGTGCAGGCCCTCGCGCAGGCGCTCTGCGTAACCCGCCTGGACGCCTGGCCGTCCGCCGCCTTCGCGCCACCACGCGCGGTAGACCACCAGCAGCCCGGCGAACGAGATGGCGTTCACGAGGAACAGCGGACCGGGCCCGATCCACTTGAACAGGACGCCGCCCAGCGCCGGCCCGATGATCGCGGCCGTGTTGTACGACAGGTTGTTCAGCGTGGCTGCCGCTTCCACTTCGTCCGGCTCGACGAGTCCGGACAGCGCGGCCTGCCAGGCAGGCCACATGAATGCCGACCCGCAGCCGAGGCAGAACACGAGCGCCAGCACGGCGGCATGCGGCGCGTGGCCGCCCGCCACAAGCGCCGCCATCGTGCACGCGCAGCCGGCCTGGAACAGGTTGCAGAAGAACAGGAATTTCGGGCGGTGTACCGCATCCGCGACGACGCCGGCGAACAGCGCGAACAGGAAGATCGGGATGTAGCTCGACGTCTGCACGAGCGTCGTCGTCGATGCCGAATGCGAGCTGGAAGCGATCAGCCAGGCCGACGCGAAGGTCTGGATCCACGTGCCGACGTTCGAGACGAGGTTGGCGCACCACAGGCGCCGGTAGCGGGCGTGGCGCAGCGGCTGGGTCAGCGGGACCTTGCGCCGTGCGGGCGCGACGCCGCTGCCTGCCGGCGCGGACGGGGCGAGACTGTATTTCTTCATGAAATCAGTCTACGGGGGCGGCAAGGGACGGTCAACGCAATGCGTCGTTTTCCCAACGTGACGTTTCGACAAGCATGGTGGAAGCCATTATCATCGAAACACGATCTTTTCCGAACAAGCCATGTTGATCCGACCGTTCGCCCCAACCGACATTCCCGCGGCCGCCGCCGTCCTGCGGCGCGCCGCCGAGACGTTCGTGCTGCACGATTGCCGCCCGGAGGACGCGGCGGTCTTCCTCGCCGCGCACGATGCGGCCGGCCTGCGCCGCAACCTGGACGCCGGGTTCGTCTACCACGCGGCCACCGTGGACGGCGTACTGGCCGGCTTCATCGGCGTGCGCGGCGGCACGCACGTGTACCACCTGTTCGTGGATGCGCCTTACCACCGGCGCGGGATTGCGCGCGCCCTGTGGCTTGCGGCCCGGGCGGCGGCGCTCGCAGGCGGGAGAGGCGCCGGGCACGCGGGCATCTTCACGGTGAACGCGTCGAACGTCTCGGTGCCGTTCTATGAATCGCTCGGGTTCGAGCGCACGGCACCGATGCAGGTGTCGACGGTGCGCTACAACCCGATGCGGCTCGTGGCCGATCCGTCAACGTCCGGCGCGGCCGGGACGGACCTCGTCGGCGCGGCGTAGCCACAGGCTGCTGGCCCAGCCTTCGACGGGGTGGCCGTCCACGCGCGCGCGCACGCGCCACCAGTCGCCATCCGTCGCTCCGGTCGCGCTGATGATCGTCCCGGCCGGCAGCACGCGCATACGCACGGCGCGCACGCCGCGGTCTTCGCGCAGGTTCAGGTCGTCGACGACGCGGTAGCGCGCGCCCGCTTCCGGCCCCGGCGGCAGCGGCGCGAGCGCCACCTGGACGGGCGCCGGCGCGGCCGGCAGCAGTGCCGAGAAGAGCAGGCCAAGGGCGAGCGTGCCGCCGCCCAGCACGGCCAGCGCACGCAGGTTGGGCCGGCGCCACCACGTGCGCGGCGTGCACCAGGCGGCCAGCACGAGCGTGAGCGCCAGCGCGCCGGCCCATGCGAGCCAGGGTTGGACAGCGGCGGACAGGGGGGCAGGCATGGTCGCCTCAGGCATCGAAGCGCAGCACGTAATGGCCCGCGACGAGGTGGTGCCCGGGCGGCAGGCGGTACGGCTGTTCGGGCGTGGCCGTGTCGATGGCGGCGACGAAGCCCAGTTGCTCGTCCAGGTGGTACAGGTCCTGCGAGGCGGACAGGCGCGCGATCAGCCAGCCTCCCGGCCCCGCCTCGAAGCTGAACGCATCGCGCGACAGGCCCAGGCGGTCGGCGCTGGTGGGCGGCGCGCCGGCCGCGTGCCGCAAAAAGCGGGGCGAGTCCAGCACGCGCAGCGCGGCCAGCATCGGCGCGCCGCGGCCGAACGTGAAGCGCGCGCCGCCCGCCACCGGCTGCGCCAGCGGATGCGGCAGCCGCAGCAGCGCACAATAGCGCTCGGCCAGCGCCGGCGCGCAGGCGGCGAGCTCCAGGTGCACGCCCTCGACGGGACGGAAGCTGGCCGGCACGGCAACGCGTTCGCGGCCGGCTTGTGTGATCGCCTGCAGTGCATCCTGGTCGTCGACGGCAAAGCGGATGATGGTGTCCGTGCTGGGCGCAACGGGGACGAAGGCGCGGTTCAGTCCGATCTCGAGCAGCCGCGCGCCAGTCTCGCGGTAGCGCGAAAGGCGCGGCAGCGCGAGCGCGGTGAGGGACACGCGCTGGCGCGCCGCCGGCGCATAGGTTGCCTCCAGGTCGGCGCCGGCGGGCCGGGCGCTTGACGCGCGCGACGCGGGCACGGCTGTCCGTTCCGGATCCGTCGCGGCGCGCGGCTTCCACACCGCGGGTTGGGCGGTGCCCGGCGCAGGTGCCGGTGCCGGTGCGGCCGGTGCCGCAGCCACCGGCGCGGCGACATTGTCCGGTGCGGGGAGCGCAACCGCCGGCTTCGTCGCGGTGGCGGCCGGCCGGGCCGGCGTCACGCGCAGCAGCAGGCGCAGCGCGGCGCCGTTGGCGTCGACGCCGCCGCGGCGCGAGCGGATCGTCCAGTAGCCGGCGGCGGCATCCCAGCTGCAGTCGAACGCGTCGCGCGGACGCACCTGCAGTTCGGGCGGCGCGTCCGGGCCGTCGTTGATGAGGAGGACGGCGCCCTCCGCACCGAACGGCCAGCCCGGCGCGGCATGGGTCGTGTCGTGCTCGTCGTGGCCGATCAGGGTGAGGCGCTGGTTCGGATAGATGGGGCATACGGCCTTCCACACGGCGCTGTCGCGCGAGACGCTGACCGTGTACTGGACGGGCTCGCCCGGACCGGGCAGGTAGACGGCATGGCCGAACCGCACTTCCACTTCGCCCGGCGCCAGGTGCTCGGCGCCGACGACGTGGTAACGCACTTCGTCGCCCTGCAGCAGGTCGCCGAAATCCTTCTGGTGCAGTGCCGCCAGGCCCTGCGCCAGGTCGCGCACGCGGGCGCCGCGCGTGAGGTGCCGGTCATCGTCCACTTCTTCCTGCGGCAGCATCAGGGTGACATGGGAAAAGCAGCGGGTGACGGCGTGGCCGCGCTGTTCGCGCGGCGCGCGTTCGAGCAGGTCGCGCAGCAGCGGACGGCGCGCAAACAACGCCAGCCCCGGTGCCTGCCAGATGGCGTGGGCGTCGAAGACGTCGTTGATCTTCCCTAGTGTTTCATGTTGGACGTAGACCGGCATGATTCGTTCTCCTCTATCGATTGGCTGCTGACGGCAGCGGCACCTAGCAGGGGGCAGATGAAAAACAGCAGGTGCGAACCGCCCGCCGACAGGAAGCTCATCGGCTGGCCCATCACCGGGAAGATCGCCAGGTTCGTGCCCCATGAGAGCAGGAAGTGGCCGAACGCGAACGCGGCGCCACCGGCGAGGAAAAAGCAGCGCAGGCGCGCGAGCCACGCCACGCGGAAATCGTGCGCATGCGCGCCCGTCAGCCAGCAGCGCACCGCGAGGCGCAGCAGCGCGCCGAGGAACAGCGCCTGCAGCAGCCACAGTCCGACGCTGGCCGCGAGCCCGTGCCGCTGCAGGAAGAACGACGCGGCGAAGTCGTCCTGCACGGCCGGGATGCGCAGCGCGGTACCGGGGTCCAGACCCAGCGCCGCCAGCCCGAACATGCCGTCGATGCCGCGCCAGCCGCCTTGCGCGATGGCGCGCGCGCCCAGCAGCAATTGCTGTCCGGTGTGCGGATGCGTGCCGGGATCGAGCCAGACGAGGAAGCGGTCAGCATAGAAATCCCAGCGTGCGATGCCATCGGCGCCGGCGCCGCGCAGCAGCGCGACGGCGAGCACGGCGCACACGGCCAGGCCGGCCAGCGTGCACGCCGTGGCGCGGCGCCGCAGCGCCAGCGCCTGCGCCAGCATCATCGTGCCGGCCCATAGCGCCAGCAGCACGAGCGGCGAGTAATCGTCGACCTGCACGAGGGCCACGCCCGTCAGCAGGATGAACAGCAGCACGGGCACCGCCAGTCGCAGGCCGCGCCGCCACGCACCGCCCGGCGCGGGGCCGTCGGCGCAGGCGAGCGCCAGGCAGTGTGCCGACAGCGCGGCCAGCGCCAGCTTGGCGAATTCCACCGGCTGCAGGTCGAACACGCCTGTCTCGTCGCCGTATGCGACTTCCAGCAGCAGCCCGGCCAGCGCGATGCCCGTCAACAGCAGCAACCCGGCTTCGATGCGCGCCTGGGATAGCCGCCGCAGCGGCCGCGCGAGCAGCGCCAGCGTGGCAACGCCCGTGCCCAGCGCGAGCAGCGCGGCCGTCTTGTTGTAGTGGCGCAGCCAGGCACTGTCCGGCGCGCCGAGGCCCAGGTCCAGCTGGGCCAGCAGGCCGAGGGCGAGCAGCGGCAGCGCGCTGGCGAGGACGGGATCGCAGCGGCGCGGCGCCAGCAGGGCGAATGCGAGCGCGGTCCCGGCGACGACCAGGCCGATGCCCGGGCCGGCAGGCGCACCGCCGCGCTGCAGCCAGAACAGCACCGTGCCGGCGCCAGCCAGCAGCAGCGCCATGCCGGCCGCCGCGCTCGTGCGCAAGCGTGCGCGCACCGGCCCGCGCGCGCCCGGGCGCAGGACACAAGCGAGCGCGCCTGCGCCCGCGAGCGCCAGCACGGCGAATAGCGGTCCGATGGCCTGCGGCGGCAAGTCCCAGGGTGCGCGCCGGGCCCATGCCCACGTGACGCCGGGCGGCAGGCGCAGCTGCGCATCGGCATACAGCCCGACGTGGCCCGTGGGATGCAGGTGCAGCACGTCGCCGTCCGGCGCGAGCGCGAGGCGCGTGCGGCCCGCGACGAGGACCGTGCCCGCGCCCAGCCGCAGCGGGCGGCCGGCCAGCAGGCTGGCGCGGCCGTCCTCGGCCAGCAGCAACGGTACGGCCGGCGCGGCGGTCAGCGCGATGCCGTCGCCCGCGGCGGCGCGCGCGAGCGTCGCGGCCGGCGCCGGCAGGCCGGCGATCGCGATGCGGTTGCCGCAATCGAGATTGCCGCCGAAGACGAGCGGCCGGCCGAACGCGAGCGGGCCGGGGACCGTGCGGTTCCACAGGCCCGCGAGGCGCGTGCCGAGGCGGGCGTCGGGACATGTGGGCTGCGGCTTGCCGTCGCGGCGCAGCAGGGCGCCGTCGTAATGCCAGTGCGTCGAACCAGCCTCCAGTTCGACGCCATCCGGGCCGGCCGCGGTGACGTGCAGCCGCAACGCGCCGAGCTGGAAATCCTGGCCTGGCGCGAGCACGGCGCTGCCGCCGCGGCGCACGTGCGCGCCATCCTGCACGAGCAGCGGATGCCCCGTGCCGTCGTCCGCCACCCACCATTCGCCCTGGTCGTCGTGGCGCAATTGCAGGCGCCCGCCATCGGCGGTCGGCGCGCCGAGGGCGGCGTGGTCGAGGGCCAAGGAGGCGCCCCGGCCCAGCACGACGGCGACCTGCGCCGGCATCCACGCGGCCGGCGCGCGCAGCAGCGCAACCATCTGTAGCGCGCACAGCGCGGCGAGCAGGGCGCCCGCGAGCAGACGCGTGACGGACTCCGCTGCGCGTGTCATGCGGCCCTCCGCAGGCCGTCCGTGGCGGGCACCAGGCCGGCGGCGGCGCGCGCGAGCAGGCGGCTGATCTCGAGGGCGTGGCGCGGGCGGTCCTCCGGCCGCGGTGCCAGCAGGGCACGCAGCAATGCCAGCAGCGCATGCTGGCCGGGCGCGGATGCGTGCGCGGCGAACAGCGCGGCTTCGTCGGGTGCGAGGACCGGCGGCAGGGCGCCGCCATGGCGTGCGCGCAGCGCGGCCGCGCCGGCCACGCCATGCCTCCGGAACGCGTCGGCGCAGGCGCCGCAAAAGCGCAGCGGGACGCCGGTGACGAGGCTGTAGAGGAGGGCGCCCAGCGCAAAGTAATCGCTGCGTGCGTCGGTCCGGTAGCGGCCGCGCGCATCGGGAAAGAATTGCTCGGGCCCCTGCCACGCGGCGGTGCCAGCATAGGAGTGGGCCGCGCCGTCGTGCAGCGGGCGGTTGGTGCCGAAGTCGGCCAGCTTCAGCGTGCCGCCGCGCGCGTCGACGAGCAGGTTGGCCGGCTTCAGGTCGAGATAGCGCCAGCCGTATTGATGGACTTTCGCGAGTGCCCCGTTGACCTGCGCGGTCCAGGCCAGCGCCTGCGCGATGCCGGGGCTCGCGCCGCGCGCACGCAACGCCGCCAGGTGCGCGGCCAGGTCGCCGTCCAGCAGCTCCAGCGCCAGCGCCGGCAGGCCGTCGTGTTCGCCGCTGTCGAGCAGGCGCACGATATGGCGCTGGTCCCATGGCTGCAGCGTGCGCAGGAAGGCGATTTCCGCATCGAAGCACGCGCGCCACGCGGCCCGTTGCGGCGGCAGGGCCAGGTCCATCTGCGCGCGGTTGACGAGTTTGATCGCCGCCGGCACGCCGCCCGGCACGGACTCGGCACGCCATAACAGGCCATAGCTGGAACCGCCCAGCGGCGTCCGCAGGCGCCACGCGCCCGCCGTCAAGGTGATGATGTCGCCTTCCTCTTCCATGTGCGCTCCCGGCCGGCGGCCCGGTGCCGCTCACCGGACGGTAGCGGGGGGAGGAAGAAACAGGTTGGAATATGATAAAGTCGACAAGGTTGCAGGTTTTATCAGCCCTTTATCCAATCAAAGGAAGGCCATGTCGAGAGCCGCATTCAGTGCCAAGGTGTTCGCCGTCTACCTGTTCGTCTTCAGTCCGGTGCTGGTCTTCGCGCCGAATGCCCTGCTGACTCTGTTCGGTATCGCGCCCACGAGCGAGGTCTGGATCCGTGTCGTCGGCGTCATCGCCTTCAATCTCGGGGTGTACGCATGGGTCGCGGCGAGGCACGAGGACAAATCGTTCCTGGAAGCGTCCGTCTATACGCGTGGCTCCGTGTTCTGTGCGTTCGTCGTGTTCGCGCTCATGGGTTTCGCCAGCCCGATGATTGTCCTGTTCGGAACGATCGACCTGTGTGGCGGTTTATGGACGTGGTATGCGCTGCGGGCCGACGCGCGCTCGCCCGTGCCCGCGCTGGCGGGCCTGGCAGCCGGCGCACCGGTCGCCGGGCAATAAAAAACCGCGCACGAGGCGCGGTCTTCTGGTCGGGCGACGATCAGCGGTGCCAGCCGCCGCGATCGTGGTCGTGGCCACGGTCCCAGCCGCGGTCATGATCCCAGCCGCGGCCGCGATCCCAGCCGCGGTCGTGGTGGTCGTAATAGCCGCGATTCCGTTCCACGACGACGACCTCCGGGCGGGCATCGTAGTAATAGCCGCGCGGTTCGACGTACACCGGACGCGATTCGACGTACACCGGTGCCGGTTGCTGGTAATAGCCGCTCGAGTAACCGCTGGAATAGCCACCGGAGTAGGCATAGCCGCGGTTGCGATAATAATAATCGTCGTTCGTGCGGGCGGAGTTGCCGACGGCGGCGCCGATGGCGCCACCGACGAGGGCGCCGTTGCGGCCACCCACGCTGCCGCCGATGGCGGCGCCGGCCAGCGCGCCCACGACCGTGTTCACCCCCCGATCGTCAGCCATCGCCGTGGAAGACACGGCAGCTGCGGCCAGGAGCATGGCACCAATGCATTTTTTCTTCAACATGGCTTGTTCCTTGCGCCTCAACGGGGATCAGGATGATCACGACTACGCCAGGCATGCAAGCATCATAGATCGGGTAGCGGGCTCTGCCACGGGTTAAAACAGATTATTACATCTGCTTTCCGGGAGTAACATTTGCTCGACGCGAACTATTGTTGACCAAGGAACAGCCATTGAATCCCGATCAGCCCTTGATCGAACGCTTGCGCAGTGCAGGGATGAGTGCGAGGCCCAGCCCGAACAGCGCGAACGAGCCCGGTTCCGGCACCAGGCTCGCATTGCCCTGGATGGTGAAGTCGGCTGCCAGGCCCGTCGCGCCGCCGCCGCCGTTGGCGACCAGGAACTGGAGCGTGTTCAGGCCCTGGGAGACATTGGCGGTCACGTTGGCCACGTTGGAAATTTTCCACACTTCATTAGCGCCGATGTTGTTAACACCCAGCGACACGCCGTTCAGGGTGATGTCGGTCAGGTAGTCGTCCGAGACCCAGCGAAAATCCACGTCGGTGGTCAGCGCCGCACCGGACCAGTTGAACTGGAACGCGTACGCATAGGTGTTGTTTTTCAGCGTGTTGGCGCTGCGCCCGGACTGGATCGGATCCCAGGAGATGTATTTGCCGCTCGTAATGGACGAGTTCGGCAATACCGGCCATCCGGCGGCGGTCGACGTCACCAGGTACGCAGCGGCGCCATTGACGGTGAACTGGTCATCCTTGCCGTCGTGGTTGGCGTCGGCACCGGTGCTGTACGTAACGGCAGCCGTGGCGGAGGTGGCGCCGGCGAGGGCGATCAGGGCAGCAAGCAGTTTGGTGCGGACGGACATTGTGGCCTTTCGATGTCTATTGATCAATTGGTGATGATATTTTGGAAATTATAATTATCATGTATCAATTTCTCAAGAAAAATCTTTACTAAGGCATGCTGCTGTCGCGATCGACCCGTGGCATCCGTGATCGAAGGCGACCGGACAGCGGCTGTTCTCTCCCTTGCAGATAGCGCAGCCTGCCCCATCTTGGAAGGGTTATCGACTGTCCAGACTTGCCATGGCGCGCCGACGTTCCTTCGTTTCCGTTCTTGCCATTCTCATCCTGTTGCATGCGTATATCGGGCTACGCTTGTTACCTGCGCTGGGCATAGGCCTGTTGGGAATGTTCACGGGAAGTCTATTGCTTGCGATTTCCGCTGCGCTCGTGCGCATCGGCCTCGTCGCACCGAGCCTGCGCCGCACACGCTGGTCGACACCGCTGACATGGGCCGGCCTGCTTGCGATGGGCTTGTTCTCGTCACTCTTCGTCCTGACGCTTCTGCGCGACCTCGTCCTGCTGTGCCTCGCATTGGCCGGCGCTGGTGGGCCTGCATTCACCTACGACAGTGCTGTGGCCGTACCCGTGCTGGCGCTGGCCGTCACCCTGATCGGCTTCGTGAATGCCCGTCGGGTGGCGCGCGTCGTCAAGGTCGAGGTACCGATCCCCGGCTTGCCCGAGGACTTGCACGGCTATTCGATCGCACAGATTTCCGACATCCACGTCGGCCCGACCATCCGTCGGCCTTATCTGAATGCCATCGTCACGAAGGTGAATGCCTTGAAACCTGACGCCATCGCCATTACGGGCGACCTCGTCGATGGCAGCGTGCAGCGCCTGGCCCTGCATACGGAACCGCTGGCGCGGCTGTCGGCGCCGGACGGGACATTCTTCGTGACGGGTAACCACGAGTATTATTCCGGCGCGGAACAGTGGGTGGCCGAAGTGCGTCGCCTGGGCCTGCGCGTGTTGATGAACGAGCACGTGATCCGGCGCCGCGGCAATGCCAAGCTGATGATCGCGGGCGTCACGGACTACACGGCCCAGTTGTTCGATCCGGCGCATAAAAGCGATCCGCACCTGGCGGCGGCCGGTGCGCCGGACGATGTCGCCGTGCGCATCCTGCTGGCCCACCAGCCGCGCAGTGCGCCGGCGGCGGCCGATGCCGGTTTCGACCTGCAATTGTCCGGCCATACGCACGGCGGCCAATTCTTCCCGTGGAATCTGTTCGTACCGCTGCAGCAACCCTTCGTGGCCGGGCTGAACCGTGTACGCTCGCTGTGGGTCTACACGAGCCGCGGCACCGGCTACTGGGGACCGCCGAAGCGCTTTGGCGCGCCGTCCGAGATCACGCTCGTGCGCCTCGTGCCGGGCCGCGCCTGACGGGGATCGGACGCCGCGCTGGCACCGTTCGATGTATTTACGGCAATATATTTCCCCAAAATCGGGCGGATGCGTTATCGTTGCAGTTTTTCTACGCACCGAAGGATTGCACGCATGAACCGCCTCCGTTTTCCCGCCCTGAGCGTCATTGCCGCCTGCCTGCTGGTCGCCAATGCGAACGCCGCCAGCCCTGGCAATGATCCGGCCGCGCTCGCCAAGGTGCGCGATGCGGCGCTGCAAAGCGATTACGCTTACCAGCGGCTCGAGGACCTGACGGACCTCGTCGGCCCGCGCCTGTCCGGATCGCCCGGCGCCGCCGCTGCCGTGAACCAGGTTGCGGACGAATTACGCAAGCTGGGCGCGAAGGTCACGCTGCAGCCGGTCAAGGTGCCGCACTGGGTGCGTGGCGAAGAGCGGGCGGCGCTCGTCGACTACCAGGGCCGCCCGGCCGGTGTCACCCAGAAGATCGTCCTGGCCGCGCTGGGCGGATCGGGCGCGACCCCGGCCGCCGGCATCACGGCGCCCGTGATCGTCGTGCGCACCTTCGAGGAACTGAAGGCGCGCGCGGCGGAGGTGAAGGGCCGCATCGTCCTGTTCGACGTGCCGTTCGACCAGAACATGGCGGACCGGGGCCTGGCCGGCACGGCCTATGGCCAGGCCGTCGCCTTCCGCGGGGCCGGCCCGCGCATGGCGGCCGAGATGGGCGCTGCCGCCGCTCTCGTGCGCGCCGTCGGCGGGGCTGCCTACCGCATCCCGCACACGGGCGCCACGTTGCTGAAGGACGATGCGCGCATCCCGGCGGCGGCCGTCACGATCGAGGATTCGCTGCTGATCGCGCGCCTGTCCAGGCGCGGCCCCGTCACGATGCACCTGACCCTGACGCCGCAGATCCTGCCGGACGCCGACAGCTACAACGTCGTCGCCGACTGGCCGGGTACGGACAAGGCCGACGAGATCGTCCTCGTGTCGGGCCACCTGGATTCCTGGGACCTGGCCACGGGCGCCAACGACGATGCCTCGGGTGTCGTCAGCGCGATGGAAGTCATCAACACGCTGCGCAAGCTCGATTACCACGGGCGCCGCACGATCCGCGTCGTCGCCTGGATGAACGAAGAGAACGGCGGACGCGGCGGCCATACCTATGATGTCGTCAACAAGAAGGTCGCCGAAAAGCACTTCGCCGCATACGAGGACGACAATGGCTCGGGCCGCCCGTTCGGCGTGCGCGCCGGCATCAGCCAGGCCGGCGCCAAATTGCTGGCACCGTTGCAGGCCGCCCTGTACCCGATGGGCGCGGGCGCGTTCCGCCGCGAGGACGTCGTGGGCGCCGGCGACCTGCACGACCTGGAAGATTCCGGCGTGCCGAGTTTCGAACCCTGGATCGACTCGTCGGATTATTTTAATTACCACCACACCCCCGCCGATACGTTCGATAAGGTCAACCCGGAAAACCTGCGCCGTCACGCCGCCGTGATGGCGACGACAGCCTGGTTCCTGGCCAATATGGACCAGCCGATCGGCCGCGCCAACGTTGCAGCCGACGCGAAGGGCACGCAGTAAGCGGGTCCGCCGGGCAGGGCGGGGCGGTCGGGCAACCGATGGCCACGGTCTGCGCCTGGTGCCAAGCGCCACCCGTTCTCGCACCTCTCGTCGACATCCATTCATATATAAGTACCGGCACGGCATCGCCATCGACAGCGATACCGTGCCGCCTCGTCACCCCATGCGTCTCCGGCGTGCTTGCCGGCACAGGCTGCGGCTCGCGACGTCACCATCATCCGTTGGCGATGCGCCGGATCGCACGGGCGTGCCCGCGGAACGGACGGCCGTACACGGTCTGGATGCCGCTGGCAAAATTCTGTCCCCAGACCAGTTGCGGCCGTGTATCGTGCTGTTCACTCGACCAATACCAGACCCGGTCGAAGCATTCACGCAAATTGGCGAAGAGCAGGGCCAGCTCACGCCGCGTCGGCAATTCGCCGTCCTGGGTGGCTGCCCATTCCCGCGCCGCGGGCCAGCTCACATCCGATGCTGCGTCCGCGAGCAGCACCAGGTGGTAGTCGGACTCGCCGTTCTTGCCAAGTATCAGGCCGGCATAGGCTTCGCCTTCCTTCAACATTTCTTGGATCCTCAGGTAATCACCCATCGCGCAACCCTTTCGTCATGTCTTCCGGTCTCGTATGACCACCGATCGCCGCGCTTGGTTGCAGCGCGGAATACGACCTAGCTCATAACGCTGTACGTGGCAGTCGTTCTCGGCATTTTGTCTAGGAGTGACTACGTGAAATTGATACATCCATGGCACTGCCTTGACGCGACAGCTTCGTAGAGTTTGCAATTCATAAGATGTAACTTGTTGATTCTGCGCAGTAATGTCTTTTGTGAATTCATTATCGTGAGAAATTTTTTTTAAAAAAGATTGAACTTAGGCAGTTTCCTTACGTCAAAGGGTTACATTCACTTTTTGATGTAAGGAAACGTTCAGATGAAAAAACTGGTTACTTTTGCTTCGGATCTCCGTCTCAACGCCTTGCTGTGCTGCAGCGCCACGGTATTGTTGACCGCATGCGGTGGCGGCCTGACCGACACCGCCAACGGCCAGCGGGCCCAGACCGCCGCAATCACGACGAGCGTGGACGAGTCCGCCGCAAACAGTGCCGCTGAGACGCCGAACACGGTCGATGCGACCGCGGCGCAAGCGACCGAAGCTGCTACCGGCAACTTCGAACTGGTCGGTTACGACGCCAATCCGCTGGCGGCATCGAACACCGACGCGACCGCGCAGGACAGCGCGGCCGCACCGGCAACGGCTGCGGATGGCGCACCCCACCTGCTGGCAACGATGACGAGCGTGAGCACGACCTCGTCGATGATGTCGACTCCGACCACCTCCTATAACTACTACGTGTCCCCGACCGGCTCCGACTCCGCCGCAGGCACGAAGACTGCGCCGTTCAAGACGCTGGCCCGCGCGGCCCAGGTCGCGACCCGCGCCGGCACCACCGTCTGGGTGGCACCGGGCACCTACGCCGGCGGCATCAAGACGACGGCGAGCGGCACCAGCTCGGCC
>Ga0068855_100006884_pt1 | contig 13789 bp, 6 predicted proteins | sample KBSCornC52_FD_66592 | JGI IMG/M metagenome (GOLD analysis project Ga0068855, IMG submission 66592) | Corn rhizosphere microbial communities from Kellogg Biological Station, Michigan, USA - KBS Corn C5-2 | ecosystem: Host-associated > Plants > Roots > Rhizosphere > Soil ... | reverse complement strand
GGGACTGTTCTCGACGATTCCGCTGGAGAGTGGTTCGTCCTCGGTAAGCTCGCTGGTCACGCTGGCCGCCCCTGGAGTCTCGGCGGACTCGAATGGCCTGTTCCATGGCATGGGCGACCACGCCTCAAACTCGTTCTCTGTGGATGGGCAGCCGATTACGGATCAGCAGTCCAAGGTGTTCTCGAACCAGATTCCGTTGGATTCGGTGCAGTCGCTGGAGGTGATTCCGGGGGCTCCACCGGCGGAGTTCGGTGGCAAGACCTCGCTGGTGATTGTGGCGACAACGCGGTCTGGGCTGAGCAATCCACGTCCGCATGGCCAGGTGAATGCGTCGTACGGGTCGTTCGGCTCAGCCAATGTGGGTTTCAACCTCGCGTACGGGTCGCAGCGGTTCGGGAACTTTATTTCGGTCAACGGGATGAACACGGGTCGGTTTCTGGATACTCCCGAATTCAAACCACTGCATGACCACGGCAACGAGCAGAATGTATTTGACCGAGTCGATGCGCAGCTCACAGATGTAGATACAGTGCGATTGAACTTCGGGTTCACCCGGTCCTGGTTCCAGACACCCAACTCCTACGACACGCAGTACGCGACGCAATGGCCGACTAACACCTCCGGAGTGCCGATCGGGCCAGACCAGCGGCCGGTGGGAGCGGCAGACCAGCGGGCGAAGATTGAAACCTTCAATCTGGCGCCAAGCTATACCCGCATTCTGAACACGCACACGGTGCTGACGACCAACTACTTCTTCCGTCACGACAACTTCAACTATTACCCGAGCGGCAATCCCTTTGCTGACCTGGGCGCGCCGGACCTTCAGCAGGAATCGATTGCGCAGAAGCGCTCGCTGACGAATACGGGTATGCGATCCGACATCACCTACACGCACCGCGGGAACAACGTGAAGGCAGGCGTGTCGTATCAACAGACCTTCCTGGATGAGAACTTCCGTCTCGGCATCGTCGACCCGAAGCTGCTGGCAGGGTTGGGATGCCTGAATGGCTCAGGCGTGCCACTGGCTGGTACAGACTGCGCAACGCTTGCCCCTTATGACCTGACGCGCGGCGGCTCAGATTTCGTCTTCCAGGGGCACACGGATGTGAAGGAGTTTGCCGCCTATGCACAGGACGCCATTTCCTTCGGTCCGTGGAGCGGCAATCTTGGGCTGCGGATCGACCGCTACAACGGTTTCACCTCAGCGACACAGGCAGAACCCCGGCTGGCCCTCGCATACAACGTGAAGCGGACGGGCACATCTTTGCGTGTCTCCTATGCGAGGACGCTGGAGTCGCCGTTCAATGAGAACCTGGTGATCTCGTCGAGGGGATGCAGCTCCGATGTGATCTCGGCGCTGATTCCATGCGTGACGGCGCCGGTGCGGCCGGGATACAAGAACGATTTCCATGCCGGCTTTCAGCAGCAGCTGACGAAGTACGCTGTGCTGTCGGCGGACTACACGTGGAAGTACACGCACAATGCTTTTGACTTCTCGGTGCTTGGCGCGACGCCGATCACATTTCCGATCGGGTGGTACAGCTCAAAGATCCCCGGGTTCGAGGGGCGGCTGGATGTGCCTTCGATTCATAATTTCAGCGCGCAAGTGGTCTTCTCGTCGGTGGCGGCGCGCTTCTTCACGCCACAAACCAGTGGGCTGGGGACGGTGCCGGTGGCGTCCGGCGCGGGGCACACGCCATTTCGGATTGATCACGATGAGCGCTTCAACCAGACCACCCATGCCCAATATCAGATCGGCAAGCGTGGACCACACATCGGCTTCAATTGGAGATTCGACTCCGGGCAGGTTGCGGGATCGGCTCCGTGTTACGGAACGCTCGCCTCGAACGACTGCCCGCAGACAGCGACTTTGAACGGCCAGCCCGCGGTGTTGCTGCAGGACAGCGGCGGAGTGGGGCTGACACCAGACCAGCAGGCGCAGGCTGGATTCATCTGCGGCGGAATCCGCGCCACACCGACCCGGGGAATCCCGAATGGCATCTGCGCGGTTTCGCAGTTTTCGTCCTCGCTGATCACGATGCCTGCGCCGAACGCGCAGAACGATGATAAGAACCCGCCTCGAATTGCGCCGCGCAATCTGTTCGATCTGACAGTCGGGCAGGACAACCTGCTGCACTGGAATCGGCAAGACAAACGGACTCTCTCGGCCTCGGTGACGGTAGTGAACCTCGCAAACAAAGTGGCGCTTTATAACTTCCTGTCGACGTTCTCAGGGACACACTATGTTCCGCCGCGCACGATCACAGGAGAGATTGCGTATCACTTCTGATCGGCCGCAGTGCCGCCTCATCAGCAACAGGCGCACGTTTGGCCACGCCACGCTTCGCGTCCTTCCCTGAGAAGTAAAGGAACGGCCGCAAGCGCGGCAACGGTGTCGAACCACGCGATGCCGAAGGCCGCGCGCAGCACCAATCCCGCCAGCGTGACTGCCGCAATGTAGGCGCAGGTGGCAGACTGCACTGCATCGGCAGCCATTGCGGCATTGCCGGTACGTGCGGCCTGCCGGCGCTTCAGACGGGCTAGGATGGGCATCGCGACGAGCGCGGCCGCTGTAATACCAATGCCCGCGAACGTCCTCTCCGGCTCGATGTGGAACGCGTATGAGACGACGGCGATGACGACCACCACTGCGGCTAGCACGAACAACAGCCCTCCACTGATGCGGGCCGCGCGCTGCTCTGAAAGCCGGATGCCAGGTACCCACTGCGAGAGAACGGTCACGGCGGAGATGGTTTCGACCAGGCTGTCTGAGCCGAAGGCAAGCATGGCTGCGCTGTGCGCGCTGAAGGCCGAGTAGCCGGCAACGCCGAGCTCGACCAGCATCCACGCCAAGGTGATGCACGTAAGCGCGATGGAGTGCCTGTGAATCGGCTCCAGAGCGGGCTCGGTGCTCATGCTGTCACCCGGCAGATGAGGCACTTGAGATAGGTGCTCTCCGGCAAAGTCAGGATCGCGGGATGATCGGGTGCGGCGCCGCGTGACTCCAGCAGTTGGACACGTCTCCCCGTATCCGCGGCGGCGGAACGAAGCATTTCAGTGAAGTCGCCCAGGCTAACGTGGTGAGAACAGGAGCAGGTGACAAGCGTGCCCCCTGCGGAGAGCATCTTGAGTGCGCGGAGGTTGAGCTCCTTATAGCCCCGCATCGCGCCCTCTGCGGCACGGCGAGATTTCGCGAAGGCGGGCGGATCGAGCACGATGGTCTCGAAGCGCTCATTGCGGTCCGCGAAATCACGAAGCAGCTCAAAGGCATCGGCTTCGATCCAATCGACGCGCGCGGAGATAGCATCCCGGTTGAGCTCGAGATTGCGATCGGCGACCTCAAGTGCGGCGCGGCTTGCGTCGATGCCAGTGACCCGCGTGCACGTGCGGGCTAGATGCAGCGCGAAGCCTCCCTGATAGGTACAGACGTCGAGTGCGCGTCCGTGAGCGACGGCAGCGGCGGCAGCATAGTTGAGCCGCTGGTCCAGAAACGCGCCGGTCTTCTGGCCGGCAGTCGCGTCGAAAGAGTAGGCAAGCCCATTGATGTGGAAGATGGTCTGCGGGGAGGTATCCGCGTTCCGCTCGAAGAGCGGCTCCTCAGGCGCCCGGGCGATCTGTTCGAGCTCACGGATGCGTGCGTCCGGGCGCTCCAGCACGATCCCGGTCCAAGGCTCTGCGGCAAGTACGTCGCGCACCACTTCGCGGACATCGTCGCGGGCCGTGCTTCGTGTCAGAAGCTGCAGGACGACGACGCCGTCGTACCGATCGGCGATGATGCCCGGCAGGCCATCGGCCTCGGCAAAGAAGAGCCGGCAGGCGTTGGTGCCGGTGCTGGAGGCGAAGGCGTCGGGCACGAGGGCACGCCGGAGATCGAGCGCTGCCTGCAGGCGCACACGGAGCTCGGCGAGGTACTCGGTGCGGGTGAGGTGGGGCTGGGGTGACACGACGCGCGCGGCGATCTCGGAGGACGTGCTCAGCAGGCCTGTGCCGAGCGGGTTACCTCCAGGGTCCAGCAGGGTGGCGAGACCGGTGTCGTCCTCGCTACCAGTTGTGCGTTCAATCTCCGAGCGATAGAGCCAAAGATGGCCCTGGCGGATGCGCCCGGCTGCACGACGACTGATGTGCAGGATTGTCCCGTCAGATTCAGTGCCATTGGCCATATCTCATGGTCGCACGAGCACTTGCGCGGTTGCATTGCGGCTCAAACTGCAGCGGCACCGACAAATATTCCGCGCCGAGAGCGTCCTTTGCAAACGAGTTCCCGTCTGTATCAGCAGACCGCTACAGATTGATAGAGCGGAGGACGGAAATGACCCGGATACCCTGGACGACACGAATACCCTGGGAAGCAGGAGTTCTCTTTGCCGGCCTGATGCTGGCGTCTGCCACAGGGTTAAGGGCACAAGCTCCTAATGCCGACCCAGCTTCCGGTCAGGTTCAGGGTGGCGGTCGTGGACGCGGGCGGTTCGGGCAGATACCGAGGCCGGTTCAGGGTACGGTAACGGCCGTCGCAGGCGGCAAGGTCACAGTGAAGACGGATGCCGGAGAGACCTACGAGATCACGGCGGGCCAGACCGCGCGTGTCATGCGGGATCGACAGCCTATTCAAATTTCAGACATCAAGCCGGGCGACCAGGTGACCGCTATGGGCCAGGTCGATGCGGCGAAGAAGACCGTCGACGCGATCATGCTGATGGACGTGGATGCAGCGACGCTCGCAAAGGCAAAGGAGAATCTGGGCAAGACGTATATCACGGGCCGTATCACAGCCATCGATGCCGACAACCTGAAGCTGACGGTGGAGCGGCAGGACAGAACCATGCAAGTGATCGCCGTGGATGAGGGGACTTCGTTCCAGCGCGGCATGCGCGGAGTTGCGCAGGAGATTCAGGCTGCTGGTGGACTGGCCGGCGGCGGGTTTGGCGGACGCGGCATGGGGGGCGGCATGCGCCAGCAAGGCGCCGGCGGACAAGCTGCAGCTATCCCTGCGCCGGAGAGCATAACGCTCGCCGACGTCAGAGTAGGCGACACCATCGCCGCTACCGGAACCATGAAGAACGGCGTGTTCACTGCAATGAAGATGGGTGTGACAGAGCCGGGCGCCGGACGCCGCAATGGTGCCGGCATGGGTGGCGGACAGCCCGATGGCGGACGCGCTACACCGCCCGCGCAATAGCGGCAGTCTGTGGATTTGGATGAGTGAGAACGCAGGGAGATTCCTGCGCCTTTCATGCCGAAGTCTGTGGCGAGAATTGGTATCGAGTTCTGAAATGGGAGTGTACGTTGCGTCGACTGACAAGTAGAGAAGGTTTGAGCGCTGTCATTGCCGTAGCAGCAATGCTGATGGTGCAGGCTGCGAACGCACAGGCAGCTGATGGTGCACCGGTGCCAGCGGCTTCGGCGCAGACTGTCGTGCCGACTGCGCAGACGTCTACAACCGCAGCGGTCCAAGGTGGCGCGATCAAGGGAACGGTCATGGCCGGCGAGACTCCACTGCCTGGGGTCGCTGTTACGGCCACCAATACGCTGACGGGGAAGAAATACGCGACGACCACCGACATCGATGGCAGATACCAGATGCAGGTGCCGCGCAACGGCCGATACGTGGTCCGGACGGAGCTGACCGGGTTTGCTGCGGCGACGCAGGAGGTTGTGGTGAACGCGTCGAGCGAGAACGGCGGCCTGCCGGCGCAGACGGCGGAGTTCAAGATGGAGCTGGCTTCGCGTGTGCCTCAGCAGCAGGAGAGCGCCGCGCAGCCCGGAGCGGCAGTCGCGTCCAACACGATGCCTGGCGCAGCTGGTAGAGGTGCTGCAGGTCCAGGTGTGCGAGGCTCAGTGAGCCGCGTGGGGCGCGGCACTCAGGCGCTCAGCATTCAGAACAATGCCGATGCCGATACGCTGGACGCGACCGCGGGCGAGGGTAATGCGGGCGTGCAGATGCCTTCGCTGGGAGATGTTGCGTCGACCGATGCATCCTCGGCTACGGATTCGATCGCTGTGAGCGGGCAGCAGGGACAGATCAACGGGTTGGCCGGCTTCAGCGAGGATGAGCTACGCAATCGGATCGCAGACATGCAGCGCCAAGGCCTGAACAACGGCGACATCGCCGGTGCGTTCGTGGGTGCGATGCAGAACGGCAGCTTCGGAGGCCCGGGCGGACCGGGTGGTCCCGGCGGCGGTGGCTTCGGCGGTCCCGGCGGAGGCCCTGGTGGCTTCGGCGGTGGCGGCGGCCGCGGCGGGTTTGGCGGCGGTGGCGGCTTTGGATTCCGCGGATTCCGCGGACAGAATCCGAATGCATGGCACGGCACGATTGCCTACAACGGCTACAACAGTGCGCTGGATGCGACACCTTACTCGCTGACCGGCGTACCGCTTCCGAAGCCTGAAAGCCGGCAGAACACGATAGCCGCGAGCTTTACGGGCACGCCATTCATTCCGCACCTGACCACACCCAATCCAAAACAGTTTGTCTTCCTGTCGTTTTCTGAGAATCGCATTGTGAGGCCGTCCACCCTGCAGACGATTGTGCCTACACTGGCGCAGCGGTACGGCGATCTGACGCCCGCATTTCAGGCCGGCAGAGGGCTCAGCGGACCTGTCTACGATCCAGCTACTGGACTGCCATACGGCAATAGCGGCTGCGCGGGCGCGCTCTATGCGCTCGATCCCTCTCCGACCGCCTGCATTCCGCAGAGTGAGCTGAACGCGTCGGCGCTGTCGTTGCTGAATTACTATCCGGTGCCGAACGTGAGCTCCGCGCTGACAAGCTACAACTACCAGGCGAACCTGCCGGGTACGTCTCACGCGACTCAGGCTTCGGGCCGGTATAACCGCAGCTTCGGCTCCACGCCGACACGTGGCGGTCGCGGAGCAGGTGGCGGCTTCGGACGCGGCCAGAATCGGCAGCCCCCTCCGGGATTACGGCAGTCGATTGCTGAAAACTTTGCGTACTCACACTCGGCCAACGCCAACACAAGCTTCAATCCACTGCTCTCGGGCAAGACCGCCACGGATGGCTACAACGTGAGCAGTTCCTACACCGTGGGTTACGGCCGTCTTAACAGCACGGCGACTCTGACGTGGAATCGCTCCAACTCGCAAACTACCAACGAATTTACGAACGGGAGCGCGAACCCCGCGGTCGACGCCGGCGTCTTCGTGGGCACTCCAACGATCTACACCAATCCGTTCTACTTCGGCGTGCCGACCATCGGCATCACGGGTGGTCTCGCGAGCCTCACCGATACGTCGCCGGCGAACACGGTGAATCAGACCCTCAGCTTCACGGACTTCGTGGCGTGGTCGCACCGGCGGCACAATATGCGCTTCGGTGTGGACTTCCGGCGCATCCATGCCGACTCGATCGGCGCGGGCGGCGCTCTGGGGTCGTTCACATTTTCGGGATTCGCGACGCAGAGTACAAGCGCCGCCGGCGGCTCTGCCTTCGCCGACTTCCTGCTGGGGCTTCCGCAGCAGACGAAGATCAGTGCGGGCCTGAACAAGATCTACCTGCGCGGCAACGCGTGGGACTGGTATGCGCAGGACGACTGGAGGGCGCGCGCAAACCTCACCTTCAACTATGGCCTGCGCTGGGAGTATTTCTCGCCCTACTCGGAGAAGTACGGCAGACTGGTGAACCTGAACGTCATGGGCGCGGGTCCCTCTCTGGCGGTATCCACGGTATGCGCTGCGGCTGCACCTTCAGGGACGCCCAGCAGTGCATGCCACAGCGTCGCGCCGGGAACGCTGGTGAAGCCGGACAAGACGATGTTCTCGCCGCGTCTCGCCCTGGCCTGGCAGCCGAAGTTCTCGTGGACGAAGAGCACGGTGGTGCGCGCAAGCTATGGCATCAACTACAACACCGGGCAGTATGCGCGGTTCGCCAGCAGCATGGCGTATCAGCAGCCGTTCTATCTGACGCAGACCAACACGCAGAGCACTGCGGGAACGAACACTGGCTGCACACTGCAGAACATGACGCTGAACCACGGCTTCAACTGCTCGCAACAGACGACGCAGAGCACGTTCGGCGTGAATCCCAATTACCGGCTGGGCATGGTGCAGGCGTACAACCTCGGCATCCAGCGAACGCTGCCCCAGGGAGTCGTGTTGAACATCGACTACACAGGCTCGCATGCGGGTAACCTGGACATCGTCCGCGCACCGAACCGTACACCCACCAGCGTGCTGAACCCGAGCGTAACGCAGTTCAACTACGAGGACTCGCTCGGCTTCCAGCGCTCGAATGCGCTAGCGATCAACATACGCAACCGGATGCGCAAGGGCATCGCACTTGGCGCGCGATACACCTACGGGCACTCGATTGACGATGCCTCCTCGGTGAACGGCACCGGCAACTTCATCGCGCAGAACGACCTCGACCTCGCGGCGGAGGAGAGCAACTCCAGCTTCGACCGGCGACACCAGCTCACCGGCACGTTCGTCATCGAGCCGCCGTTCGGGCCGAACCGCGCCTTCTTCAACAAGGGCGGGGTATGGTCGAAGATTCTGGATGGCTACTCTATTTCCGGCAACTACACCTTCGCCACTGGCGGCTGGACCACGCCCGTCTACTCACTCACGCCGCAGGAAATCGCGGCTGGCGCACCGAGTTCGCTCCGCCCGGACCGCGATTTCTCGCAGCCGATCCGCGGAGCGGGAAGTCACCTGCAGTGGTTCAACACCAAAGCATTTACCTATAACCCGAACCAGACGCATTACGGCAACGCCTCGCGCAACTCGATTGAGCTGCCCGGGACGGTCGCGTTGAACGGCTCCCTCTCGCGAACCGTGCCGCTGGGAGAGACGCGGAGCATCGAGTTCCGGCTGAATGCCACCAACGCCTTCAACACCGTTCAGTACAGCGGCGTGGATACCACGCTGAATTCGCAGACGTATGGACAGGTGACCGCTGCGGCTTCCATGCGGTCGTTGAACTATATGGCGCGGTTCCGGTTCTAGAGGGCGGTTCGGCATGAGCACAGGTACGAAGGAGATCGGGATGCGTAGAGTTGTGGCGGCGGTTCTGGCGACAGGTATGGCGGTAACCCCCGCGGGAATGTCGCCCGCGGCAATGGCCCAGCAGGACAGCGGTGTGGTGACGATCAAGACCACAGTGGATCGCGTGCTGACAAACGTGATCGTGCGCGATAAGAAGACCGGCGCTGTCATCAAAGGGTTAAAGCAGTCCGACTTCCAGGTGCTCGAAGACAAGAAGTCGCAGGCCATCACAACCTTCGATTTCCAGAACGTGGACGAGGCGGTAACGCTCGCCGAGAGCTCGACCGTCTCAGGCGCGACATCGACCAAGAAGAAATCGATCTCCGACATCGTCAACAACCAGTTCGCGGCGGCTCCCCAGGAGTTGAAGGACCGCCGGCTGATTGTCCTCTTCTTCGACCTCTCCAGCATGCAGCCGGAGGACATCACCCGCGCGGTGGACTCCGCCAAGGACTACATCAACAACAAAATGCAGCCCGCCGACATGGTCGCCTCTGTCAGCCTGGTTTCCGGGTTGAGCATGGACCAGGACTTTACCAGCGACAAGCAGTCGCTGGTCCGCGCGGTCTCGAAGTACGATGCTTCGGATTCGAGCGGTTACGCGGCAGGCAATGAGGGTGGCAGCTCAGACAGCACCTCCGATGACTCCTCCAGCTTTGTTGCCGACGACAGCGAGTTCAATGCGCTGAACACAGACCGTCAGCTCTACGCCATCCGCACCGTCTGCAAGGCGATGGAGAAGGTGGAACAGAAGAAGAGCATGCTTTACTTTTCGGGCGGGCTGAGCCGGCAGGGCATCGAAAACCAGGCGAGCATTCGCTCCGCGACCAACGAGTGCGTGAAAGCCGACACAGCCATCTACTCGGTGGATATTCGCGGGCTGCAGGCGCTGAACACGGTGGGCGACGCGTCACAGGGAAGCCGCCGCGGAACCGGAGCCTACAGCGGTGCCTCCATGCAGACGCAACTCAATTCCAACTTCAGCTCGCAGGAGACGCTGGGTACGCTCGCCTCGGACACCGGCGGCAAGTTGTTCGTCGACTCCAACGACTTTGCGCCCGCCTTCCAGCAGGTCCAGCACGACACCGAAGCCTACTACATCATCGGCTTCCACTCTTCGAACGCGGCTCATGATGGTGGCTATCGTCATCTGACGATCAATCTGCTGAACCATCCGGAGGCCAAGCTCGAGTATCGGCCCGGATACTACGCGCCGGCGGACTTCCAGCACGCCAAGAGCGAAGATCGCGAACTGGCGCTGAATGAGCAGATGCGCAGCGACTTGCCGGCAAGCGATGTTGCCGTCTATCTGCAGGCGCTCTATTTCCGCCTGGACGATGGCAAGTTCTATATACCCATTTCGGTTGTTGTTCCGGGCTCGCAGATCCATGCCACTGCGGTGAAGGACAAGAGCAAGGCCACGCTGGACTTCCTCGGGCAGGTGAAGAACGCGACCGGGATCGTTGTGGGACAGGTGCGCCAGACTGTGAACCTCGCGGTGGACGCAAACCAGCAGGTGGAAAAGAAGAACGTGCAATACTCCACCGGCTTCACGCTGGCGCCGGGTAAATATCACGTGAAGTTTGTGGTGCGCGAGAACCAGAGCGGAAATATGGGCAGCTTCGAAACCGATATCCAGGTGCCGGATATGAAGAAGACGCCGCTCAAGCTGAGCTCCATTGTGCTCTCCAGTCAGCGTCAGCCTAACAGCGTGAAGAAGTCTGTAGACCCGCTGGTCCGTGATGGGCAGGAGTGGGTGCCTAACGTGCCGCACGTCTTCCGCCAGGACCAGCACCTCTACTTCCTGTACGAGGTATACGCCCCCGCGCGCGACCAGCAGGGGCAGCAGCAGGCGGCCTCGCCGGGCCTCGGGCGCCGCGAGGGAGGACCTGTTCATGTGCTTACCAGCATCGAGTTTTTGCTGGGCGGAGTAAAGGTCTACGAGACATCGCAGGTCGAGGCCAAGGCAATCAACGTTCCTGAGCGCGATGCGGTAGGGTTCGAGTTCGACGTACCGCTGAACTCACTGAAGCCGGGTACCTACATTTGCCAGGTGAACGTGATTGATGACGCCGGTGGCACCTTCAGCTTCCCGCGCATGGCGCTGCGGGTAACCGCTCCTGCCACAGCTGCCCCGGCTGTACCGGCGGCTTCAGCCGGCTCTATGTAGTGACTATAGATTCGCGGAGGACATCCTCGCCGGATGCCCTCCATGCGAAACTATCGACTATGCGCCGCGTGGCAGTGACTGTGCTTCTCCTGTGCGCCACGGCGCATTGCGTGCTCTCGATCTTCTACGTCAATACCTCGTATCTCAATCTTCACGACTACGCCAACGGCACTGCCCCAGAGCCTTTTCAGCGCCGGTTCCTTATGGTCCCGGTGGTCCATTGGGCGGAGTCAAGTGCCCTGCTCCAGTCACTCGCGGCGCGCTACGGTCAAAACGTCCCACAGCCGGAGCCGATGTCCGCTGCCAAGCTGATATGCATTCTCGTGGGCCTTCTATGCCTCGGCGGATTCGGTCTATGGACGACAGGCGCGGCGAAGAGACTTCGCATCCGCCACTGGTGGCTTCTCTGGACACTCGTGTTGCTCATTCTGTACGCAAGCTATGCCGCGCGGTATGAGCAGGCGCTCTGGTATCCCTACGATCTGCCGCATCTGGTCGTGTTCGGGCTCGCGACGGCGTTCGTCCTTATGGATCGCCCAGTGGCATTCGCGGTGGCCTTTTCCGTCGACGCTCCTCTGCGCGAAACTGCGGTATTCCTGCTTCCTCTGGCTTCGCTCCTCCAGTTCCGTTCGAGGAAGTGGCGGTTCTGCATCGCGGCTTGCGCCGCGGTCTGGATCGCGGCCCGGCTGATAGCTCAGCGCCTGTACCCCCATGGAGCGCACCAGTGGAACGGCCTTCACTGGTACGCCATGCTGAAGCCGTGGCATCTGCCGCAACTGTTTAGCATTGTGGGCTTCCTGTGGTTGGCGGTGTGGCTCGGAGTGAGATCCCTGACGCGCGAAGAGCGGCTTTCCCTCTACGCCGCAAGCGCGATGATGTTGCTGACCTTCTACTTCGCCACGTGGAATGAGACTCGCGCCTGGTCGGAGTGGACTGTGCTCTTTGCCATCCTCGGATCGGTTCAATTGGAGCGCGGTTGGGGCACGCAATCGGATTGACCCTTGGGATGCTGTTTGCCCAGGAGCGCAGTCGACGCCTGACTTTCACTCCGCTTTCGAAACGGATACCATGCGCTTGGTTCAAACAAGTACATTTCAGCTGCTCCAGAGGGTGCTTCGTGGAGATGTGCAGGTCCCAGGAGGAAGATCGATGAGACGTGTTGTGTTCGGAGCCATAGCAACAGCGGCAGCTATTCTGTGTGGGACTGCCTGGACACAGCCGCCTTCGGCTGGCCGCGATACGGTCGTGAGCCTTGCAAACGGCCAACTGCGCGGGAGTCTGACAACAAGCGGCGGAGCGGTGTTCAAGGGGATCCCTTTTGCGCAGCCGCCCACAGGTGAATTGCGATGGCGGGAACCGTTGCCCGCGAAACCATGGGCAGGAGTGCGCGATGCCACCTCGTTTAGTGCGGCTTGTGTGCAAAGCGGAGCCCAAGGCGCCACGAGCAGCGAGGACTGTCTCTATCTCAATGTCTGGACACCCGCATGGCCGATGAAATCGCCTGCTGCCGTGATGGTCTGGATTTACGGCGGGGGGAACTTCGCCGGTGCGACATCCGATCCCATCTTCAATGGCGAGAATCTCGCGCGTCATGGAGTGTTGCTCGTGACCGCGAACTACCGCCTCGGGGTGTTCGGGTTCTTTGCGCATCCCGAGCTGACGCAGGCGTCCCCGCATCATGCCTCAGGCAACTACGGCCTGCTCGATCAGATTCAGGCGCTGCAATGGGTGCATGACAACATCGCCCGCTTTGGCGGCGATCCGGCGAACGTGACGGTGTTCGGCGAATCGGCTGGTTCGCTGGACGTGAACGTCCTCATGACGTCGCCACTCAGCAAGGGCCTGTTTCAGAAGGTCATCGGCGAGAGTGGGCCGGTCATCGCGCCGCCGCCACTGAGCGATGGCGAGAAGAAGGGTGAAGAGCTTGCCGCAAAGCTGAATCTCACGGGCGGAGACGTTGTTCCGCGGCTGCGCGCGATGTCGAGCGTCGAGTTGCAGAAGGCTACCGGGCAAGGCCTCGCCTATCTTGGCGCGAACCTGGGTGTCGTGGTGGACGGATGGATCTTTCCGGAATCGCCGATGAAGGTCTTCTCCGAGGGCCGCGAGCACCGCGTCGGGCTGATGCTGGGCAGCAATTCGCAGGAGCTTCAACGGCCGTTCTTTCCAATGCCCAGCGGCCTACGCGATTCCATCACCAAACAGTATGGGGCGCTCGCGGACCGCGCACTCGCGTTGTATGGGTTGAGCGATCCGGCCGCGCCTGCTTCGCCACCCGATCCGGAGCTTGGGCCTGTGCTCGCTCAGTGGGCAACGGATTCGCAGTTCCGTTGCGGATCGGTTGCGGAGCTGGTTTGGCATAGCACTGCAACCAACCCGGCTTATCAATTTCAGTTCTCCCGCTCTGCGCCGGGGAAAGAAGCGCTTGGTGCGCCACATGGCAGCGAGGTCGCCTACGTCTTCGGTACGCTGCCCACGGGGCCGGGACCACGTGTGTACAACGAGACTGACCATCGCATCTCCGCGGAGATGCAGAGCTACTGGACCAACTTCGCAAAGATTGGAGATCCCAACGGCAGCAATTTAGTGCGATGGCCGAAGTTCGACCCTGCGAAGCGCGCC
>Ga0068855_100006872_pt1 | contig 13802 bp, 13 predicted proteins | sample KBSCornC52_FD_66592 | JGI IMG/M metagenome (GOLD analysis project Ga0068855, IMG submission 66592) | Corn rhizosphere microbial communities from Kellogg Biological Station, Michigan, USA - KBS Corn C5-2 | ecosystem: Host-associated > Plants > Roots > Rhizosphere > Soil ... | reverse complement strand
ACCAGGGCGCGCACCTGCCCGTGATCATGAAGGGCGGCAAGTTTCACAAGAATGCGTTGAAGTAGACAACAAATCGCGCTCTCCCCCTCCGGCCCTTCGGGCCACCTCCCCCGTCAGACGGGGGAGGCAGGAAAGGGGTGGGCCGCGGGAGAAGATGTGCAATGTCGTTTCTCTTCAAGAACCTCTCGCTCCTCGATCCGCGCTGGAAGGAAGCGCGCGGCGGCTATGAAGTGCTGACGGAAGGCGATGTCATCAAGGAAGTGTCGGCCAAGCCGATCAAGTCGAAGACCGCGAAGGTGATCGACTGCGGCAGGCGCACCGTGATGCCGGGTCTGATCGACTGCCACGTGCACACGCACCACAGCGAGGTCTACATCAACCGCATGGAGGCGGTGCCGCTCACCCTGATGATGGCGCGCTCGGCAGGTCGCCTGAAGCGCATGCTCGACCGCGGCTTCACCACCGTGCGCGACGCCGGCGGCGCCGACTGGGGCACCAGGACCGCCGTCGAGTCCGGCCTGATCCCGGGACCGCGCCTGTTCATCTCGTGTCGTTCCATTGGGCCCACAGGCGGCCACAACGACCGCAACCGCCGCACCGACGTCGGTCCGCCCTGCCTGTGCTGCAACGGCATGGTGTTCATCCGCTGCATCGCCGACGGTCCCGACGAGGTCCGCAAGGCCGCGCGCGAGCAGATGCGCCAGGGCGCCGACCAGGTGAAGCTGATGGTCTCGGGCGGCGTCGCCTCGCCCTACGATCCGCTCGAGTCCGTGCAGTTCTCGATCGAGGAGATCACCGCCGCCGTCGAGGAGGCGCACGCCTTCGGCCGCTACGTGCTCACCCACGCCTACACGCCCGAGGCGATCACGCGCGCCGTCAATTGCGGCGTGCGCACCATCGAGCACGGCAATCTCGTCGACGCGCCGACCGCCCGGCTGATGGCGAAGAAGGGCGTCTACATGATCCCCAATCTCGTGACCTACGACGCCATGAAGCGGCGCGCCAAGGAGCTCGGCATGCCCGACAGCATGCTGGAGAAGAACGACGAGGTGCTGAAGTACGGCTTCTCCGAACTCGAGCATTGCCGCACGGCCGGCGTGAAGATGGCCTACGGGTCGGACCTGCTGGGGGCGCTCGAGGACGAGCAGACCGGCGAGTTCAGGATCCGCGGCGAGGTGATGCCGGCGATCGACGTCATCCGCTCGGCGACCCTGATCGGCGCCGAGGTCGTGCGCCAGGAAGGCAAGCTCGGCGTCATCGAGCCCGGCGCCTTCGCCGACATGCTCGTCGTCGACGGCGACCCGCTGAAGGACCTCGGCCTGTTCCAGGACGGCGGTCCCAACCTCACGGCCATCCTGAAGGCCGGCAAGTTCCACAAGAACGCGCTGTGAGAGCGAAGAGCACCTTTGCCGGGAGCGCGCCACCGAGGCGGAGACTACTCCGCCGTGAGTGGCGCATCATGATCATGAGCGCCACTGGAGTGGCGCGCTCCCGGCCATGACCCTGCGTCGAGCCGCCCTCAACACGGCCGCGACGCTGGGCCTGCTCTATATCCTCACGCCGTTGATCTTCGTGACCTGGCTCGCCTTCTTCCGGCAGGAGATCCCGTCCTTTCCGCCGGAGGGCTACAGCCTGCGCTGGTTCGCCGCCATCCTCGACCAGAGGAAGTTCGTCGACGGCTTCTCGCTCAGCTTCCAGGTCGGCGTGCTGGCCACCGTGATCGGCCTGGTGCTGGGCGTGCCCGCGGCGCTCTGCGTCACGCGCCATCAATTCAAGATGAGGGCGCCGCTGGCCAACCTGCTGCTGATGCCGCTGATCGTGCCGGGTGTGGTGCTGGGCACGTCGATGTACGTCTTCCAGGTCACCATGGAGACCGCGCTCGACGTCGACGTGATCGGCACCTTCTACGCCCTGGTCGCGGGCCACGTCGTGATCGTGATCCCGTGGATCGTGCGCCTGGTGACGGCGAGCCTCGCCGGCGTCGACCGCGCGACCGAGGAGGCGGCCCAGAACCTGGGTGCCAACGCCTTCGTGACGTTCCGGCGCATCACGCTGCCGGCCATCCGGCCGGGCATCGTGGCCGGCGCCCTGTTCGGCTTCGTGATCTCCTTTGGCAATCTCGAGATGAGCCTGTTCCTGGTCGGGCCGGGCCGCACCACCCTGCCGATCGTCATCCTCCAGTATCTCGAGTGGAAGATCGATCCGACCATTGCTGCCGTCTCGGTGGTGCAGATCGTGCTGATCGGCGCGGCGATGCTGATCACCGATCGTTACGTCAAACTCGCGCGGATCGTCTGACATGGCCCACCTCGAGATCCGCAACCTGGCGAAGCGCTACGGCGACTTCCACGCCGTGCGCGACGTGTCGCTGTCGGTGGCCGACGGCGAGTTCCTCGTCCTGCTGGGCCCGTCGGGCTGCGGCAAGACCACGACCCTGCGCATGGTCGCGGGCTTCATCGAGCCCAGCGCCGGCACGGTGACCCTGGGCGGCGCCGACGTCACCGTCCTGCCGCCGTGGAAGCGCAACGCCGGCATGGTGTTCCAGAGCTATGCCCTCTTCCCGCACATGACCGTGGCGCAGAACGTGGCGTTCGGGCTGGAGATGCGGAAGGTGCCGCGCGCCGACGTCGAGCGCCGCGTCGAGGAGACCCTGGCGCTGGTCCGCCTCAAGGGCTACGGCGGCCGCCTGCCGCGCCAGCTCTCGGGCGGCCAGCAGCAGCGCGTGGCGCTGGCGCGCGCGCTCGCCATCCGGCCCGACGTGCTGCTGCTCGACGAGCCGCTGTCCAACCTCGACGCCAAGCTGCGCCAGGAGGTTCGCGTCGAAATCCGTGAGCTGCAGCGCCAGATGGGCCTCACCACCGTGATGGTGACGCACGACCAGGAAGAGGCGCTCACCATGGCCGACCGGCTGGTGGTGATGAACGAGGGCGAGGTGCGCCAGGTCGGCAGCCAGCGCGACCTCTACGAGCGGCCGACCGACCGCTTCGTGGCGGGCTTCGTCGGCCGCAGCACGTTCCTCGAGGGCGCGGTCGAGGCGCCGGGCCGCTTCCGCACCGATGGCGGACTGGCGCTGGCCTGCACCGGCGGCATGCCTGGCAAGGCCTCGCTGTCGCTCAGGCCCGAGCGGGTCGAAATCGCCGCAGCCGCCCAGCCCGGACTCGACAACAGCCTGCCCGGCACGGTGGAATTCGTGTCGTATCTCGGCGCGCTGATCGATATCCATGTGCGCCTGTCTCCGGCCGACCGGCTGGTGGCGCAAATCGCCAACCGCGACGGCGGCTTCGCGCCCGAGGTCGGCCAGCACGTCCATGTCGGCTGGGCCGCGTCGGCCGGCCAGGTATTCCGCGTCTAGACCAAACAAGAAACCATCAGGAGGCTTTCATGTCGAACCACATCAAGCTCAAGCGCCGCGCGGTTCTCGGCGGCACGGCGGCCCTCGCCCTGGGGGCGCCCGCGATCGTGCGCGCCGAGGACAACAAGCGCGTCGTCGTCGGCACCTGGGGCGGCGACTACTCGCGGCTGCTCACCAAGAACATCGACACGCCGCTGATGAAGGGCTGGGACTGCGTCCACGCCGAGGAGAACGCGCCGCCGCGCAAGACCAAGATGCTGGCCGAGAAGGCGCTGCGCCGCGGCACGTCCGACGTGCAGGGCCTGTCGTCGACCGACATGTACGAAGTGAGCCAGCAGGGCATCGTCGAGACGCTCGACTATTCCAAGATGCCGAACGCCAAGCACCTGCTGCCGGCGATGAAGTATCCCTACGGCATCGGCCACATCTATTCGGGCAAGGTGATCCTCTACAACCCGAAGATGATCGCCAAGAAGCCGGAGAGCTTCGCCGAAACGCTCAACCCCGCGATGGGCAGCAAGCTCGGCATCATCGACATCCAGTACCAGTACACGATGATGGCGGCGGGCCTGGCCTCGGGCGGATCGATGGGCAACTTCGAGCCCGGCAAGGAGCGCCTGATCGCCTGCAAGAAGGCGGGCGCGCGCATCTACCCGTCGAACGAGGCCTTCGCCCAGGCGCTCAAGACCGAGGAGATCGGCTGCGGCATCATGTGGAAGGCGCGCGCCGTGCAGTGGCAGAACGCCGGCATCCCGATCGAGACGGTGGCGCCCAAGGAGGGCGTGCCGATGTACGTCTCGGGCTTCGTGATGCCCAAGAACGCGCCCAACAAGGAAGGCGCCTATGCCTGGCTCAACGCCATGATGGCGGCTTCGGCCCAGGAAGGCTTCGCCGTCGACATGGGCTACAACCCCACCGTCACCGACGCCAAGGTGCCGGCCGACGTGCAGAAGCGCATCGGCTTCACGCCGGAAGAGCAGAAGCGCCTGGTCGACCTCGACTACGGTTACATCGCCAAGAACGATTCGGCGTTCCAGGACTGGTGGAACAAGAAGTTCAAGGCGTAGTCGACGAGGCATGAGTCTCGTCGTCGACAAGCCGCGAGGCCAAGGACTGACCGCGTCGGCGCTGCTTGCGCCGGCGACGATCTTCATCGCCATCAGCCTGTTCGCGCCGCTGGCGATCCTGTTCCGCTATAGCCTGAACGACTTCGTGCCCGAGACCAAGACCATGGTCGAGGCGCTGACGGCGGCGAACTACGCGAAGTTCTTCACCGACAGCTATTACATGGCTGCCCTCGGCACGACGGTGAAGGTGGCGCTGCTGGTGACGGCGGTCTGCCTGGTCATGGGCTTTCCGCTGGCCTACGTCGTGGCGCGCACGCAGAGCCGCTGGAAGCACCTGCTGATCATTGCGATCGTGCTGCCGCTGTTCGTCGGCAATTCGGTGCGCGCGGCGGGCTGGATGGTGGTGTTCGGCAACAAGGGCTTCTTCAACGCGAGCCTGATGGGCCTCGGCCTGATCTCCAGGCCGTTCGAGATCATGTTCACCGAGAAGGCCGTCATCATCGGCATCATCGCGGTCAACCTGCCGTTCATGGTGCTGTCGCTGCAGAGCGTGATCGAGGGTATCGACCGCGCCGTCGAGGAGGCCGCCTTCAGCCTGGGCGCGCCGCCCCTCACCATGTTCCGCCGCGTGCTGTGGCCGCTGGCGCTGCCCGGCATCCTGGCGGGCACGATCCTGACCTTCATCCTGGCGATGAATGCCTACGCCACGCCGTTCCTGCTGGGCGGCCCGCTGTTCAAGATGATGGCGCCGGTGATCTACAACGAGTTCACGCAGAAGACGAACTGGCCGTTCGGCGGCGCGATCGCCTTCATCCTGATGTCTGTCACCCTCAGCCTGACCCTGATCGCCAACCTGCTCATCCAGCGGCGGAGCGCGCGCTAGCATGCATATCGGCCTCATCGGCGGCATCGGACCGGCCGCGACCGACTTCTACTACCGTGGCCTGGTCGATCGGCACGCTGCTTCGGGTATTGCGCTGGAATGCACCATTGCGCATGCCGACGTGCGCGAGATGTCGCGCAATCTCCAGGGTGGCCGGCCGAAGCGACAGGCCGAGATCTTCGCCAGCCTGATCGGCCGCCTCGAGGCGGCCGGTGCTCAAGTGGCCGCCGTCACGTCGATGGGCGGTCATTTCTGCATCAACGAGCTGCTGCCGATCTCGCCGCTGCCGCTGGTCCACGGCATCCACGCCGTCGATGCCGCCATCACGCGCTCGGGCCTCAAGAAGATCGGCGTCCTCGGCACACCTCTGGTCATGGGCACCAAGCTCTATGGCGGCGTTTCCGTTGCCGAGCTGATCGCGCCCGAAGGCGAGATGTTCGATCAGGTCGGTGCGTCCTATATGGCAATGGCGCAGATTGGCCGGGTTACCGATCCGCAGCGCGACGTTTTCCTCAAGGCGGGTGATGCGCTGATGAAACGTGGATGCCAGGCGATCATGTTGGGTGGTACCGACCTTTTCCTGGCGTTTACCGGCAGGGAGCCGCCTTTCCCACTGGTCGATTGCGCAGACATCCATGTCGGCGCACTGTTCGAGAAATCGTCCGCCTAGAGCGGGTTCCGTTCAATTGGAACCGCTTGCGGTTCCCAATTGACCGGAAACGCATGGCTCGAAGCGCTTCGACTCAGGCATATTCCGTCCGGCTGATTCCAGCCGGACGGAATATGCTCTAGTTCTTCAGCGAGGTGCCCTCATGGCAGACGAAAGCCGACTGCGGCGCTTTGCCGTCCTGATCGACGCCGACAACACCTCGCCGCGCATCGTTGCCGGCCTGTTCGAGGAGATCGCCAAGTTCGGCGAGGCCAGCGTGCGCCGCATCTATGGCGACTTCTCCAGCCCGCGCCTGAAGTCGTGGGCCGACGTGCTGCAGAAGTACGCCATCGATCCCTACCAGCAGTTCGCCTACACCTCGGGCAAGAACGCCTCCGACATCGCCCTGGTGATCGACGCCATGGACCTGCTGCACAGCGAGCGCTTCGACGGCTTCTGCCTGGTGTCGTCCGACAGCGACTTCACGCGCCTGGCCTCGCGCCTGCGCGAGGAAGGCGCCGACGTCTACGGCTTCGGCGCACGCAAGACGCCCGAGAGCTTCCGCCAGGCCTGCCGGCGGTTCATCTATACCGAGAACCTGGTACCGGAACTGGCGCCCCGGGCCCCGGCCGCGACACCGCGGGAAGGCCCGGCGCCCGCGGCGGCCCACACCGCCGCCGACGCCGTGGCCATCGTGAACAAGGCGATCTCGCAGATGGAGACCGAGGACGGCTGGGTGGGCCTGCGCGCCGTCGGCCAGCGCCTGGCCAACGTGGCCTCCGACTTCGATCCCCGGACCTACGGCTTCCGCAAGCTGAGCGACCTCGTGCGACAAAGCGGCGCCTTCGAGATCGAGGAGACGGACGGACGGGCCATGCGGATCCGGTCCAAGCCCTCCAAGCCCGCGGCAGCCTCGGGAAATCGGCCCCGGCGGCGGCGCGCTTCCTAGATCGGCAGCCACGGCAAGCCAAGAATTTGCGCCGCGGCGGCAAGAGCGCCATTTCGCTCGTTGATTTCACGCCCGCCGACCCCTAATCGCGACGGATGGGAAGCATCGGTCAACCCTCCTCCACCTCCCCCACCCCCCTGCCCGACGGGCGTAGCTGGGCGCAGGCCCTGGCGCGCTACCGCCAGCCCAGCAACGGCCGCGGTCTGGTCGAGGTCGCCATCACGGTCGTGCCGCTGGCGGCGCTGTGGCTGCTGGCCTGGCTGACTCTCGACATCGGCTACTGGCTGGCGCTGCCGCTGGCGATCGCCGCCGGCGGATTCGTGCTGCGGCTGTTCATGATCCAGCACGACTGCAGCCATGGCTCGTTCTTCCGCCACCGCCTCGCCAACGACTGGATCGGCCGGGCGGCCAGCATCGTCACGATGACGCCCTACGGCGTCTGGCGGCGCACCCATTCCATCCATCATGCCAGCAGCGGCAATCTCGACCGGCGCGGCATGGGCGACGTCGACACGCTGACGGTCGCGGAGTATCGCGCGCGCTCGATGTGGGGACGGCTGCGCTATCGCCTGTACCGCCATCCGCTGGTCATGTTCGGGCTGGGGCCCGCCTACCTGTTCATCCTGCAGCACCGGCTGCCGGTCGGCCTGATGCGCGGCAACGGCTGGCGGCCGTGGATCAGCACCATGGCCACCAACGCCGCCATCGTGGCCGTCGCCAGCGGACTGATCTGGCTGATCGGCTTCAAGGCCTTCCTGCTGGTGCACCTGCCGGTGCTGCTGGTCGCCGCCTCGATCGGCGTGTGGCTGTTCTACGTCCAGCACCAGTTCGAGGACACGGTGTGGGCCAAGGACGGCGCGTGGAACGCCCACGACGCGGCCCTGCACGGCAGCTCGCACTACGACCTGCCGGCCTTCCTGCGCTGGTTCACCGCCAACATCGGCATGCACCACGTGCATCACCTCAGCAGCCGCATCCCCTTCTACCGGCTGCCGCGCGTCCTGCGTGACCACCCCGAGCTGCGCGACGTCGGGCGACTGACCTTCGTGCAGAGCCTGCGCTGCGTGCGGCTGGCGCTGTGGGACGACACCCAGCGCCGCCTCGTATCGTTCCGCGAGGCCAGGGCGGCCCTCTAGCCTTTCGACCGACGCCCGATTCCTGCGATAATCGGCGGCCATTCCACGGCACTGGCGCTGCGTGACTTTCCGCGCCCACGAGGACAGCCGCACGAGGACAACCGGAGGATCCGTCCATGAAGCTCAATCGCCGTGCTTTCGTCGGGGCCGTCCCCGCGCTTCTCGCCGCGCCTGCCGTGCTGCGCGCCGCCGAGCCGACCAAGATCCGCTGCTCGCTCGACACCGCGCCCAGCCATCCGCGCAACCAGGCTGTCGTCGACTACATGGCCAAGCTGGAGAAGGCGTCGAACGGCGAACTCAAGGGCGAGGTCTTCCACTCCGGCCAGCTCTTCGCCGACCTCAACGTCTCCAAGGCGCTGCTGCAGGGCCAGGTCGAGATGGCCGTGCCCGGCACCTGGGTGGTGACCGGCCTGGTGCCGGATGCCGATCTGGTGGGACTGCCGTATTTCTACGGCGTGCCGATCGAGGTGACGCACAAGGCGACGGCCGGCAAGCCCGGTGCCTACGTGAACCAGCAGCTCGCAGGCAAGCTCAAGGCCAAGGTGCTCGGGCCCTGGCTCGATCTCGGCTACAACAACTGGTACGCGACCAAGACGCCGCTCAACACCTTCGACTCGCTGAAAGGCCTGAAGATCCGCAGCTCCGGCGGCGCGGCGAATTCCTGGCGCATCAAGTTTGCCGGCGGCATTGCCAATACCACCGCGTGGCCCAACGTGCCGCTGTCGCTCAGCCAGGGCACCTTCGACGCCTTCATCAGCTCCGACGAGAGCGTCAATTCCGCCAAGCTCTGGGAGGCCGGCGTCAAGTTCTCCTACGTCGATAACCAGTTCCTGGCGCAGTACATCCCGATGGTGAGCAATGTCTGCTGGGACAAGCTCTCCAAGCCGCATCAGAAGCTGATGGTCGACCTGTGGGCCGACAACATCGCCGGCTACGACAAGGGCTCGGCCGACAGCCAGGCGCGCGCCCGCGGCATCCTCGAGAAGAACGGCGTGAAGTTCCACGACGCCAGCGCCCAGGAACTGGCCACCACACGCACGGCGATGATCGATGCCATGGGCCAGCTCATCAAGGACGCCAAGCTCTCGCCCGAGGTCGTGAAGCTGGTGAAGGAAGCCGTCTAGGACGCGGCCGTCGCCCGGCCGGCGACCTCGAGGATCCTCACCGGCCGGCTCTTGCCCTTGACCGTCACCTCGTCGACCGGCCGGATGCGATAGGCGTCCGCGTCGGCCAGCCGCTCGTGGGTGAACTGCGAGATCAGCACGCCCACCTTGTAGACCTTGGTCAGGCTCTCGATGCGCGACGCCAGGTTCACCGCGTCGGAGATCACGGTGCCGTCCATGCGGTGGCTCTCGCCGATCGTGCCCAGCATCAGCGATCCGGTGTTGAGCCCGATGCCGATGGCGATCGGCGGCTGGCCGGCGGCCCGGCGCCCGTCGTTGTAGCGCCCCAGCGTGTCGACCATGGCCAGGCTGGCGCGGACGGCGTCGTCGGCATCCTCGAACAGCGCCATGATGGCGTCGCCGATGTACTTGTCGATGAAGCCGTTGTGGTCGCGGATCACCGGCCCCATGTTCTCGAGATAGCCGTTGATGAAGTCGAAGTTCTCGTCCGGCGTCATCGCCTCCGACAGGGTCGTGAAGTTGCGGATGTCCGAGAACAGCACCGTCATCTCCGTGCGCCGGTTGTCGCCCAGCTCGACCTGGACGATCGACGGCTTGCCGATCATCTCGAGGAAGGCGTGCGGCACGAAGCGCTCGATCGAGAGGTTGGTCTGCTTGAGGTCGATGATGGTCTTGCGCACCGCACCGCGCATCACGTCGAAGCTGGTGGCGAGGCTGCCGATCTCGTCGCGCCGGGCGGTGTTGGCGATGGCGCCGTCGAGGTTGCCACCGGCGATGGCGCCGGCCTCGCCGCGCAGGGTGAGCAGCGGATCGAGGAGCTGGCGCTGCAGCAGGCGCGAGGCGATCCAGAAGACGACCGGCAGGGCGAAGGCCAGCACCAGCAGCGCGCCGGTGACGACATGGATCACCGCCTCGCGGGCGAGGCCGGTGTCGTAGGTGATCTGGCTGATCACCAGTTTGGGCGCCACCGGATCGTCCTTCACCGTCGGGCCGGCGGCGCGGTACTTGCGGTAGACGGTGAGCAGGCGGCCGTCGGCCGCCATCGTCTTGTAGCGGCCCCTGGCGTCGACCTTGCGGGCGATCTCGGGATCGAGCCGGCTGCCGACCCTCATCAGCGACCAGTAGCCCGAGTCGTTGACCAGGAACATGTCGACCTGCTTGACGTACGCGTTCGAGCGCACGGCGTCGGCGAAGAAATCCTCGAAGAAGAACTTCGACACCCAGCCGAAGTCGCCGCGCTCGAGGTCGTGGCGCACCTCGGTCGAGGTCTCGATGATGTAGTCGCGGTCCTTCGGCCCGAAGTAGCTGTAGGTGCGCAGGGTGCCGGTCACCGTCGACAGGTCGATGCCGTCGCTCATCACCCGGCCCTGGCCGAAGGCCGTGTCGAGGAACTTCCTGAACGGCCCGTCGAGCGGGAACTGCAGGTTCATGTCGGTCGCGAGGTTGGTCTGGAAGACCTTGTAGGACCGGTCGATGAAGTAGATGTGCTGGACGCCGTAGCGCGCGGCGAGCGCGTTCAGCTCGGCGGTCGTGAGCGCGTCCGGCGCGCGGCCCATGGCGTCGAGGTCGGCGGCGATCTTCGGCAGCACGTCGTCCATGTGCGTGGTGATGCGGTTGTGCTCGGTGCGCAGCATGACGACGAAGGTGTCGAAGCGGTCGGCCAGGATCCTCTCCATGGTCTGGAGCTCGGCCTCCTGCTTCTCGGACACCAGCCGGTACATCTCCCACGACACGACCACCGTGGCCACGAACGTGACGAGGAGCATCACCGCCAGCAGGAAGAGGCCGAGCTTGCGTTTCATCAGAAGTGCGGGGCGACGTCGCGCATAAAACGCTCCATCTGGTCCTTCACCATCGCGTGCGGCTTGCGGCCGTAGTTGAAGTAGAGGATCACCTCGGCGATGCCGGCCTCCTCGACCTGCTTCAGCGAATCGACGATATGCTGCGGGCTGCCGCACAGGATCGACTTGTCGGTGAGCTTCTCCGGCCGCATGTCGCGCAGGATGTTCACGATGTCGACGAAGTACTTGTAGGTCGGCGGCACCTTCTCGCCCGAAGCCGATGGAAACGCCGCGATCAGCGCGTCCTGGAAGTAGTGCACCAGCGCTTCCTTGCCGTACTGCTCCTCCTCGGGCGTCGAGGCGATGTGCACGAAGTAGGAGCACATGGCCCGCCGCATCGGCCGCTTGTAGATGCCCTCGCAGGTCTCGCGGTAGATGCGCACGGCGTCGGCCAGCGAGCCGTAGACCATGGCGGCGGCGAACGGCGCGTAGATCACGTTCCAGTCGTTGCGGGCCGCGAGCTCCATCGACGGCCGCGAGAAGCAGGCGACGTAGGGGCGCAGCGGCGTCTGCGCCGGCCGCGGCCGGATCTCGACGTCCTTGAACTGGTAGAACTTGCCGGTGTGCGACCACTTGCCGGGCTCGGTCCAGGCGCGCCACACGATCTCGAGGCCCTCGGCGAACAGCTCGGCCGACTCGTCGAACGGGGCTCCGAACGGCTCGTACTCCTTGCGGTCGTAGCCGCGGCCCGCGGCGAAGTCGACGCGGCCGCCCGACAGCAGGTCGAGCGTCGCCCATTCCTCGGCGACATGCAGCGGATGATGAACCGGCAGCAAGGTCACGGCGGGCGCCAGCCGCAGTTTGGTCGTGGCGCCGGCCAGTTGCGCGAGCAGCGCCAGCGGCGAGGCGTTGACGCCCAGCAGGTTGAAGTGATGCTCGCCGATCCACGCCGAATTCAGCCCGACCTTCTCGGCATGCAGCGCCTCGGCGAAAATGTCCTTGAGGAACGCCTCCGGCGTGCGCGTGTTGCCGGGGTAGCGGTTGTCGGAGAGCGTGAAGTAGCCGAAGTCCATGGCGCCGCTCCGTCCCCTAGGCCGCCTTGGCGCCGGCCTGCACCTCGGCCAGCGGCATCAGCCAGTCGCGGAACGCCTTGATCTTGCGCCGGCGGATGGCATCGGCCGGATAGACCACGTAGTAGGCGAACTCGGTCGACATCTTGAAGTCGAATGGCACGACCAGCCGGCCGGCCTTGAGGTCGGGCGCGATCAGCGGGTTGCGGCCGAGCGCCACGCCCAGCCCGTCCATCGCCGCCTGGTAGGCCGCGATCGGGAAGTCGAAGGTGACGCCGCGCGTCGTGTCGATGCCCTTCACGCCGGCCGCCGTCAGCCAGACCTGCCAGTCGTCGGGGAAGGTGCCGATGTGCAGCAGGGTGAAGCGCTTGAGGTCGGCCGGCTTCTTCAGCGCGTTCGGTCCCTTGAGCAGCGACGGCGCGCAGACCGGCATGACGTCCTCGCCGACGATGCGCTCGGAGACCAGGCCCGGCCACTGGCCACGGCCGTAGCGGATGCCGATGTCGACGTCCTCGCGCGAGAAGTCGACCAGGCCGGTGTTGGTGCTGATGCGCACGTCGATCTCGGGATTGGCGCGCTGGAAGCCGCCGAGCCGCGGCACCAGCCACTTGGTGGCGAAGGACGCCGTCGTCGTCACCGTGAGGTGACCGCCGCGGTCCTTCTGCAGCAGCTTCTCGGTGGCCTCGTTCAGCTGGTCGAAGGCCGCGCGCACCGATGGCAGATAGGCCTGGCCCGCTTCGGAGAGCAGCAGGGAGCGGTTTCGCCGCACGAACAATTTTAATCCGAGGCGCTGTTCTAGGCCGCGCACCTGATGGCTGATCGCGGCCTGGGTGACGCTCAATTCCTCGGCGGCATCGGTAAAGCTCATGTGACGCGCGGCGGCCTCGAAGGCGCGCAGGCCATTGAGGGGCGGGAGGCTGCGTTTCATCGGTTACCCTTCAGATTAGTTATTCTTATCAAAACAGGACAAAGGGTCGTTTGTAAAGGGGGACCCCGGGGCGCATTTCAGCCCCACAAAGCACGTCACTCTTTCCGGGGAGCCTCCCATGGCCGACATCTCGCTCCACTTCAGTTCCAGGGCCCCGCTGGCCGGGACCTTCACCGCCTTCGCCCAGATCTTCGGCACCTGGCGGCAGCGCACCCGCGAGCGCCGCGAGCTGTCCCAGCTCGATGGCCGCTCGCTGCACGACCTCGGCCTGAACGCCGGCAGCGTGCAGTTCGAGATCAACAAGCCGTTCTGGCGCAGCTGATCTTCTTTCCTCCTCCCTGAATCCGGAGCGGGGCCTGTTCTTACCCTGCAGGGCCCCATCCCCTCCGGACACTGGCCGGCGACCGACTCCTCAAGCCTCCCTGTCGGTCGCCGGCTTTTTCTTTGCCGGCGCGCCTGCCTCTGCTAGAGGCCGCGCGTGGCCCTTTCCGATCTCCAGATCCAGACCCTCGCCCGCGACGCCCAGCAACGCGCCGCCGCCGGCGACTTCGCCGCGGCCGAGCCGCTGTTCGCCCGCATCGCCGACGCCCAGCCCAATTCGGGCCAGGCGCAGCACCTGCTGGGCCAGGTGCGGCTGAAGCTCGGCCGCTTCGCCGAGGCGCGCGAGCCGCTGGAGCGTGCCGCCAAGTTCCTGCCCCGCGATCCCGCCGCCCAGGTCAATCTCGCGGGCTGCCTCAGCGTGCTGGGCGCGCACGCCGAAGCACTGGTGGCGCTCGACCGCGCCGCGCGACTGGCGCCCGGCAATGCCGCGATCGCCCATAACAAGGGCCGCTCGCTCGAAGCACTCGGCCGCGCCGAGGAAG
>Ga0068855_100006869_pt1 | contig 13804 bp, 14 predicted proteins | sample KBSCornC52_FD_66592 | JGI IMG/M metagenome (GOLD analysis project Ga0068855, IMG submission 66592) | Corn rhizosphere microbial communities from Kellogg Biological Station, Michigan, USA - KBS Corn C5-2 | ecosystem: Host-associated > Plants > Roots > Rhizosphere > Soil ... | reverse complement strand
TTTCACCGCAGCAGCGGAGTGCGCGATGAATGACATCGCTGCCATCCTGGCGCCGCCCGTGCAAACCGGAGCGGCCAACCCGTGGCCGCTGACCGTCGCCACCTACAATATCCACAGCGCGATCGGCGCCGATGGCCGCTTTGATCCCGAACGTATCGCGCGCGTGCTGCTCGACATCGGCGCCGACGTCATCGCGTTGCAGGAGGTGCCGCTGGGAGGATCCGAGAGTGCAGACGTGCTGAAGGTATTGCAGGAAGCAACCGGCTTCCACGCCGTCGAGGGACCGACCGAAGACACGCCGCAGCGTCGTTACGGCAATGCGGTGCTGAGCCGCTATCCGGTGCAGGCGACGCGCGCCATCGACTTGTCGTTCGGCAGCCGCGAAGCGCGCGGCGCGCTCGACGCCGATCTCGACTGCCACGGCCAGCCGCTGCGTGTGGTGGCGACGCATCTGGGCCTGCGTCCGGCGGAACGGCGCGATCAGATCAGGCGCCTGCTGCAGGCTTTCGATACCGACCGCATGCCGGTGATCCTGATGGGCGACGTCAACGAATGGTTTGTCTGGGGGCGGCCGTTGCGCTGGCTGGTGTCGCACTTCGATGCGGTCCCGGCTCCCCGCACGTTCCCGGCGCGCTGGCCGCTGTTTTCGCTCGACCGCATCTGGATCAGCCCGCGCCGCCGGTTGTTGCGCGTGCACGTGCACGCGAGCCCGTTGGCGCGCATTGCGTCCGACCATTTGCCGCTGGTGGCGCATATCGATGCCTAGCGGTTCGGCCTTCATTGAAAGGAATATCCAATGGAACAGCATGAAGTCCTGATCGTCGGCGCCGGACCTACCGGCATGGTGCTCGCATTGTGGCTCAACAAATTCGGCGTGCGCGTGCGCATCCTCGACAAGGCGGCTGCGCCGGGCACGGCGTCGCGCGCGCTGGTGGTGCAGGCGCGCACGCTGGAACTGTATCGCCAGCTCGACCTGACCGAGGCAGTATTGGCAGACGGGCATCGGGCCCAGGCTTTCAACCTGTGGGCCGAAGGCGAGCACAAGGCGCACGTGCAGCTCGGCGCTATCGGCGAAGGTCTCACCCCCTACCCGTTCCTGCAGATCTTTCCGCAAGATCGTCATGAAAAACTGCTGGCTGAACGGTTGCAGGCGGCCGGGGTCGTGATCGAACGCGGCATCGACTTCATCGACTACAGCGATGCCGGTTCGCATGTCAGTGCGCGTTACCTCGATGCCGACGGCCGCGCACAGACCTGCGAGGCGCGCTATATCGTCGGCTGCGACGGCGCCCATTCGATGGTGCGCAAAAGCCTGGGGCCGGATTTTTCCGGCGGCACGTACCGTCAGCTGTTCTACGTTGCCGACATCGAAGGCAGCGGGCCTGCGCTCAACGGCGAGGTGCATGTGGATCTCAGTGAGGCAGACTTCGTAGCGGTGTTCGGCATGAATGCGGGCGGCCGTGCGCGGCTGGTCGGCACCATCCGCGAAGATCGGGTGAGTGGTTTGAGCGGCAACGGACAAGCCGCAGCGCTGAATTTTGAAGATGTCTCCGAACGCGCCCTGCAAGAGATGAAGATCAAGGTCGACAAGGTCAACTGGTTCTCCAGCTATCACGTGCATCATCGCGTGGCGGACCGTTTCCGCTCCGGTCGCGCATTCATCGCCGGCGATGCCGGTCACGTGCACAGTCCGGTCGGCGGCCAGGGCATGAACACCGGCATCGGCGACGCCATCAACCTGGCCTGGAAGCTGGCGGCGGTCTTGCGCGGTGAAGCCGGCGACAGTCTGCTGGACAGTTATGAAGCGGAACGTCTTACTTTCGCGCGACGCCTGGTGCAGACCACCGACCGCGCCTTCACGCTGGTGACCTCGCCGGGCAGCCTGGCGAAGGTGGTGCGCACGCGACTCGCACCCGCCTTGCTGCCGCGCGCGGTGCGCTTGCCGATGGCGCGCGAGTTCCTGTTCCGCACGGTGTCGCAAACCACGATCAGCTATCGTCACGGCCCGCTCGGCGCAGGCCAGGCCGGCGCCGTACGCGGTGGCGACCGACTGCCATGGGCGCCGACGCACGGCGGCGACAACTTTGCCAGCCTGGCGACACCGGTGTGGCAAGTCCATGTGTACGGCGAAGCGCGTCCTGAATTATCCGAGTGGGCCGCCGCACGCGGTATCGCGCTGCATGTTTTTGCATGGGCGGCGCAGCACGACCACGCCGGACTCGCGCGTAATGCGGCCTATCTGCTGCGGCCCGACTCCTACATTGCGTGCGCCGATCCGGCGGGCGGTCCGCAAGCTTTCACGAACTACTTGCTGCAGCACGGCCTGCGCATTGGTGGTAACAGCGGCAGTTCCGGAATGACCACAATGCCGGTTACACCTGCGGCAGACCGGTAATACGCCCAGGCGCGCTGCTGGCGGCTTCGCAAGAAAAATCCTCGACGTTGCCGCCAAAGACGTTGCGCACGATGCTTTCGATATCCACGACCTGGATCGTGCGGCCGGGTTCGCCGGTGCGAATCATGTTGCAGACGTAGTTGACACCCTTGCCGAACATCGGTGGCGGCGGATCGATCTGGGCGTTGCCGAATTCCAGCACGTTGTGCAAATCATCGATCAGCAAACCCAGCATATGACGGCCATACCGCACCACCACGATCTCGCGGGCAAGTTCCGGCTGCGGTGCACCCGGATGCAACAGTTGGCGCATGTCTATTACCGGTACGAACGATGAAGCACTACCACTGTTGTCCTGATAGTTGAGCACACCGGCAATCAACGGCTTGAGTGTTGAGGCGGTGAGCATGCGTTCGGCTTCGAGCGCTTCGACCACGCTCGATGCCGGCATCGCGAAAATATCGCCGTCGACCAGCACCGTGGCAAACTCGCGCGCATTGCCGGCATGATCGATCACGTCCACTTGCGTCGGGCCGGTCTGCAGCGTCGCTGCATCATCCTGTGCACCGATCGGCACAAACACCATCGCAACCACGTCGTTGGCATAGCCGTCTGCATTCTTGTACTCGCGATAGCCGAACGACACCGTGCTGCCAGTCATTGTGTACTGGTCGCGCAACACGCGTATTGCTGCCACGCCCATACCGTTGGCGCCTGCAGCGACGTCGGCTGCAGGACAGAGCAAACTCCCCGGAGGATAGTCGGCATGCGTGCTGCTGATGACCGTGCCGGTGCGGTCGGTATAAGCGGCGAAGGCGTTTTCACGGTCCGGCAGCGAGGCGGCCAGCATGCTGTGGAATTCCGGTTCGGCGTCGAACACGATGCCGATGCCTCCGACGGCCTGTCCGACTTGCTCAGGATGGAAAATCGCCGCGCAGTAGATATAGGTAGGCCGGTCTCCGTAGAGCCAGGTCGGCTCGAACGCCGACACGCAGTAAGCCTGGCTATCGACCAGTTGGAGCGTCTTGCGCACCAGGCGCTCGTCCATGCTGCGACCCGCCATCTCGGGCCCGTCGCCGTGCGGATCGGACGCGGCGATGATGGCGCCGTTGGCATCGAACACCACCAGCCGCGCGTAGGCAGTGTACAAGGCGTTGATCGACTCGAGGATGGCGACGGCGCGCAGGCTGTCCTCGTCGCTGCGCCTGCGGTCAGCCGCGATGCGACGCAGATCCGGCGTCAGCGCCCACCAGCGGCAATCGTTGGCGCGTTCATAGAGGTTGCGATCCATGATGTCGATCATCAGGCGCGAGACGAATTGCATGTCCTGCAGGCCGGACGCCACTACGGTGGCGTACAGGTCCTGGATCGACTCGCGGAAAATGGCGTTGGTCTCGTCGCCGGTCTGGCTGATTTCGTGGAGGATGGATTTGAGGCGCAGCAGGTCGCGGTCTTCGCCGGACGACATGATCTTGCCGTTCCACACCACCCGGCGTAGCGAGCAATTGATCGACTCGGCCATTGTTGTGACTTCATGCAGCGGCGGACAAAAGGTTTTGGCATGCGACATCACGCCGCCCAGCATGGCCTGGTCGTAGCGCCGGAGGACCTCAGCGTCGCCCTGTTGGCGAAATGCGGTTTCGCACGGAATCATCACCTGGCCGTACCAGCCCGGCCCGCCATAGCCCTGATAGTCCCGTGCAGCGCGCGTGCGCGCCAGGTATTCGCGACCGGCGTACCAGACAATCTGGTAATCACCCTCCAGCGCAAGCGGCACGGTGCGCCCGGCCGGGATGTGTTCCGGATCGCTGCTGGCGATCACACAGGCCTGATCGTCGAGCATGAGCATCACCGAACGGTCATCGTCCTTGCGCAAGCCGTCGAACACATCCTTCATCTCCACGGCAATCGGGAAGCACAGACAGAGCACACCGATGGGGGCGCCGTCGGCCGGATCGACGATCCGGTGCGAGTAAATCAAACTGCGCTCGGGACCGATGCGCAGATCCGATCGCGCGTAGGTTTCGACGTAGTGGTCGGACTTGAGCGTCTGCGCCACCAACGGATCGCTGGAACGCTGGACGCCGCCAGAATCCATGCCGCCGTCGAGATTGGCGAGGATGCGCCCTTCTGTGTCGAGGATCAGGATTTCATCGTAGACCGTATATTTGTCACGATAGGCGCGCAACCGCTCCACGATGCCGTCGGTCTCTATTACATCATCGTCGGCGCACCCGCGGATGAAGTCGCGGATGGCGTCATCCATCGCCAGAAACCCAACGTCGGCAGTGCGCTCGAACAGATTGCGCACGACAATGTCGATGATGACTTTCGCCTTGAAATCGATCTCCTGCACCGATTTGGAGATATTCTGCTGCACCAGATTGGCGATCAGTTGCTGTTCAAGCTGGTTGAAGCCCTCGCGCGTGACCTTCATAGTCGGCAAAATAGTCTTGGCTTCGACCGGGCACACCATCTTGGCGGTTGATTCGATCAGGCGCCAGGCGAAGTTCAGTTCGCGCAGGGAGCGCTCGCAGACGGCCACCGCTGGCATGTAGCGTAGAAATTCTGCGGTCTGTAATGACTGATGCATAACACCCTCGATAAAAAATACATGAAGCAAGATTTCTGCCAATGTTCTCGATCGGCAATGACTCTGCTGCTCTCACGATATTCTCAGGTAAATGTCAGTCGCCTTGACCACCCGTCTCACTTTTGAAAAATAAATCGACGTTCATGCCTGTCCGACCATTGCCGCGACAGAACTGCTCTGCGCAGGGCAAAAGACGACAAACCTGCGGCGCTGATCTGACACGCGATTGCGGCGATAGCCGACTGTCACGGCAAGGGTTCTTCTTTAGGATGGTCGCATACGCCTCGCGTCTGCCTGGCGTTCACAATCAAGGAGACCATCATGCATTCCAAGCTCATCGCAGTTCTCGTCGCCGCGACTTTCAGTGCCGGCGCGTATGCCCAGGCCACTACAGGCGCAACAGGCACTACAAGCAGCAGCACCACCAATGACGCATCCCAGACCGTCAACAACGACATGTCGAAGTCGAAAACCAAATCGACGAAGAAGAGCACCCGCCAACCGAAGGACAGCAGCGCTGCACCGAAGCCGCCAGGTGGCGGAAACAGCGGTAGCGGAAATAGCGGCGGCGGCTCCGGCGGTGCTGGAGCTGGCGCTGGCGGCGCAGGCAGCGGCAGTGGTGGTTAATTCGCTCGCACTATCCACTTCGGTCCGGCCTGCCCTGCGACGCTCTGTCGTAGCCGCAAGCCGGATCTGATCAGGCGCTCAGCTCCTGCCTTGCAACTATCCAGATCACACCGGCGCATACGCTGACCGCAGCTACCGCCAATACGTGCAAGAGCCAGTCGAAACTCATTCCATTTCCTCTCGCATTCAGTTCCCCTTGCGCTTTCACAAGGCATGCGCCAAGTATAGGAAGCAGCGCCTGCGAAGTTCGTTCGCGCCCGGTAAAACGCCGCAAAGCTTTGCAAAGACGGATGACGGCCGCAGGCTTTTGAGGGATCTTAAAAAAGGAATGGTCGGGATGACAATCAAACGTGCAGTTTCATTTGCAGAATTGCACATTTCCTTCCCCGAGCTTTGACAAAGCGACAAGCACGAGAAAAGATTTCACCTGTTTTACACAAAACGTCCCGCGAAAAACGCGAGGTTCATGCTAGGATTTTGCCATTCAAGGGAGAAACGAAGAATGCCTGACGGTCACCAATGTATCGAACTGCCGACCATCATCAACAATGTTGAGTATGTTTTGCAAAGCCGCACGATCGCAGCTGCGGATGGAACACAGCAACCCGAGTACCGGGTGCTGCTGAAAGGTACGGTAATCAAATCCTGGACTGCCGGCGATATACGCGCTTACTTCGCCATCGGCTGACGGCGCGGCAGCCCGAGCAACCGAACCAGTCGCCTGATGCGGGCCGCCCGGCCCGCATATGTCACAGATCCTTACGTCGCCATGTTGGCACGACGATGGATGATCTTTTCGATCTTATCTTTCAGCGTTGCGGCATTGAAGGGCTTGACGATATAACCGTCAGCGCCGGCTTGCGCCGCTTCGACGATATTCTCCTTCTTCGCTTCCGCAGTAATCATCAGCACCGGCAAATGCGCCAGGGACGGTGTCGCACGGATTTTTTTCAGCAAGGCCAGGCCATCCATCACCGGCATGTTCCAGTCGGTCAGCACGAAGGTGATGGGAGCTGCGCCGCCTTCCAGCACTTTCATCGCCGCGGCGCCGTCTTCGGCCTCTGCCATCTTGGTGAACTCAAGTTCTTTGAGCAAACCGGTTACGATGCGCCTCATGGTAGAAAAGTCGTCTACCACCAGGAAATATTGATCATCTGCCATGTTGGGTAATGTGATTCTTGCGAGTTAGTGAGAGCGAGGGACTATCTAGATTTTTATCTGGATTTTTTACTGTTGCCAGTTTAAAACATTTCTGGAAACTTCAATACTCTACGGTACGAATATTGTAATAATCCATGAAAAATCAAGTTATCTATTTATAAATAAACAATATTTTTACGAGATCGTATTGTAAGGACATTTCCGGCGAGGCCACGTTCAATATCGGTAGAAACCCGATCTAACCGTGCGTCGATCCTTGGATTGGCAAAGCAAACTTGCGGAAAATACGCTACCTCTTTCCAGAGCAGGAAACAGACCAGGGTGGATGCCAGGAGCGATGATCCCGCCTTGCGACCCTATTTTTTGAGCAGTTCAATGGCGTCTTCGGCGACGCTGCGCAAATTGGTGATCGTCGCATTGAGATCGGCAAGTTCCCTTGCCGTCGGCGGCTCATCCATCCCGCCCTTGACCAGCGACGCCTTGACGATCGTCGCCGCCATATGCCAGGCGGCGCGATTGTGCGCATTGATCAACTCTCTACGGATCCGCTCCAGTTCCGTTTTCTTTGTTTTATCCATCGCTTGTTTTTAGCTCGTCGGTTATTCGAATCTGACGGTTGACGCAGCCCCCACAACACTTCCGGTTGGAAAGATATTGTGAGGCCCCCACCACCATACTATGCATCAATTCTTTCAAGCCCGTGACTCGCATTCACTTCGGTATCTTGATTGCAACTTGGCATTGCGAAATAGACATTACACCGAATTTCTATATCGAAACAATAAATCTTCTGACTTTTTATGCCAATTTTTATTGGGACATGATCTTGATCAACTTATTGTCGGTACACAGCCGCTCTCCAAGCTTAACCCCAACCGGCGGCCAACTCACGGGTCAGGTCAGCTGAAGGAATTTCCTTGCAGCCACGGGCATTCTGCCCCGACCACAGCGGTGAAAAATCACCGCTGCCCTGGGCTTCCGCCTTGGCGCGCAACGGCGCAATCGCGGCGGTGGCGAGCGGAAAAACTTGCGCGGCGCTGCTCAACGGCCCCAGCTCGCGCATGACGCGATTGACGATGCCGCGCGCCGGACCGCCTGTGAACAAGGTCGTCAGCGCGGTGTGTTCGGCGGCGGCTCCCTTGAGCGCAGCGCGATGCGGCGCGCTGGTGAAGGCTTCCGGCGTCAGCATGTAGGCGGTGCCGATCTGCACGCCGGCCGCGCCCAGCAGCTTGGCGGCAGCCACGCCGGCCGCGTCGGCAATGCCGCCGGAGGCAATCACCGGGACTTTGACGGCGCGGACGATTTGCGGCACCAAGGCAAAAGTACCGATTTGCGTCGACAGGTCGTGCGTGAGGAAGAAGCCGCGATGACCGCCTGCTTCGATACCTTGCGCAATGATGGCGTCGACGCCCTGTTCTTCCAGCCAGCGCGCTTCCGCCACGGTGGTGGCCGAACACAGTACTTTGGCGCCCCACTTGCGTACGCGGTCGATCAACGCCTGGTCGGGCAAGCCGAAATGAAAACTCACCACCGGCGGCTTGAATTCGCTCAGCAGTTCCGCTGCCTCGGCGGAGAAAGGCGCACGGCCGGCCCCTTGGGGGATGGTCTCGGGATCGATGCCGTACTCGCGATAATAAGGCGCCAGCGCAGCGCGCCAGGCGGCTTCCCGCGCAGCATCCGGCGTCGGTGGCGTGTGCGCGAAGAAGTTGACGTTGTAGGGCTTGGAAGTGCCTGCGCGGATCAATTCAAGCTCCTTGCGCAAGGCGTCCGGCGTCAGCATCGCACAGGGCAGCGAGCCCAGTCCGCCTGCGTTCGAGACGGCGATGGCCATGGCGTGGCTCTGAATCCCAGCCAAGGGCGCCTGAATCAACGGCAGTTCGATGCCGAGCAATTTTTGCAGTGTATCCATGACTGTTCTCTGTCCCGATTCTTTTTCTGCGGTTCATGATGCCGTCAAATTGCTGCGGGGCCGAAGCTGCCTCAAGTGAAATTTTTACGTCATGACCGGCGAGAAATATTCAACAAGAAATCAACGAAAATTCACATTTAAACCAAAATATTCGTGTTCATCGCCAGTATAACGGGCTGCTGAATTTCGCGTCGGCGGCCCGTTTACTGTTCGCTTACTGTTACCACTCCTTACCTTCTGCTTCGACTTGCGGGCTTGCCGATAATTTACAATCGGGGGTATCGAATTACTTCAGGAGAATCCAGGCATGCGCCGCTCGCTTCCTTTGCCGTACGCTTATACCGTGTTGCCGCTCGTGGCCATCGCGCTGCTGGCCGGCTGTTCCACGTCCAAGCCATCGTTTTACCATCAGGAAGATTTCAGCGAAACCGACACCTACTCGCGCAGCTTCGGCGCCAGCGACGCTGCGGTGTGCGAAGCTGCACGCCGCGCCCTCCTGGGCCAGGGCTACATCATCAGCAAGGCGCAGGCCAATATCGTCGACGGCACCAAGAGCTTCCAGCCGGAAAGCGACCAGCACGTCGAAATCGCCTTTCATATCGTCTGCGCCGGCAATGGCAAGGCCGATCAGAAGGCGTCGGTCTTCGTCAGCGCTACCCAGGATCGTTACGCACTCAAGAAAACCAACAACTCGGCCAGCCTCGGGGTCGGCGTGCTGGGGTCAGTCTCGATGCCGTTCGGCTCGAGCGACGACTCGCTGGTGCGGGTGGCCAGCGAAACCATCCGCTCAGCACATTTCTACGACCGCTTCTTCGGCGCGGTGGAGCGTTACCTGGCGCCGGGCGAGGATGATGCCGCCAAAGCCAGCAAAACCGAGCTTGACGGCCCTTTGCCGCAGCCACAAAAAAAGGAGTCCAAATAGGACTCCCTGCACAGTTTTTCAGCACCTGCCTGATTTTGAGGCGCGCTACAGTATTTCAATAAAATCAACGACTTGCCAAGGTTGTACAGACTTGCTCACATGGTTACCCACAGTTTCTGTGGGTAACTGTGGACAACCAGGCAGGCGGTTTAACGACGGTGATCGTGGCGATCATGATGGCCGTGGCCGTAATAACGTGGACCATGGCGGTAATAACCGGGGCCGCGATGATAGTAGCCGCGTTCGACATAGACCGGCGCGGGGGCGTAATAGACCGGGGCCGGACGCACATAGACCGGCGGCGGCGCATACACCGGTGCAGGCGCGTAATAGACCGGAGGTGGCGGCGGTGCATATACCGGCACGCCGATGTTGATGCCCACGCCAACATGAGTGGCCATCGCCGGCGTCGCAAACAGGCTCGCGGCGAGCACGCCGACAGAAATGACTGTCACGGAGAGAAGAGATTTTTTCACGATGGCTCCTTGGATGTACCTGAAGGTACTTGAATACTTTGCTAAATATAAAACGCTGAATCCTTAGCTGTATTTAAATCCAATTCGAGGCCGGGGACCAGTCAGTTGATGGTAAGCCTTGTAACAAGATGCTACAAATTCCTGACGTGGTTTGACAAGCAGCCAGAAAAAAAGGGCCTCGATCAATGAGGCCCTTTTTGTTTTCCGCCACCTGCTTCAGGCGGCGTTCAGCACCGCCACATTGCCCTGCCCCGCTTCGATACGCGCAACCTTGGCCACGGTATCGGCGCAGGCGCGCGCCACTTCCTGGCCCTTGACCACGAAATGCTCATGGAAGAACTGCTGATGCTCGCCATGCGAATGGAAATGATGCGGCGTCAGCACCGCTGAGAAGACCGGCACTTCGGTCTCGACCTGGACGTTCATCAGCGCCGTGATCACCGCTTGCGCGACGAAATCGTGACGATAGATGCCGCCGTCGACCACCAGGCCTGCCGCGACGATGCCGGCGTATTTGCCGGTCTTGGCCAACAGCTTGGCGTGCAGCGGGATTTCAAACGCGCCCGGCAATTCAAAGAAGTCGATGCTGGATTCGGCAAAGCCGAGTTTAATGATTTCCGCAGTGAAGGAGATACGGCACTGGTCGACGATCTCCTTGTGCCAGCTGGCCTGGATGAAGGCGATGCGATTCTTGTTGGACGAGGTATTGCTGGATGGGTGTTGCATTTGTTCAGGACTCCTGTTTGTCGAATAAAAAACAGGGCGCATGAAAACCGGCGAGCGCATGCAGAAAGCATGCGCGCGGCAGGTTTTCGTTCTCTTTCATCCGGACTATGACCGTCGGCCCCGGGATCAAACCGGGTCTGCTGACCTCAACGGACAGGCGTCCGCCAAGCGCTCGCGGGCTCGCTGCAATGACATCGAAAACAACGCCGCTACAGCATTACCGCCGGTGGGGATTTCCACCCCGCCCCGAGAACATCGTGGTCAAAAAATGTCGCATCAACTGCAAAGTTTTTCGCCACGCAGGAATTTATCACGATTACAAAAATGCTGCAGAGCACACAACGACTTTTCCCGTTCCTTCCGCCAATGGTAGCGCGTCGTCAACCCATTAATCGAACTACAGAAATGTCATGCCTCTGGTCTCAACAATACCTTGATAGATTCCATTGAATCGGCCACCTTGATGGCCTTGTCCCACTCCGACAAGGTAAAACTATGCGTCACAATTCCTTTGGACGTGACTAACCCGCGTGCCAGCAAATCAATGGCAATCGGATAGCAATCGGCACTCAAGTGAGCGCCCCGCAAATCCAGCTCTTTTTCCTCACCTATGATGGACCAATCAACCGTAGTGTCCCGCCCGAATACGCTGAATTCAACGAAACGCCCGAGCTTGCGAATCATGTCCAGGCCTTGTGTGACACCGATTGGCGCGCCAGTGGTTTCGACGTAGACGTCGCAGCCGTAGTTGTCGGTCAGGTTTCGCACGACTTTCTCCGCATTTTCCCGAGTTGGATTGATCACGATATCGGCACCGAAGATTTTGGCCAGTTCAAGCCGCTCATCGATCATATCGATGACGACAAGCTTCTTCGGTGTTTTCAGGCGCACCACTTGCGCCATCAACAGCCCGAGCGTGCCGGCACCAGCAATGACCACCACATCATCGAGTTGGATGTCACCACGATTGACGGCATGAATAGCGCAAGACAAGGGTTCCGTGATAGCAGCATCTTCAAATGCGATATGTGTGGGTATCTTATGAATCACGGCACGTGCCGACAATCGCATATAGTCAGCCATACCGCCTTCCGCGACCTGGCACTGGAAGCCATAGACGTCATGTACCTCGCACATCCATCGATAGCCAGTTTTGCAATAGCGGCATTTCTGGCAAGGCACGATTTGCTCGGCGATCACCCGGTCGCCCAGCGTGACCCCATGATATGTTTCGGCGCCTGGACCAAGCTCCACGACATGCCCCCAGAACTCATGTCCGGGGATCACCGGCGGCTTGACATAGGACGGCTTGTTTTTCTCCTTGTCGCCCCAGAACCGCGCCGCTCCGGCGTAGCATTTACAGTCACCGGCGCAAATACCGCAAGAGGCGATTTTGATGATCACTTCGTTGATGCCGGCAGCCGGCCGCTTGACGCGTTGCAGTCGGTAGTCTTTCGGCGCATGGCATACCACCGCCAACATGTCTTGCTCATGGAAATTCACGGTTTTTCCTTTGACAATTGTGCTTTCACGTTTGCCCGTGAAGAACAGCGACGTCGGGCGAAATAATCCGCGTGGATAGTCCCTGCCTTATGGGAAAAATCTTTCAGTGTTCAGGTTCTTCAGACAGCTTCGTTTGCAATGATCCTGCGATGCTTTGCAGGATCAGAAAGCAAGAACAGGATCCGGCATCGAGGACACCAATCGACCGTTCACCCAGCCGACTGGCGCGACCGATACGCGCCTGCATTGCCTTAGTTGACTGCATGCCGGCCTCCGCCGCTGTCGTCATTGTCGTTAAGCACTCTGCAAACGAACGACCTTGCGATAACGCCTGGCGATAGGCATCGCGTGCAGGAATCAAGGTGTCGACCAGAGTCTTGTCGCCGACCTTGGCGTCACCGATGGTCTGCACGGCGTCGATTGCGGCCGACAAGGCATTGAAGAAGAGTTCCTTGTCCAGGGTATTTCGCGTTGCCAACACTTCGCCGAAGGCCATGAAAAAACTACCGTACAAGGGCCCCATGGAACCGCCGATGCCTTCCATCAAGACCAGATACAACTCGTTGAAAGCGCCCGCCAGCGATCCGCCGCGCTGCAGGGCCAGCCTTTCGCCACATTGCGTAAAACCTTTGCTCATGTTGATGCCGTGGTCGCCGTCGCCAATAGCGCCATCGATTTCGCTCAGATATTCGCGGTTGCGGTTAATCGCAACAACCAGATCTTCGACCACCCAATACGCCTGCGTCATATCGAAATCGTCTTTCATTTCCGCTCTCCGATTGTCAACCCCATGGATTCACAGGGATAAGACATGCATTGATCGAGTTCGTCGTCCAGGCGCATCAGTGTCAACGTGACGCCCATCATTTCCAGCGAGGTAAACAGATTTCCGACCAGCGAATGTCGCACTTCAATGCCGGCCTCATGCAAATAGTCGACGACATCTGCATAGAGGATGTATTGCTCCATCAATGGCGTTGCTCCCAGACCGGAAATCAACACCGCGACCTTGTCGCCGCGAACGAAGGGCAAGTCCTTCAGGAGCTTGTCCAACATGAGCCTGGCCATATCCTTTGCCGGCACCACACTTTGCACCAGTACGCCGGGCTCGCCGTGGTGCCCGATGCCGACCTCCATCTCGCCCTGCTTGATGACAAAATTGGCTTTACCCACTGCCGGAATCGTGCAGGCAGACAAACCGACGCCGATGGAGCGAGTGTTGTTTATGGCCTTTTGCGCAGCAGCAACGACCTGTTCGAGACCGGCTGCCTGCGCCGCTGTGGCAGCGCCCACCTTCCACATGAAAATCTCGCCCGCGACGCCGCGCCGTTTGCTCATCTCATCAGCGTGTGCCGAGGCGGCGTCGTCATTGGCGACAACGGTCCGAACCTCGATGTCGGCTCGCTCCGCCATCTTCATCGCCATTTTCACGTTCATATTGTCGCCGGCGTAGTTCCCATACAGGCAAGCGATACCGGCGCCGCCATCAGCC
>Ga0068855_100006864_pt1 | contig 13808 bp, 33 predicted proteins | sample KBSCornC52_FD_66592 | JGI IMG/M metagenome (GOLD analysis project Ga0068855, IMG submission 66592) | Corn rhizosphere microbial communities from Kellogg Biological Station, Michigan, USA - KBS Corn C5-2 | ecosystem: Host-associated > Plants > Roots > Rhizosphere > Soil ... | reverse complement strand
CCGCCGCCCTCGGCCGAGGTGCTCGAGCAGCGCCGGCTCGCCGCCGAGGAGCACGGCCGCCGGGTCGCAGCGGGCATGCCGGGCGGACGGCTGGCTCGGGCTGCAGTGGAGACGGCGAAGACGCTGGGTGTCCTCGCGCTGTGCCTGCTGGGCACGGCGGGGACGGTGGTGCTGGAGGCGACGTCTCGGTAGGCCGAGAAATATTATTCCCCCGTCGGTTACAGTCGGGTGTTGACAATACCGCGCATGGCGGTAAGGTAGTTCCCATGAGCACCGAGTTCGCCTCCACCGCCACCGACTCCCTCGCGTTCGTCCGCTTCTTCGGCGGCACCGACCGCGGCACCTGCTTCGAGTTCGGCACCGTCAGCCAGTTCGAGCGGGTCACCGCCGCGATGCGCGCCGGCGAGACCTTCGCGCCCCTCGGCGGCGACCTGGCGGGCGACCCCACCGACGCGGGCAGCCTGGAGGCGCTGCTGGTCGCCGGCCGCGTGACCTTCGGCGAGTTCGGCGTCACCGTCGAGGCCGGCAGCGGCGAGATGTTCGACTTCACCGTCGAGAGCTGACCCGCCCGCCCCCGGGCTGCCACCCGGGCCGACCCCGACCCCGCATCGCCATCCCTCCCCGAAGGAGCCCGCCATGACCGCCCCGCGCAAGCAGCACCCGATCGAGATCGAGGAGGCCGCACTGCGCGGCCAACGGGTCCGCTACCACGGCTCCCTCGAGGAGCTCCACGGCGAGCAGTGGACCGTCCGCGGCCTCTGCAACCAGTTCGACGAGTGCGAAGACGACCCGCGCAACCGCGACATGGAGTGCGGCTACGAGTGGGGCCCCCGATGGATGCTGATCGGCCCGGCCGTACTCGGAGACCGCCGCCAGGTGATCATGCACGCCCGTCGCGGGTCGTTCACCGTGCTGGCCGACGAAACCGCCCGCCCGGCCTGAGCGCCCGACCGGCGGCCCTGCCAGGCCGCCGGTCCGCCTGATCGCTCCCCGCTCCCTCCCGCCACCTCTCAGCTCCCGGAGTACGCCATGCCGCTCAACGTCGGCCCCTTCGTCCTGACCGCCGCCCCCGACGACGACATGATCCTGCCGAGCGAGCTGGAGGAGTACTGGGGCGTCGACCGCTCCACCGGCGACGCGCTGTTCGTCATCCGCGAGACCCCGTACCCGGGCACCGACCCGGCGCTGGTCTGGTCGGCGCACCTGTGGCGCGGCTGGGAGGACGGCAACAGCGCGCCCCGCACCCTCGGCGACCCGCCGGCCTACGCCACGATCACCGAGGCCTGCGGCGCCGTCCTGACCCTGCTGTCCCGAGGAGCGTCCCGATGAAGACCACGATCCGCGACCGCCGCACCGTCGAGCTGCGCGACCTCCCCCCGGGCGGCCTCGCCTACACCGAGGCCGGGCGCGTCCCGATCGACTGCCACTCCGTGGAGATCCTCTACGACATCCCGACCGGCAACCTGCGGGCCGTCGAGGTGCGCGGAACCCTGTCCGACGAGCGGGACGTCCGCCGGCGCGCAGCGGGGTTCCTGACCGGCTCCCAGGAGGCCCGCATGCGGGAGGCCCGCGGCACCCTGGTTCGCCGCTACCGCATCGACTGGACCACTCACACGGCGAACCTTCCGCCGTGGCTCGCGGATCTGGTCGAGGAGCACCGGCCTTGACAAGGCCGAGGCCCGACCTCGACCCGGGTGACCGGGTCCTGGTGGTCGCGCACCGCTGGGTCGCCGCCCCTGGCGGACCGATGTGGCTGCCCCATGGCGGCTACCGGTGGCGTGTCGTCGACCGCCTCGTGTGGGACAGCTGGCGCGGGAGCTGGCAGATCATGAGCGAGCCGACCGAGCCGCACCACCCTGCGAGGGAGGACGTCCGCGAGGTCGTCGCCGTGCTGCGGCCCGGCGGGGAGCGGCGCCCCGCCCCGGTCGCGCCGGCGGCGCCGGTGCAGCTCGACCTGTTCGAGGTCGAGGCACAGCTAGTGATGGATCATCGTTGACAATACCGCGCGATGCGGTAAGGTAATTCTCATGAGCACCGACACCGCCGCCACCTACCGGGTCCTCGGCACCACCGACGAGATCACCGAGTGCGAGCACTGCGGCCGCGTCGACCTCAAGGGCACCATCGTCCTGGGCATCGTCGACGCCGACGGCAACGTCGACGAGCGCGTCTACTTCGGCGCCGTCTGCGGCGCCCGGGCCGCCGGCCGCCCGGTGAAGGAGCTGCGCAAGGAGGCCGCTTCCGCCGACTACGCCCGTGGCGCTGAGGCTCGCCGCGCCCGCTACCTCGCCCGGCAGGCCGAGGACGAGGCGTTCGCGGCGTGGGCGTACGAGAACTACGGCCCCGCCCCGGCCCGCTACATGACCAAGAGCATCCACGAGATGCGCGCCGAGTTCCAGGCCGCTCAGGCTCGCACGGACTGAGTGTTGACAATGCCGCGCGATGCGGTAAGGTAGTCATATCAACAAGACACCACACCCCCTGGAGCACAGCATGAACGCCGCAGCCCGCATCCTCGCCGCCCTCGCCGCCGCCACCGACGGCTGGCTCTCCCAGGTCGAGCTCCGTTCCGCCGCCGACCTGAGCCGCAGCTCGGTCAGCTCCACCCTCGCCAAGCTCGTCGCCGCAGGCGAGGTCATCCGCACCGAGCAGTCCGGCGAAGGCGTCGTCGGTCGCCCCGTCTTGCAGTACTCGCTGCCGACCATCGTCGAGGAGATCGTCGCGATCCCCGTCACCGTCGACCAGATCGCCGAGCTCGCCGCCGCGATCGCCGCGCCGGCCACCGACGCCGAGGTGCTCGCCGCGGTCCCCGCCGCCGTCGCCGCCGGCGAGTGGACGGTCGTCGACGACGCGTTCCTGGCCGACCTCGCCGCCGACATCGCGGCCACCCCGGCCGGCGAGGGCGCCTGCGACGACTGCTACGCCGAGGCCGGCGACCCCTGCCAGCCGTACTGCTCGCGTTCCACCATCGCCCCGGTCGCCCCGGTCGCGCCGGCGAAGCGGGCCACCATCACCGCCGGCGCGCCGGCCCGCGTGCTGGCCGCTCTCGCGGCCTCGGACCACCCGATGTCGCGGGTCGAGCTGGCCACCCAGCTCGGGTTCTGCCGCAACATCGCGACCCGCGCCCTGGAGGCGCTCATCGCCAGCGGCGATGTCGTCCGCGTCGAGGGCCCCGGCCGGGCCGCCCTGCACGCGGTGCGCGTCGACGCTCGCGAGCTGGTCGAGGTGGGCTGAGCCGGCCGCGCCGGTCGGGCCGCTCAAGGGGGGCGGCCCGACCGGTGAACATTGCCTGTTGACTTTACCGCGTGATGCGGTATGGTCATCTCATGACAACGACAGCGACCCGCACCTACCGCATCCGCTTCCCCCGCCGGGGCCTCGTCCACATCGAGGGCTTCGACGCAGCCACCACCGGCGGCGGCAACGACATGGGCTCGCACATCAGCTACGCAGCCGAGAGCCACTGCGCCGCCCTCACCCGCGGCGCCTACTCCATGGGCGAGCAGACGGTCCCCGTCGTCCTGCGCCACGAGGACGACCCCACCATTGCCCCCGGCAAGATCCGCCGCGTCTCCCGCGTCGTCGAGTACACGACCGCCGCCGACGCCCTCGCCGGCGCCGAGGCCTACGGCCGCACGCACGGCGGCGACGTCTGCAGCAACTGCCGGGCCGCCGCCGAGCGCACCATGGCCACCGAGGTCGACCCGGCCCGCGTCGCCCTGCTCGCCGAGCGCGACCAGCTGATCGCCCGCCTCGCGGAGATCGACGCGCAGCTCGCCGGCTGAGCCGGCCCCGGCCGGCCCTCCTCGCCCGGGGGGCCGGCCGGCTCCACCCCCCACCTCCCGACCCCTGAGCAGGAGCCTCCCGTGCCGACCTCGCCCACCCCCGCCAAGACCCCCCGCGTCGCCTTCCAGCGCGCCCTGACCGCGCTCGGGCTCCAGCGCGAGGTCGACTACCGCATCACGGTCAGGCGGGGCGTGCGCAGCCACGGCGCCGAGGCCGGCCCGGGCGTCGAGGTGACCGACGTCGAGCTGCGCACCCCGCGCGCCCGCCTCGCTGTCGCCGAGGGCCTGGAGGCGTTCGCCGCCCGGGTCGCCGCCGACGGCGGTCACGTCGCCCGGTTCCGGGCGTACGAGCGGGGCGACCTCGCGATCAGCACGCAGTACGGGTCGACCAGCCCGAGGGAGGAGTACTGGCTGGCCGAGGTGCTGCGGATCGCCCGCGCCGCAGCGTAGAGGTTGGGTGTTGACATCACCGCGTGGCGCGGTAAGCTCAACCCTAACGGGGCGCCCGCCCCTCAACCCGAAGGAGCTCACCATGGCTGACCTCGCCGCCGCCGCCCCCCGCTACTTCCGTGCGGAGGTCGTCATGGCCGGCGACGTCATCGAGGTCGACGGCCAGCCGTGGCGCGTCGTCGCGGGCAAGCTCGCGCCGGCCACCCGCCGGCTCGCGCTGAAGCACGCGTCGTACCCCAACCGCACGCGAGTCATCCGCCCGCGCCGCGAGGCGCAGCTGCGCATGCTTGCGCCCCACCGCTGGGCGGCGTAAGCCCAGCAGGGCCGCCCCCACCCGGGGCGGCCCGCCCGCCCCTCGCTCATCCGCCGCCTGCCAGCGGCACCGTCCCTCCCGATCAGGAGCCCGCCATGCTCACCGACGCCCAGCGTCGCCTCGCCGCCCTGCTGGCCGAGCGCCGCACCGTCCGCGCCACCGACCGCGGCCTGCTGGAGAAGGAGATCTCCGAGCAGCTCGACGTCGTCATCGCCGAGTGGCACGCCGCCCGCGGGTACACGCCGTCGCGGCACCTCGCCGAGCTCGAGGTGCTGGAGCTGGTGCGGCGGGAGCGCGAGCAGCTCGCCCGCCGCGAGCGGGAGGCCGCCGAGGCGGCCCTGCCGCGCGGCCTCGGCGAGGGCCTGGCCGCCGCCGACAGCGCCGAGGTCTCGGGCATCACCTTCACCCGCACCACGGCCGCGGTGACCGTCGACCTGGAGACCTACACCTCGGCCGACGGCACGATGGTGCTGCACCAGTCCCGCCAGGACCGCACCTGGATGGCCCGGGAGGTCGGCTGGGGGTCGTTCGGGTTCGAGCGCGGCACCACGCCCGAGGGCGCGCTGACGTACGTGTTCGAGCGCCGGGCCCGCGAGACCGCCCAGCTCGCCGCCGGCGCGACGTCGTGATCACCTTCGACGCTCTCACCCCCGACGGCGGCCGGGTCGCCCGCCTCGGGCACCTGTCGGTCTACGTGCCCGATGAGGCCGTGCACGTCGTGCTCGACGCGCTGGGCCTGCTGTCGGACGAGCAGCGCGGCGGGCCGCCGGTGGGGGAGCACTTCGGCGTGGAGACGCCGATGGAGTTCGCCGGCCGGGTGCTGCTGGCGCAGGCCCTGGCGCCGTTCGACCTCGGCGGGGAGGCCCTGGTGTTGCCGGACGGGTGGGAGCTGACGCGCCGGCCGAAGGGCGAGCTGCAGGTGCTGCTGGCGGCGTTGGCCGATCTGGCGGATGCGGCGCTGGGGGAGGCCCTGCGGATCGGTTGGGCATGATGCCATGTTGACAATACCGCGTAGCGCGGTAAGCTCAACTCATGACGACGACGGCGATCCTCTCCGGTACCTGCACCGACCAGTCCTGCCTCACCGCCGTCAGCCACACCCGCGAGTGCGAGTGCTCCTGCGGCGGCATCGGCCACGGCCGCGAGGCCCACGCCGGCCGCGTCCTGCGCGCCGCCGCCGCCACCGCCCGCGCCGAGCTCGCCGCCGTCCGCGCCCTCGGCGACCTGGAGAGCTGGGGCATCACCGACCTCACGATCCACTCCGTGCGCCCCGCGTTCGTCGACGACGACGCCTTCTGAGGAGATTCCCCGCCATGCCCCAGCGCGCCCTGCCGCCGGCCGGCACGCTCGTCATCGACAACCCCGAGTGGCCGCGTGCCACCGGCACCGTCGTCACCCCGAACCCGGCCGAACGCCGGCTCGGCATCGAGAAGCTGCGCTCCGACTTCGATCTGTGCGTCCTCGTCGAGTGGCGCCCGTTCCCCGAGTACCGCATCGGCGGCCGGCGCTGGGAGTACGCCGAAGACCTGTCCGTGCCGCCGGCCCGCGGCGCCGACGGCCCCTGCACGCACTGCGGCTGCTCCGACGCCGAGTGCGGGCAGCGCCGAGCCGCGACCCGGTACCTGTGCTGCCGGGCCTGCAGTCTCTTCAACACGCACCCGATCGCCCTGCGCGCCGGCTACGCCGACCACAACGACCCGAAGGAAGCCCGATGAGCAACCCGCAGGACGAGCGCGAGCGCATGACCCTGGGCTACACGACCGCGGACGACGGCGTGCACCTGGAATGCGACCAGCACGGCGACCTCGGCACCCTCGACTTCGGCCCGACCGTCGAGCAGGTCGCAGACCGGGCCGCCGCGCACCGCCGCGAGCACCACCCCCGCAATCCCGACGAGCCCAGTCCCGAGGAAGTGCAGGCGGCGACCGAGCTGCTGCACCAGGCGCTCGAAGCTTGGGGCGCGCTGATGGTCATCAACGACCGCGGCCTGAACCGGGTCGACGGCGACGCGCACGAGATCGCCGCCGCCCTCATCCACGCCGGCTGGACCCCGCCCACCCGGAAGGAGAGCTGACCCGCGCGGCGTAGACGATCACACCGCCGACCGCGGTAAGGTCACCCAGCACGACACGAACATGGGGCCTGCCAGCCCCTTCATCCCTCCCGAGAGGACCCGGCCATGCCCGGCCAGTACGACTACGTCGCCGGACGGGAGATCGCCGCTCAGCGGCCCCCGTTCTTCGCTCTCATCCAGGCCGCCGCCCACGGCGCCGACACCCAGAACCTCGCCCGGCTCCGCGCCGCGTTCCCCGCCGAGCTCGCCGAGATGGACCTGCGCGGCACGGTCGCCTTCCTGGTCGACCCCGACTCGGACGCGATCGCCGCCGTCCGCGCGGCCGCCGAGGTCGCCGCCGAGGTCGCCGCCCACGGCGCGCTCACCACCGGTGCGCTCACCGCCGGGACCCGGCCATGACCACGGCCGGCCCGAACCCATCCGGGCTGTGCATGTGCGGCTGCGGCCAGAAGACCCTCATCGCGAAGCGCACCCGCCTGGGCGACAACTCCCAGCCCATCGCGATCAAGGGCACCCCGAACTGCTTCATCGCCGGCCACTTCGCGCGCCTCCCACGAACCGCCCCAGGCCGACAGGCGCAGCGGCGCGAGTACAAGCCGCTGCCCGACGTGCGGAAGCTGCTCGAGGAGTGGGAGCACTTCGGCGACGTACTCGGCCGCACCCCGACGGAGTTCTGCAAGGTCATGGGCGGGCACTCGGTCGACAGCGTGCGCACCGCGCTCGTCCGCACCTGCCCCAACGACCCGCGCACCCGCTCGTTCATCGCCGGCATCGAGCGCGAGATCGCCCATCGGGCCGCCCTCAACGGTGTCGCCACCCGCTCGCCCGGTACCGCTGTCGCCTGACCCCCTGCCCAACCCCCCTTGTTCGCCCCCTGCCAGGGGCGCCGTCCCTCCCGAAAGAAGAACCCACCATGCGCGACCTGACCGCCTGGCTCCGCGGCTGGAGCCGCGAGGCCCCCTTCCGCATCAGCCTCGGCCCCTCCTACGAGACCCGGCAGCGCTCCGTCACCGGCGGCACCGTCGGCGACCTGCGCGACGCCCTGGAGGGCCCGCTTCGCGTCGTCGCCGAGCTGAACCTGGCCCGCGCCGGCATCGCCGAGATCGCGCTGGCCGCCGGCCGGCCCGACCTCACCGATCCGCGGCGCATCGCCGCGGTCGTCGTCGGGCTGCGCTCCCACTACGACGCCAACCGGCGCCCGACCGCCAAGACCCTGGAGACCAACCGTGTCTGACCGCCCGACCCCCGACCCGGCCGGCATGAACGAGATGGCCGGCCTGATCCCGGCGCCGCGCGCCGTCACCGGCTACTGCCCGATGGGCTGCGGCCAGACGCTGAACCTCATCGCCGGCACCGTCCTGTGCACCGCACCCGACTGCCCCGACTGCCAGCGCCTCGCGACGATCATGGCCGACCAGGAGTGCGAGCACATCGTCGAGCTGGGGGAGGCTCGGTTTACCGTCAAGCACCCCCTCCGCGAGCGCGCCCACGACGACCTGCTCACCTGCAACATCGACGCCGCCATCAACGCCGCCGGCATCCAGGCCGGGGGCCCGCCGGCCCCGCCCGGCACCTACCGGGTGCGGTTCATCGACGGCACGCTGTCGTTCCAGCAGCTCACCCCTGGCGGCCAGTGATGGGCGGCGAACCCACCTGCGGCGAGACGCACCCCGGGCTGCTCGGCTACGGCGTGCTGGTGTGCGTCGAGCCGCCGAACCATCCGCTGCCCCACGTCGACGCCAACGGCGCCATGTGGCGGCCCGCCCCACCGCCGGGGGTCTTCCGCACCGACCCGACCGGCGTCGTGGTGGCCGCGCTCGCGGCGGCCCGCACTCAGCTCCCACCCGGCGCGGCCGCCCTGCTGGCGGCCAACTCCCTCGCGGTCGCGCTCATCGCGCAGTCCCTGCTCGAGCAGGGCGTGACGTTCCCGCCGGCCGACGCCGACAACGTGCTGTACCCGACCGAGAGCCGGCCAGCATGACCGCCTGGCTGACCCTGGAACGCACCCTCCTCGGCGCCGCCGTGACCCTGGTCGCGATCGTCGCCACGACCGCGCACCGGCTGAAGGTGGCGAGCCTGCGCCAGCACATCGACGCGGCGGCCCGCCGCGAGCGGACCCTGCTGGCGAAGAACGACTGGCAGAAGACGCAGCTCGACGCCGCCCTGATGCTCGCCCCCGAGCTGGACGCCGAGCACGCCCGCCGGCTGACGCTCATCGTCACCGACACTCCGCCGCCGGCGCCCCTGCCGTCGACGGTGCCGCCGAGGTGGCAGCGGTGACCGGGCCGGCGCGGTGCTGGGCGGGCTCGGTCGACGACGCCTCCCTCGACCGGGCCGTCGTCGACGGACGGCTGCTGCCTGGTGACGCCGACGCGGTGCGCGAGTTCCGGGACGAGCTGCGGCGCAGCGCCGAGGCCGCCCTCGGTGGCGTCGAGGTCGAGCCGGCCGAGGCTGAGCCGGCACCGAAGAAGCGCCGGCGCACCCGGGAACGCGTGAAGCGTCCCGACGGCACCGAGGCCGTCATGACGAAGCCGGCCCGCGCCGACCTGCTGCACTACCGGCGCCACGGCCTGGTGACCGTGCTGGTGCGCCGCACCCACGACCTGGAGCTCGCCCGCCGCCTCGCCGCGGAGAAGTGGGCCGAGGCGCGCCAGGACGTCGAGATCGGGCCACTGGTCCATCACCGGGTCGGCTGGTGGCAGACGTACTTCGCGACCGTCACCCCGCAGGGCGCCGCCAACGACGAGCGCGGCCGCGTCGTCGTGACGTGCACCTGGGACCGGCACGGCTCATCCCCGGGCATCGAGTGGCGTGCGGCGATCATCCCGACGAAGGAGACCTGACGTGCCCCTGAACGACCACCTGGAGGGCCGGTCGCGGATCGACGTCCAGCTCACCGCCCGCACCCATGCGCTGCACGCCGCGGTCGCCGAGGTCGCCGCGATGAGCCCGCACGACGGTTGGCCGCTGACCGCCGCGGAGAAGGCGGAGATCCGCGGCCGTGTCGTGCAGCGCGCGACGCTGCTGGAGGAGTGGCTGCTGCGCGACCCCGTCGGCCTGGCAGAGCCGCCGCTGGTCACCCCCGAGGGCGGACTGCCCGGATGAGCGTCGACCTGGAGGTTGCCGCGCCGTCGCTGGTCGGCTTCGCGGAGATGCTCACCTCGGGCGCGACGGCCCGCCAGATCGACCACTGGTGCCGCACCGGGGTGCTGCGTCCGTGCCGGTGCTCGCCCGGATCGGGTTTCCAGCGGGTGTGGCCGGCTGAGGAGCTGACCGTGGCGGCGCGGATCGTCGCGTTGGGTCGGGCCGGTATTCCGCCCCGGGTGGCCGAGGTGGTCGCCCGGGGCACGGTCGTGCCGGTCGCCGGCGTGGGTGACGTGGTGACGGCTGAGGTGGTGCCGGGGGTGCGGATCGTGCTGGAAGACCCAACGGTAAGCACAATGGCGGTTGACGACACCGCGTAAAGCGGTATCATCACATTGTGACTATTACGGTCACGCGCACTGCGACGACCTGGAGGTCGCCATGCCCGAGCCCGAGAAGCCCGACCTGGTCTGGATCGAGCTGCACTTCGAGACCAACCAGTCCCAGAGTGAGGTCAACGACTACGTCTCCGTCCCGCGCGCCGAGTGGGAGGCCAAGACCACCGAGGAGCGCCAGGCGTTCATCGACGAGGAGCTGGACACCTTCGTCAGCAACATCGCCACGTGGGGCGGCGAGCCCGTCGACGCCGACCAGGTCCCCGCCGCCTACCTGAAGGACGGCCTCAGGTGAACGCCGAGCAGCACGAACGCATGATCAGGAACGAGAACCTCGACGACGCACTCATGCTCGCCGACCGGATCCGCGGCTACGCACGACCCACGCCCGGCGAGCACGCAGCCCTGCGGCTCGCGGTCGAGGTGCGCGACCTGCAGACGCGCGTGACCGAGCTGGAGCTCGAGAACCTGCGCACCCTCGGCCCCGAGCAGTGCTGCGAACACGCCTGCAACGGCGGCGGCTGCGAGAGCTGCCGCTGCTGCGCCGCCGGCTGGTGCGTCACCGGCACCGACGGGCTCCCCGAGGGTGCCGACCTCGCCCAGTGGATCGAGGTCGCCGCCGAGCACAACCCGATCGTCGCGGCCTGGACCGTCGACCGCGCCCGGGTGGCCGCGCTGGAGGGCGCGGTCTCGGCCCTGAAGGAGGAGCAGCGACAGCTCCTCGTCGCAGCCGAGGCCATCGGCGAGGGCGCGCGCAGCGGCTACATCCCGCGCGCCTGGGAAGGCGACCACTGATGCGCACGGACACACCCCGAGGAGCGGCAATGGCCATCGACCTGGCACGACTCGGCGCCACCTACGCCACGCTCATGGCCGCCCACGACCTCGGCGACCACATCGTGCAGACCGACCACCAGGCCGCCACCAAGGCCACCTCGTGGCGCGGCATGGCCGGGCACGTCGGCTCCTACACCGCGCTGCAGGTCGCCGCGCTCGCCGCGCTGCGCGCCGCGGGGGCCCGCCCGTCGTGGCGGCGGACCCTCGCCGCCGTGGCCTGGTCGGCCGCCACGCACGCCGTGCTCGACGAACGCACGCTCGTGAAGTGGATCCTGCGGGTGACCAGGTCGCCCGGGTTCGCCCGCGGCGAGATGGTCATCCCCGAGCTGCTCGTCGCCGTCGAGACGCCCGACCAGGCGGTGCAGCGGCGCCGCTCCGCCGGCACGTGGGGGGTGCTCCTGCACGGCCACACCAGCGCGCAGCGTGTCGCCGCGCCACTGCACGGCCCGTACCTGGCCGACCAGGCGCTACACCACGGCGTCCTCGTCATCGCCGCCGCCATCCTCGCCGGCGGCGCCGACCCGACCGACGGCCACCTCCGATGAGCGAGCCCCGCACGTACCCCGACATCGTCGGCGAGGTCACGGGCCGCGCCGAGACCCACCGCATCGTCTACGGGCTCGCGCTGCCCGCGGTGGAGGTGCGGCTCCCCGGCTGGCGGGCGCCGTTCTACGTGCACTCCGCCCGCCTGACCTTCACCTCGCTGGTCGACGACGTCGGCGGCCGCTGGATCGCGGAGATGGCGATCGGCGGCCGGTTCACCGCCGCCGGCGACGACGTGCACGCGCAGCTGCACTACGACCCCTGCGACGGCATGCCCGCGTTCGAGGCGTGGCCCGAGGCCCTCGCCCTGATCGCCGACCAGCTCCACCCCGACCGGCCCGGCGGGTGGCCGGGCTCCGACCCGGAAGGCAGCTACCTATGAGCGCGAGCGTTGTCGTCGGCCCCCGGCCGGCGCTCTACAAGGAACACGACCCGTACGTCGAGGTGCACCTCGGGCCCGACCTGATCGCCGTGATCTGCGTCGGCGCCGACGGCGGCCGGATGGCGTCCGACCGCTGGCATGTGCTCGCGTTCGACGCCGACGGCAACTACCTGTCCACCCTCGCGACCGTCCACGGGTTCGGGGTGCCCGACGCGGTGCAGGCCGCCGCGTTCGCCACCGCACGGGCCCTCTACCTGGAGGCCTGACATGGCTCGACGACCGCTCACCTACCGGGCGCGGCTCAACCCGCGCTGGCCCCGCACCGGCAACTGGTACTACTTCCGCCGCTACGCGGTCTCACTCACCCGCGGCTCAGCCCGAGGCGGGTTCACCTCCCACGGCTTCCACATGCGGTTCGGCCGCCTCGGGCCGGTGACGATCAACCTCACCACCCGCACCTGGACCTGGGACAGCCCCGGCCGAGGCTCCGTGTCGCGCAGCTGGGGCGACCCGCGCCCGCGCCCGCGCCCGCGCCAGCCGGCCGGGTCGGGCCGATGAGGCGCGCCCTGGTCGCCGCCGTGCTGGCGGTGCTCCCGCTCGCCGGGTGCGGCCCGGCCGCCGCGTCGGACCACCCGGCTGGCGCCCTGGGGCCGGCCTCTGCCATCACCAGCAACGATGCCGCACCGACCTGCCGCTCGATCGGCGGGCATGCGGACCGGCGCTGCACCCCCGGCGCCATCAACCCGCAGGTCACGCAGGCCGGCATCGCCTCGACGATCTGCCGGAAGGGCTGGACGGCGACAGTGCGGCCGCCCGTCTCGTACACCTCGAAGCTGAAGCAGCAGCAGATGCGCGCCTACGGCGACACCGGGCCGGCCTCGGGATTCGAGGAGGACCACCTCATCCCGCTCGAGGTGGGCGGTAGCCCGACCGACCCGGCCAACCTGTGGCCCCAACCCCGCGCCGGCGCGGCGTCCGCGGCCGCGAAGGACGCCGAGGAGAACGCGCTGAACCGGGCGGTCTGCAACGGCCGGATGAAGCTGGCCGACGCCCAACGCAAGATCGTCGCCGACTGGGTCGGATAGATCTCGCCCGAGTCTCCCCGCCTGCCAGCGGGCCCCTGTTCCCCTCCCGAGAAGGAAGCTCAGACCGATGACCCACGTCATGACCGACGAACAGGCCGACCGGATCAACCGGCGCGTCGTGTTCAATCACGGCGCCGAACCGAAGGACGGCCTCCCGCGTCACCCGTACGTGCTCATCGGCGGCGTCCAGGTGTTCGTGTACGCCGACCCGGAGCACGGCCTCGTGCTGTCGGCGCACGTCGAGGACGCCCGCCCGCCGCTGCTCTACGGAGCCGGCGCCGAGACCGAGGACAACGAAGTGCACGACGGCCACGTGCCGCTGCGGCTGCTGCTCGAGCCGGGCGAGGTCTACGCGGTCGCCCCGTCGGGCGCTGAGCGCGTCGGCGCCTGGAGGGACCAGTGAAGGAGCTGACGTGGGGCCAGGCCATCGCGTTCCGGCTCGCGGTGGCGATCCCGCCGGCGATCGGGATCTACGTGCTGGCCGGCGCTTTCGCGCACCCGATGGAGTTCTGGGTGGCGTACCTGCTCGGGCTGGGCGTGGTAATCCTCGGCGTCGACGGGCTCGAGATCGTCTACGACGCGCTGAGGTCGCCGTGAAGTCGGCCGTGACGGGGCCGCCACGTCGTGACGCGGCGGTGCTGCCGCCGTGCGCCCTCCAGCAGCTCGCCCTGCCGCCGGCCGAGCTGGCGCCCGCGCCGGGGCCGCGCCTGGACTGGACGTGCAACTGGGAGTGCATGGGCCACCCGGACACGCAGGTCGCGATCCGTCTGCACCGCATCGAGGAGCGCGAGTGGAAGGCGCTGCCGCGGTGGCGGCGCTGGCTCACCCGCCGGCCCGTGTTCGACCCGCTCGCCCGCGCC
>Ga0068855_100006861_pt1 | contig 13813 bp, 9 predicted proteins | sample KBSCornC52_FD_66592 | JGI IMG/M metagenome (GOLD analysis project Ga0068855, IMG submission 66592) | Corn rhizosphere microbial communities from Kellogg Biological Station, Michigan, USA - KBS Corn C5-2 | ecosystem: Host-associated > Plants > Roots > Rhizosphere > Soil ... | reverse complement strand
ATGTCGCCCGATGCGATCGACCGGATAGAAGTGCGGCGTGGCGTGCGCGGTACGATTGTCGAAGGGACCGACGCCGGCGCCGGGGTGATCTACATTCACACTCGGTCTGGATCGGAGTAGCGAACCAGTCGCATGACACGAAACGAGGCGCCACGGTCTACCGTGGCGCCTCGTTTCAATTACGTACCGGTGTGATCAAGCTCCGTCACGCTCACACGCGTCGAATCATCGGCTCAGGGCTGGTCCTGCTTGCACGCGCCCGGAGTGTAGTTCGGATTATTCTGCTCACGCTGCGGGACCGGTGAATTGACGTCTGTCCCATACGTTCCGCCCTTGAAGTACGGCCCCGTCGGAAACACGGTCGCCGCGGTCCGCCCATACTGCCGAATCAGCCGGCGCATGTCGCCCAACCGGTGCGACGTCAAGAACAGCCAGTATGCGCGTTCTTTGAAGAGCTGATCGACTTGGGCCGCCTTCGTCGACTGGAGCGTGAGCGGGGGCAGCGACGTCGTCGCGTATCCGCGAAGCGCGAAGAGAGCTGCGTTGCTGCGAAGGGCATTCAAGATCGTGAGGGCTGCGTTCGGATCTGTCTGCAGTGCCGCCTCGGCTTCGATCAGCCGGGCCTCGACGCCGTCAGCGATCGTGCTCGGCGACGACCGCGCGGGATACTTTTGCTGCACGTACTGGAGCTCTCCGCCCGGAATCCCGTTGTCGAAACCGTGTCCGCCGTTGTTCGGGCGAAGGGCGTTGGCAACTCGCGGGTCGAAATTGGCGTTCTTCATGTCGCCATCGCTCTGAAACGGAAGACCATTTCCGCCCTTACGATCGGCGACGCCAAAGCGACCGACGTTGGTCGTCAGAGCCCAGGTGCCGTTGTTCTGGCCAGTGGTCGTTTCAGAATGCTGATAGTTGTACTGAAAGGTCGTGGCCACACCGGCGACCGCAGCGGCGGCTCCAGCGAAGTCGCCCTTGTCGAGCAGCGCTCGACCTTTTCCGACCTGTGCCAGCTGCTTGAAGGTCGGAGTGAGCGGGGATCCGGAAACGGCGAGCGCCGCGTTGAACTTGGAGACGGCGCTGTCCAACTGCTGGTTCGTGGTAAGCGGCGGCCCATAGTTGAAGGTCCCGTCATCATTGACGGTGCTTACGGGCACCGCTCCGCAATAGTTCTCTGCGAACAGCACGTACGACAGTCCGCCGAGGGCCAACACTTCCGGAAGTCCGGTGCTGTCAGTGCTGTTCTTCGCGAACTTCTGAATGCCCGCGATCGCGCGCTGGGCGAGTCCGCGGGCGCGATTCATGTCGACGAACGTGCCGACCAGGCTCGTGTTCCCAATGGTCTGGGCTCGCTGGTCGAATTCGATGCGGGTGGGGAACGTCTCGGTGTTGATGAACTCATCGCCCAGCGAGGCGGACAAGTGAACTTGTTCCTCATCGGAGCTCTGACCGTTGTACGCGATGCCGAACGCGCCGATTGCGCCAGCGCGGAGCGCCGGAAGCGCCGACGGATCATCGAGCGAAGCCGGTCTGGCCACATCAGGATCCGACACCGTCAGAATCTCTTTGCTGTCGCATGCGCTCAACGACACGGCGCAGCATGCCGCGAGCGTCGCCAGGAGTCCGAGCCGGCTGGTTCGCCGACGCGCGAAAATTCTATGTATCATTTGATTGATCGCTCAGTCGGAGATAGTTAGAAAGTGACGTTGATGCGGGCCGTCCACGTGCGGGACGGTGGCAGTGTCAGGAAGTCTGATGTCGAGAAGTTCGCACCGGCGACGGAGTTCACCTCTGGATCGAACCCCTTGTACTTGGTCCACGTCTTCAAGTTCGAGCCCGCGACGGTGAGTGACAGCGTCTGCAGTCCGACCCGATGCGCCATGGCATCCGGGCCGAGCAACGTGAACGAGAGCTGGCGCAGCTTCGTGAACGCCGCGTTCTCGATATAGCCGGCGTCCGTTCCCAACGCGATCGCCACGGCCGCCGCCTGATCCGCCAACGGCTGACTCTTGTCGAACGATTCCTGACACGTGCTGAAGCTGCAGTGGAAGCGGCGCGTATTGTCAAAGAGCTTGTAGCCGCCCTTGTGGTCGACCAAGGCTTGGACGCGCAGCCATTTCATGAAGGTCGCGGTCGGCGAAATCGAGAACTCCTGCTTGGGAAGCGGATTCCCGAGATAGACCGCTGTGTCGCTGAGCTTGATCTCGCTGCGCGCGATGATTCCGTCGCCGTTTGCATCAGAGAACGAAATCGACTTTTGCCAGTAGCCACCCAGGGGTGTGCCGACGACATGCTTCTGCTGGGTGTTCACAATGATCGGAGGAACGGGCGTCGTGGTTCCCGGCAGGAATCCCAGCGACAGCAGCACGTTGTCGTTCGTCGAGGCGGATGCCGCCAAGCTGAACGCCAGCGGGCGCGTATCCAGCAGGTTCGCGTCGAGACTGAATTCGTTTCCGGTGTTCCGAACGTTCCCGAGATTCTGGAACTGGCTGTTGCTCAGGCCGAGCGACGGCGCGAGCGGAACGGCCACGAGTAGATCGTCGGTCTTTTTGTTGTAATGAGTATACTCGAAATTCACGCGCTGGCGGATCAAGCCCATGTCGAAGCCGAGCTCCGTTTCCGTCGAGCGTTCCGGCTTGAGCGTCGCATTGCCGGTGCCGCCGATCGATATGCCCGGGACGTCGGTGCTGTTGACCGTCACGGTGGAAGCCGTGAAGTACGTGATGGCGTCGCGGAAGTTCGGCTGACGGCCGGAACGACCGTTGGAGGCGCGCAACCGCAAGGAGCTCACGAGATCAGTCTTCGGGAAGAAGGACTCCTCGCTAATGACCCACGATGCGCCGAACGACGGATACGTGATCGATCCGAAGTTTTGACCGAACGCGCTGTTCTTGTCGTTGCGGAGCGACCCGTTGACGAATACGCGATCTCTCCAGCCCACCTCTTCCGACAAGAAATACCCGAGCGTCTTGTTGTCGGTGTTCTGTTCATTGACCGCGAACCGCGCCGTGGCACCAGCGAGTGACGACGTTCCGCCAAGAAGCTTGGCGCCGAAGGCCTGCGTGCCGCGAACGAGCACTTTGTTGAACGCGGTGCCGCCGGTCGTCGTGGTGAGGATCGAAGGAACCGGCGACCACGTGCCGGTGACACTGCCCTGCGCGGTGTAGTTGTAGATCGAGTACGGGTTCGACTGCCGCTGGCCGTCAGGCAGTGAGCCGAAGAAGACCGAGGCGGGCGGAATGGTTTCGTTGTCGTTGCGACCCAGGTAATCGAGACCGAGCGTCGCCGTGCCGCGCAGCCAGTTCAGCGGCTGGTAATTGCTGGTGAGGCTGTTCTGAAAGCGCTGAATATCCTGACGTGTGAACCACACCGCCTCGAGTGCCTGCGGGATCTGGCCGTTGAGGTAGCCGTGCGCGCAGCCTGGGGCCGGGCATGCCTTTCCTGGAACAGAGTCATCGAACGCCGAGCCAAGCAAGCCAGACGAAATGATGCCCAGAATGTCGTTGTCGTTCTGCGGCAGGCGAAGGTGGTCGGCCAAGTAGTTGGCGCCGAGTTGCACGTTCCAAACGTCGCTGAGCTGCGCGGAGACGTTTAGACGGCCGCCGGCCTTCTGGTCGGTGTTCGCGGAGAACACACCCTGCTGGCGATCGTAGTTACCCGCAACGTAGTAATTGACCTTGTCCGTGCCGCCGTTCGCGCTGACGCCGTACGCGTCGCGTGCGCCGTGAACGAAGGGGCTGTACTGGACGAGTGGGCTGAAGCTGACGAGCGAGTCGGCGATTGGCGTGCAGAGCCCGCGCGTCTGGTTATCCAGGTTGCAGTTTGTCGTGCGAGCGCCGGCCGTGGTCTTGCCGACCTGCGCGAAGTTGGACGGAAAAACCGTTTCGTCGCGGATCTGACCATTTTCTGCGAAGACGTTGAACCGCGTCTTGCCGGGGCGTCCACGCTTCGTGGTGATCTGAATGACGCCGTTGGCCGCGGCGGTGCCGTACAGCGCGCCGGCCGCCGGACCTTTCAAGACGTCGATCGTCTCGATGTCTTCGGTGTTGATGTCGTTGAAGCGGGACGGCGTCTGGCCGCCGACGCCGATCGTCGACGATGCGGCCGTGTTGTCGACGCGAATTCCGTCGATGATGAGGAGCGGGTCGTTCGACAGCGAAAGCGAGCTGGCGCCGCGGATGCGGACACGGGCGCTCGAGCCGATGGTCCCGCCAGGCGTCGCGACGTCGAGTCCCGGGATTTTCGCGGTGAGCAGCTGCGTCATGTTGCCGGACGCCGTCAAATCAGCGGTTGCCGGCTGCAGCGAACCAACGACGTTCCCCTGCTCCCGTTTGCGGGTCGTCTCGCCCGTCGCGGTCGTGATCACTTCGTCGAGGCTGACGGCGACCGGAGACAGAGCGAACGACAGCTCGACGACGTCGTTTCCGACCGTCGCCGTCTTCGTCATCGCCTTGTAGCCGAGGCGGACGACACGAACCTGGTAAACCCCGGGACGGAGGTTGGCGATTCGGAACCGGCCATCGTCGCCGGTTGGTGCGCCGCGCGGGGTTCCGAGCACCTGTACCTGTGCCGAGACCAGAGGATTTTGCGACGTGGAGTCAATCACGCGGCCAGCGATGGCCCCCTGCTGTGCCGCGGCGATGGCGGGCGCCACCCCTATCATCAATAAGGCCCGGACCGCGTGCCACGAGGTGCCGGTGTGCCACGACCGCATCATGTTCATTTGTCCTCTCCTGAGGTGTTGAGACAACGGACGGCCCATTACGCCATCGCGTAGGAACTCACAGCAACGTTCCGTGGTTCCGCCTCGGCCACACTTTGGATTCTTCCAGCAAGGCTGAACTACGTTCGTCGACCGCGTCGATTCAGTCGGCCGCGACCAAGGCGGCCGGTCCTCTGGCTGTGAAAACGCCGGCGGCTCGCGCCCGCCGCTGCGTGACCGAGGCGACTGCGCGATATAGTCATGCGACCAGTTAACCCAAGAAACGTGCGGGTCGTCACATCGGCAGGATGGCGGACGCGACATTGTATAGGCTATCCGGGGCCCCCACAAGGTCGACGGGCGAAACAGCCGCCAGCCTAGCGACTGTGGCCCCCCAGCGGCGCGAGCGGCTCATCTCGCAAGCGGCTCGTCAACACACATAACCAAACGGCGCCCCTTCAGATCAGGGGCGCCGTCGGTCGTTTGGGCGACAAGACTTCATCATTGGGAGGCTAACTCGCGTCCGCGAGCAACGCGTACGCCCGTTTGGCCCGAGCAGATGCCAGTGATGGGCGGGCTCTCAAAGCGATCTACAACATAGTATCCGATCCCTTGGATGTCTCATCTTGTCATCTACTTCAATGGCCTCGAGTCGCTGGTCGGGTCGTGCCGTCGTGTGACGAAAGGGCCTGGTTTGAGGGTTGACGTGGCATCGATGGCACCGATAACATGGGTCCCCGTGATGCTCGCCGCGTGGTCACGTGTCCGAGCCAGGCGCGCGCTTATCACGATCCCCATCGGCAGAGTGCTTCGGCGAATCATCGTTGCCCATGATGGTCGAGACGTCTCCTTACTTCCTCAAGGGGTGAACCATGAAAGTGAAACGGAAGTTGAACGTCGGCGTGCGCGCGCGGTTGGCGCTCGCCACTCTCGCCGGTGCCGCTGCCCCAGCGGTCGCCATGGCGCAGGCGGGCACCATCAGCGGCCGTGTAACGGCTGCCAGCACGACTCCGCTCAGCGACGGCCGCGTGATGCTGGTTGGAACGAGCGTGACGACGCTGACGAACGCCGACGGCAGATACATCCTGCGCAACGTCCCGCCTGGAACCGTCGAAGTCCGCGTCCTTCGCGTCGGCTACACGGAGCAAAAAAAGCCCGTCACCGTCGCGCCGGGGGCGAACGTGACACTCGACTTCCAGATGAAACAAGCCGTCGTGCAGCTTCAGGAAATCGTCACGACCGCCACGGGTGAACAGCGCCGTGTGGAGATCGGCAATTCGGTGACGACTCTCGGTGACGTGACGAAGAGGGTCGAAACGAGCCCGGTTCAGAATCTGTCCGACCTTCTCGTCGCCAAGGCAGCCGGTGTCACCGTCCTTCCCGGTGCCATGACCGGTGCCGCGCCGGTCGTCCGCATTCGCGGCCTCGGCTCGCTGGCGACGGCGGGCAGCGGCATCTCGAACGATCCGATCTACGTGATCGACGGGGTTCGCATGGCCAGCAACACGGTCAACCTCTTCACTGGCGGCACACAAGGAAGCGTTCTAAACACCATCGATCCGAACGAGATCGAGGACGTCGAGATCGTGAAAGGACCGTCCGCCGCGACGTTGTACGGCACTGATGCCGCAAACGGCGTCATCGTCATCACGACGCGGAAGGGTCACGCCGGCAGCACGCGATGGACGTGGTATGGTGAGATGGGCACGGTCGACGACAGGAACAAATACCCCACCGACTACGCGTCGTGGGGACACAACGCGAGCGGAAAAACCACGCGATGCACGCTCGTCACCGAGAGCTTGGGGACGTGCTCTCTCGATAGTCTGACGTCGTTCAACGTGCTCCAGGACCCCAACGCCACCGCCATCCGCCTGGGCACAACGAACATGTACGGGATGAATGCGAGCGGTGGATCGGAGCAAGTCCGATTCTTTGTCAGCGGCGACGTTCGCAATGAAATGGGACCGGTTCAGATGCCGGGCTTCGCGAAAGCGACACTCGACACCATGGGCACCCCGCTCCGCGACGAGTGGACCCATCCCGAAGCATTTCAGTCCGAGAGCTTCCGCACAAACCTCAGCGCCGCATTCAGCCCCAAATTCGACCTCAACGCCAACGCCGGTTTTTCCAACACGAACCAGCGTTTGCCACAGACTGACAACAACACCTACAGCTTCATCTACAGTGCGTTGAACAATCCCGGGTTCAACCACGATGGACTCGGCTACAGCGAACGCGGCTCTCTCGGCGAATACCTGAACGGTTACGGTGCGTTCAGTCCCGCGCAGACCTTCCAGGCACTGGATCAGAATGGCACGCAACGCTTCATCGGCTCTGTCGACGCCACGTGGCGGCCGTTCGACTGGATGCAGAACCAGGGGTCGACGGGCATCGATCTGTCGAATAACGACTACTTCGACATCTGCCGGTTCGGCGAGTGTCCGGATGCTCCGCCGCAGCGCCTGGGTACTGTCGACGCTATTCAGCGAAACCTCCGCAACTTCTCCGCGAAAGTGGTGAGCAACTCGACATGGCAGGCCCGAGCAAACTTCAACTTGAAGACCACGATTGGCGGCGACTACACGAACATCGAGGTGGACAGCGTCCGTAGCAGTGGCCAAAACCTGCCGCCCGGCGCGCAGAATGTCGGCCAAGCCGCGACGAGAGACGGCGGCAACGCGCAGCCGATCGTCGAGAAGACGCTGGGTGTGTATCTGCAGGAACAAGCATCGTTCCGCGATCGGATGTTCTTGATCGTCGCCGCGCGCAGCGATCAAAACAGCGCGTTCGGTACCAACTTCCAGCATGTGTTGTATCCGAAGGCGAGCTTGTCGTGGATGCTTTCGGACGAGAGCTTCTTCCCGCAGCAACGATGGCTCAACACGTTCCGCTTGCGCACGGCATACGGCGCTTCGGGTGTGTCGCCCGGCGGCACGGCGGCACTGCGTACGTTCAGCGCGCGAACCGCGGCCATTTCTGCCGACGTTCCGGGCGCATCGACCGGAACCGACACTCCGGGACTCGTTGCGAATGCGCTCGGGAATCCTGACCTCAAACCCGAGCGCTCGGCCGAATGGGAGTCGGGCTTCGAGTCGAGCGTGTTTGGAAGTCATCTGCACATCGACTTCACGTACTACAACAAGAAGACGCATGACGCGATCATCAACCAGCCGATCGCCGCGTCTTCGGGCGCGTCATCGCTGTCGGTGCTGAAGAACATCGCGTCGGTGCAAAGCTCCGGGCTCGAGCTGAGCCTCAATAGCACGATCCTCGATCGGCGGTTCCTCGGATGGGACGTCAGTGTTGCCGCGTCGCACAACAGCGGGAAGATCTTGTCGCTTGGCATCGACCCGACGACTGGTAAGCCGCTGGGCATCATCGGCACCGGTGGGACGCGCGACTCGGTCGGACTTCCGATCAATGGATTCTTTTCGAGGCCGTTCACGTTCGCCGACAGCAACCACGACGGCATCATCACGCCGAACGAGGTGCAGACCACGCCGAACAACGCGCCCGGCACGAAGGCGGGGTTCGTCTATTACGGGTATTCGACGCCGCGCGACATCATCTCGGTCTCGAACGGCTTCGACCTCTTCAACCACGTGCTTCGCATCACCGTCCTGACCGACTACAAGGGCGGCTACACGATCAACAACAGCACCAGTTCTTTTTACGCGACGAACTTTGCGACGTGGTACTCGGAGAATCTCAAATCGACGTCGCTGTTCGATCAAGCGCGAAACGTCGCGGCCTCGAGCGCGAAGAATCCGACGGCGACGTCGTCCGGATACTTGGAAAACGGCCAGTTCTGGAAGCTGCGCGAGCTTTCGGCGGCGCTCTCCTTGCCGACCAGCATCGCGAACCGAGTCCGTGCTCGCGATGCACAACTCGTATTCGAAGCGCGCAACCTGCATACGTGGACGTCGTACACCGGCTTCGATCCGGAGCAGAACTACGGCACCGGAGACACGCAGAATGCTTTCTCCACGCTGGCGCCGCCGACGTACTTCACGATCCGCGCCAACCTTCACTATTAACCATCTTCGAGGACGATACTCCGATGCTACGATTAGCTCATCGCGCTCGAGGATCGATCACCGGCGCCATGGTGTCCCTCGCCGCAGTGGTCCTTGGTGCGTGCAACGCGAAGGAAGAACTGTTGGCGCCGCAACAACCCCAGGTCATCTCGCCGTCGAGCGTTGCCAACGCGACGGCCGCGGACGCGCTCTATGCGGGAGCGCTCGATCGCTGGAAGAACGCCATGAACGGCAATGGCGGCAACACCGAAGCGCTGTGGAATTGGGAGGCGCTGTTCACCGACGAGCTCCGCTCGGCGGACACTTTCTCGCAGCGCAACGACGCGGATCAGCGGAACACGCAATCGAACGACGGCGTGCTCTCGCCGATCTACAACAACGCGCAGCAGGCCCGCGGTCGTGCGCGAGATGCAATCAATGCGTTGCTCGCGTACGACACCTCGCCGACCGGGAAGCAACACACGGGTGAGATGTATTTGCAGATGGGATACATCGAGATGGCAATGTCCGAGGTGTTTTGCAACGGGATTCCATTTGGCGAGACCGTGAATGGCCAGCCTGCATACACGCCGGGAATCACGAGCGTCGCGGGCGCCAAATTGGCGATCACGCGCTTCGATTCCGCCTTGACGTACCTGACCGGCAGCGATGCCGCGACGGCGAACATCAGAAACGCCGTTCTCGTGAGCAAAGGGCGCGCTCAGATCGATGCGGCCGATTTTGCAGGCGCCGCCGCCACCGTCGCCTCTGTTCCCACGTCGTTCCAATACAACTTCACATATTCGATCACGACGTTCGACAACGAATGGTGGGTGATGGGTCCGTCCGTCAAGCGATACACAGCAGGCGACAGCATCAGCGCGGCGGGCCCGATTCTCAACGCCATTCCATTCGCCGAGCTGAACGACCCGCGGGTCTCGGTGACCGACACGAAGACGAAGGCTGAAGACCGCACGTCGAACTTCATCCAAGTCAATAATTGGGGCCGTGATGATCCGATTCCGCTGGCGTCCGGCATCGACGCTCGTCTGATCGAGGCGGAGGCCAAGCTCAACGCGAACGACATCGCCGGCATGATGGCGATCCTGAATGCGTTGCGCACCACGCCGCAGGTCATCGGTATCTTCGCGGTTCCCGCGATGGCGCCTCTGCCAACACCGGCGGACAAGAACAGCGCGATCAACCTGTTCTTCCGCGAAAAAGCGTTGTGGCAATTCGAGCGCGGCTTCCGCATGGGTGACTTGCGGCGGCTCGTGCGCCAATACGGAAGGTCGCAGGATAAAGTCTTCCCATCCGGCAACTTCGCGCGGAACACCGTGCCGACGGGCGTCTACGGATCCGAAGTGGCGTTCCCTGTCCCTGATGTTGAAAAGAGCAATCCGTTGTTCACGGGGTGCCTCGATACGAACGCGTAGCCAGCTTCGCTGGCTGACGCGATGTGAAGAGAAGGGCGCCGATCGGCGCCCTTCTCTTTTTGTCAACCGCTCAATCGCCGGCGAAATGAGGATCGGCTTCGTCGGATGTTGCGACCGCGTCGAGCAAGCTCGAAAGCGCGCCAACATCGAGCGCCGCGTGATCGCCCGCACTGAAATCGAGCGACAGCTGCCTGACGGGAATGAACGAACGCCGGTGATGCGGCGTCACGCCGTGCGCGGCCAGGCCCTCCAAATGGGCGAGCGTCGAATACCCGACGTTTCGCTCCCAACGATAGTTGGGATAGCGACCGGCCAGAGCGTGCATGAGTCGGTCGCGGGTTACCTTGGCGATGATCGAGGCACACGCGATCGTGTAGCACACATCGTCGCCGCCAACGATCGCGGTGTGTGGCGTCTCGAGCGTCCGGAAGGGTTTTCCGTCGATGAGAACGTGATTCGGTACGACCCCGAGGTGCGCCAATGCGCGCCGCATCGCCACGACCGTCGCGTGATAGATGTTCACACGATCGATCTCGCGAACGGATGCCGCCCCGACGCCGATCGCGACGGCGCGATCGCGGATCTTTATCGCCAGGCGAGATCGTTCGGCAGCGGACAATTGCTTCGAGTCGTCCACTCCGGCGATTGCGCGAACGTCGGGCGGCATGATGACGGCACATGCGACAACGGGACCCGCCAAGGGGCCCCGTCCGACTTCATCAACTCCGGCAATCAGCGGCCCGACGGTTTTCCTGAGCTCGCGCTCAACGGGTTTCCACCGATCGCGCGCCATGATTCGCGCCCACCCTGCTCGCGCTTACTCGGCCGCGCCGGTTTCTGGAACCGCCACGCGAACTTTCTTCTCGCGAATGCGCGTCGCCTTACCGGTGAGGTTGCGGAGATAGTACAGCTTGGCGCGACGCACGCGGCCACGGCGCACGACGTTGATCTCGGCGAGCATTGGACTGTGCACCGGAAAGATGCGCTCGACACCTACGCCATTAGAGATCTTGCGGACGGTGAAGGTTTCGCTGACGCCGCTACCACGACGGCCGATGCATACGCCCTCGAATGCCTGAATGCGCTCCTTCTCGCCTTCCTTGACGCGCACGTTCACACGCAACGTGTCGCCCGCGCGGAACGGCGGGACATTGCGGAGCCACTCTTTCTGGGTTTCGATGAAGGGATGCATATGACGCTCGGGGCCGCAGGCCCGGTGAGAACAGTTCTAGTGGAGACCTGTGATATTAAGTGGTGCGATGGGCGAAGTCTAGTGTAGGACTTGGTTTAGCCCTTCGATCCGTCGGCCTGGGCATCGCCTCGTCGCTTGGTGAGACGATTCCCTTCCGCCGCGCGCCATTCGGCGATGCGCTTGTGGTCGCCGGACAATAACACCTCTGGGACCGCATGGCCGCGATAGACGGGCGGACGGGTGTAGCTGGGAGCGCTTATCTCCCGTTCGTAGAACGAGTCACTGCGGGCGCTATCGAGATCCGACATCGCGCCCGGGAGCAAACGCACCGTCGCGTCGATGACCGCGAGCGCGGCGGGCTCACCACCGCTCAACACGAAATCCCCGAGTGATAGCTCTTCGGTGGCGAGCACGTCCGCCACGCGCTGATCGACATCCTTATAGTGGCCGCACAACAGGGTCAGCTCCGTGACGCTCGCGAACCGGATGGCGTCGGGCTGAGTGAACTGCCGGCCCCGCGCGGACATCAATACGATGGGTGCGGAGGCGCCGAGCGCTTCGACGGCCTCGAAAAATGGCTCGGGCTTCATGACCATCCCAGGGCCGCCACCATACGGCGCGTCGTCGACGGTGCGATGTCGATCGTGCGTGTAGTCGCGCAGATCGACAATGCGATAATCGACGCTGCCCGCCTCGTGCGCCCGTGAGGGAATGCTCAAGGCGAGCGGCGTCGCAAAGAATTCGGGGAAGATCGTAACGACGTTGATGCGAAGCATCAGTCGAGCAGGCCGAGCGGTGGATCGATGCGAATGATGCGCGCGTCGCGATCGACACTGGTCACGACTCGATCGTACGGAATCATGATCGACCCGCTATCGCGTGCAACGTCGAGTGTCAGTCCCTGAGGCAGCTCGAAGACATCGGCGACCGTGCCGACCACCTCGCCCGATTCGAGCTCGACGCGCATTCCGGGGATTTCGTGAATGTAGATCTCGTTCTCGGCCGGCGGCGCAAGCTCGTCGGCCGGTGCGAGAAGGAATCGATCGCGCCAAAGGTCGGCCATGTCGCGATCGGTGATCTCGTCGAAGTGGACGATGTAGCCGCCCTTGAACGGGTTCGCCGCTGAGATGTGAAGCTCGCGCAAATCCTTCGACGGATCGCCGGTCGTCGTGCCGGCGATGACCCGCCGGCCCGAAGAGAATACGAGTGCGGCGTCGTCTGTGAGCGCTTCGATCACGAGGTCGCCACGGACGCCGTGCGCTTTGCGGACTCGCCCGACGATGAGTAGCTCGCTCACCGAGCTCAGGACGACATCGTCGTTACGCCTCGGCGCTCTCGGCGTTCTCCGCGACCGGCACGGCTGCCGCAGTCAACTGGCGACCGAGGCGGGTCTCGTGGCGCGTCTTGAGCACGCCGGCCTTTCTGAGCAGCGAGCGAACCGTGTCGGTCGGCTGGGCACCGTTGTCGAGCCAGTAGTTGACGCGATCGGTTTGGAGATTGAGGGCCTTATCACCCCCACGAGGGGCATATTGGCCGATCACCTCGATGAACTTGCCGTCGCGCGGGCTGCGCGAGTCGGCGATGACAATGCGGTACGTCGGCTGCTTTTTGCGGCCGGTACGGCGCAAGCGAATCTTGACCATCGGTAGCTCCTCATTGGGGTTCTCGTACGGCAATACAGCACCGGGCTCCTCGCGAATCGGACATTTTCCGGCCGCACCCGGGACAAACGATGGAACGGTGGAACGATGGAACGATGGAACGATGGAACGGTGGAACGGTGGAACGGTGGAACGGTGGAACGAAGCTAACGCATGAACATATTCGGGTTGAACTTTCCGCCGCCGCCGGGAAGATTCGACGCTTTCTTCATCATCTTCTGCATCTCACGGAACTGTTCGAGCAAGCGATTCACCTCGCTGATCGACCGGCCCGATCCCTTCGCCACGCGCGCTCGGCGTGAGCCGTTCATGATCTCGGGCTTCTTGCGCTCCTCGAGCGTCATCGAGAGCACAATGGCCTCGACATGCTTGAGACGTTTGGGATCCGCGGACTTCACCTGCTTGAGCATTTTCGAATTGACGCCCGGCAGCATCTTGAGCAAGCCTTCGAGCGGACCAAGCCGTTCGATCTGTTTCATCGCGCCGAGGAAATCGGTGAGATCCATTCCCTCTTTGCGGACTTTCTTCTCGAGACGCTTGGCTTCGTCCTGGTCGAAGGCCGTCTGCGCCTTCTCCACGAGGCTGACGATGTCGCCCTGCTGAAGAATGCGGCCGGCCATACGCTCGGGGTGAAACTCCTCGAGCGCGTCGGACTTCTCGCCGACGCCGATGTACTTGATCGGCTTTTTCGTGACGCCGTAGATCGACAGCGCAGCGCCGCCGCGTGCGTCGCCGTCCATCTTGGTGAGAATGACGCCGGTCACGTGCAGCCGCTGATCGAAGCCCTGCGCGATCTTCACCGCGTCCTG
>Ga0068855_100006860_pt1 | contig 13813 bp, 21 predicted proteins | sample KBSCornC52_FD_66592 | JGI IMG/M metagenome (GOLD analysis project Ga0068855, IMG submission 66592) | Corn rhizosphere microbial communities from Kellogg Biological Station, Michigan, USA - KBS Corn C5-2 | ecosystem: Host-associated > Plants > Roots > Rhizosphere > Soil ... | reverse complement strand
ACGACGCCGGGGACCTTGTCGAAATCGGACTCCATGCACCAGAAGCAGCCGCCGGCGAAGGTGGCGACCGCCGCGCCGGGCGGCACCTTGGGCGGGGCCGCCCAGACGGTAGCGGCGGCGAGGCCGGCGAGGAAGAGGATGAAGGCGCGTGCAAGTCTCATGAAGGGCTCCGGGAAACGAATGAAGGTTCGATGGCGATCCGTCGTTGCGAACAGCCGCACCTTACGCCGGATTCCATAGCCAGGCCGCGCCGCGCACGCCGCTCGCGTCGCCATGCACGGGCGGAACGAGGCGCGTGCGCACCTCGTCGGAGAACACATGCTCGCCCCATCGGCCGGGTACCGCCTCGTAAAGGGCCGGGATGCGCGACAGGCCGCCCCCCAGCACGATGACGTCGGGATCGACCACGTTGATCACCGATGCGAGCGCCCGCGCGAGCCTTTCCACGTAGCGCGCGATCGCTTCGCCGCAGCGCGCGTCGCCCCGCGCGGCGCGCTCCGCGATCTCGGCGGCCGCGATCCGCTCGCCGCTCGCGCGCGCATGGTCGGCGGAAAGGCCCGGGCCCGAGAGATACGTCTCGATGCACGCGCGCCGGCCGCAGTAGCAGAGCGGAAGCGGGCGATCGTCCGCGCGCGGAAGCGGGAGCGCGTTGTGCCCCCACTCCCCCGCGATCGCGTTCGCGCCCTCGAGGATGCGCCCATGGGCGACGATCCCGCCGCCCACGCCCGTCCCGAGGATCACGCCGAAGACGATCGCGGCGCCGCGCCCCGCCCCGTCGGTCGCTTCCGAGAGCGCGAAGCAGTTCGCGTCGTTCGCGAGCCGCACCTCGCGCGCGAGGCGCTTCTCGAGGTCCTCCTTCAGGGGCTTCCCGTTGAGCCAGGTCGAGTTCGCGTTCTTCACGCGCCCCGTCGCGAGCGAGATGGCGCCGGGCATCGCGATGCCGACGCTGCCGCGTTCGCCGAGCGCGGCCTCGGCGCGGTCCACCAGGCCCGCGATCGCCTCGACGGTCGCGCGGTAATCCCCCGCGGGTGTGGCGCTGCGCTCGCGATGGCGCACGGCGCCCGCGTCGTCGAGCGCGGCGATCTCGATCTTCGTGCCGCCCAAGTCAACCCCTATCCGTAACATCCTGCTTCTCTGGTAAGTTGGCTGGGGGGCGTGTTTTTACAGTTTGGGGATGACAATGCGGCCGGGCGAAGGCTGTCGCACCTCATCAAGAACCAGCGACTCGCGAAGACGCGTCGCTAGCCGAGGAATGCCGATGCCGATGCCGATTCACCTGGAATCGCGCGAGCCCGACGCTCCGAACTGGATGCTGCCGGAAGTCCCCGATGGAATTGCGCGAGCTTTATCCGCTGGCTCTGGCGCCAGTACGGCGGCCTTTATGATCTGAACGCGCCGAGTTGGAGCACCGGCCGCCATTGAAATTGGCCGTCCCCCTCGTAGGTGCGGCTCCAAAGCGTCCCGCACGCCGAGCAACGAAAGCACGGCCGCGCGGCTTCATCAGGCGATGGCGGTTCGTAGCTTTCAAACACGACAGCCAGATGGCCTTCGACGCCGCGAAGGCCATTCCTGCATTCCGGGCAAGTCCGATAAGGCATGACCCAGCCTCCCCTTAGGGTCGAACCTTGAGGACCAATATATTCCGGCCGCCGCTAGAGAGCAAACAGGCTACTTCTCCGAGGATCGCGGTACGAACCTGCGGATTTCCTCGTCCGATAGGCGTGGCGATGGGGCATGGAATCGAGCAAGGCGGTTCGATGCGTAAGCAAAAAACGCAGCCAGCTTGAAGATCACCTTTGCCGTACCGTCGTTCGTCGTGATCTCGTAGGAGAGCAAGTCGAAGGCGTACGACGTGATGTCACTCGCCGACGCAAAATTCCGCGGTTTGCACGAGGCAGGCAACTGGGCGATCTCGAAATCATCGAGAGATGCGACGAAATCGCGCGCAAGGACGATCACTTCCGCTGCGCTCTGCGCCCTGTCGATTTCGTCTTCCCAGTGCACCGAGCGCATAAAGAACGGGTCCCCTAAACTCGACAGGCGCCGAAAGTTGTTGTCGTTATCTGAAACCGCGCGACGTTGCAGCATAAGACTTTGCAGGGGTGCTTCAGAAAGGTATGTCAGCAATTTCCTACACGCTGCATGGATTGAAGCTGGCATCGTCCAAGTCGCCTAACGACGACACTGGCACCCATGCTCGGACAATCGCCACATATCCAGCCAGCGACCTCGAGCGCCGGCCGTGCAATACGTGGGATCCGCTACGAGGATTGGAAAAGCTCGATCCAAATGGCCATGGACGTGCACGACCTTGTGCGCACCGTTCGGGAATATCTCGCGGAGTGGCGGCCCGACGAACTCGCCGAACTTCCGATTGAAGTCGGCGCGACGGCACTCTCGCATTCCTCCGAGATCCCGGTGCGCGCGGTCCTGGCGGCACACGCGGAACTACGCTTCCAGGGGGAGCCGGAAACGGGCGACTTGCTTCGCCAAATGTCGCTCACCCTGATGGCAGCCGCTAGCCGGCTGCGATATCTGCTGACCGTGCGCGCGAGGGAAAGCGCCAGCGAAAGCGGTCCTGGCTAGGGAGGGATTTACCGTCGTTGCACGGGCTGGAATGTGGATCGGCCCGGACAGCCTCATCAATGCGCGAGATCTGGGCGGGCGAGGATCAACGCGGCGACAAGCCGCAGGCGATCGTTTTCTAGCACGTTTGCGGCGGCCCGGCTTGCATTGACCCGCGCGGGAACGAACGCCAGAATCCCGGGACCGCCTTCACGGACGCTGCACGCTTCCCATGGGCTTGTCCGACTGGACGCCGCTCCTCATCGCGCTCGCCTGGGCCGCGATCATGCTCTGGGTGCTGAATCGGATGCGCCGGGTTCCCGCGCTTCCCGAGCGCTTCTCCGGCCCCGCCGACGCGATCACGATCGGGCGCGCGAAGCAGTATTCCGCGATGTTGCGGCCGCTGGTCGTGATCATCGACGGGAACGTGGCGGGCCGCGTGGGGCCCGGCGAGATCCGGCATTTCCCCGTGGCGCCGGGAAGCCACGCGGTGACCGTGAAGCTCGATTGGTGCACGGCGCGCCCATTGCAAGTCGAAAAGGCCGCGGACCGGAACATGGCGCTCCGATGCGGCATCAACTCCAACGTGGCCGCACTCTTCCGGCCGCGCGATTACGCGTACATCTCGCAGGACAACCGAGGAACGACCCGATGAAACGACAGCTCATCGCCTCCGGATCGACGTTCGAGCAGGAGATCGGCTACTCGCGCGCGGTCGCGCAGGGCGGCTGGATCTTCGTCTCGGGGACGACGGGCTTCGACTACACGACGATGTCCATCGCGGAGGGCGTCGTGGAGCAGGCCGAGCAGTGCCTGAAGAACATCGAGTCGGCGCTGCGCGAGGCGGGCGCGAGCCTCGCGGACGTGGTTCGCGTCACCTACATCCTTCCGAACGGCGCCGACTTCCGGAAGTGCTGGCCGGTCCTGCGCAAGCACTTCGGCGACGTGCGCCCCGCGGCGACGATGATCTGCGCGGGCCTCGCCGACCCGCGCATGAAGATCGAGATCGAGGTGACCGCCCTCAGGCAGCCCTGAGGTCAGCGCGCGGCGACGTTCGGATTCCCGCCGAGCGGCGTGACGCTCCCGCGCACCATGTGCGAGCGGCCGTTGCCGAGCTCGACCTCGCCGCCGATGAGCGCGGCCTGGATCTGCTCGGCGGTCGGTTGCCGGACGCCGAGGCGCGAAAGCTCCGTGCGGGCCGAGCCGAGCGCGTCGCGCACCTCGTCGTAGCTCATGGGCGCGCTCGGCGTGAAGCCGGCGAGGCTCACGTTGCGGTTGCGTCCCGTCGTCGCGAGCGTGATCGAGGTGCCGTTGTGCAACCCGGCGACCAGGGCGTCGGCGTTCTGGCGCCCGCCCGCCCAGGCTGCGAAATCGGATGCGATGCGTCCCTGCGGCGCCGTGGTTTCGGTCGCGGCCATGGCGGACGAGGCGATGGCGAGCGAGGCGGCGAGCGAGGCGGCGAGCTTGCGATGGTCCATGGGGCACCTCCTGAAAGTGCCTCCACTATGCGCAAGGCCGGGGGTCCCGGCAGTCGGCGCGTTCCGAGAGTGCGGTGAGCCGCACGGTGCCGAGGCGGTCGGCCGGCTCCTACCTGCGCCGGCATCCGCCATGACAGAATGCGGCCGATGAACGTCGCCATCGTGGCTACGGTCCTCGCCGGCCTCCTCGTCGACCGGCAATGGGCGCTGCACGGCCAGCTGGTGGCGAGCGCCGCCGCCTGGATCGTCTGCGCGGCGCTCTGGATCCGCAGCGCGCCGCGTGCGCGCATCTCGCTCGCGGCCTGCCTCGCCATCGCGACCGCGGGAGAAGCGGTCCTGTCGCTCGCCTGGGGCCTCTACCGCTACCGGCTGGGCAACATCCCGCTCTTCGTCCCGCCGGGGCACGTGCTCCTCTTCTACCTCGGCACGCGCATCGCGACACGCATCCCGGAGCGCGGAACGTGGTCGGTGGCGCTCCTCGCGGCGCCGGCCGTGGCGCTCCTCGCATGGACCGGCCACGACACGTTCGGCCCGCTCCTCTATGCGCTATTCGTCGCGTGCCTGTGGCTTTCGCCCGCGCGGAGCCTCTACGCGACGATGTTCGTGCTCGCGCTCGCGATGGAGCTCTACGGCACGTGGCTGGGCAACTGGACGTGGAGCGCGCAGGTGCCCGCTCTCGGGCTCACATCGGCGAATCCGCCGCTCGCGGCGGGCGCGTTCTACGCGGTGCTCGACGTGCTCGTCGTCGCTGCGGGAAGCGTGTTCGAACGGACGACCGCTCGCCGCACGTCGCCTGCGGCGAGGGCTCAGCCGCCGGCGAGCCCCGGCTGGAAGCCGAGCGTCGCTTCGCACCAGGCGGCCACCCGGAGCGCGTGCTCGTCTTCGCGGTAGCGCCCGACCACCTGGAACCCCAGCGGCAACCCGCGCGGCCCGCGGCCCGAGGGAATCGTCACCGCGGGCATCGCGGCCTGCGTCCAGAGCGAATTGAACGTCGCGTCGCCGGTGCTCGCATAGCCCTCCGGCGCTTCGCCCGGCGCGGGAATCGTCGCGATCGCGTCGCTCTGCTGGAAGACCCCGTCGAGCCAGCGGCGGTACTCCTCGCGGCGCGCGAGCGCACGCGCGTACTGGTCCGGCGTGATCGACCGGCCGCGATCGATGATCTCGACCAGGTGCGGAGAGAGCCGGATGCGGTGGCGCGACTCGATCGAGCCGAAGCTCTTCACGGCCTCGTGGCAGGTGATCGTCATCACGTTGTCCCACGCCGTCTCGAAGAGGCGCGGCAGGTTCACCTCGCGCACCTTCGCGCCGGCCGCCTGCAGCTTCATGATGCATTCGACGAAGTGCAGGCGCTGCGCCTCGGTCGCGATCGGCCACTTGGGCGTCTTCACGACGGCGATGCGCGGCGCGTCCGGCATGGGCGGGAGCGGCACGTGGAGGAGCCTCGGCTCCGCGCGGATGACGGTCGCCTCGTCGCGCGAATCCTCGCCCATGAGGCACGCGCCGAACCACGCGGCGTCGGCGACGGAGCGGGCGAAGACGCCCACGGTGTCGAGCGTGGGCGCGAACGGCATGATGCCGGTGCGCGAGATCGCGCCGTGCGTCGGCTTGTAGCCCACCACGCCGCAGAAGCTCGCGGGACGGACGACCGAGCCCAGCGTCTGCGTGCCGATCGCGACGGGCACGAAGCCCGCGGCGACGGCGGCGGCGGAGCCGCTCGAGGAACCGCCCGGCGTGTGGCCGGAGATCCAGGGGTTGCGCGTCTTCCCGGGGGAGCGATAGGCGAATTCCGTCGTGACGGTTTTCCCCATCACGAGCCCGCCGAGCGCCTCGAGGCGCCGCACGACCCAGGCCGAGGTGGTCGGCACGTGGTTCGCGAAGATGACCGAGCCCATGCGCGTCGGGATGCCGCGTGTGTTGATGATGTCCTTCACGCCCACGGGGATTCCGTAGAGCGGGAGGTCGGCGAGGATGCCGCCCGCCCGCTCCTCGGCATCGGCCATGGCGCGGGAGGCGTCGAACCATTCGAAGGCCTGGATCCGCGGCTCGAGCGCGGCGATCCGGCCCGAGCAGGAGGTCACATAGTCCTGCACCGTGGCGCGGCCCTCGCGGTAGGCGCGCAGGGTATCGAGAAGACCGAGGGGATAAAGGTCCATTTTATTAAGTACTTGGCGACGGCAGGCCGGCGGCCGGCCGCGTCAGGACCGCTATTTTGCCGTCCCCCGCAGGGGATTACTAGCCGAGAGCGCCCTTGAGTGCGTTCACGCCGGCGAGCGCGATGAGCTCGTCGTCCGACGCCTTGACCCCGGAGACGCCCACGGCCCCCACGATCTGGCCGTCGATCTCGATCGGCACGCCGCCCTGCAGGATGCCCATGCCGTTCGCGATGGTCACGAAGGCGGTGCGCCCGTTGTTCACCATCTCCTCGAGGAGCCGCGTCGGGCGCTTCCAGGCGACCGCCGCGCGCGCCTTCTCGACCGCCGTGTCGACGCTGGACCACTGGGTCCCGTCCTGCCTCGAGAGCACGATCGCGTGCCCGCCATCGTCGACGACGGCGATCACGACGGGCCACTTGTTGCGCACCGCCTCGGCTTCCGCCGCGGCGAGGATGAGGCGCGCGGCCTCGAGGGTGAGGGTCTTGCGGAGCGGAATGGTGAGGGCCATGGCGGTCGATGGTGGGACGGCCCTGCGATGATACCGCCCGCGCCGCGGCTACGGAGCGCTGAAGCCGCGGTCGAGGAACGAACGCCGCCCCTCGGCCGATGCGAGGTGGTCGAGGAGGGACTGGGCGCGGGCGCGATCGCGCGCGGAGCCGAGCACCGCACCCGAATACACCGTGCGCATCTGGACCTCGTCGGGGAGCGGTCCCACCACGGTCGCGCCGGGGACGACGAGGAGCTCGGTCGTGTTCTGGAACGCGATGTCGGCCTCGCCGCTCACGAGCTTGAGCGCCACGGATCCGCCCTTGCCGAAGGCGGTCTTCGCGCGCACCGCGTCGCGGATGCCGAGCCTCGGAAGCACCTTCTCGTCGAAGTGCCGGCCGCTCGTGCCGAGCGTCGGATCCATGTAGGTGACGCTCTTCGCGGCGAGGAGCGTGCGCCTGAGCGCATCGAGCGTGGAGATGTCGGGGAGCGGCGCGCCCTTGCGCACCGCGGCGGAGATGCCGACCGCGCCGAGGTCGCGGCGCGTGCCGGCGACGACCACGCCGTCGCGCTCGAGGAGGGCGAGCTGGTCGGAAGGCAGGATGAGCACGTCCGCCGCCTCGTGCGCGGCAAGGCGCTTGCGGATTTCGCCCGCCGGCGCGAACGACGCCTTCACGCCCGTGCCGCTCGCCTTCTGCCAGCGCCCGCTCGCCTCCTCGAAGGCTTCCCGCACCGCGCCCGCGCTCAGCACGACGAGGTCGCCCGCCGCCGCGGTCGACGCGATGGCGCCCATGGCGAAAGCGAATGCGAGCATGTGGATCGGCATGGAACCCTCGGCGGTGGAGACGGATCGCGAAATTACCACTTGTGGGAAAATCCGGGAATGAAAGCCACCCGCCCCTTCTTCGCCCTCGTCTTCATCGCGTGCGCCGGCCTCCTCGCCTTCGCCCTGTACCTGCAGGAGCAGGTGGGCCTCGAGCCGTGCCCGATGTGCATCCTGCAGCGCTATGCCTTCACCGCGATCGGCATCGTGGCCCTCGTCGCGGCGATCCACGGGCCGCGCGGACGGGCGCTCACCGTGTACGGCGTTCTCCTCGTCGTCCTCGCGGTCGCGGGTGGCGGCGTGGCGGTCCGCCAGTCGTACATCCAGCACTTCCCGCCGCTCACGAGCTCCTGCGGAACCGATCTCGAGTTCCTCGTGAACACCTTCCCGATCTCCCAGGCGCTGCCGAAGATCTTCTCGGGCTCGGCCGATTGCGCCGCGGTGCACTGGCGGCTCCTCGGGCTCTCGATCGCGGAGTGGGCGCTCGTGTGGTTCGCGATCTTTGCCGTGGCGACGGCCTGGTTCGCCTTCGCACGGAAGCCGCGCTGAGCTTCCGCACGCCATGACGACGGACCGCGCACGGCGCGCCTTTCTCGCGCGCGCGGCGGCGCTCGCGGCCGCCGGGTTCCTGCAGCCGCTCGCGGGATGCGCGCCTTCGCGCGCGCGCTTCAGCGCCTATCCCTTCACGCTCGGTGTCGCCTCGGGCGCTCCCACGCCCGATGGCGTCGTCCTCTGGACGCGGCTCGCGCCGGTCCCCCTCGCGCCGGCCGGAGGCATGGAGCCCCGGCCGGTCGCGGTTCGCTGGGAGGTGGCCGCCGACGAATCCTTCCGCCGCATCGTCCGCGCCGGATCGGCCGGCGCGCACCCGCAATCCGTGCATGCGGTCCACGTCGAGGTGGACGGCCTCGAGCCCGCGCGCGATTACTGGTATCGATTCCACGCCGGCGGCGAGACGAGCGCCGTCGCGCGCACGCGCACGGCGCCGGCGCCTGGACGCGGCGACGAACGCCTGCGCCTCGCGCTCGCGAGCTGCCAGCAATACGAGCAGGGCTGGTTCGTGGCGCACCGGCACCTCGCGCGCGAGAACGTGGACCTGGTCGCGTTCGTCGGCGACTACATCTACGAGTCGAGCTGGGGCTCGCGCCACGTGCGCCATCACGCCACCGGGGAGCCGCACACCCTGGACGAATACCGCGCGCGTTACGCGCAATACAAGACCGACGCGGACCTGCAGCTCGCGCACGCGTGCGCGCCATGGATCGTCACCTGGGACGACCACGAGGTCGACAACGACTACGCGAACGACATGTCGGAGGACCTCGACCCGCATTTCCTCGAGCGCCGCGCGGCCGCCTATCGCGCGTTCCTCGAGCACATGCCGGTGCGCCGGGCGAGGCTCGACGCCGATGGCGGCTATCGCATCTACGGCGCCCACCCCTGGGGCTCGCTCGCGACGCTCCATGTCCTCGACGACCGCCAGTACCGCTCGCACGAGGCCTGCCCGAAGGCGATGCGGGGCGGATCGAACCTCGTGGGCGCGGAATGCACGGAACGCACGGATCCGTCGCGCACCATGCTCGGCCGCGAGGAGGAGCGTTGGCTCGACGGAAGCCTGCGGGCCTCGCGCGCGACGTGGAACGTGATCGTGCAGCAGACGCTGATGGCTCCGGCCGGACGTCCTTCGGAGCGCGGCCGGATCTACTGGACCGACGGATGGGACGGCTATCCCGCGGCCCGCGAGCGGCTCCTCCGCACGATCGCGGAGGGCCCGGTGCGCAACGCCGTCGTCCTGGGCGGCGACGTGCACGCCAATTACGTCGCGGACCTCCACCTCTCGCCCGAGGATCCCGCTTCCCGGATCGTCGCGACGGAGTTCTGCGGAACCTCGATCACCTCCCAGGGCATCCGGCCGGACATCGTCAAGGCGATCGCGGAGGCGAACCCGCACATCCACTTCGCCGAGTCGACGAAGCGGGGCTACGTCGTGCTGGATTTCTCGCGCGAGGCGGCCGAGGCGCGGCTTCGCGTGGTGGGAAGCGTGAAGGAAGCCGATGCGCCCGTTTCGACGCGCGCGAGCTTCTCCGTCGAGGAAGGCCGCCCCGGCGTGCGGGCGGCCTGAGCGCGGCGCGGCCGGCGGGCCGCGCCGCGGTGCAACCGGCTACTTCAACCCGAGGATCTGCTTCGCGTTCGCGAGGTGCTCGAGGGAGCCCTTGTGGTCGCCCTTCTTGTGCAGCTCCTCGCCCTTGGCCCGCTCCTCCTTGACTTCCTTCATCTGGGCCGCGGAAAGCTTCGGATGCTTGGCAAGGGCGTCGTCGATCTCCTTCATGTCCTTGGGGCAGTGGAAAGCGAACGCCGTGCCGGATGCGAAGACCAGCGCGGCGGCGATCGTGAGCGTGCGTTTCATGGGGTTCTCCTGGTCGTTGTCGTCGTTGGAAGCGGCCGTGGGGGGACCTGCCGCGGGAAAACAACGGGCATGATCCGATATTCCTCAGGCACCGTCCAGTTCGCGGAGGTCTGCGACCGGCTCGGCGCCGAGGCGTCCCGCCGCCTCGAGCCGCAGGATGTCGGCCGCGACCGCATCGGCGGGGCGGAGCGCGCCTTCGGCCTTCATGCGGCGGAAGCGCTCGACGTCCGCGAAGTCCTCGGGCGAGGCGTTGCGCACCGTGCCCTGCATTCCCGTGTCGATCACGCCGGGCGCGAGGCTCACGACCTCGACGCGGCGGCCGCGCGATCGGGCCTCGAGCGCGACGACGCGCGAGGCCATGTCGAGGCCGGCCTTGGCGGTGCAATACGCGCTCCATCCGGAGATCGGCCGCCGGCCCGCGCCCGACGAGACGTTGACGATGCGGCGCAGGGCGACGCCTTCCGTCATGCGGAGGAAGCGGCGCATGAGGAGCATCGGCGCGAGGAGGTTCACGGCGAGGCTGCGCTCGAGCGCCCCGGCATCGATGGAGTCGAGCGTTCCCACGGGCGCGATCACGCCCGCGTTGTTCACCAGCACCGCCTTCTCGTAGCCGCGGCCGGCGATGCGGGACTCCACGCGATCGCACGCGCGGTCGACGGCGGCGCTCTCGGCGAGGTCGACCTCGATCGAGAAGCCGCCGGGGATCGCGCCTTCGGGCGCGCGCGCGAGCGCGACGAGCTCGTTCGCGCCGTCGAGCGCGATGCGCTCGGCAAGCGCCTTGCCGAGGCCCTGGGTGGTTCCGGTGACGATGTAGAGGTTCACGGAGTTGGGATTGCGGCCGCGCGCGTATCATGGCACACCGTGACGAACCCCACCCCGCACGCCGCATGACGCCATCGAAGGGCACGCTCGTCATCACCGGCGCGAGCCGCGGCATCGGTGCCGCGACCGCGCGGCTCGCCGCGGCGCGCGGCTATGCCGTCTGCGTGAACTACCGCACGAACAAGGACGCCGCCGATGCGGTGGTCGCATCCATCCGCGCCGCCGGAGGCGAATGCGTCGCGATCGCGGGCGACGTCGCGAGCGAGAAGGACGTGGTCCATCTCTTCGACGAGGCGGTGCGCGCCCTGGGCCCGCTCACCGGCCTCGTGAACAACGCCGGCATCCTCGAGCGGCACATGCCGGTCGAGGAGATGAGCGTCGGACGCCTCGAGCGCGTCTTCGCGACCAACATCCTCGGCGCCTTCCTGTGCGCGCGCGAGGCGGTGCGCCGGATGTCGACCCGCCACGGCGGGCGCGGCGGCGGCATCGTGAACGTGTCCTCCGTCTCGGCCACGCTCGGGTCGCCGCGCGAGTACGTCGACTACGCCGCGTCGAAGGGCGCGATCGATTCCCTCACCATCGGCCTCGCGAAGGAAGTCGCCGCCGAAGGCATCCGCGTGAACGCCGTGCGGCCCGGGATCATCGCGACCGAGATCCACGCGAGCGGCGGGGAGCCCGGCCGCGTCGAGCGCCTCAAGTCGGTCGTGCCGATGAAACGGGGCGGCGAGCCCGACGAGGTGGCGCGCGCGATCCTCTGGTTCCTGTCGGAAGAATCTTCCTATTGCACCGGCACTTCGGTCGACGTTTCCGGCGGCCGATGATGGTTTTCCCGCGGCGGCCGCTGCTATCATGGGGCGTCACCCGAGACACCGCTTCCGTTGAGCTCCGACCGAGACGCGATCGCGGACGACGTCCGCCGCTTCATCCTCACCAGCATCCCCTCGGTGCCGTTCATGGAGGCGATGCTGCTCTTCAAGGCGCTGCCCGGGCAGCCCGTGGAGACGCGCAGCATCGCCGAGCGCCTGTACGTGGGCGAGAAGCAGGCCTCCACGCTCGTGGACCAGCTGCGGGAAAGCCGCATCGTCGAGGCGGTTCCCGGCACGCCCGCGCATCGCTATGCCCCGCCCCCCGAGCTCGCGGAAATCCTCGACCGCACCGCGCTCGCCTACGTCCACAACCTCATCGGCGTCACGCGCATCATCCACTCGCGGACCGAGCGCATGGCGCACCAGTTCGCCGACGCCTTCCGGCTGCGCAAGGACTCCTGACACATGGCCGCCGCCATCTACACGCTCTGCGCCCTCACCTGCCTCGCCTGCGCGGGACTCCTCCTGCGCGGTTACGGGCGCACGCGCTACCGGCTCCTCTTCTGGAGCGGCCTGTGCTTCTCGATGCTCGCCGTGAGCAACGTGCTCAACATGCTCGACCGGTTCGTGTTCCGCGACATGGACCTCGCGCCGCTGAGGCTCGGCACCGCGCTCGTCGCGGTGCTGCTGATCCTCTTCGGGCTCATCTGGGAAGGAGAATGACGCGATGAATCAGATGATGATCGGGGCGATCGCCGCCGCTTCGCTCGCCACCGGCCTCTTCTTCTTCCGGTTCTGGCGCAGCACGCGCGACCGGTTCTTCCTCCTCTTCGCGCTCTCCTTCTGGATCGAGGGCGTGAACCGCGTGGTGCTCTACGAGGCGGTGGGCCTCAACGACGAGGCGCCGGTCTACTACCTCATCCGGCTCATCGCCTACGGCCTCATCCTCGCGGCGATCATCGACAAGAACCGCGGCCCCCGGCGGCGCGCGTGAGCGCCGTGGACGAGGTCCGCACCCACCGCCGCGGCGCGGTGGCCGCGATCGAGTTCCACCGGCCGCAGAAGCGCAACGCCCTCACCTTCGAGATGTACGAGGCGGCCGCGCACGCGGTCGTGGAGGCGGAGGCGGACGCGGGCGTTCGCGTGATCCTCTTCCACGGCCAGCGCGAGGCCTTCACCGCCGGCAACGACCTCGGCGACTTCATCCGGCGCCCGCCCCAGGGCGAGGACACGCCGGTCTTCCGGTTCCTGCGCGCCGTGAGCGCCGCGGCGAAGCCGCTCGTCGCGGCGGTGAACGGCCCCGCGGTCGGCATCGGCACGACGCTCCTCCTCCATTGCGACCTCGTCTACGCGGGCGAGGACGCGCGCTTCCAGCTTCCCTTCGCGAAGCTCGGCCTCGTGCCGGAGTTCGCGTCGAGCTACCTCCTGCCGCTCGTGGCGGGCTGGCAGCGCGCGGCGGAGCTCCTCTTCCTCGGCGAGCCGTTCGACGCGGCCCGCGCCGCCGAGGCGGGAATCGTCACGCGCGTCGTGCAGGGCGATGCGCTGGAAGCGGCGATGCAGGCCGCGGAGAAGCTCGCCGCGCTCCCGCCCGAGTCGCTGCGCGCGACCAAGGCGCTCATGAAGAGGGTCCATGCCGGCGCCATCGAGGCGCAGATGGGCGCGGAAGGCGAGCGCTTCCGGCGCATGCTGCTCGAGCCCGCCGCGCGCGAGGCGTTCGCCGCGTTCCTGGAGAAGCGCGCGCCGGATTTCTCGCGGCTGTAGGAATCGTCCCATAGCGCGCGTGGCGCAAACGTCCGGAACAAATCCCGGCGGGTCCCCTCCCAAGGGAGACGGGCGGCAGCGCCCGCCTTCCCGAGGAGGCTTCCGTGTCCTTCCTGCTCTACATCATCGGCTTCATCGTGTTCATCGCGGGGCTCGCATGGCTCGCGACCACGGTGGGCGTGTCGCAGACGTACATCATGATCGGCGCGGTGATCCTGCTGGGGATCGGGATCTTCACGGCGGCCACGCGCACGCGCGCCAAGGATCCGCCGGCGGGCTGACCCTAGAGCAGGTCGAAGCGCCAGGATCCCTTCGCGAAGATCTCGAGCTGGTCGCCGTGCACGCCCGCGTCGGGGATGCGCGTGCGGCTGGCGGTCGCGCCGACGTAGAACGTGGTGCCGATCGCGCGGTAGTGCCCGTACACCAGGGAAAAGGTTTCCGTCTTCTCGTTCGCCGCCACCGGCTGCTCCCAGAGCGACGGCGCGCGCCGAATCGCCTGGAATTGCCACGTCGCG